>Ga0209931_1000251_pt1 | contig 32075 bp, 23 predicted proteins | sample SalPonR1_B_D1_MG_FD_185697 | JGI IMG/M metagenome (GOLD analysis project Ga0209931, IMG submission 185697) | Salt pond soil microbial communities from South San Francisco under conditions of wetland restoration - Salt Pond MetaG R1_B_D1_MG... ...
ATTAAATCTTCAATATAATTTATATCCTAAATTATATGTTTCACTCATGACTGATTCAGGATTCAATGAAATGAAAATTAACAAACTAGATGATATAGATTTACTTTTAGGTTTTGGGGCTAAAATTAGTTACAATAGCTTTATTGGCCCTGTTGAATTTTCGGTAATGAGTTCAAATATTGATACTTCTGTTTCATGTTTTTTAAATATTGGCTTTGGGTTTTAAAAAAAGTTAACGATTCGCTAAGCAGATAAATGAGATGAAAATTTTGCGATGCTAAAACCCTTTCAAAAAGCTCTAATAATTCATGATACTTTTTAAAAATGTAATTCTGTTTTTTAAAATAATAATCGTGTTCAACCTTTTCCAAAGTTCAAAACTTTAGAAAAGGTACGTCAAATATTACCACTAACTCAATTATCATTTCTATAAAAATAAAAAAAATTGAGAGGGGATCACACTCCGATTACCATCGCGGCCACTTGTTAGTAAGCGTGTACAAGATGTCCATTGGCACGCACCAGCGGTTGCAAACAAGTCGGCGGCGCGGAAGGAAAAAGTATGGTTAACTGTCATTTATCGTCATAATGTCCACAAAGACTTAAAACATGAATGGTTATAATTTCTTCTTAAATGGAGTAAACAAGTCGGTGCTTATGATTTATCCTACGAGCGTGCTTTCCGGCAAGTCCATATTTTAACAGCTCTATCTGACATGTTTCTTGATTGGGGTTCTCTTTAATTTCGTCAAGAAGTTTAGCTATCTTTTTAAGCACAGCTTTATCTCCAGCCTTTTTGTTTTTTTTGATGTTTGCTAAAGCTCCTTTGGTGAATTCCAGAATATAGCTTATATCCCAAATAGATCGTTTATTTCTTCAGAACTTGTAACTCTTTTTTCAGGTCTTCCAAATTATCTGTTTGGCAACCAATACGTTCTTTGGAATTTGCAGGTCCGAAATAGTTCAGTCCTTGCATGGCCTCGGGGCACATTCGCTCCTTTAATGTGGGCGGTTGCTGAGCTTGTCGAAGCATAAGCCCTCGGTTATGGAAATACAGCTCCTTCGGAGCAGGGAAGCCCTGTGCCAACTCGAAAGGCCGATAGACCTGTTGGCATTTCGAGCCAACCTTGAAGACATAGAGAAACTAGATAACGAAACAGATAGGGCACGAGATACAAACTCTCGCCATTAGGTGGCGAACATCCCGACCATCAAGGTATAGGCCCGAAGAAAAAGAGATATGGACAAAAACAACAAGACCGGGATCGCATGGATTAATTTCATATTATTGGTTTTTGAATTGAGTAAAGGTAAATACCCTTACTTAATAATTCAAAAAAAAACCGGGCATAGCAAGGCACATTGGCCTGTGCAAACCCGGCTAAAAACTATGGGGCCAACGAGTTACTCGTGTACGGTCATCCCCAATTTAAACCCTCCTTTTTTCTTGGAAGCTTTGTTGAAGTGCCAAATTATCAATACAAAATTTATGGCAAAGCTGAGCAGACCCATCACCCATAGCAGGGCTGTTTGCCTCGGAAATTCAACGTAATTTCCCTGGACCTCAAGCCATGGTGCAAAGGTGAACAGGATCATCATCCACAAGCCCAAGGTATAGGCCCTTGCCTGTATCCAAGTATTTTTCTTGAAGAACACAATAGCCAAGGTCGCAGACAAAATATGGGCAATGCCATACCCTATATGTTCCGGCAAGCAGAAATAAACATAGGTAAAATTCCAAATGTCGTAGGCTATAACCCAAAACAATGACAAGTCTTTCCAAATCATATCGCGCTTTTTGGAATCTTCGATATATATACCCAACCATCCAGAAATAGCAACGATATTCATAATACCGGCCGCGGCATTGAACAAGTGCCATGCCCCGTTGTCCACGCCATAAAACTCAATGTCACGGCCAACGGCCTCCAAAATATTGACGGTCAAAATTAAAGCAGGAAAGTATTTCATCAGCTTGGTAAGGGGCTTGCCCGAATGGCGCATATAATTGAACCCCAAAACGGCAATGACCACCGAGTAAACCTTGGCCCATTCAAACCAGTTCATCATGGTGGTGCCTTCAAGATGCCCCGGTCTGAACCAAACAAAAATAGAGAGTACTATGGTGCCTCCACCATAGAATACATAAGTAGCCCACTTGCTTGACCTAAACCACTCATTGGCAGCAACCAGAACTAACAGTAATCCTAAAACAACAACAATAGGTATCATAAAAATTTGATTTTAAATGATTAATAATACCGCAAAAATACAATGGGCGGACAAGAAAAAAATTGAATAAATTCAATAAAGATACTGTTTCAAAAAAATCAAGGCTTGAGGAATTTTTTCTTGAGCTTGCAAAACCATTCCACGCTTATGCCCATAAACTCGGCAATATATTTGTCGGGAATACGGCGCAAAAAAACAGGATAATCCAAGTATATCTTCTCCAAAAATTTTGCATGCGAAGTCGATAGCCTCATGGTTGAAAACAAGTTGAGAAAAAGCAGTCCTTGTGCAGTCACATCATAATAGTAGCGGTGAAACTCGGAATACTCCTCAGAGAGGCGTTCGATACCTATCTTTTGAAAAACCAAGACTTCGCTGTCCTCAAGGGCTATAATAGCGTTTTCGGAAGGTTGGGCAGTAAAATAGCTTTGATGGGAAGTGATGTAGCGGTATACCTCGTCCACATGGAAAGCAATCACAAATTCCTTGCCTTCCTCGTTGATGTGTACATGCATAAAACTCCCCTTGACAATAAAATACCCATGGCGGCAAATCTCCCCCCTACGGAGAAGGTATTCTCCTTTTTCGACTGTTTTCTGATGAAACGTGTCCTGTAGATCAGCCCAAAGCGCGGGAGACAAATCTATTTTTGACGACACATCACGTTTAAATACTTCTTCCATCCTTGCCACGGTCATTTAACCCGCTGCAAGATAACACTTTCCTTTGTTAAAACTGGCATATAGCATAAAAAAATAAATTTCAATTTTGGTTTTAAACGAATAGAATTTGAATTTGGCAATGATGAGTCATTTGAAAAGTTTTATAGCGATTTTATTGGTATGCACCTAAGCTAAATTTGTATTCCGAAAAACATCCAATTAGTTTCATTTTTAAAAATAGTGAAACAAATTTCAATTGTATTATTAATTGATTCCTTAACAGTAGTTAAAATTTACTTGATAAATTTGTAGGTTTATTGAAGTTCCAGTATTCAAATCCCATATTTTCTGCTATTTGTAATAAGGGAGACATAACATTGTAATATTTAGATTTGAAACTTTCAAATGGTAAATTAATTACATCTTTAATATTGCCTCCCAAAACTAAATAATCCTCTAATAATTTGTTTCTAGGTTGTTTTTCATATACTGTTTTAATACCAATCTGTTGAATCTTAACAAATTCATCAAAAAAATCATTCAATCTAGGTAATCTATTTCCTTTTGAGCTATTAATATTTGTATTTGCTGGAATTAAGTTCCATATAAGGTCATGTGATACGAAACTATATGGAATGAAGTGTTCAACATCGAAGTTGGCTTTTATTAATTTTTCATTGGTATAAATACATGGAATATAATGTAATTTATCAAAAACAATATTCCAGAACTTCCTTTGGGAATTTAGTGCAATCCTTTTAACAGGTTTAATAAGTTTATTGGGGATGTCTGGTACATTTGGGATTTTTGATTGTAAATAAATGGTTAAATTTCAGTAACAAAAATCAATAAGAACTCTGTAGTTTTTTTCAGATAATTTATCCAAATCGGATTTATTTCAATAATTTTTTTTTGATATGAATCGATAAAAGCAATCGTTTGAATAATCTTGAGATAATGCAAATATTTCTTTATCGGTTTTGTTAGAAAACCATGGAGATAAAAACCTATAAGGAACATACCTCCCAAAATGATTTATTAGAGCATTAATGTTTCGGTCTTTATTATTATTTAAAAAAGAAAATAAATCATTTTTTGAAGAATCAATTGGAAAATCGGTTATTCTTTGTATTTCCTTCGAATTTTGATTTAATAAATCAAGTATACCAAATGAAAGTTTAAAATAATGAATTGGATACCATGCATTACAAATCATCTTTATTAAAATATCTCTAACTGGAATTTCATTTTTGTTTTCTTCTACAACTATTTCAAGTATTGAAATAAGCCAGTAATATTTGTAAGTTGATGTTGTCTTGTTAAAACTAGAAGCGAATAAGTTAATTGGAAGTTTCCCATTTAAAGGAAGTTGCATGATATTAATTTTTATTTAAAGATAGAAAAATGTTTATATAGTTTTAATTCTTCAAACAATTTTGTTTCATTTTTATTTACTGGATATTCTGGACTAAGCTGCCCCCCTTCCGACAAGTTAAAATCCGCTAAATTTTGCATTACAATCCGGCGGATGCTGACCCCTCTAAGCAGGAATAGTACAGTGGTTAATTATCAAGTTATCTTTTAATTACAGAAAGAATACTCAGGAAAACGGAATATATTAATCTCTCATTCGGAATGGCTCTTTAAAATTCCGAAGCATACTGACCCCTTATCTTTTAGGTTCTGAGTTTATTAGAGAGAAAATTTCTAATAAAATGCGTATGGCTGGAAAAACTAAAAAAAGGATCAGCATTTCTGCTAATCTTATTGTGCTTGGGTATCTGGGTTTTCATCACATTGTTTTGGTTCAAATGTTTAACCTGATGTTCTAAATGGCACAATAAAACCGGAATTGATGGCACATTCCGATAGCTATCGGAACGAACCGTGTTTTCCAATTTTTAAATAAAAATAGATCTACTTATAAACAGCTCTAAATGGGAGTAGCTTACAAATAGTAGTGAGCGTTTGTTTTTCATAAACAGAAACTATTTTTCACCAGAACAATGAAAAATGAAATGTTTTTTACCAATTGTAATTATTTTTCCGGTAATATTAAAAAAGAACCAGTTTTTTCCAGTATTAAACCTGTTTTACCAAAAAGGATTGTTTTTTGCACTCGTTTTTCATAAAAAGCGTTCGTTATTTATGGAATAGGTTATTTTGCGTGCGGTTTTCATAAAAAGCGTTTGTTTTTCATAATTATTTCGATAATTTTACTTTTATATAAGCGGTTAAAAATTATAAAACAATATGAATAGCGTTCATTTTTCATACAAAGCGTCTGTTTTTCATGGCAGAACCATTCCCGAAGAAGGAAGTATTGAAGGATATGCATCTATTATTAATGCGTATAACCTTGAAGTTCCAATACCAGATATAATTTTTCTAATTAGCACCAAAAATAGGAAGTATAAAACAGATTCATGGAATGTACTAACTCCGAAACATAAACCGGAAGATTCTTTATATAACCAGTTAATATTTGCATTCAAATACGAAGGCATAAATTTAATTCTATTAAAAAAACTATTCGAAAAACTAAAAGAAACGGATGTTTTAAATATGGTCCAAACAGAACCATCCGGACAATACTGTCGGAAAATATGGTTTCTTTATGAGTGGTTAATAAATAAAAAGCTTGAAATCCCTGATGCCGATACTAAAATTAAATATACTCCATTAGTTGATGAAAAACTTCAGTATGCCATGGGGGATGGAGAAAAATCATCACGTCATCGCATCATCAATAATTTACCGGGAACAGCTGATTTTTGCCCTTTAATCCGTAAAACTCAGAAACTGGAACAATATATTGCTACTGATTTTGCACAGCAAAAAAACGCTTTCCTGAAAAATATTCATAAGGATATTTTGCAGCGGGCTTCTGCATTCTTATTGCTAAAAGATTCTAAAGCATCCTTTAGTATCGAAGGTGAAAGTCCAAAAAATCAACGAGCAGCACGATGGGGGCAGGCAATTGGCCAGGCTGGAATGAACGACCTGAGCAAAGAAGAATTGCTACGATTGCAGCAAATTGTAATTGCTAGCAGTCGTTTTGTTGAAATGGGATTTCGCCAAAAGGGTGGTTTTGTTGGGGAACATGACAGAACAACGGGAGAACCCATTCCAGATCATATCTCAGCACGTTGGACTGATCTGGAACAACTAATGAATGGTTTAATTGCAACTTCAAAACTATTGCAAGATTCGGAAATTGATGCTGTTATTGCTGCTACAATTATTGCCTTCGGTTTTGTTTTTATTCATCCGTTTGAGGATGGGAATGGTCGTATTCACCGTTATCTGATACATCATGTTCTGGCTAAAAAGGGATTTTCGGAACAAGGTATAATATTTCCTGTTTCTGCTTCTATTTTAGATCGTATTAATGATTATAGAAAAGTTCTTGAGTCGTATTCTCACCCTTTACTGGATTTTATTGAATGGAAAGAAACCAAAGACCATAATGTAGAAGTGCTCAATGAAACCATAGATTACTATCGCTACTTTGACGCTACAAAACAAACCGAGTTTTTATATGAATGTGTACAAGATACAATAGAAAAAATTATTCCGGAAGAAATAAATTATTTAACAAACTACGATCGCTTTAAAAGATACCTGGAAAACGAATTTGATATGCCTGATAAAACGGTAGCTCTGTTAGTAATATTTTTGGAACAGAATAACGGCAAACTTTCAAAAAGAAAACAGGAAAAAGAATTTAATTCTTTAACAGAGAAGGAAATAAATGCCATAGAAAAAAATTATAACGATATTTTTAATACAAATGCTTAAACCGCAAACTGTATGAAAATAAAAAAACCGCCTTCAGTTAATTATTCTGAAAAGCGGCTTTGTGCCTGTGGCCCCATCCCAATGCAGCTCCGCTGATTGGGATTTTTCACCCTGGGCTTTCATGACGAGACTTCCAGCTATTAGGGCATAAAGACATTAAAACCACGCAGAATTATCTTTCCGGAATACCGGATCATGATATGAAGGAAAGGGTGTTAAAAATTGCGATGTAGGCCTGGATATTAGATAAAGCTATAAGTGTTCAGTTTACATGGTGCATTATTGCATCACGTAATTATTTATAGGAAATATAAGTCTTAAATAAATTATTCTACTCCTATTTGATCGCTAATAAACTTTGCAAAATCAGTGATATCGTTTTGAATACTTGCTTTTTCCAGGGCTTCCATATATTTATCTCTTTTTTCCACAGGTATTATTGTCCATGGATATCCTCCTGATGCCATCATTGAATTCATTAAGAATCTTGCTATTCTTCCATTGCCATCAAAATATGGATGTATATAAACGAAGATAAAATGACCTAATACAATTCTAACACTGGCCTCCGTTTCTTCTTTTAATAAATCAAAAAAAGTTGGCATAGCATCCCTTACAGCTTCATGATTTGGCGGTGTATGTATAGCGTCTTTAATGTAAACAGGACCATTTCTATACCCGGCAAGATCAGAAGCTTTTAAAATTCCGGCAGTAACGCTTGGGGCAAATAATTCACGATACCAATTACCATGGTCTCTATCAATTATTTTTCCGGGATTACCACCTTCTAGAATTGATTTAATGCTTTTTTTTACCTCCTGAAACGCCAGGTAATATCCTCTTGCTGCTAATGCATTCTTTTGTTCATTATCTTTTACATTTCCTTCAGGATTCCAATTTCCGGTTTTTACCTGCTCGATTAATTCCGGAGTTACACGATAACCTTCAATAGACAATGAATGATACGCATCATCTTTATAGGTGTCTTCAACTTTTTTAAGATAATCACCTATACTTTTAGTTATTTCAGGAGATTTGGGAAAATTATTGATAACCGTTTGACGCATTTGTGTCCACATGATTTTAATTCGATTAACATATGGTGAAGTTTCTCTACTATTTAAAAATTCTGGAAGTTTATCTTCAAATGGATCATTCTCCCGAACATCATAACCAGCAGATTTCATAGTTTTTATTATTTCATCTGCCATTTTTTCATTTCCTATGTTTCTAAAGGCTCCGGCTAAACGACCAGCAATTGCACTATGGCCTCCATCCAGGAGTTTAGCTAGTAATTGAGATGCATCTTTAAACATGGCTAAACACGTACGTGCATCCGTTGGATAACGTGTAAAGAAATCTGCTCCACATGCAATTAATCCATGTTCTAATGAATATATATTTAGCTCGTCTATCGATTGAATATTATTCTTTTCCGGAATATTTGTTTTTACATCTAATATTGATGTGTCAAAAAGAAGGTTTATAACATTGTTTGTTCCTTTTGGAGATCTTACTAAAAGTTGTTTAGGAACAATTCTGTTTCCAGCGTGAATTTGTAAAGATTGATCAGGAGATAAGCTCCAGTTTTGTCCAAACCTGGATTTTAGATAAATCGATGCAAACTTCCAAAAAGATGCGTACCAGAATGTTGTATCACCTTTAGGGCTATCAGGCCTGGATGTAATATACCATCCCTTTATAACTTCTTGTATAAATCCGTTCCTTAGTAATCTTTCTTTATGAGTTCGTGATATTTGGTTTGCTTTTATTACTGCGCAACCATTTTCATCTTGAAAATTACTAAGTATTTCTAGAGATTCTGCTAACTTTTCTGCTGGTGTTGACATAACTGGCTTATTTAATGCTTTAGTGCTAGTATATTCCGCCGTGATTATATTAGTATTTTTTGTTGTGGCTTTATTAGTTTATTTCGTTGTAGTGCTTCTAGTTTATTCTGCAAATATACAATATATCAATCATATAAACGATTTTTCTGATGATTTAATAAAACTGAAAATGAAGTGTCCTTTCGGGATACCTAATTATTCTTTACCAATTCCAATTAAAACCTTCCTCATCAATTAGAAAACAACTTGGGTTAACATATTATGATTTCTAGGGGAGAGTATTGAAAATTTTGAAGTAATTAGAAAAAAACCATCCAAACCTTAGATATTAGTAGACAATGTGATAACATAAAACTTGCGAAAGTTATCCAGAAAAAATTTGTTTCCGAGATAGACACCGATGAAAGAATATCTTAGAATATTATAAGCATTCTGAAGAAATATTTTTTAACTTAGACAAATATTTAGTTCTTAATCGTATTAACTTAACTATTTCTGTATAGATTTTGTATAGGAAATAAAAAAGGGCTAGAGATGCTTCTCTAACCCTTGATGCCTGTGGGCCCACCTGGGCTCGAACCAGGGACCCCCTGATTATGAGTCAGGTGCTCTAACCAGCTGAGCTATGGGCCCGAAATTTATTTTTCCTTTTTAGGCCTTCATCAGTCAGGTGCTCTAATTCCGAAACAATCAAAATCTTTGATTTTGTCCTTGTTTCGTGAATGCTCGAAAAATTAAGAAATCGAAGATTTCTAATTTTTTCGGCACCAGCTGAGCCCTGCCTTCGCTTTGCTTCGGCAGGTAAATATGGGCCCGAAATCAATTTTCATTAAAATTTCGGAGTGCAATATTAACTATTTGTTGGCAATTAAGCAATACTTTTTTTAAAAAAAGAGGAAATTTTTGATCTGTCTTTATTTACAGTCTTCTTTGCGTTGTCAATATCGAATCGATGATACAAAAGTAATTCTTGATCTGAGTTACAGTAACTTAAAATGCGTTCTAATAGTAGCAGATAATACTGAAATTGAAGAACTTATATTATTACATTCCCGTTTTATGTTTACACCTGATTCTTTCTGAATAAATTTTGTGCCAATAACAATAAAAACTTATAAATATTTATCGCTGTTAAATATTATTGTCTAATAAACAAGCATTAAGATGAAATAAATAAATACGTTTTTGTGTGATTTGTTTATAAATAAAGATTAAATTTGATATAAACTTATGTTTAATATTTTTATTTAAACATTAAAAATTTTATCATGAAAAATACACTTTATTTATCCTTTTTATTGTTTCTACTAACAAACAATATGTTCGCTCAGGATGAGCCATTAATGAATCAAATAAAATCGACCATTCAGAAAGAATCATTTACGATTAATGCATTATTACAATCGGGCTTTAGATATTCTTTATATAATAACGATTTTCAGGGTGGAAGAACATTTGAAGCTGCAAATGCCAGATTAGATATACATGGAATTCTTGATAATAATTTTTTTTACCGTTTACACTTCAATTTTGTAAGCGAACCTAATTTACTTGATGTATATGCCGGATATAAATTTAGCGATTCATTTATTCTTACGGCAGGTTCAATGAAACCCAAGCAAAGTCTTGATTATATTCCCGGACCGGGTTCAACCGATTTTATTGACAGAACGCATATTACCGGCTTATTGGTTCAATCGCGTGAACTTGGCTTGTCTGCAGAAGGAAACATTGGTGGACTAAATTATTTTACCGGTATTTTTAACGGAAATAAACATTTAGCGCCAAATAACAATAATACATTTTATGGAATTGGTCGATTGCAATATAATTTTATGGATGTTGTCCCGGGAGATTTGCAGATTGCTATTCAAGGATCATACGGAGATTGCGACAGTGTTCAATCAGGAAGTAATGGACCCAAATTAAGAGGAGAAAGAACCATTTATGGTGGAGATATAAGGTGGGAAACCAATAAAATAATTTTTGCCGCAGAATATATGGAAGGTTTGCTCGAAACAGTTGATTTTTTGAATACTTCGGAAAAAATAAACGGATACTATATTACAACAGGTTACAAAGCGTTTGAAAAAACACATTTTTTGGCCAGATTGCAATCATGGTCATTCAGAGAAGCAAATTATACCAATAATCAGTTTACTTTTGGTATTAATCAAACCTTTACAAGCTTATGCAGCTTTCAGTTTGCATTTGATGCATATTTTCCTGAAAATAGCGATAAAGAATATGGTGTTTCTCTATTATTGCAAATAATGTTTTAATATAATGATTAACAAAGTTTATATATATTTTGGGTAACTTGAATTGCAAAATTTTTGGAATGAAATAATATGACTACAAATCTATTAAAACAAGAACTTGATAATTTAGAAAGGTTTATTGCAGATTTAAACCAGGAAATCTTTGGTCATTTAAAACTTTACGTTGAGAAAAGAACCCATTTTCTGGTAAAAATCGATAAACGTTTTCAATCGTTAAAGGATTTGCAAAATAATAACTCTGATTCTGAGAGTACTTTACAAATTAAGAAGCAATTTCATGAACAGAATATCGAATTAGTAAAACTTTTGGATTCACAGGAAATTGATGAAATTCTCACCAAAAATTTACTCAATGATATTGAATTAAAAGTTAACCAGTTTATTAATAGCGTTCCTGATAAAATAGTTACAGAGTATACAGATAACGATTTAAACCTTACTTTAAAAAAGGGTTTTGCATCAAAAGTTTACTGTTTTTTCGAAAGAAAAAACATTTCAGTTCAAAAGAAATTAAATAAATCGGGTAATACTGTTCGAAAGATATTCAAATCAGAAAAGAAATCTTTTAAAAAGAATCATTATAACATTCATTATAAAAGCGTTTTAATCAATACTTTTTTTCGGGATTATTTTTTACAAATCAATGAATATATCAACGAATGTGAAAAAAGTATTCTATCTGAATACAACAGTTTTTTTGAACTTGAATTTGCTTTGATTGAAAAAGATTATAATGTAGAAAAGATTGATTTCAAAGAATTTCAAGGTGTAAGCATTCAAGAATATTCTTTTATTTTGAACGAATTCTTTAAAAACAGTAAGCAACAGTTGGAAGATGAGTTAAGAAATTCAAGAATGTTTTTATTAGCTCGTTCTTATAAAAATGTAGAGAATTTTAAATATCCGGTTAAATCTATAAATGACAGTATTTTATTATGGATTAATACCTATTTTGCCCTTTATCATGACTGGCAATTTAGGGATGTACTTTTTGGTTATGTGCTGGATGTTAATCTAAATTTTACACGAATAAAAAATTTATTCGAAGAAAAAATTAACAAGAGTTTAGTGCCTGAAATAGAAAAAAAGATTACACATACCAACTTTTTATTAAAATGTATATCTGAACAGGAAAATATTGACAAAACAGGACTGAAAAAGATTTTTACAAAAGAAAAATATGAGCAAAACAAGAAAGAAAAGGAGAACATTGAGAACTTACAAAAGATTATAAATCTGATTGAAGAGCTTCCGAATCTTTTAAATAAACTAAAAATTGACTTTGCAGAAAGCTTGGATATTTTTCCCGAAGAAGTTGGAGTAGTTACGAATCCGAATTATACAAAACAAATTAAAAATTCAGAGATAAAATATTATTCACCCAAAGAATTAATACAGTATGAATATTTACAAAATTTTTCAAACAGTATTGATAGCTTAAAAACTAAAATAAAAAGTAAGATTGAGAGTATTCACAAAGAAATTACTGAATATGACCAGATAATTGATTATTATCTGGATTCTGCAATAGCCTTAACAAACGATGAAAAATCCAAAGAGCACGTAATTTTAGAAATTTTTAGTAATGGTATTAAACGGCTTACAAATAAAAATGAAGAAATATTGGCATATGTAAATATGCTAAAAACGGATGACTTAAACAAACTAACTGAAATACTGAACAACTATATCATAAATTTAAAAGCACTCGATGATAATAGTAATGTATATAGCATTTATATTCGATTATTAAGTTCAAAAGCATTGCAAAGTGCTAAAGAAAAAAGGAATCATCTCAAAGATTTAATTACTAACAACTTACCCAAACTTAGTACTTACATTAAAAACAAACTTGAATTAGTTAAACTGGGATATTCCAATGTAAAAAAACAACTTGGAGCTACCACATCAGAAAATGTAATTACGTCTGAAACATCTAATTATTTATCAAAAGTTCAAACAAAAATAAATCAGCTTCCGGTTATTTACCAGCACTTATTTGATAATTTACCTGTTAAAGAGCCGAATTTGTTTTTATATAGAAATGAGGAAATTACAAAGCTTGAAAAGGCTTATAAAAACTGGATAAATTCAAATTATTCTGCAACCATAGTAACAGGTGAAAATGGAAGTGGAAAAACATCTCTTATTAATTATTTTGCAGAATATCACAAAACCAATTATCAAATCATAAGATTTAATGTTACAAAATCCTACTATACCGAAGAGCATTTCTTCCAGTTAATGAATGCTTTGTTTAGTCAAACCAACCTGAATAGCGACGATGAGCTTAAACACTATTATGAATCAAACACAACACGTAAAATCATCATTTTAGATGGTGTTGAGCGATTGTTTTTAAGAATTGTGAATGGATTTGAATGTTTAAATAAACTCCTTACGTTTATTGTTTCAACCAATGAAAAGTTTTTATGGATTTGCTCCATTTCAAAATACTCGTTGGAATATTTGAAAAAAACGATAGCCATAAATGATTATTTTGATTTTGAAATCAATCTGGACTCATTAGACTTGGAAGAAGTTGAAGAAATTGTTTTAAAAAGAAACAGGCTTGGCGGATATAAAGTAGTGTATTCAATAAATACCGAAGTTAAAAATGGTAATAAAGCAGAAGAAACCGACCAGGAATTATTAAAGCAGAATTTTTTCGAGGAATTATATAAATTTGCTAAAAGCAATATCCAATTATCATTGTATTATTGGCTTCAATCTATTAACACAGTTGATGATTACAATGTTGAAATAGGTGATTTTTCCATGCCCGATTTTAGCTTTCTGGAATCATTTTCGTTCGATAAAATATTTACTTTGTACTTAATCATTATCCATGGAAAACTAACAGCAGAAGAACATGCCTTAATTTTTAATCAGCCATTATATTTAAGCCAGAAAACCTTATATATTCTTAAAGAAGATTCTGTTCTTGTTTCAACTAATGGTTGTTTTAAGCTTAATGGCATTTTATTTCACCATGTTGTTAATTTGCTTAAAAACAAAAATTTAATACATTAATGCTTTATGAAAAAAAGGATTATTAAATATTTCATTTTCATAGTATTTGTTTTATTTCAACAATTGACTTTTGCTACAACGGTTGACATTTTATCAACTGATACTGCTCAGGTTAAAGAAAGTGTAGTAAAAAAGGTGGAAGCAGAAACACAAGTAATGAAGAACTATTTCTCTCTTTCAAAGGTTCTAATTTCAATCATTTTATTAACATTAACTTACTTTTTTCTAAAAGTAGTTTCAATTATACTAAGTGCCTGGGCTGAGAAAAGCACTAAACATAGAATTACAATTAAAGGATTAATTCCATTAACCAGAATTATTGTATGGTTTGGTACTTTTACATTTATTCTCGTTGCAATTTTCAGACCCCCTTTAGCAAGTATTTTGGCATTTGCCGCTTCAATTGGAGTAGCAGTTGGGTTTGCTGCCCAAGATTTACTAAAAAATATATTTGGGGGTATTATCATTATTATTGACAAGCCTTTTCAGATTGGCGATAAAGTTGAAATAGGTAATCATTATGGCGAAGTTGTTTCTATTGGTTTACGTTCAACCCGTATCGTTACTCCTGATGATAGCCTTGTAAGTGTGCCAAATGCCGAAGTTATGAGTCAATCAGTATCAAATGCAAATGTAAGTGAAGAAAACTGCCAGGTTTCAACGGAAGTTTATCTGCCCTTAACTGCCAACATGGAAAGAGTTAAACAAAGAGCATCGGAAGCTGCAAAAGTTTCAAAATACATCTTTTTAAATAAACCAATTGTAGTTTTATTTAGTCAGGAAAGCTTTGCAAATAAAGTTATGTTAAAGGTTAAAGTTAAAGCATATGTTAATGATATTCGAAACGAGTTTGTTTTTAAAAGTGAAATCACACAGCTTTTAACAAAAGAGTTCTCAAATTATTATCAAAGTGAAATTGAATAAAAAATTTGCTTAAATTTAGTCAAATAATTAATTTTTTAGAATTTTACTTAAAATAATGGAAACTAGTATTATCATAGTATTATTAATCCTCAGTTTAACAGTAATATTGTTGGTGCTCGATGTGGTTCGCATTGATATTGTCGCCATCGGCTGCATGCTTGCACTTGGGTGGACAGGTATTCTGGATTCTCAGGAAATGTTTTCAGGATTCTCCAGTAATGCCGTTATTGCCATGCTGAGCGTGATGATACTAGGGAGGGGCATTGCCCGAACGGGCATCATGGATGAATTTTCAAAATTTATTATCAAAAAAGCCGGCACCCATAAGCGAAATCTGGTAGGCTTACTTTCTATTTCAACTGGTTTGCTATCGGGTTTAATTCAGAATATTGGAGCAGCAGCCCTTTTTCTGCCCGGTATTATGCAGGTTTCGCGCCGTACCAAGATTCCCGCATCATCGCTTATAATGCCCATAGGGTTTGCTGCCATATTAGGAGGAACCCTTACCATGGTTGGCTCGGGCCCCCTCATTCTGGTAAACGACCTTTTAAAAAACGAAGGACTTGAAGCTTACAACCTGTTTAGCGTAACCCCTGTTGGGATTGTGCTTCTGTTGGCGGGTATTGGTTATTTTCTGCTGTTTGGCGGGAAAGTTTTACCCAAAAAAGAAATTGGGGGATCCGGCAAAACAGAACAGGAAAAACTAGTGGAAAAGCTAAATTTACCACACAACATCAAGTTGTTATCTGTGCCCCAACATTGTTCACTTGCTGGCAAAACAACTGAAGAAGCAGGCTTTTGGAATACCCACAATGTAAATCTTTTAGGTGTTGGAAAAGGGAATGATGTGGTTTACGCCCCCTGGCGTGAAACCAAACTTGAAGAGGGGCAAACCCTTGCCGTTTTGGGGTCTGCTGAAAACATTGAGCAGTTTTCAAAAGACTTTCAATTAGAGGATGTGTCTTCATCCCGCTATTTCTCCGAAGATTTTAATCCCAATGTGAGCGGTTTTGCCGAGATAATAGTTCCACCGGGTTCTGAACTTACTGGTAAAAGCATAAGAGAATATTCTTTAAGAAAACGCTATGCTGTTGAGCCGGTAATTTTATTCAATAAGGGAGAAAGAGTAGATGGAGACTTTTCTGATGTTGAAATCCGACCGGGCGACACCTTGATTATTTACGGCAAATGGGACAAAATAAAGGACTTGAAAGAAAGCACTGATTTTGTCGTGCTCACCGGCTTTGATGTGGATAAGAAAGAGAAATCGAAAATCTGGCCGGCAATAGCCTGTTTTGTTTTTGCCATTACCCTGGCAATGCTTGGCTTTCCCATTTCAATGGCATTTTTAACCGGTGCTCTTTGTATGATTTTAACCGGGGTGCTTAATATTACACAGGCTTATGAGGCCATTGAATGGAAAGTGGTTTTTCTGCTGGCCGGACTGATTCCATTGGGTGTGGCCATGCAAAAAACAGGCACCGCCATGTACCTTGCCGAAACCATAATGAGCGTGGTTATTGATTTGCACCCGGTATTCTTTATCCTGATGGTTGGGGTGTTGTCAACTGTCTTTTCACTTTTTATGTCCAATGTGGGTGCCATTGTAGTTCTGGCTCCCCTGGTAATGGGTATGGCCGGCATTGCCGGCATTGACCCTCGGCCACTTGTGCTCATGGCAGCAGTTTGTGCTGCAAATTCCTTTATTCTGCCCACCCACCAGGTGAATGCCTTCCTGATGTCGTCGGGTGGGTACCGCAATGCTGATTACATAAAGGCCGGAAGTGGGATGACCATTCTTTTTCTGACCATTACAGTTTTAATATTCTATTTATTTATTATTTAACATCAACTAAAATCAATTATTATGCTAATTAAACATTATTTTATCAACAAGATTGCGCACAGTTCATATATTCTGGCAGGTTCAGATGTTTGTGCCGTTATTGACCCACAACGCCACACCGATGTTTACATTAAGGAGGCTCGTGCGCTGGGAGTAGAAATAACCCATATACTGCAAACCCACCTGCATGCCGATTTTGTTTCGGGGCATATGGACCTCGCAGAGAAAACCGGCGCCAAAATATATGTAGCCAAATCGGCCAAATGTACCTTCGATCATGTGGCGCTTAGCGAAGGCGATACCATTGAAATTGAAGATATTGTTATTAAAGTGCTCGAAACACCCGGTCACACGCCGGAACATCTTAGTTATGTAGTTACCGATACAACGCGCGGCGAAGAGCCTGTATGTGCTTTTACGGGCGATGCTCTGTTTGTTGGCGATGTAGGGCGACCCGACCTTTTCCCTGACATGGCCAAAGAGCTTGCCGAAAAATTATACCACAGTATGCACGATAAGCTTTTAAAGCTGCCCGACTTTTGTGAAGTGTTGCCTGCACACGGTGCCGGTTCACTCTGCGGAAGAGCTATGGGTGCCAAGTGGCGGTCGACCATCGGCTACGAAAGAAAATACAATGCTGCCCTTCAAATTAAGGATAAAGCCGAATTCATGAAGTCGCTTACCCAGGATATGCCCCCTGCACCTGACCATTTCAGTAGGTGTAGTGATATCAACCGTAAAGGGCCGGCCCATGTTTCAGAGCTACCCCGGATGCAAGAGTTGGATGCAGAGGCATTCAAGGAAATGATTGAAAAAGAAAACGTTGCTATTGTTGACACCCGCAGCTATCTTGCCTTTGGAAGTCAGCACATTCCCGGGGCGTGGAGCCTGGACTTTAATGGCAATCTGCCCACATTTGCCGGTTGGGTACTTCCACTTGACAAAGACCTGCTGGTAGTATCAGACAGTTTCAGGGAAGCCGAAAAAACTAATGTCTGGCTTAGACGTGTTGGTCAGGACCGCATTGTGGGGTATCTCGATGGAGGTATGGCCGCATGGGTAACAAGTGGTTACAAAACCAATCATGTTACACAAATTTCGGCCGAAGATTTACACGATATGGTCACGGGTTCTGAAAAATTCGTTTTGCTTGATGTGAGAGCACCAAAGGAGTTTGAAGATGAGCATATTGAAGGTGCTATTAATATTCCTGTGGCCGAATTACGTGAAAGGCATACAGAACTAAAAAAGGAAAACGCTATTATATTAACTTGCAGCTCGGGAAATCGCAGTAGTCTGGGTGTTAGCATCTTGAAACAGCACGGGTTTAAAAACTTATACAACGTTGCAGGAGGTATGACCGGATACAGCGCAGCCGGATACGCCAAGCGTTGCACCGTTTGCCAAAGTCCGCACGGTTCAAGGTTTTACTCTAAACTTGAAGAAGTGAAAATTCATTTTAAACAGTAAAATTATGGAAACAATTATTTCAATTTTTACAGGTACCAACTGGTCACCCTATGTCGTCGGCATAGGTATTGGCCTTTTGAGTTGGCTGAGTTTTTTAATTTCGGGCAAACCCATTGCCACTTCCACCACATTTGCCCGAACCGGTGGAATGATTGAAGAGGCTATAACAGAAGAAGGTACCAAAAGAAGGCCTTACTATAAAAAGATTAAACTTAAAATTAACTGGCAGTGGATGCTGGTTGTGGGTGTGGTTATCGGGTCATTTCTTTCGGCAATTATCTCCGGCGATTTCCAGGTTGGGGTGTGGGTGCCATCACTTTGGGCATCGACCTTTGGCGATAGTGCCCTGCTACGAGTGCTTGTGGCTGTTGCAGGAGGAATTATACTTGGCTTTGGTGCCCGCTTTGCCGGTGGTTGCACCAGCGGACACGGCATTAGCGGCACACTGCAACTTGCTGTTTCAAGCTGGGTTTCGGCCATCTTCTTTTTTGTTGGAGGCATTATAACCGCCCATTTGATTTTTAATGTTTTTGTATAGTAAAAAATGAAGAATATATTTCTAGCAGTAATCTTTTCGGGAATTCTCGTGCAAGCATTCGGGCAATTTAGCCTGGATGTATCTGGTGGATTTGCTGCCCAGAGCTATAATAAGGTTCGAGTTCCAAGCGAGCAGGGAACTGCTTTTGATTTGTATAAAGATTTTCAAATTCAGGGACCTGCATTATACTATAGCTTAAAACTCGGCTATTGTTTTGGGGAGAAAAACCATTTATTTTTATTGTATGCACCCCTCAGTGTAAATTATGAGGGTGCTGCACCTTTTGATATCAGGTATCAAAACACGACTTTTCTTCAGGGTCAGGATATTGATGTATTCTATAAATTTAATAGTTATAGATTGACCTACCGGAGAGATGTTTACAGCTCTGAAAAATGGCTTTTGGGCATTGGTTTTACTGCCAAAATCAGGGATGCTGAAATTCGCTTAACATCTGACGATGTAAGTGATTATAAAGATGATTTAGGCTTTGTACCCTTGCTTAATTTATACGCTGAATACAATTTTAACAAGTGGTCTGCATTTTTTGAAGGTGATGGTTTGGCCGGTGGACCCGGAAGGGCTTTTGACCTTTATCTGGGAGGAAAAATACCGGTGAATGATTATCTGAAAATAAAAGCAGCCTACAGAATGGTAGAAGGGGGAGCAGATGTAAGTTCTGTTTACAACTTTACCATGCTGCATTTTGCTAATTTAGGCTTAATTATAACACTTTAAAAAGAACACTATGAACAAAGAAAATATTGAAACAAGCAAAGAGGAAACTACAGATAAAAGACCTTTATTATTTGGTTTGAGCTTTGGTATCCTGTTCGGCTTTCTGCTGCACAAGGGCGGGGCAACCAAATACGATGTCATTGTAGGGCAGTTGCTGCTCACCGATTTTACGGTTTTGAAAATTATGCTTTCGGCAGTAGCCACAGGTATGATTGGCATTTATTTTATGAAATCGATGGGTTGGATTAAGCTTTCGCTTAAGAGTGGCTCGGTAGGTATGAACGTGATAGGCGCACTTATTTTTGGCGTTGGATTTGCCGTGCTGGGCTATTGCCCGGGGACCATTGCCGGGGCTATTGGGAACGGCTATCTGGATGCCATAACCGGAGGACTGGTGGGCATAATCTTAGGAACCTGGATTTTTGCTGTTATGTACCCAAAACTCAAAGACGGTATCCTGAAAAAAGGATACTTCGGCGATATTACCATACCCGGCTTGTTAAAGGTAAACAACTGGGTGGTGGTAGTGCCGGTCGTAGCTCTGATGGTGCTATTGCTATTTTGGATTGAAAAGGCTGGTTTGTAAATAAACAACTATTATGGAGACCTTTCTTACAAATGTTTATGAATTCCTGTACATTGCTATTGGAGGCATTGGTGTAGCAGTAATTGTTTGGGGCTTGGTATTAACCGTTTACAGATTATTGAAGCTGGAGTTCGGCAGATTCAATAATAAGTCGATATACCGTGAGAGGGAATCGGTACGGCATCAGTTTGCTTCGTACCTGCTGTTGGCGCTGGAATTTCTGATTGCTGCCGATATTATTGCCACGGTAATACACCCAACATTTGAGGAAATTGCCATTCTGGCCAGCATTGTGATTATCAGAACGGTAATAAGCTATTTCCTGGAAAAAGAAATTGAGAAGTTCAATGCTAATGAATAGGCAAAAATTATGATTACTTGTTATACCAAAGAGTGATGAATTAAAATAATATTTAATTGAAGCACTGTGGATAAACAGAAAGCATACAATATCATTTTTAAAAGCGACACTAAGTCCGGAAGGCTATTCGATGTTATTCTTCTTTGGTTAATCGGGCTTAGTGTTCTTATTGCTATGTTCGATAGCCTTCCTCTCCTTCCACCTTTTTTTAACAAAGCCATCAAAATTGCTGAATGGTTCTTTACCATACTTTTCACAATTGAATACGCTTTACGTATATACATTAGTTCCAAACCCCACAAATATATTTTTAGTTTCTGGGGAATAATTGACCTTTTAGCTGTTTTTCCAACCTACCTAAGCCTAATTGCATATGGCTATCAATACCTTCTTGTTCTTCGCATTTTACGTATGCTTAGGATATTCCGTGTGCTGAGGATGATTCGCTTTAGTAGTGAGGGCAAAACATTGCTTAGGGCATTAAAAGCAAGTTCCTATAAAATTAGTATCTTTTTATTTTCAATTATTTGTATTGTTACAATATTAGGAACTGTGATGTACGTTGTTGAAGGGCCTCAAAACGGCTATACAAGTATTTTCCGGGGCATTTACTGGGCAATAATTACCGTTACAACTGTTGGGTATGGGGATATTGTGCCCCAAACCGATTTGGGGAGATTTATTTCTGCTTTTACTATGATTATCGGGTATGCAATTATTGCTGTGCCAACGGGTATTGTTACCGTCGAAATGTCGAGAGCAACAGAAGAAAAGCCAAAATGCCCCAAGTGCGGGTATAAAAACATTGAAGGAGCTAATTATTGCAATGATTGTGGTGTTAACCTAAAAGAAAATAAATGATTTATGTGATCGAAAAATATGAAAAAAATTCTTCACGAAAAATTTGTCGCTCACCGCGGAGAGTCCTTTATTGCTCCTGAAAATACGCTGTCAGCTATTAATATGGCATGGCAGAATGGCGCAAAAGCAGTGGAGATTGACATTCGAATAACGCTAGACAATGAAATTGTTGTTATTCATGACAAGAATACAAAAAGAGTAGGCAACGTGAATAAAAAAATTCGTCAATCACTGCTTGAAGTTTTAAAAAAAGTTGATGTTGGCTTGTTTAAAAATATAAAATGGAAAGGAGAGCAAATACCAACTCTTTGGGAAGTATTAAAAACGATTCCAACAAAAGGTAAACTAATCATTGAAATTAAAAGCGGCATTGAAATTATTGAACCGTTAAGCAGATTGTTAAAAAATGCCAGTGTGTCTGATTCTCAGATTGAAATTATTTCTTTTAACAGAAAACTATTGGCCGAATTAAAAAAAACAATGCCGCATTATAAAATGCTGTGGTTATTGAATTTAGATTACTATTTTCCGGCATGGTTGGTATTTAGTAAAACCCCAAAAACCATTGACAAAGTTTTGAGCAGCAAACTTGACGGCGTTAACGTATGGGCCGGAAAAATGATAAATAAAAGTTATGTAGATCAGTTTAAAAAACAGAACTTATTGGTTTATACCTGGACGATAAATGAGGTAAAAACAGCAAAAAAACTCCTGGAATTAGATGTTGATGCCATTACATCAGACAGGCCGACATGGTTAATAAAACAATTGATGGACGAAATTTAAGATGAAAAAAATTATAATAGGTATTCATGGTTTGGGAAACAAACCCCCAAAATATTTACTCACAAAATGGTGGAAAGATGCCATGATTGAAGGAATGAAATCTGAAGGAATAAATAAAAGAATACCTGATTTTGAAATGATATATTGGGCCGACATTCTTTATGACAAACCCCTGAACCAATGGGAGAAAGATCCTGAAAATCCGTATTATTTAGATGAGCCTTATACAACAGCACCGGAATCCTTCGAAATAGAAGACTACTCCTTTATAGAAAAAGTAACCGCCTTTATTTCAGACCAATTAAACAAAATCTTCCTCAATGAAGATAAAACCTTAAATTACAGTTTTCTTTCCGATTATATTTTAAAAAAATACTTTAGAGATCTTGATATTTATTATATTGAAGAATGCAACGACAAAAATGACAATTACTGTAAAGTACGCGACCTCATTCGGAACCGAATAGCTAAAGCTATAAATAAATATAAAGATTACGAAATCTGCATTATTGCTCACTCCATGGGATCTATAGTGGCTTATGATGTTTTAAATTATATCATTCCCGAAAAGAAAATTAATACGCTGATTACGATAGGATCCCCTTTAGGATTACCCGTTGTCGTTAGCAAAATAGCCGCCGAACATAACATTTTGCATAAGGGAAATGATCTCATGGTTACACCGCCCGGAGTAACATCCAGCTGGTTTAATATGGCAGACATAATGGATCACGTGGCCATTAATTTTAAACTTGCCGATGATTTTACGCCGAATGAACGGCTGGTTGCTCCCAAAGACTTTTTAGTGCAAAATAATTATCAAATAAATGGAATAAAAAACCCACATAAGTCTTTCGGGTATTTAAGAACACCTGAATTTTCAAAAACCCTGAGTGATTTTATTGGTAACGAAACACTAAATTTGGGACAAAAGGTTTTACGCAAAGTTTACGAATTTTTAGAAAAAGTGAAATACCAACATGAAATATTACTGGATAAACTAAATTAGAAAAAATGAACAGAAAAAGGATGTTATCTAAAATTGCAGATTCCTCAATTACCTGGGACATAGTAATTATTGGCGGTGGAGCAACCGGATTAGGTACTGCAGTTGATGCTGCATCGCGTGGATATAAAACTTTGCTGGTTGAGCAGGCAGATTTTGGAAAAGGGACATCAAGCAGAAGTACTAAGCTCGCGCATGGCGGCGTACGATATTTGCAGCAAGGTAATATTTCCCTGGTACTGGAAGCACTGCAAGAACGGGGGATTATGAAACGCAACGCCCCTCATCTTGTCAAAGACCTTGCATTTGTTGTCCCTGTTTATGATTGGTGGGAAGGTCCGTTTTATGGAATAGGATTAAAACTGTATGATATGCTGGCCGGAAAAGAAGGTTTAGGTGCTTCTCAGTTTTTATCCAAAGAAGAAACAATAGAAAAAATACCAACGGTTGAAACCGACGGCTTACGTAGTGGTATAATATACTATGATGGTCAGTTTGACGATGCCCGCCTTTTGATTAACCTTGCTCAAACAGCGCATGAGCAAGGAGCCACTGTAGCAAACTATATAAAGGTTATTGATTTTGTAAAAGACAAGGACCTCATCAAAGGTATCGAAGTAGAAGATCAGGAAACCAATAAAAAATACTTGATTAAGTCTAAAACGATTATTAATGCAACCGGTGTATTTACTGACATCCTCAGGAAAATGGACGATGCTGATGCACCGCCCATTATGACCAGTAGTCAGGGAGTACATCTGGTACTGGAAAAGAAATTCCTGCCCGGAGATAGTGCAATTATGGTACCTAAAACCGATGATGGGCGTGTGTTGTTTGCCGTTCCGTGGTACGATAAAATCATTGTGGGAACAACAGATACCCCTGTACAGGAATATCTGCTGGAACCTCAGGCTTTGGATGAGGAGATTGACTTTTTAATTACTCATGCAGCCCGATATCTGATTAACGACCCTACTTACAACGACATTAAAAGTATATTTGTAGGACTTCGTCCTTTGGTTACGGAGGAAAATGAGAGTAATACAGCTTCAATATCAAGAGAGCATACCATTAGCATTTCCCGTAGCGGATTGGTATCTATTGCAGGAGGAAAATGGACTACTTATCGCAAAATGGCAGAAGAGGTGGTGGACCAGGCAATTTTAATCGGCAATTTAAAACCCAAAAGTTCAGTCACCGAAACCTTACAAATATATGGCTATCATGAGCATGCCCAGGTATTTGGTGCTTTGGAACAATATGGTTCGGCAGCACCAAATTTAAATAAATTGTTGGATGAGAAACCAAATTACAAAAATAAAATACATCCGGGGTATTCACATCTGCAGGGAGAAGTAATATGGGCTGTTAGAAATGAAATGGCAAGGAGTATCGAAGATTTTCTTGCAAGAAGGACCCGTTTACTATTTTTAGATGCTGAAGCCTCAATAAAAAGTGCACCTACAGTAGCAAAACTCATGGCAAAGGAATTAGGATATAAGCAAGAATGGGAGAAAAAAGAGATTGAAAATTATACAAAACTGGCTCAGAAATATTTACCTAAACAAACATATTAATACCATGAATGATTTAAAAAGCTTATTTGATAAATCACTTGAGCTATTACCCAAAATTGGTTTGGGGATAGCAGTGCTTTTCCTTTTCATCCTTCTATCCTGGCTGATTAAAAACATGATTACAAAACGTGTAAAACCAAAAACTAAAAACCCTCTTTTGGCTCTTTTCTTAGGTAAAATTGTTGCGTTTATAATTACCATTACCGGTTTTGTTTTTTTTCTGAATGTCATCGGGTTAGGGGGCATTGCAAAACATATTATGGCCGGTGCCGGAATAACAACATTTATTATTGGCTTTGCTTTTAAGGATATAGGCGAAAATTTTCTATCCGGAATTCTTTTGGCATTTAAAAGCCCTTTTATAATTGGGGATTTAATAGAAACAAGTGGTACGATTGGTTATGTCAATGAATTAAACATGAGAGACAGTGCAATCAAAACTTTAGATGGAATAGATGTTTATATCCCCAACTCACAACTGATTAAAAGTCCTCTGTTCAATTACACAATTGATGGATATTTGCGTTACGAAATAGCAATAGGGGTTGATTATTCAACTGATATAATAAAAATACAGGAAATAATTAATGCTGTACTAAGTGATATGCCGGGAGTACTACAGGGCGATAAAAAGCCTGTTGTTGTTGTTGATGGGCTGGCAACAAGTACGGTTAATATAAGGATTCTTTACTGGATAGATACATTTACATCAAAATCAAGAGCATTCCATTTAAAAATTAAATCGCAAATAATCATTAAGTTACTGGAAGCGCTGAGCAATAATAACATATACCTGCCTGCCGATATAGTTGAAATTAAAAACTATAACGAAAGCATACTGGTTGCAAAAAATATTAAATCATAAAATATTACAATATGGCACGTTTTTTAAAAAGCAGAGCAAAAGCAAAAGGGGCAGCACCCGGGAGTCTTATTTTCATGGGCAAACAAAAAATGGAGTCCTCTAAAATCAGACTTTTTAAGTATTCAGAAAACGAAACTGTTGAAAAAGAATACAAATCCATTGATGATGCGCTTAAAAATATTGACAAAAAGTATGTTAACTGGCTGAATATTGACGGCATACATAATATCGAAATAATTCAAAAAATCGGAAAGCAATTAAATATTTCACCCCTTGCCCTGGAAAATATTTTAAACACCGGGCAACGCGCCAAATTCTTCGAAGATAAAGAGTCGGTTACCATACTAACAAAGGCTATTTACTATAATTCTGACGAAAATAAAATTAGCGTAGAACAGATATCTTTTGTTCTCTTTCAAAATATAGTAATAAGCTTTCAGGAAAAAACAGGCGATCACTTTGAACCGGTAAGAGCAAGAATAAGAAATGGCCTTGGGCGAATTAGAAAATTAAGATCCGATTACCTTATGTATGCACTGATAGATAGTTTGGTTGACAATTACCTTATTATCCTGGAACAAATGGGAGATAAAATTGAAGCCCTGGAGCCAAAATTGGAAAACCCCGGCAAGGAAATAAGCAGCGAACTTTTTCAAGTTAAAACAGAGATTTCCTATTTCAAAAAAACGATTAAACCACTGAAGGAAGTTTTAACAAGATTATTAAGGTCGAAAACCGAACTAATAAAGGAAGATAATATTGTTTTTTACCAGGAATTGTTTGATATCGAAGAACAGGCTATTGATGCAGTAGAAAATTATTTCGGAATGACCAACGACTTGATTAATCTTTACAATACCAACATTAGCAATAAGGTAAATGAAGTGATGAAGATATTAACCATTTTTGCATCAATATTTATACCCCTAACCTTTATTGCCGGTATATATGGAACAAACTTTGAATACGTTCCTGAACTACAGTTTAAAAATGCATATTTTATAATGTGGGGAGCAATGCTATTGGTTGCCGGAATTATGTTATATTATTTTAAAAAACACAAATGGTTCTAAAATGAATGAAATCTTTACATGGTTAGGTATATTATTTTGTATAACTCAGTCGGGAATGTTTTCGGGACTAAACCTGGCATTTTTCAGTTTTACGCGTTTAAGATTAGAAATTGAAGTAGAAAGTAATTCTTCAAAAAGCGCGCAAAAAGTATTGAAAATGCGCAAGGATTCTAATTTCTTGTTAACAACCATACTCTGGGGAAATGTTGGTATAAACGTTTTGCTAACACTGCTATCCGAATCTGTAATGGCAGGTATAGCCACATTCTTTTTTTCAACGGTTGTTATTACAGTACTTGGTGAAATTATTCCACAGGCCTATTTCTCCCGAAATTCTTTAAAAATGGCATCCTTGTTGGCACCCGTACTAAGAATCTATCAATTCCTCCTTTTTCCGGTAGCTAAACCCAGCGCCCTCTTGCTGGATGCATGGTTAGGAAAAGAATCTATAGCTTTTTTTAAAGAAAATAAAGTTAAACATTTCCTTAAAAAGCATATTGACGATGCCGAAAGTGAAATTGACCGCACAGAAGGATTAGGAGCTATTAATTTTCTTTCTTTAGATGATATACTGGTCAGCAAAGAAGGAGAACAATTAAATTCTAAAAGTATTATCTCCATTCAACATGAAAACGGATTCCCGGTTTTTTCGAAATTCACAGAAAAACCTCAGGATTTGTTTCTAAGGCAAGTAAATGAATCAAAAAAAAAGTGGGTTGTTTTTACAGATGAGAATTCAGAACCTTCATACATTATGGATGCCGATGGTTTTTTACGAGCTGCCATGTTCGATCCAAAACCACCCAACCCGGAAGAATATATTCATAAGCCCATCATTATTAAAGATAGCAGCATGAAATTGGGGGAAATAATTCATTTGTTACACTTTACCCCTGAATACACTGAAGACGATGTTATTGATGAAGATGTAATTTTACTTTGGAGCGATGTAAAACGTGTTATTACAGGTGCTGATATATTAGGAAGATTGCTTAGGGGGATAGTAAAACAGAACAATAAAATATAATCATCTCAAACATAATTAAATTGTGAGACTGATCTATCCGTTGAAACCGGATTGTTCATGTGTACGCCCTCATTAATTTAAGATTTACGCACTTACAACTCACAATGTTTAAACCAAATAGCACGAAAAATATTTCTTCTTGAATTATCTAAAAAGCGAATTATTATTAAATGATAACAAGATTAATTTTTTATTTAGCTTATTGTATTTTCATTAAATGGAAACACATATAAAAAGTATTTTTATTTCCAGCTCTTTTTAAAAATAATATCAAAGCCGGAGTTTGTATTTTGATTGGTTGCCTTTAAAATGATATTTCTTAACAGCTGATATTCAAGCATGAGTTTTTCTGAATCTAAAAATTTTGACTTTTTATCGAGTGAAAATGATTGCTCGTAACTTAAATAAAGGTTGTTTGTTATGTATTTTCCCAACATAACACTGTTATTTTTTAAATTATCGCTACCTGTAATTTCGACAACATCTAACATGGACGACCTTTGTAATGTTTCTTTTAAAATATTTGATAACTGGCCAAAAGCAAGGTTCAAGGCTAAATTATCGTTTCCTGATATTTCATTCAACTGGCTTTCACTAAGCTGATTAATGCTTTTCCCAAACACAATATAGGCAATAGCATCCTTTTCTTCAATGTTTTTATCATCTGAAAAGAATTCCAGTTCGGGTTGATTTAATCTTCCGGTTATATTTAAGGATAGTTTTCGAAGTTCTTTATCAATGTCTCTAAATCTGTAAAGTACTGTAAAGTCTATCTTAGGATTAATATCTCTTCCACCGGTAAATGTTAATACTCCCTTATTAAATGTAAAATCTTTACCGTATATTTTATAAAAACCTTTTTTAACGTTTAATGTTCCAAACAAATCTAGATTCTCGTTTGATTTTAAAGCCTGCAGTGCTCCTTCCAATTCAAAGTTCATGTCTTTACCCCGTATCCATGTATTGCCCGGAATCTGCAATTTGGCTTCTCCTGTTAACTTTTTGTAGAATTCAGTTCCAGAAAATTGAGAACCTGGCTGAGCATGCAATTTTTCGTCTTTCGCGGAAATAGTGTCTTCCATAGCCATTATCAATAAGGGTGGATTGGGGTCGTCTGTTTTTTGGGTTAGGTATGTGCCAAAATAATCGGCATTGATACGTGAGCGGTTGATTTTCATATACCCTTTAAAGCTTGGGTTTTCAAAAGTTCCTTCAGCCTTTAGATCTGTATCAAAATTTAATTCTACACGATTCGATTTTAAAGCCTGAAAATTGCCAGACTTAACATTAAACTGAAAATCATTTGGAATAAATGATAAATCACTTTTTAAATTGACAAAGCCATTTAGATTTAAATATCCTTTTTTATTTGTAGAAACGTTGAATTTATTAATTGTAATGCCATTGTTTTTTATCATGCTTTTCAATTCTATATGCTTATAGTACGCACCAAAGGCTTTGTTTTCAAAATTCCCGTTTAAAATATCAAAACTTCCGTTTAAAACCGGATTACTTATTGAGTTCCTGATGTTTAAATCAGCAAAAGCCAGTCCCTTTATTTCAATATCTTCCATTGGGTAAAAAGAATATATTTTTCTAATATCTAGACTGTCAAACCTTACAGTTGCTTTAAATTCCTGATTGTCTTTAAGTAAGTAAGTTTCGTCGCTAATGGAAAAATGTAACGGAATACTTGCCAATGTTTTAATATTTCGGTGCAGCGTGGTATTTATCATACCTTCATATTGTAATAAACTATCCCGGTAATTAATTTTTGCAGATAGGTTTTCTACCGGATATTTATTTATATTTAAATTGCTAATAAATAAATTGTTTGTTATTACCGGATTATCCGATGTGCCTGTAATACTAAATGATGTGTTAAAAATCCCGCTAACCGGATATGGTGAAAATTTTTGAAAAGGAATCTGTGAAAGATCAAATTGTTCTACTTCAATCGAAAGGTCTTCATTTCCATCAAAAGAAAAATAACCATGAATTTTTATTTGTTGATTTACTGACTTCAGGTTAAATCGATTAATTAACACATGTTCAGGAGTTAAAAGGATATAAACAGAATCATGGTTACACGCCCAATTGATTTGGTTATAAAAAATATCGAGTTGGTTTATTCTGATTAACGGGTTGTCAAAACCTTCAATTGCTCCCAGGTATCGAACCTGCAACGAATCATTAACCTTTACATTAAAATTCGTATGAATCAGATTATTGGAAAAGGTACTCGATAAATTTATATTATCGGCATTAAAGGTTGAATATTTAATATCTTCAACATCCATGTTTAACACCCCGTAATAAAGACTGTCTTTAATATCAACCTGAAAGTTGCCATCGAGTTTACTAACCAGCAATGAGTCATAATTAATGTTTGTTAAATTCAGGTCAACATTTCCTTTTAGCGAATCTAAAGCTCCCGAAACATTTCCTTTGATGGTTCCTGTTGCCTGGTATGCCGGTATCTCAAATGCTGATATTAAGGTATAAATATCTTTTGGTGAGAATTCAAAATGAATATTATTCGATTGATATAAATTTCCTTCGCCATTTGCATCTAATAAAAAGTAAGGTGTGTTAATATATAATCCTTCAAAACGATAGTCCCCTCGATTGAAATTTGCATTTATTTTAAAATCATTAATTGGATACTCAAGAATTTGCGAGTTATAGGAGTCAATAGAAAATTTTGAATTTGTATTTTTCAGCGTTTTTCCCTGTCCTGCCAAATAAATTTTCCCGTTTAAATGAGTTGAAAATAAATCAATTCCTGGTAATTTCTGTAAATCAATATTCTGATAATCGCCATATATTTCGTATACAGGATTGTCAAAAATATGGGTTAATCCATACTTGAAATTTAAATTTCCCATCCATGTTTTCGCGGTTATATTACCGGAAATTTGATCTTTCTGTTTTGTTGTTTGAAGCACCAACCCTTTTAAATTGTAATCGCTATAAGTAATATCCTTAAAATTTCCAGACAAATTAAAGGTATTGTTTTTTAAATCAAAACCCTGTCCTTTAGCTGATAAAGAGCCAATAATGGTTGATTTAAATTGTTCGTTGTGTGTCCAGTGTTTACCATCAAGGCTGTCAACTTCTAACCATAGTTCGTAGGATGGGTTTTGTTTTAAATCTTTGATAAAGGCGGTTAATTTTATTTTTTGATTATTTTCAGTAAGGTTTAAATCAAAATCATATTGTTTTTCATTTCCCTTAACTTCTAAGAGAATAGCGGGTGCTCCATAAAGTTTTAAATCAGGAAAAAGTCTTGTTAAAAAATTTATATTGAATGACTCGGTGCTTATACTTGAATAATCAATGATATCATCTTTAATGTTAAAATTACCTTGTGTTTTAATATCACTTTTTTCAATATTTACAAATACATCATTCCATGAAAATTTTTCTTTGTCATAATTAAAGTTTCCTCTAATATGAAGAACATCTATATCGGGATTTTGAGAAAATAATTTTACGGTATCGATAACTAATTTTAGTGAATCGTTGCGGTAAAAACCATTTAATTTAATTTTTGATTCAAGGAATTCAGGGATATATGTTCTTTTTTCAACCTGATCAATGTGTAAAAAGATACTTGATATCTGAAAATCTTGTAATTCAATATTCCAGTTTAATTTGTTTGGTGTAGTATCTTCTTTGGGATTTAAACTTTTTATTTTTGAAAAATTCCATAAAGAATCTTTTCCTTCTGAAGCATAAGTAAAAACCTCTGACACAAAAATTTTATCTATGGATATGGTTCTTTTCCAGATTTTGTTTATTTCATACTCAATATCAATTTGATCACAAAAAATCAGCGTATCCTCTTCAAGCGTTATATATATATCATTTAACTGAAAGTTTTTAAAAAGATTTCCTGTAATCGATTCGATATGTAAATCAGCGTTGATGCTTGAACTCGAATAATGAGAAATTTTTTGTGCAATAAAAGAATTTAAATACCCTGCGTTAATCATCATAAGTAATGTGATTAATATCAGAAGGATGCCCGCCAATGTGAAGCTTGTTATTTTAGCTATATGTTTAATCATAAATAATACTTAAAATGCATGTCCGATTGAAATAAAAAATTGAAATCTAAAATCATCATTAATTACCGGAGTAGCCATATCTAAACGGATTGGGCCAATGGGTGTTTCTACGCGTAAACCTATACCTGTGTTATAATGTAATTTGCTGAAATTGTAGCTATAGGAATTTGTCCATACATTTCCAAAATCCACAAAAAAGGCACCTTTGAAAATATCGTAAATTGGATATCGTAATTCAACACTTCCTTCGAAAAGAGTATTTCCACCAATAGCAGTGCTTTCAATATTTTCTGGATATATTTCATGTCTTGCCCAACCCCTTAAAGATGATGCTCCTCCAGCAAAATAACGGTCTCCGATTGGTGTTTCGGGATCGTTTTGTATGGCCTGCATTACACCTGCTATCAATTTTGTTGCCAGCGTAATTTCTGAACTTACCGGATAATAATTTTTGAGCGATAAATCCAACCTGTAATAATGGAAC
>Ga0209931_1000258_pt1 | contig 31751 bp, 16 predicted proteins | sample SalPonR1_B_D1_MG_FD_185697 | JGI IMG/M metagenome (GOLD analysis project Ga0209931, IMG submission 185697) | Salt pond soil microbial communities from South San Francisco under conditions of wetland restoration - Salt Pond MetaG R1_B_D1_MG... ...
TCTCCATTGTGTCTTCGCTGGCCGTCAAAAACGCCGGCTCAACTGTAATCGTTGCATCCGGATCTGTAGAGGCTTCACAGGCCGCAGCATAAGTACCACACTCTAAAGCCGGAATCAATTTATCTTCTATCGTTACTTCACCCCAACAGCTATTGCCCGTTTCCGGATCAATAACGCGTACAAAATAGGTATTACCCACTTGAGCACCGCCCACGATAACACCATCATCTCCAGATTGAGATTCAGCAATAATATTGTTGAACTGCATATCCGTAGCCAACTGGACAATATAATCTCTATAACATCCGTAAAGTCCTCCTTCAAGAATCATATCGGCATTAATAACTGCTTCACAATTCTCATCAACAGAAACAAATACTTGATCATTACAAGCTAATGATGGCGAAGGATTTGAAAACTCATTTACTATAATGTCATAAGAGCAAGTAGACACATTTCCATTACAGTCTGTCGCTTCAAATTCTACTGTGGTAGATCCGATCTCAAATGTGCTTCCACTTTCAGGGCCAGAAGTTTGTACAATTTCAGAACCACTGCAAGCAGAGGAGTAGAAAACCGTTCCATTCCATTGGCGACTTTGAAAAGTCGAACCTGTAAATGCTGGATTACCTCTACCCACACCTGCAAAAATTTCAACATTGCCATCAGTGTAGGTGTTTGTACCATTTGTATAATCAACTCCTACACCAAACAAAGAATAGTTAGCGAGATTAAAATAAATACCAAAACTTTCACCAGGCTCAATTTCTAAACCACCGAAAGGAACAGGGGTTGGTGTTCCAGCTCCATTACTTACTACAGTTGTCTCTACGAACAAATCCCATGCACCAGCGTTGGTTTCATTCCCAACATAAGTGCCAGGTGTCGAGTAAAACTCTATATCAGCATTCTGACCACCCCCATCTACGTGAACAAGGAATGAATCTAAAATTATAGTTTCATTCGTCAAATTTGTAATATCAAACATATTACCCGCAAAGCCATTACCTCCTGCGAAGGTCGTAGTCAAGTCGCCCATTAATCCAACAGCAGCTCCTCCTCCGTCGCAGTTATCGAAAACCTCTGGAGAGAAGTTAACGATTTGATCACATTCGCCGGCATCCAAGTTAATTGTAACGTCATTACAATTCGTAAAGGTAGGTCCTTCTGTATCTTCAACAGTTACTTCAAATGTGCAACTATTGTCGGGATCGTTTTCCGGGAAAAAGGTAACTGTAGTCGTTCCAACCGGATAAACATCAGAAGCATTTTCAGAACCGTTGTAGTCATTAACCACTGGAGACTGCAAACTTGGATCGTCGGCAAAAACGACAAAATTATTGATCGCAAAACCCCAAAGTAATGAGATCGCTTCGCGTCCTTCGTTGTCAAACAAGAATCGAACCTGAAAATCTGCATTCATGTAATCGGTTACATCAACTTGTTCTTCTAATCCATAAGCGTCTTCATCCGTAACGGTAATTAAATTCACCCATTGGCTGCCGTCCCATACGTCAACGTTGAGCGCACCAAACCCACCAAAATCTTCCAATTGCCAATCGAATTGGATGTATGCGAACTCATTGGATGATAAATCAACAACAGGTGAGGTAACAGAGGCAATTCCGCCTGACTGTTGTCCAAGAGAACTGGAGTTCATATCAACTACCAATGCACAATCATTACCAAAAGCACCATCTGCTTCGGCACCAGATCCATCATCTCCAGGATAGGCCGTGCATTCAAATGAAAATAGGTTGTCGCCACAAGTAGATATTAATGTATCTGGATCGTTGGTGTTTTCAGCTTCAACCGTCCATCCGGCCGGCAATTCACAAGCGTCAAAATCTTCAGAAAAAACTGCTGAAAACTCTTGACAACCGATAACTTCCGGAAGTGGAACATCCACAAAAGCACCACATTCGCCGGGATCATTGTCAACAGTAATATTGTCTGGACAAATAATCTCACAGTCCGTTACGGGAGGCCCGCCAGCAGCGCTAGTGACCTCAATTTCAAATCCACACCGGTTAACAACCGTTGAAGAGCGGAAATTAAATGTAAGACTACCAGAGGTCCCTGTAAAAACAGTAGACCCAAATGTTGCTATAATAGCTGCAACGTCTTGTGTACCTGCCGGCAAATCTCTACTATCAAAAATAGAAGGATCTGAGGTAGTTGTACCATCGTGGATTTCAAGCCAATCGAAATCTCCAAATATCTGCATGAAGAGTATATCTACTTCAAAAGCTCCCTCAAGTGTGGTCGGAGTTTCACAACCACTATTCGGATAATACCCATCAGCTACATCACCACTGCCGCCTGTGCAAGTCACTCCTGGAGCAGTGGGTCCGCCTGTGTCATAAAATAAATCGCCTTCACTAACCGTGAAAGTCTCTGTTGTACATTCTGTTGGCACGATTTGCGTCTGCCCGAAAGCCATAAGACTCGTGAGCAAACTCACACCAATCAAGAAAAGTTTTTGTAATTGTAAATTCATGGTTTATTGGTTTTTTATAGTTCTAATCATTTCAAATGTTTCTTCTAGATCAGAAATGTCATTTGACCGGATATCCCAGCCCTGGATAAAGCTGATCACGTCCTCAAGTGGGTTATCAGTTCCCAAATTGTTTCCCGTAGTATAGCTTTGAGAAGTTGAGTTCTCATCATCATTAGGTTGCATGACACCACCTTCGAGAAATGAAATAAATTCAGTTTTTATGTCCTTGCCTTCGAAAAAGGCAGACTTTACATGTGTGTAACCAGTAATAAGCGCCTGATTAAATTCGACATTCACATTGGCCGGTGGCTGGTTTAACTCCGTCTGCAAAGCTTCAATTTCGGCATCAAAGCCCGCTTCAATGTTTGCAGCTCCGACCTCCCCGAGGTCTTGTATAGTTTGAGCCTGCACTATAATACTCGACCCAAGTACTAACATAAACGCGAATGCAAATCCGCGAAAAATTCTTTTGGAAAATTTGATGTTCATAATCTTAATGGTTTATTGGTTTATTGGTTTTCTATTTAGATCACATTCACATGTGATTGCCGCAAAGATACTTTATAATATTGCTCAAAACAAATCAATTTTATTAAAGCTCCCTACGCATACTAAAAAATCATTCTTTTAGTCGGTTTCTTTACATTTCTTCAACATTGACCTGTTTATCATTGCTTGATTGTCCAAGAGTGATGCCAACGGTTAACTCATGACTTCCACTCGTGTAATTTTGTAAGGGGTTAAAAGAGGCATCGTAAGAGTAATACAGATTAAAATCTCCAATTTTAGTACCTAAAATAAATCCAAGTCTTTTCGATCCGCCCAATTGATAACTTAAACCTCCTGTTAGTTGTTCGTCCAAAAAGGAAACTAGCATATTTAGGTCTGCATGAACATCTTCAGGCCCCATAAAAACACGTTTCACAAGAATTGATGGGTATATTTTCATGTCATACTCTTCCAAGTCATACTTATACCCCGTAAACAAAGTGAAAAACTGAAAGGAGGTACTTTCGGGATTGGTCTCCACTGTAGGATTATCGATTCGAGCTCGCACCAGGTTGGGGAGCGAAAAAGCAAAGATGAAACGATCCTTTATTTCACCCCAAACCCCAAAACTCACATCAAAAAACTGTAAGCCATCAGCAGCTTCCGTCAGAAAAGGATCGTCGAATTGCACCAAGGGATTTAACAAAGTTCCCCCGGTAAGGGAAAATTGGTGGTACTCGGTCGACAGACCTATACCCAAATTAAAATCATCCGATTCGATCTGATAGGCGTAGGACAGCAATGCACGATATCTGTTTAAAGCGCCGAAGGTTTCAGCATTTGCCATAAGGCCTAGGCCTACATTGTCGTATATCCGGCCATTATAGCTCACAGTATAATTTCTGGGAGCCCCCTCAGTTCCAGACCACTGGTTACGATAATTAAAGAATAATTCATGCTGATCATTCAATCCGGTGGCTCCTGGATTAATAAGTACCGGATTGATCATGTACTGCGTATAAATACCTTGATCTTGTCCAGCGACCCATTGTAAGCCAGCCAGGGTTACTAAAGCAATTAATAATGCCTTTCTCATACCTATCTGTTTCATATTACCTTAAATTACGAAGTACGGTCACTGTACCTTTCTGCACTTCATCTTCAACTCCATTTGAAAAAATTCTCAATACCCAGATATAGGAGCCTTCCGGAACATCGCCTCCTGAAATATTATTGGTTCCTTCCCATTGATTCAAGTAATTGTCCTGTTCAAATACAAGCTGTCCCATCCTATTGAAAATTTGCAGCTCATTATTTCGATCTGGAGCACATTCGATGATCAGACGATCATTTCTTCCATCGCTATTGGGTGTGATGACGGGGATCGCCTGAAAACACTCGCCCTCTGAACAGGCTCGCACCTCATACGGAATCATCATCTCGCAACCATTAGCATCGCGAACAAACAGATTGTAACTTCCCACCGCTAAGTCTTCGTTTCTGTTATTCTCCGAAAATGAATTTCCATCAAAGCTGTATTCATAAGGGGCTGATCCGCCTGTTCCTTCAACCTCTATAAATCCATCTCCGCTAGTCGCACAACCCCGCTCAACGACAGTTATCTCTATTTCGTCCGGCTCAGGAAGGACGACTACTCCCTCTTCGGTTTCTCCTTCAGAGTCTGAAATGGTATAGGCATATTCACCGGCGCATAGGGGATTGAGCTCAAAACCTTCACCATCATTCCAGCTAATTTCATAGGGTGGATTCCCGCCGAACACCTGCACCTCGATAAAACCATCACAACTGCCAAAGCAACTCACTCCATTACCATTGAAATCATCTACTGAGCTTTGTACACTTATCAATAATGTGCCATCGGTGACCGGGATGGGCCCAAAAACGCTTTCGCAGCCCTCACTATCGGTAACCGTGACGAAGTACAAACCTACAGTTAAATCGCTTAAGTCTTCATCCGTCGAACCCGTGCTCCACTCAAAAGTATAAGGTGAAGCCCCTCCTCCAGGATTAAGAGTTATAGCACCCGAACCGTTACCAGTGAGATCGTCAGTTATACTAGGGTTAATCGTTATAGGATCATTTTCTAAAATATCAAAATTCCGTTCAATGGATAATCCGGTCTCTGTGTCTGTTATCGTAACCTGACAGCTGCCTCCAGACAAACCACTCGCAACAGCAGTTGAAGAAGATGAACAGCTCCATTCATATGAAAAATTACCCGAGCCTCCATCAATAATAACCTCTGCACTTCCATCTTCAGCACCCGCACAGCTCACATCTTGCACAACAATATCGCTAATCGCGAAAATCAAATCTACCGGAATGCCCTCTTGAATCAGTTCACAACCTGATTCATTGTCTGTAATCGTAACGGAGTATGAACCCGATGATAAATCCGTAATCGGGTTTCCCTGTTGGGGCGGTGTCGTCGACCAAGAATAGGAAAAGTCTCCACTTCCCCCACTCATCGTAATTTCAATTTCTCCGTCACTTCCCAGAAACTCATCGGTAATAGCGATATCGGCCACGGAATAAGTGTTGGGACTTTCAATAGTAAAACTTGTATCTACCTGAAAGCCGTTGTCGGAAATAATCGTTACCGTATAATCCCCGGCGCATAAATTTTCTGCGGTCATCGAACCCGCCGGAACAGTTGTTGGTCCAGACCATTGAATATCAAATGGAGCTACTCCCCCGTCAATATTTAGGGCTATTTCTCCGTCACAGGCATCGCCACACGATTCCGGTGATATTTCGGGCGACAGGTTAAATCCGCAAACGATATTGATTTCAGATGATCGAATTAAAAAGGGAACTGGATTGGTCTGCGGATCCAGGGCCTCAAAACCATCAAATGCCGTATTATTTTCAATATTTGTGCTCGCTGGACAATCGCCTAAAGCCACAAAGCAGTATTCGAAAATTACAGTTCCATCATCCACGCTAATCCCCTGAGTGGAGTTATCAAACCAGGAGGCGCGAATGACACCTTGGTCTGCGGTTGTAGTATTGAAATTTCCACCGTCTAAAAACATTAAGTTAAAAGATCGTAATTCGACAAACTCAATCAGATTCTCATCAAACAGAATCTCATATGCAAAAGCAGTAATATCTTCAAAATTTCGGACAGTAACTGGTACACAAAATTCCTCTCCCTCGTTTAGCTGAACATCGCCCAGCGTAAACTCCAGACCATTAAATGCCCCGTCCCCTACGGTGACAGAACCAGGAACAGTCCTGGGTATTCCAGAAACGGGAGTTCCTCCCATATCAATCGCAATCTCAGCATTTGAAAAATCTATGGTGGAGGAAGTTCCATTACTTCCGATCACTGTAAAACATACATCAAAAATAACGTCTCCATCTGGGCTTGTTATACCCGCACCCGTAGGTGTATTCCAGGACAACCTAAGTTCTCCGGGAGATACCAAATTAAAACTCGCTCCTGACAAGCCGGGCAAATTGGGGTTTCGAACTTGCTCGTACTCCAAAATAGAGGCGTCATAAGTTAGAGTAAATTCGGCTAAAGCAACATCCTCGAAGTTTTGAACACTAATACTCACACAAACTTCATCACCCGGATCAGCCGTTTCATTCGAAGCAACAAAAGTTACGTCTGCATCCCCCATATTCCCGCAGTCTTCTCCAGGTATGGAAAAAGAGCCATTCGAAATATTAAAATCACCTTCCACAATATTGCCTGAGCCATCTAAAACAAAGACATCAATACTTTGAAAAGGATTGGACGGCTCATCAATCGAAATGTCTGTTTCATCACACGGATCACCAATCACATCTAAATCAATCGTGAACAGTACGGTCCCATCCGGCAAACTTGGCCCTGCCTGTGAATCCCAACTAAATAATAACTCTCCAGGTATTACAATGTCCTGATTGCCATCTAAACTAAAAGATGATACCGTTATATTTAAATCTCCATTTAAGTTACTAAGCCCCGAAAAGTCTAAAACTTCTTCATCCCAAAAGACCGAGAATTGAAGGCCAACAACTTGGTCGAAGTTAGACGTAGTAATATCTATAGATACTTGATCTCCGTTATTTCCACTTGCGCTACTCGCCAGAAAATCAACGGGAGTTTGCGCCTGAATCGTTACGTTAAACAGCATAAAAACCGCTAACATCCAGCATCCGGAAAGGTATCGCTTAGTTTCGTTCATAAGTTTAATTTATAAAGTCCAAACTTTATATCAATAGGCAAAGATAACAAGACTATAAATGATATCCCTATTATCATATAAATAATATCATCATTTATATAAACATTCACATAAATCATACCAAAAAAAGCCTATTCCAGGTGGAATAGGCTTTAAAATTTCAATGATTGCTAATCTATAAAGAATCGCACTAATACTTGCTCACGAGGTGTCGATCCAGAATCTGGCCCTCAACATCGCGCAGAATTAGAATATAAGATCCCGAAGATAAAACACCTCCTACACGCCAACTCATTTGGGTATTTCCCGGGACCTCAACTTGCGTTTCACGTACAATCTGGCCCATAGTATTCACTAACTCCAATGAGGATGGGTTTTGGTCACCTCCATCCCATCGCAAGGTGATCACATCGGCAAATGGATTAGGATATACTGTAGAAGTAAAATCAGAGGACTCCTTCACAGAAACTAGTTTCAAAATATACGCAGAACCGTCGGCATCAAAAGCGCGTAACTCTATTGCGCCACTTTCTATCCATGCTTCTACTTCCGATGTCTGCATCGAAGCTATATTTAATCCAATCGTCCATCGTTCATTATTAGTTGTGGCAGCAGCACTATGTGCCAAAGCTCTTTGGTTGCCCATCAGTACCTTTGAAATACCCGCAATTTGAATATCGGTTATCTCCAGGTTCTCGCTCCAGTTCATTTCGTAAGCTACCCAATTGAAATCATTAGGAATAGATCCTTCTATAAGCAGGTGTTCGCCATCCTCTGACGCAACGACTTGAGCAGGAACCCTGATTAGGCGATCGGATCGCAAATCTACTCCTGGTGTCGCGGACCTGTCAATATCTCCTATTTTTATTCCGATAAAGTCGCAAGCATCCGCCAACTTGGAAGGGGAGTTCAGAATTATTTCCTCTTCAATCGCATGAGGATCATCCTCTAGGCTCGGTTCAATGCGAGCATCGCGGAATCGCCATGAATTGTTATTTGGAAAATCCGAACGATTTCGCAGTAGGACATCCCGCAGTGCGATCATGTCGTGCGCATTCACCCTGTCATCGTGGTTGATATCTGCGGCAATGTATTGTTCGGGCCGGTCAAACGGTTCTAGACCTAAGATATGGAGCTGCATTACATAAAGATCGTATGCGGTGAGCCCAAGATGGAGATTATGATTGGAACTTGGCCGGACTCTAACGTCATTCATGAATGGCGGGTCGAACATTTTGAAATCAAAATCTCCTTGAACGTTTGAGATTGCTGATGACCCGACAGGCAAAAACCCATGATCTACCTCCACATCAGCTGAAGGAACAGAATATCCGTTGGAGGTCATCAGATTACCACTAACAACACTACTCGTGTCAGGGCAAGTTCCTCTATTGTCCTGTATGGATAAGCTCGTTATGCAAAACTCTTGATTCCCCGCTTCATCAGTAACCCAGACTTCTACCTCGTTCAGCCCTTCGTGCTCACATGTAAACACTCTGGTGGTCTGCGTAGTATCAGAGGAGAAACTGACGATTAAATTTTCATTGGGTGTACAATTATCAAAGCTACCTCGGTTAAATAACTCCGCTTCAATTTCTATCATTCCGTTTACCGGCATTACAACCGTGGCGAGTCCGTCAATACAAACGGGGGTCGGCTTTTTACAATCCTCCACAGTAACTAAATAAGAACAGGTACCCATATTTCCACAACCGTCCAGCACTCTCCACAAAACCCGATGTGTTCCAAATGGTAAATATCTTTCAATATGACTTGTAGTGCCCTCAATGTCCCATTTTCCACCAGGGTTATTATTATTGATATCAATATAAAATTCATATCGCAAGTGCTCTGCGGGGGTACAATCCTCAATGGTAGGGCTCAAGCTAACAAAACCCGTGCATTCCTGAGTGTCGTCCGTACAAATCGTAACATCCTCACAACCGGATACAAACTCAGGGTCATCATCATCTCTAACCTTGATAATCTGAGTATGCTCACAAATCTTATGCGTTCCATTTGTTCCACACCAATCCAACACTTTCCAGGTTCTCAGAATTTTATAACAAAAGCCTTCCACAACAGAAAATACGTCATCTGAATAATTCGTAGCAATGATGCTTCCACATCCCACATTATTAAAAGATGGGCGCCCTGTATTGTCAGGGTCCGTCATGGCAGCATGACAAGTATTAATTTCAACATCATCTGGCCAATTAATTTGGCTGCAATTAAATGGTTTGTCGCGCTTGATAAAAATTTTCTGTTCACAGCTTGCAATAACGCCACCCTGACCGGTAACCTTAAATGTGCGCAGGATGTGCCCACCGCCGCAATCTGTAAAATCATCGACATGCTCGGTAATCGTAATGTGCCCACAATTACCAGAAGCAAATCCATCATAGCCAACAAAACCATTGGGGTAATGTGAATTGTATACATATATCGGCTCTCGATCTGCGGGGTCTGACACCACAGTGCCAAAATCAGACAAATCATTTATATCTAAAGGATAATCACAATCGATTGAAATATCTGGTGGACAATGTAAAGTCGGAGGCAGTTTATTTTGGACCGTTACATGGACCATACATTCATTCGTCTGACCATTTGAATCCGTAACCCGCAATACGATGGTGATCGGGTTATTTGCTATATCTGCACAACAAAATTCTACAAAATCTCTAAACTCTGTATCGTCTGCCACACCAGGAGGACAATCACCGGGATTCATTCTTCGCACCTGTATATCCACAACATCACCACAGTCGGAATACGAGCCATCATTAAAGGTCGCACCAAATATTTTTGCCGTTCCATCAATACCCAAAGCCACCACCGTATTTTGATCGCAAATAGCGATGGGGCCATTTCCACCACCACTCGTTACTGTAAGGTGGATTTGACAGGAGGTAGGATGTCCTCCACAGGGATTCTCCACCGTATATGTTACCGTATATGTTCCGACGTCTAAACCCGAAACAATGAAACGACCATTGACCTCACTAATAATTCCACCATTTACACTGACAGTATATAAAGGTGTACCCGAACACCCTGAACCTATAATGGGTTCGGGTAATTCCACGACAGCACCGCAGTCATAACCACCCGTCACCGTAATATCCGAGGGACAATGTATGGTCGGAGCAGAATTATCCTCTACCTCAATCACTTGTATTTCTTCTCTGATATCCCCGGAGCAATTATCCATCACAGTCCAGGTCCGCAAAACTTTAAACCCACCACCACATAGCGGAATCTCGTGATCATTAAAATAAGTCCAAAAATCACATACCTCTTGCGGATAAATCGCTTGCCCATCTATAGTTGGAACGCCCGCTTCCACAGGATCCGGATATCCATTCCCATTCAGGTCCCAGGAAGAATCATTACACTGAAAAGCCGGCAATGACAGGCCATCCCTATTTGCAGGAAAATCTACAGCCGACAAACTCTCGCGCTCATATTGAATAGTCTGCGTGCAAGGACTACTTTCATTTCCCGAAGCATCGACTGCGATATACGTAATGGAACGAATCGCTGTAAATGGACTGGAACAAGGCTGAGAATTAATATTGTCGCTTAATATTTCAATTTCCGGATTCGGATCGCAATTATCATCTACCAAAAAAGTAGGAACAGCATTGGGATCCAGCTCAGAACAGGAAGCCGTTACGCTCGGCTGACAGTCTATCGTAGGTGCCAATTTATCTTCAACAAAAATCTCCCCCCAACACGAATTACCGTTTAAAAACACTCGCACTTCCAGGGTCTGACCTATATATGAACCGTCCACCATATCGCCGATGGGCTGACCCGAGGCATCAAAAATGGTGACCATGTACGGACAGCCCGCTCCAGGGGCTTCCAAAATCATATCCGGCGTAATCAAAGCCGAACAGTTTGGCCCTAGCGACACGTTGATGAGATCGTTGCAGGCCAGGGGACAATTCTGCCCGAGAGAGGATGATTGGCTCAATACAAGAAAGCCCAGACTGAGCAGAAAATAGTAAATACGCTTCATATGTAGACAGTTTTAATCTTTATGTAGCTCCAAATATAAGGATTACCCAACAAAAAATCTTGATTTGTTCTTAAAATGTAATTTCTTTATACATATTACACATATATTTAATACGAAATGAGCTTTTGGGCGCATCCCCCGTTTCTACTCGTTCCAAACCCGAGTAGAAACGGGGGTCAGGCTATGCGGTGCTATCGGTCTCGGCTGAAGCTAAGTCAAACTCCTCTGATCTACTTCTTTTGCAGCCATTATCATCTAATCATAAGTTTCGTCTGTCAAAAACTCACCCGAGACCCCGCCCAGGCGGGCACCTCCTATCCTTTGCGCAAAACATCCGGATTCATAAAATGCGAACGGCATAGATGAGAGATTAATGTCATTTGAACCCCTCCTCCCAGGCTATAATATTCGTAGGAGGTCAACTACACATATATAAATTTTTCTATATTAGCGCTTTATATAATTAACATGAAAGAAATTCGACGGCAAATAACCGTAGGTATAGCAGATGAACAGCCCATAGTGGCAAGTGGCATAACTTATTTATTGCAACATCAAATGCCATTCCCAGTCGACATCCGTTGGATGGCCCATTCCGGACGTACCTTAATGGAACAGTTGCGAAAAAATCCGGTCCAATTGCTGATCACGGAACTCAAACTATCCGAAATAGACGGTCTGGACCTTATTGAACAGATAAAAGAAACCTACAAACAGACCCGAATTTTGGTTCTATCCCAGTATAGGCACCAAAAATTTGTAAAAATGGCTTTTGCCAGCGGTGTAGATGGATTTGTGCTTAAAAGTTCGTCTCCCTCAGACCTCATCCAGGGTATTTCACAGGTCATTCAGGGCAAGGTATATATGGGAAAGAACGTGAGTCTAGGCCCGAAAGGGAAATCCACCCAAAACGGATCAAGCCGGGAGAAAGAGTTTCAAACCATGGACCGATTCAAGGCTCAAAATGACCTTACAGACAGAGAAAGGGAAATTTTGAAAAAAATAGGCTCCGGCCAAAGTGTCAAAGAGATTGCCGCCGATTTATTTATATCTGATCAAACCGTATCGGCCCATAAACGCAATATGATGCGTAAATTTGACGTGCACAGCAGTCGAGAACTGATAGAAACATCAAAACGACATAATTTGCTGTAGTCTACGCGCCAAAAAAGAAATTGGGAACTCTTCTGGATTTGCTGATATAAATACATACCGAATAATTCAAAACGCTCTTTCCGTTTTAGCTCCATGCTGACGAATACAGCCCTACCGTGAGGGATAGCAGTGGTAGGCGGAGGCACAGGCGCCCAGCAGCCGTAAAGCGAGGAGGTGACCGGAAGGAAACCCTACGCAGCTATATGGATGCGGGCGCATGCGTCTCCGACTGGGAACGGATAGCCCGCCCCCGAATTGCCTTACCAGGCACTTCGGGGCACGGCCAAATGATGATCCCGAACCAAAGTTTCTTAAAAAAATTGACCTTTTATTCGATTCATATCGTTATACTATATGAAATATAATAAGTAAGTATAAAAAAGACCTCCTTCAAATGAATTTAGGCCTATGAACGATATTTTTTATTACTTTTGAATTATAACCTGCAACAACTTATTGACTATGAAAGATCACAGACTACCTATTATTGCCAGACTTACTATTCTGGCTTTTTTCATGCCGTTTTTTTCCCTTTCTGGGCTTTCGGCACAAACGCTTTTCGAAGCGGTGGAAGCCGAAGGAATTACTTTTTCTGAACGAGCCATCCATGAGCCAGAAGATTTTGTAGCGTATCGGGCGAACGATTCGGATCTTCGGTCCGCCTTGAAAAAAACCATTCCCAATGAGGGCCAGATCGAACTCCCCCTGCCTTCCGGTGAGTTAATCCCTGTCCAAGTTCGACCGTATCGTGTGGCTGAGGGTGGGTTTTACAAGCGGTTTCCTGTGATTCAGACTTTTGAATTCACAAGCATCTCTGGAGACATTAAGGGATTTGGCGCGATGTCAAATCACGGACTCCATGCTGTAGGTCAAGGTCCGGAAGGTCAGTTTTACATTGATCCTGCGCGAAAAGATATAGAAAACAAGACTTATGCGATCTATTACACCAAAGATTATGCTCTGCCCGAAAATCAGCAGCGCTTCTTTTGTGGAAATGGGGAGTCTCTGGATGAAATCCCAGAGCCGGGAATTTCTATCTCTTCAGAGAAATCTAAAGCAGGTGCAAATCAAGACCGCCCACCTCTTCGCCAATATCGCTTCGTCGTAGCGACTACGGGAGAATATGCTCAATTTCACGGAGGAACTAAAGATGATGTAGCTTCGGAATTAGTTAATTTAATGATACGCGTAAACGAGATCATGCGAAGAGAGTTCTCTATTGAATATATTCTCGTAGATAGAACAGACACTATGTTCTTTTTAGATCCGGAAACGGATGGTTTTACGAATGGGAACACTTCTACTCTCATCAATCAGGTCAATTCGATCATTGCTCAGTATTTTGATGATGGGGAATATGATTTGGGGCATGTTTTGTGTACCGATGCCGGGGGATTAGCCTCAGTGAATGGAGTGTGCAGTCCTTCCCGAAAACGCCGAGGAGTATCCTGCGATGATAATCCGATAGGTGATCGCTTTTTTGTGGAATTGGTGTGCCATGAGATGGGCCATCAAATGGGATCCAGACACTCCTTCAATCACTGTCGGGGAGAAAATGAGAACTTACCCACGGGATATGAGCCCGGCAGTGGTACAACGATAATGGCTTACGCAGGCTTGTGCGGAAATCGCAATGTTAGTACTGTTACTGATCCATATTATAATATAGGTTCTATAGAGTCGATTGTAGCCTATATGCACGAGGGCCCTGGAGCAGATTGCGCTGAAGAAACGGAACGCCCGGGACAGGTTCCAACTTTGGATTTCCCTTTTGACGCCAGCGCCCCTGCTGTGATACCGGCCTCTACGCCTTTTGAGTTGACCGCGGATGTTACAGAAGAAAACCCAGATTTATTATTTTGTTGGGAACAGTATGATGCTTCCCCTTTCAATTGCAACACGAATAACCCAACGGACAATTGTCCTTTGTTCCGCTCCCTTCCGCCCACAACAAATCCGACCCGGGTATTTCCGCGCATTGAAAATTTGGTAAATCAAACTACTAACCGATGGGAGAGGTTGCCCGATTATTCGCGCTCCATGAAATTTATGTGCACCTTACGGGACTGGGATCCTGAAGGGGGAACATTGGATTGGGATTTAGTTGAGATGGAGGTTGATGCGGATGCCGGACCTTTCACCGTAGAAAATATTTCGGGTACGTATGACATTGGAGATCAGATTGAGATTGTTTGGGACGTAGCCAATACGGATCAAGCACCCATTTCCTGTGAGCAAGTGGATATTTATATGTCACAAGATGGCGGATTCACCTATCCACATCTTTTAGCAGAGGGTGTTCCGAATTCAGGTAGTTTAACGATTAATGCCCCCGAATTGCCCGCAGCGAATGCAAAAATAAAGGTGAAAGCCAGTAATAATTTTTTCTTTAACATCTCAGGATCTACATTCCGGATTCGCACGCCTTCGGCGCCAGGATTTACGGCTTCCTTTCCCTCGTATTTTGAGCAGGTTTGCTTGCCGAATGAAGGAACTTATCGCATTGAAACCCAGCCGATCCTGTCCTTTGAGGAAGATATTGTCATAGCAGACATTGAAGGTCTACCTGCGGGTGCCAGCTGGGAAGCCACTCCCACTTCAGTACAAGCCGGTGAAGAAATGACGATATCTATTGATTATGGTCAAGCAGAGAAACAAGATTTGCGCCTGCAAGCCGTATTAGCTTCTACTTCAGAGGATACGATTCGAGTTGAGCTTCAAACCCAAGTCATTTCCAATAATTTTTCAGATTTGGATTTAATCGATCCTCCCCTGAATCAAGAAAATACATCGACGGTTACCGATTTCACATGGACGGAATCGAATGATGCCTTAGAATATCGGATCGAGTTATCGACCAGCCCATCTTTTGATCCTATTTCAGCCGAGGCCGTTGTTGAAGGCCAGGAAGCCAACTTCAACGCACTCCAGGGATTTCAACTCGAGACGGGGATTACCTACTATTGGCGAGTGATCCCTATCAATGAGTGCGGGGATGGAACGTCATCAGAAATATTTGTTTTACGAACCGGGGCTGTTAGTTGTGAGCGATATAGTGCTATTGATTTACCTAAGTCTATATTACCGACTTCCAATGCTGTAGCAGAGTCTGTCATCAATATTTCAGAGCAGGGAACAGTTGATGCTGTCGAAGTGAGGAATCTAAGAGGAACACATTCTTTTATAGGAGAAATGAGAGCGCGGCTCGAAAGCCCTTCCGGAACCGCTGTCCGCCTATTCACGGAGGAGTGTTTCAACCTAACGGATTTCAACGTCAACTTTAGCGACTTGGCTGCCAATGAACTTCAGTGCCCTTTGACCGGCGGGAACACGTATCTTCCACAAGATGAATTGGGGGCCTTGGCCGGTGAGCCGATTCAAGGAGAGTGGAAGCTCATCATAGAAGATCGAACGGCTGGAAGTGGGGGTTCTTTTCAATCCTGGGAATTAGAGTTATGCGGGGCCTTATCATCGAGTGCGCCGGACTTTAGTAAAGATACCTTGTATGTCGCCCGGGGAGAGGAGCAGTTCATGAAAAACACCAACTTAAGGGCTCAAAAGAACGATTTGTCCGAGTTTGATATCACATATACTTTAGTAGATGAACCCAAGCAGGGTGTGTTGAGCTATGGAGATGATGTCCTTCAGGCGGGAGACCAATTTAACCAGTTTGATGTCAATCGCTGGTACCTTAGATATGAGCACAACGGTTCAGATGAGGATCGGGACTTTATCACCTTTGTGATTGAAGATTCGGATGGCGGTTGGATTGGATTGGATACGCTCCCGATTAAGGTTGATGCTATTCTGCAATCAGAAACAGCCAGAACTTCATCTTTTAGAGTATATCCCAACCCGACGTCAGGGGCATTTTTCGTATATCCACCAAAGGGCCTTCGACAGGGCGAACTCGAAATTATTGATGCTCAGGGTAGATCGGCATACACCGAGAACCTCAGCGGAGCAGATCGCGTTAAAATAGCTGGAAAGGGCCTATTACCCGGCTTGTATTTTATTCAGCTCAAGAATAATGAAGAGCGTATCACGCAAAAACTTATTATACAATAATGTTTTTGTGAACTCAGTTTTACAAAAGAAAACACCTAATCACTTTTAATTAGAACATCCTAAGCTATGAACCCACAAATACGACTCTATTTGTTAATCCTGTATCTCATACCTATGGGGATGCACGGACAAGGTCTTTTTGAACCTATTGATCAGGAAAGCGTATCGTTTGACAATCGGCAACTCTTTGAACCTCGTATTTTTCAGGGTTATCAGGTTGACGAGGCCGACTTGCGAACCCAAATTGAGAAAACTATAGGTACAAATGTTGCCATTCAGATCCCACTTCCTAATCAAGAGGAAGCTGAGTTTAGGCTGGAATTTCACGCCATATCCGGTCCTGAGTTTTACGAGAAATTTCCCGGTATAAAGACCTTTAAGTTAACTCAAATCAATGGAGATTATGTTGGGTTTGGCGATATGACTGGGCATGGTTTTCACGCTGTTCTTCGGAATGAGGACGGTTCTGTGTATATCGATCCCACTGATAAAAACCGTGGAACGGCTACTTATGCTGTGTACCATGTCAAAGATTACGATCGTCCGGAAGAATACGAAGTATTTGAATGCGGGGTAAACGATCTTATGGATGAACCAGAAGATCCAGGTGTAGAAATAGAAAGGTCGTTAGAACGCGGCCAGTCGATGTCAAGAAGCCAGGGGTCCAGTGCCAATGTGCCTCTGCGCCGTTACCGAATGGCTCCTATAGCTACTTATGGCTATTCAAATTTCCATGGTGGTACATTAGAATCAGTAGCCGGAGCCCTCACGACTATGCTCATCCGAGTTAATGAAGTTGTGCGCAGAGAATTTTCGGTGGAGTTTGAATTTATTGAAGAAATAGACTCCTTGATCGTTTTGGATCCAAACAACAATGAGCTGACGGATGGAAACACGCAGGCGCTCATCAACGAAGCGACTCCATTTATAATCCGAAGAGGCATATCCGGAAGTCTGTATGATGTAGGTCACGTTTTTTGTACCAATGCAGGTGGGCTCGCTCAGGTAGGTGCAGTATGCGCTCAAAACGGCAAAGCGAGAGGAGTATCTTGCGGGTTTAACCCGGTAGGTGATAATTGGTATGTAGGCCTTGTAGGACACGAGCTCGGACACCAAATGGGATCCTTCCACTCATTTAATTTTTGCCGTGGCCAAAATGAATCTCTTGCCTTTGGTTTCGAACCTGGCAGTGGAAGTACCATTATGTCCTATGCGGGGATTTGTGGTTCTCGAAATGTGCAGAGTAATAGTGATCCGTATTACAATATTGGATCAGTAGAATCCATCATTGGGCATATGCACAATGGAGTTGGGGATAATTGTCCAGAAAAAATTCCGCAGAATAACCCCATGCCGAATATCACCTTGCCCTATGGTGATAACTCTGATTTGACTATACCCATTAGCACCCCATTTGAGCTAGAAGCAGAGGCTGAAATACCTGGAAGCGAAGATATATTGTATACCTGGGAGCAACGAGATGCAGGATTGAACAATTGTCCTCCTGGAGAGCCGACAGGTAATTGTCCAACATTTCGATCATTTCCTCCGACAACAGATAATAAACGAGTTTTTCCCCGAATTGAAGACATTATTTTTAATCAGTCCTCCGATTACGAGGTCCTACCTGATTATTCAAGATCAATGCGATTTAGTTGTACAGTTCGGGATTGGAACCCAGCAGGTGGTGTTATTGCCTGGGATTACGTTTCCTTTGATGTGACGGACAACGCCGGCCCCTTTTCTGTTGACCCGATTTCCGGCACCTATGAAGTTGGTGAGGCCATCACCATATCCTGGGATGTAGCCGGCACCGATGAGGGCCCCGTCAATTGTGAAACAGTAGATTTATACTTATCATCCGATGGCGGCTTTACAAGCCCGACTCTGCTTCAAGCAGGGGTGCCAAATACAGGATCTTATACTTTGAATTTACCTCAAATTACGACAAGCTCAGCTAAGATCAAGGTCAAAGCCAGTGAAAATATATTTTTCAACATCTCTCCATCTACTTTTAATATTGTGGATGCTACAGAGCCCGGGTTTATTGCTCGTGTAAATCCTGTACTGCAGCAGGCCTGTCCCCCAGCTTTAACGACTTACTTAATAGAAACCGAGGCTTATGGGGGCTTTGAGAATACCATTGAGGTTGCTGAGATTATCGGATTACCTGCTGGAGCCAGCTTTCAGTCCGATCCTTCTGGAATATCTCCCGGAGAATTGACTGAATTGGAGATTGACTGGGGCAACAGCCCGGAGGGGATTTTTGATTTAGAAGTTGTTTTGACAGCAAGCGGTGCAGATACTGTTTTCATGCCAATCCGGTCACAAATTGTAACGAACAATTTCGATGATTTGAGAGGATTATTTCCAGAAGCGAATGCAGAGAATGTAGCCCAGTCAACTCAATTCAGGTGGGCGAAATCAGACGATGCGAACTCGTATCGGATTGAATTGGCTGAGAGCCCTAATTTTGAGTCTTCAACGATCATCCTCAGCGAAGGCCTGGGTGATGTGGATGAATTTAACACTAGCGCGCTTTTGCCTACCAATACTTTGATCTATTGGAGAGTAGTTCCCATCAACAGTTGTGGTGAGGGGACACCTAGCCCAGTTCGAGTATTCCAAACGGTGCAATTAGATTGCCAGAGTTTCACTTCTGTGGATGTTCCTAAAGTAATCAACGCAGCCGGGAATGGCCAAACTCGGTCACGCCTTCAAATATTCGAATCGGGTTCTATTGCGAATATCAATGTAAATCGACTGCGAGGAACTCACCAATTTATTGGGGATATCACGGCCGAACTCAAAAGTCCGGAAGGAACGATCGTCACTCTTTTTGAGAACAGATGTTTTAACAGCACGGACTTCAACTTATCACTCAATGATGCTGCCAGTACGGAGGTCATTTGTCCCCTCAATCAGGGGCGAACACAACGTCCTAAAGATTCGCTGTCCATATTAAATGGAGAGGAGTTGTCTGGAGATTGGGAAATTCTAATACAAGACAGAACCCCGGGTACTTCGGGCCAACTGCAAGGTTGGGGACTCGAGGTGTGCGGAAGTATAAATGTAGAAAAGCCCAGTTTAAGCCTAGATACAGTTTATGTTTCATCCGGCGGCACACAGTTTATTCGCCCGCAGAACCTGACAGCTGAAAAGGCAGGAAATAACGAATGGGATTTTAAATATACTGTTGTTGAAGCTCCACAGCGGGGTGTGATTAAGCACGGCGAAGAAACGATCGAGCCTGGCTCTGAGTTTTTTCAATTTGCTGTTAATTCCTATCACCTAGTATACGAGCATGCGGGAATGAGTGATGAATTAGATTTCTTTTCTGTCGTACTGACAGATAAAGACGGCGGATGGGTAGGTATTGATACCGTATATGTAAAGGTGGACGAGGTACTATCAGACGAGACGGCCATCAATCGAGAATGGAGTGTATTTCCAAATCCAGCGCGGGATTTCGTAAATGTATCCCTTCCCGATCGTCCACGAAGTGGAGATCTCCATTTAGTCAATATGTTTGGGCAAGTGGTTGAACGAGTTCAATTGAACGGAAGTCCGTTATATTCTATTCCAACCTATGACTTACCTAAGGGCATGTACCATTTACGAGTCATTTCAGAGGGTGAAAAAGCTAGCCTGAAAGTGATTGTGCAATAAACAGAAATAGCTTTTACAACGAAGAGAAGGATGGGACCCGATCAAGGCAGGTTCCATCCTTTTTTAGTATATAGATATTGTTGAAATACCGCCCGGGCTAATAAGAATATCAGTAAGCTCGCCCACAATCCATGGTTTTCATATCGAACACCTAAAGTAAATACAGCTATCAGATAGACAACTAAGGCCGCGATCATCGCGTTGCGCATACTTTTGCCGGCCGTAATGCCGACAAAAATTCCATCCCATATATAGGAAGCAAAGCCCGCAATAGGTAGAACAATCATCCACGGTAAAAAGATAGCGGCGGTCGTTTGGACGGCTTCAATATCCGTAAACAGAGAAATCAAAGGGCGTCCCATAAATCCATAAATACTTGCATATAAAAGAGCCAGCACCCCGCCCCAAAAAAAGCTCCATTTTACGGCCAGTTTAAAGCGATTTTCCCGGACGGCTCCGCGGTATTTGCCACTTAAGCTTTCAGCCGCATAAGCGAAGCCATCTACACCGTAAGACATCCAATGTAAAAATTGAAGGAGAACCACATTGGCATCTAATACGAGTGCCCCGTAGTTGGCACTTCGATTGTAAAAAAAACCAAAAGCAAATGACAAACACACTGTACGGATAAAAATATTGGCATTTAGATTAAAAAAGGGCTGAAATGCCGCCCACTTCCAAAACCCATCTCTTAATAAATCTAGCCAATGTTTTTTATAGCGGTATACCCATAATAGAATCGCAGCCATAAGCCCCAAATACTGAGCGACTAATGTACCCCATGCCACACCCTGAATGCCCATATCGTAGTAATTTACCCACAATACACTTAAAGCAATATTGGTAATATTGATAAAAACGGTTAGAATTAAGGGGTACAGTGCATTCTGCATACCAAAGAACCAGCCCATCATTGCATATAAGCCGAGTGTAGCCGGAGCAGCCCAAATTCGGATATGGAAATACTCCAGTGTGAAATCCATATGAGTTTCCGGAGTGTTAAGCAAATAAAAGCCGAAGGGGCCAATAACACTCTGAGATAGTATTAGGATAAAGCTAATGGCCCAGGCTACTGCTAGTGATCTTGCCAGGTTTGTCATTATTTCCGGCCGATCAGACCGTCCATAGGCCTGAGCCGTTACACCGGTAGTTCCCATTCGCAAGAATCCAAAGTTCCAGTATAAAAAGTTAAAAAGCATGGCTCCCAAGCCAACAGCCCCCAGGTGAGTTGATGATAAATGCCCCATAAGGGCCGTATCTACAGAACTAATCAGGGGTACAGAAATATTACTCAGGATATTGGGTCCTGCGAGATTGAATATTTCGCGGTTTATTTTCCTATGTGCTGGCATAAAAAGCCAAATATGGTGTAAAGTCAGGAATAAAAATAGTTTTACGCCTTCTAAACGCGTTAACATAAAAGAATGCAAATCACAATAGTTAAGACAAAAGGGTATTTATTACCTTTGGATAAGTTTAGTTTTTAAACTGCTGACAAAAGAGCTCCAATTTTTATACCCAACTTTTACTATGGCGCCACTCGAAGAAAGACATTCATGGTTTGAGGATCTATGGGCTTTTATCAAAACGAAAAGGCTGTGGACTCATCTTTTCATTATCTTACTCGTCAGTTTCATATTGATCTGGTCCGTATTTTTTTGGCTGGATCACTTTACTCGTCACGGCCAAAAATTGCTCATTCCAGACTATACCGAAAAACCCATTGAACTGGCCGCATCTGATGCTTCAGACCGCACTTTTGAAATCGTAGTCACGGATTCCGTATTTTTTGTAGGAGAAGAAGGAGGCATTATAAAACGACAAAATCCGAAGCCGGGATCCAAAGCGAAAGAGGGAAGAAAGATATATGTCACTGTGACCAAATATCAGCCAGAAATGATTTCGATCAGTGCCCTTCCCCCTCTCTATGGGGAAGTTTACGAAATCAAGAGCCGGGAGCTTGCTGTGGGCTTTGATTTGCAAACCGAGATCATTGATGAAATCTACGACCCCGGACCCGAAGGTCATATTATGCAGGTCTTACATGAAGGGCAGCTTATCATCAGCGAAGAGCATCGGAATAATTCGTATGAAGTTGAAAGAGGGGAAACGCTATCTATAGTGGTATCAAAATCTACCGGAGGCATGACCACCATCCCTGATCTCAGGTGCAAAACTTTACAGGAAGCCCGGTTTCAGTTGTCTGCAATGCAATTGAGTTTAGGTGAAATCGAGCTTATTGGGGCCACAGATGATATGGATCAGGCCTATGTTACGGATCAAGTGCCCTTTCCTCTGGAGGACCCTGAAGAAAATAAAATGGAAAGGGGCGGCCCCATTAATCTGTGGGTGTCTCCCATCCGTCCCGGTTACTGTGATTCTCTCCAAAATGAATAGGAATATTGAAATCTAGTCCCTGGTATTGGGAAATTAAATACTTCCAGAAGATATTTTACGTTTCAAGGTAAATGAAGAGCATGAAACCATTTTTCACTACCGTATTTTTTGCTATTGCAGGAATTTCTACCTTATGGGGACAAGTTCAGATTGCTCCATTAACGCACAACCCCAAGCTGGCAAAGGAACAGTCAGGTCAACTTCTTGCATCTTCGTCATATGCCGATGTCGTCCAACTAAATGTTCAGACCCTGAAAACAGATAGCGTTTGTATCAGTTTGTTTTTGATAAATGAACCGTTTGATCGACTGGAGTACGACCCCGTCGGCATCATAGGAGGAGATATAGAAGTCAATGAAAACTGTATTACTTTTTCTGCCGGTTTTATCCAATTTCCGGTTGTGGACTCTATTGATCTTTTTCTAATCGATGAGTCAGGCAATGAAACGCCTGTATTGCTCATCGTCAAAACCCGCCCTGCACTTGATTTACCTTTTATCGACAACTTCTCTGCTCCCGGCCCCTACCCCAATGATGACTTGTGGTTAGACCGGCAGGCTTTTGTCAATCGAAACTTAGCCTTTCAGCCTTTATCGCTAGGGGTAGCTAGTCTTGATGGCACAGACGAATTTGGTGTTCCCTATGGCGGTGGGGCAGGTATTTCAGATCATCTCACCTCCTCTTTTATCGACCTCAGTACATTCGATTTCCCCGTCCTTCAATTTTTTTATCAGGCGAGGGGAAGAGGTTTTGGGGGATTTCCCCGTGTAGCAGACTCCCTCATCCTCGAATTCCGGGCCTCGGATGGAAAGTGGCAACGCATAATTTCCTATCCCGGCATCGGTGATGAAGATGTATCGCCCTTCGAGTACGAAGAAATACAAATTGCCGAACCTTTTCGACACGACGGCTTTCAATTTCGGTTTAAAAACATTTCGAGACGCGATGGGGTTCTGGGTTTATGGCATCTGGATTACATTCAAGTCCGTGATGAGCCTGTTCCAACATCAAATATTGCTGATGTAAGTTTGATAGGAGAACCCAGTGGTATATTATCTCCCTATCGGGCCATTCCAGCGAACCAATTTAAAAACTGGGTGTCTTCCCAAACAGCCTCTGATATTCAAATTGCAATCAGCAACAACTTTCCATCCACTCAAGAAGTCAGCATAAGTCGACTTCGCGTTCAGGCGCAACCGTCGAACATGCCCCTAATTGAGGAAACACTACTTGAGGTGCCGCCCGTTGTACCTCAAAACCAACGTACCCTTGCCCCAGGTCAATTTGATTTCACCAATCCCATCAAGCGTCGCGATGGGCTCATCAACGCACTACAAACTCTGACATTTGAGGAAGATGACAGCACTCAAATTGAGATGATTTACGAAATTGAACCAGAGAATGAGGGGAATCAGACTGTTTTTATTCAAAACAATACGGCTATATCATACAATGACTTTTTAGATTACTATGCTTATGACGATGGTTCTGCTGAGGTAGGAATTTACGTACAGGGTACAGGGCAGTTTGATATGGTGGCTCAAGAGTATGAGGCTATTGAGGGTGATAGTTTGAAAGCGATTCGGATCATGTTCCCCTATGTTTTTTCTGAAGGAGAGCGCCAGCGCTTTGAGTTGATGATATGGACGGATAGCTTATCCAATACGCCCGATTATTCTCAATTTAATGATCAACCCATCTTTGGTGCAGCACATGGAGAGGGACCGGCCAGCTTTACGAATTACAGCCTAAAGACCCAGACGGGGGAAGATACTACCATTTTTATTCCAAAAGGTAAGTTCTACGTCGGCTGGCGACAAGTATCCGCCTCCAGCCCTTTTGGACTCTACGTTGGTTTTGACCGCGACAGCCCTGAAGCCACCTCTCGCATTTATTTCAATTCCACCGGAACCTGGAATCAGCTATCCGGAGGCAGTATTCAGGGGGCCATTATGGTTCGTCCTGTTTTTGGATCCAAAATTCAGGTCACCACTCAATCATCGCCGCCTTCGGTTCGTCCTGAAAGCTTGAGCGTATATCCAAACCCAGCGTCTAACTACCTGTACTTTATGAACCCAAATGCACTCAACAAGGATGTGGAGCAGCTTCTGGCTATCAATAGCTTAGGCCAACAATATGTATTAAATGCGAATCAAAATAAAGTTTCTATTCAAAACTTACCCCCAGGTTTATACACCCTACTTCTGACCAGTGAGTTCGGAACTATTTTAGGACAATCCCGTTTCGTTAAAAAATGATAAAAGTTCCATGGAAGATATTACCGTAACCGAATTGCAGGAAAAGATAGAAAATAGCGAGAAAGTCCAACTTCTCGATGTCCGACAACCGCATGAGCGGGAGGAGTTTAACATTGGAGGGGAGTTTATTCCGCTTGGAGAATTAACAAATCGAATGGCCGATATGCCTTTCGACAAAGAAAAGGAAGTAATTATTTATTGCCGATCGGGAAACCGAAGTGGTGTTGCAAAAGAGATCCTGGAGAAACAGGGTTTTGAAAAAGCCCGTAATTTGTTAGGCGGCATGTTAGCCTGGTCTAAACTCATGGAAAAGGAGTAAGGAGTTCACCCCATACTGGAAAGATTTCTTACCTGCCTTCGATTAGAGTCCAACTTATTCTTTAACTCTTTATTTTTCCCTTGCCCTGGTGGCGTTAGTTGGTTTAAGTCAATACCGATTACCGGTCAAATGCTAATAATTGGGCGGTATTCATTTGCAGAGTTGATACCGATGAAATATGGAAGATTATTTTCTCATTTTGCAGCATTCTTATTACACTTCTATCGGTCGGACTTAAAACTTATTCTTCCACATCATAGACTCCACGGGCCTCACCGTTCGTTCATTGTATTTGGCGTCCCGCTTGGCGTGATAATATCGTTCAATATTACCTTCAATTGAAAAATAAATCAACTGTCCGATCGGCATGCCAGCATAAATCCGGACCGGTTGCGTACAGGAAATTTCCAAGGTCCAGGTATTACAAAATCCAACATCGCCCTTTCCAGCAGTCGCATGAATATCAATCCCCAGGCGTCCCACGCTGGATTTCCCTTCTAAAAAGGGAACGGACCTATGGGTTTCCGTATACTCTTGAGTCACCCCCAAATACAATGTACCGGGGTGAATAACAAAACCCTCTTTAGGTATACTAAAATGCTCAATCTTATTATGCTTGCGCGCATCTAGTGTATGATATTCATAAGTCGCAAGTTGGGCCCCGAGGTGCACATCATAGGAGTTCGTACCGAGAAAATCTCGATCGAAGGGGTCTATTACGATTTCCCCCTTTTTCATTGCATCCAATATTTGAGTGTCTGTCAGTATCATCTGAAAAAATTCTTTTTAATTAATGATGGTCCTTTACAGACCATGTTCGTATGGTGCGGTCGTCACTAGCGCTAATAAAACAGTCTGTCCGAGCGCAATACCGCAATGCATTGACCGAATTCATATGATAGGACTTTTTCGTCGAATCGATCACTTTCAACAAGCTCAAATCTGAAAGATTCCAGACCTTGAGGCTGTTATCTCGGCTGGCTGAAACTATAATATTTCTGCTGGCATCTACAGCCAGTGCATTGATAGTAAATATATGAGCAGGGACTTCCTGATGGAGTTTACCACTCTCCCACTGCCAAGCTTTCAAATGTGCATCCATGCCTCCACTGTATAAAAGATTTCCCTCCGGATGAAACACCATATCGAAAATAGAGCGCTCATGAGCCTCTTCAATTTTCTGAATACATTTCCAACTCTCCGTATGAAACAGGTAAATATGGCCATCACCGCCGGCAATGGCCATGACCGGCCGATGAGGATGAAAAGCCAGAGCGCGCAGGTGCTTTTTTGATATCGTAAAACTTTCCTCAGGCATAAAACTCTCTGGTGACCATAAAGTGAATCGACCATCTGCGCCTGCTGTTAGTACAAAATCCTCCCCGGGATGCACCGCATAAGTTCCTTTATTATGATGCGCCTGTTTGTTTAATAAAGATTTCTTTGCGTAATCCACTGCATAGATGCCTCCATTCATATCCCCTACCCAAATCGCTTGAGAGGGTTCATGAAAACACAAATCGAAAATTTGGGCATCTACTTTTGAAATAAGTGCACCATCTTCTCCAGCATCTGCTAATATTGGCCACTCTACGATCCAGCCATCTCCGGCTCCGGATAAAAAGAGGTTGTTCGGCAAAACCTCCAGCGAATAAATACCAGACTTATGACCTAATAAATTCTTTTCTTGTACGAATTCCATTTCAATTCTTCGTTGATTAATTAGCTGACTCAAAGATAGTCGGATACCCATATGATGGAAAGCTTCTAAACTTCTTCTAAAAATCATTTCAGATACATGACAAAAGTATTACATTTAGAATCATGCCACTTGTCTTTTACAAAAAAATAGATGTACACACTTCTTTTGGTGTGTGGGAAATTACTGAGTCGGAATCCTGGTTTAGCGATCGCTTACTACTGGTTCAGGAAGAAAAGGACGCCCTGCAAAAAATCAAGTCCCCAGCCAAGCGCACAGAGTGGTTGGCAGCCCGATGGTTATTGCACTACCTCAGTGCAAGTGAAAAGCGAGAGCCTTGCTTAAAGGATGCGTTCGGAAAGCCATATCTGTTAAATAGCACAACTGAAATATCGATATCTCATTCAGGGGGCCGAGCTGCTGTGCTGAGAAGCAAGGAAGCTGGTGGCATTGACATCCAAAAACGCGTCGAAAAAATACGTCGAATCGAAAAGAAGTTCGTAAGTCAAATTGAAAAAAAATGGATTCGACCTCAACACTACGATTCGGATTTGCATCTCATTTGGGGAGCAAAAGAAGCATTATATAAAACCTATAGCAAAAAAAAGGTCGATTTCTGCCAGGAACTCGAGATACGTCCTCCAGATTTTAATCAAAAAAAGGCAAAAGGAATTATTTATAAAGACAAAGAAAAGATCTATGACATACACTTTCAATGGCTGGGAGAATACCTTTTGGTATACTCTCAACCTGAGTAAATCCATAATATTCTGCTTACTCCTATTATTTTCCTGTAAACCTTCTTCTTCCGAGCCAGCAGAGGAGCAAGAGTCGAGGATATCTGACGAATTCCTTTCGTTTTACGACAGATATCATGCAGATTCTGCTTTTCAGTGGGAGCACACTCTATTTCCACTACCCTATTTAGGGCAAAAAAGAGAAATTACCGTGTGGACATCAGAAAACTGGGTAATGCACCAACCCATTGATATTGAGAACTCAAAAATTTTTGAGCGCTCTTTTTATCGCATGGGTAAAACCATCATTGGCGAAGAAATAACCAGCCCTTCGCTGAATCTAAAAATTGAGCGGCGGTGGAAGAAAACTCAAAATCAATGGATGCTGATTTACTACGATCCATTAGACTGAAAATCAAAGTTCTTCCTCCCTTTCTGAGAAGATATGACTAAGCGTAATCCTCAAGAGGTGGGCAGGTACACATCAAATTTCGATCACCATAGGCGTTATCTACGCGAGCAACCTGCGTCCAAAACTTTTTCCCCTCATGAAGATAAGGTAAAGGATATGCTGCCTCCTTCCGCGTGTAGGGGAACGTCCAGGAATCACTGGTAATCCATTGTATACAATGCGGCGCATTTACCAATGGATTCGAATCTGCCGGCCAGTCACCTGCAGCAATGCGATCAATTTCCTTGTGAATGCTCAGCATAGCCTCAATAAAGCGATTCAACTCTTCCAGGCTTTCACTTTCTGTGGGTTCAATCATAATGGTGCCGGGGACGGGAAATGACATCGTCGGCGCATGAAACCCATAGTCAATCAAACGCTTTGCAATATCCTCTGCTCCTACGCCAATAGGCTTGAAAGGACGCAGATCAACAATAAATTCGTGAGCGCAGTAGCCTCCTTGCCCTGCATAAAGAATATCGAATTTTGATTCCAACTTTTTCTTAATATAATTGGCATTCAGAATGGCTGCTGCCGTTGACTTTTTCAAACCCTCCGGCCCTAAAAGACGAATATAAGCATAAGAGATAAGCAGTATTGATGGACTTCCATAGGGCGCTGCGGATACGGGGATGCGCTTATCACTGGATCCGTCATCATATCGATGGGTAGGTAAATAAGGGGCTAACTTTTTATTTACGCAAATCGGTCCCATACCGGGGCCTCCTCCTCCATGGGGAATGGCAAAAGTCTTATGCAGATTCAAGTGACAGACATCGGCATCAATATGTCCGGGGCTTGTATAACCTACCTGGGCGTTCATATTCGCACCATCCATGTATAACAGGCCTCCATTATCGTGGATAAGCTGGCATATTTCTTTGATATCTCGCTCAAAAACACCGTGAGTAGAGGGATAGGTGATCATCATGGCTGCCAGATTATCTTTGTGCTCTATCACTTTTGCTTTCACATCCTCGATATCAATATTCCCTTCCTCATCGCAAGCCACCACGACCACTTTCATCCCCGCCATCACAGCTGAAGCGGGGTTGGTTCCATGTGCAGATTCTGGGATTAAGGCTATATTCCGATGTGATTCCTCGTGATCCTTGTGATACTCTCGAATGGTCATCAAGCCCGCATACTCTCCCTGGGCTCCTGAATTAGGCTGAAAGGAGCAGGCATGAAAGCCCGTGATATCACTTAGATATTCCGCCAATTCATCAATGATTTGAATATAGCCCAGTCTTTGATGAGCCGGGGCAAACGGATGAATTGATGAAAACTCCGGCCAGGATATGGGCATCAACTGGGTAGCGGCATTCAATTTCATTGTGCAAGAGCCCAATGATATCATGGAATGAGTAAGCGACAGATCTTTATTTTCCAATTTTTTGATATAGCGCATCATATCCGTCTCGGATCGACAGGAATGAAAGATTTCATGCTCCATAAATGGCGAGCTGCGTCGGATATTTTCAGGTAGCTCTTCTGTAAGTTGTGAAGAAAAATCTTCATCTTGAGATGAGTCTTCCAATGCCTCTACAAAAACAGCAGTTATAGCTTCTATATCCTCCTCACGGGTCACTTCATCAATACTGATGCGCACGCCTCTGGAAGTATACCAGAAGTTCATTTGATTATCCTCGGCTACCTTTTTAACCTTTTGGATTTCTTCATGAGTTAATCGAACCGTTATGGTATCAAAAACGGATCGATTGATAAGTCGGAAACCGGCATCTAATAAGTTTTCAGCCAGTCTATATGTATGGGAGCGAATCGTCCGGGCAATCGTCCGAATACCCTCCGGTCCATGATAAACGCCATACATGCTCGCCATGATCGCCAATAAGGCCTGAGCTGTGCAAATATTTGAAGTAGCCCGGTCGCGCTTGATATGCTGCTCCCGTGTTTGCAAAGCCATACGAAATGCCGGTCTGTCCTCGCGATCTACAGAAACACCTATGATTCGTCCGGGAATCATACGCTTGTACTTTTCAACGGTCGAAAAATAAGCAGCGTGCGGTCCACCGGCACCCAGCGGGACACCAAATCTCTGAGTATTTCCCACTACCACGTCCGCACCCCAATCACCCGGGGGGCGCAACAAACTCAGACTCATCAAATCTGCTGCCACTGCAACTTGAAGGCCAGCCTCATGCCAGGCTTTCACCTTTGCTTCCCAATCGATGATTTCTCCCTGAGCGTTTGGAAACTGAATGAGGATTCCAAAAAATTCATTTGTAGCCTCCCAATTCTCAGCGACTCCACGCACAATTTCTATACCTAAAGGCTCGGCTCGGGTCTCCAATACATCAACCGTTTGGGGGAATACGTGCTCATCAACAAAAAACTTGGTAGCAGGATTCTTTTTGCGCTTTTTGTTCACTACTGTCTGTAACATCGTCATGGCCTCCGCCGCTGCGGTAGCCTCATCCAGCAATGAGGCATTTGCCAGAGGCAAACCGGTAAGACTGGACACCATGGTTTGAAAGTTTAACAAGGCTTCCAATCGTCCCTGAGCGATTTCTGCCTGATAGGGGGTATATTGCGTATACCAGCCCGGGTTTTCCAAAACATTTCTAAGGATTACAGAAGGTACATGCGTTCCATAATACCCCTGGCCGATAAAATTTTTATAACACTTGTTTTTCTTAGCCATCTCCCGCATGGATTCCAGAAAATCAGGCTCCGATAAAGCCTCCGGGGTCTTGAGCGGTTCTGAGCGAACGATCGCCTCCGGAACCACTTTCTCCATCAGATCGTCTAGCGATGTGCAGTCCAGTAATTGCAACATCGATTCCAAATCTGATTCTCCTAATCCAATATGCCGACGTGAAAAATCCGCTTTTGCCATAATTATAGGTGTTTGAGTCTGCGAAGATAGGTCTCTTCAACATGATATTGAGGCAATGGATGTCTTTTTTTCGCAAGATTTAGGACATTCTTGAAAAAATCAATCCTCTTTTCAATACACCTTTTTATTCCACCAATGTTTTGACTGAAAAGTCAGATCCTACAATCCAAATAAAGACTGAATGTCATCCACTAAATCTAATTTCTCCCAGGTGAAGAGTTCAACTTCCCGCTCTACTTTTTCCTCACCAGAACCGGTAAAGAACTCTTTAACCACTTTATGACCCGGCTCGCGCCCCATATGGCCATACGCTGCTGTTTCAAAATACATGGGCTGTCTGAGTTTCAAACGCTTCTCAATCGCGTAAGGACGCATATCAAAGTGGGCCAACAATTTTTCAGCTATCTCGCCATCGCTCAAGTCCACATGGGACTTTCCGTACGTATTTACATACAATCCACAAGGCTCGGCTACCCCAATGGCATAAGAAACCTGAACGAGAACCTCATCTGCCAGTCCAGCAGCAACAATGTTCTTCGCTAAATGTCTAGTCGCATAGGCCCCGGATCTATCTACTTTAGAGGGATCTTTACCTGAAAAAGCACCTCCCCCATGCGCTCCCTTGCCACCATAGGTATCAACAATTATTTTTCTACCCGTCAATCCGGCATCACCATGAGGTCCACCGATGATAAATGAGCCCGTTGGGTTGATGATATATTCGATCTCCTCCGTGAAAAGTGATTGTACATCTTCCCCGAATTCCGCCATGACTCTGGGCATCAAAATCGACTTGATATCATCTGCTATTTTTTGCTGCATTTTCTTTTGAGCTGACTTACTCGCTTCTTCAGAGTCATCTGCCGCCTTAACAAACTCATCGTGTTGGGTAGAAACTACAATGGTCTGAATCGATTGCGGAC
>Ga0209931_1000260_pt1 | contig 31703 bp, 21 predicted proteins | sample SalPonR1_B_D1_MG_FD_185697 | JGI IMG/M metagenome (GOLD analysis project Ga0209931, IMG submission 185697) | Salt pond soil microbial communities from South San Francisco under conditions of wetland restoration - Salt Pond MetaG R1_B_D1_MG... ...
GCTCGATTCTGAATAACCAGGTGTTTGCGGACGCCTTCGGTGCCGGCATCTTCAATCGGAATGGTCCTGTCACATGCGACTATTCGAATATCTCGGGCAACATAGCGGCGCAACCGGAGTCGGGCGGCGGCGGAGTCTACTCGCCGGCTTTCGTCGCAACGAACTGCGTTGTTTCGAATAACGAAGCTGCCAGTGGCGCAGGTGTCTATTCCGGATTCGTCGATGTGTTTGCTTCAACGTTGTCGGGCAATACGGCACAGTTCCGGGGCGGTGGAATGCTGGCAACCTCTGTGTTTCAGCCGCAAACGGAATCCACGGCGTCGTCACTGCTGGTCGTCAATTCAACCATTTCCGGCAACCAGGCCGAAGAGGGCGGCGGGATCTTCGGGGTTGCCGGCGATCAGGCCGATTTCCTCATCGCCAATTCAACGATTACCGACAACAGTGCAATCACTGTGGGCGGCGTCGAAATCCTGGATCCGTTTTTCATTTTCATTGGTGCCGCCCAGCCGCCCGATACTGGCGGGGCGCGCACATCGGCGGCAGGCAAACGTCGGACCGCAGGTGCTGATTCCCTCCTTTCGACACGCAAGAGAAATCCAGGATTTCCGGACCGGAAACGCATCCCGGTAAAAGAGAAATCACCTCCGGCTCTGATGGCGGGCAGTGGTCCAGGTCTCGGCGTCGAGGACGGAAGATTAGGTGCGAAGGCGGAATTCGGACAACCCCGGGGTGTGGTGGCCCCGTTCGAGCCGGAGGTTGTCAGCACTATCGTCTCCGGAAATGTGAACGATAGCGCTTCCGATCCGGATCTGGACTTCACGCCGAGCGCGCAGCGGCAGACCAATCTGATTCTGCAAAACAGCGTGATTGGCTTTGCCGACCCTGGAGGTATGCCGGTGCTGGCGCCCCTGGCCGATAACGGCTGCTTCGAAACCGCCGGCGCTGCGGGCGACGCCGGGACCGGCTGCCCGGAGACCCACCGGTTGGTTGCGGTGAATATCGCCGCGACGGTAGATCAGGGTCTGAATGTTTTCCAGCTGCCGTTTGATCAGCGCGGCAGCGGCTTTCCCAGGGTGATCGGCCAAGCGATCGATATCGGCGCCTACGAGTTTCGTCCCTTGGGGATAGCGAACTTTTTTATCTCTCCTGACGTGTTGCGCCAAGGCGAAACACTGAATGTTGTTTGGAATGTGCTGCCCGATCAACAAGAGGTCTCGTGTACTGGCTCTGGGCTGCCCGGTACTGTCTGGGACAACCTGACGCTGGATAACAATGGCAATTTGTTCATTGATACCGGGGGATTGGTACCTGGAGACTATTTTGTAGCGCTGGAATGCCGACGGGATGCAGAGCTGGCGTTTCTCGAGATCCCCTTGCAGGTGCTGGAGCCCATCGAGGTCTCGTTGACGCTGGTGCCGGCTACGGTGCCGTTGGGCGAGCCGGCAACAATCTCATGGGATGCCGTGCCGAATGACTCGGCGACCAGTTGCAGCGCAGAAAGCAGCCCGCCGGTTGCGGCCTGGGCGGGTCCGCTGACCAATAGCGGCTCGATAGAAGTCGACACCGGCCAGCTCCCTCCCGGAACCTACCAGTTATCTTTGCTTTGTACGCGGGGTGACTTCTCGGCAACGGCTGCCGTGGAGCTTGCGGTCACCGACGAGCCTCTGGAAATCTCGCTTGGCGTTGTCGAGAGTCCGGCGATTATCGGTGATGACGTTGCGATCGAGTGGGCCGTTGCGCCCAGCGATGAGTTTACATCCTGCACGGGAACTGGTCTCGCTGGGACGGCCTGGAATTCGGCTCGCCAGACCAGTGGTTCATTTTTGCTTGACACCACGATCGTCGGGCCCGGTACATTCGATGTCGGACTTGAATGCAGCCGGCCGGGCCAGATCGAAAGCGCGACCGTAGCACTCGTGATTCAGCCTTTGGAATTGAGCCTGACCGCCCAGCCGACGGCCCTGTTACGCGGCGACGATCTGACCATCTCCTGGACCGGAACCGAGGGCGCGGTATGCACCGGCGCCGGCTTGCCGGGTACGCAATGGAACGGCGGCGGCAAGTCGGCCTCGGGGACGCAGTTGATCAATACCGCGCCGCTACCGGCCGGCGACTACCTGGTCGGTTTGAGCTGTGAGCGGGCCGGCCTGACGATCGATCGGGACGTGCCGGTCTCGATACTCCCGCTCGAGTTGAATTTGACGCTTGATCCGACCAGCCTGATCCGCGGCGACGATCTGACCGTCTCCTGGACCGGGACCGAGGGTGCGGTGTGCGCCGGCTCGGGCTTGCCGGGTACGCAATGGAACGGCGGTGATAAAGCAGCTTCGGGAACGCAGTTCGTCGATACAGAGCCCCTGGAGCGGGGCACCTACCTGGTCCAGCTGACTTGCGACCGCCGCGGCGTCACAATCCAGCGCCAAAGCGAGTTGATCGTTTTGCCACCGCCGGCTGATCTGGCGCTTTCGCCCGCGCCCGCGGACCTGGGCGTTGTCGGTAGCGATTTTGTCGAGTTTTCCGTCTCGAACGACTCCGAAAATCCCGCGTTCGATCTGGTTTTGGAGGTTTCCGCGCCGACGGGCTATGAAATTGTCGGGGTGTTCTTCCGGGCGCCGGACTGCTCGATTGTCGAAGGCGATCCATCCGAGTTGCGCTGCGATCCTGCGACCATCGGCGACTGGCAATGCGACACTGTCGATGGGACAACCCGGTGCGTCTTGGCTGAATTGCCCGCGGACGGGCTGACAGGCGTGGTCATTGAATTGCGCGGCTCAGGCGCCGCGACCGTGGCGGGAACAATCCAGGCGAGTAACGCCGATGTTCGACTCGTCGAGATTGAAATCGGCTCGGAAGCGGCGCCATGAGAAAATATCGATGCAACGCGATTCTACCTCTGGCGGCGGTGCTGCTTCTTGTGGTCCAGGCGGAAACGGCGCTGTCTGCGACTCGCTATGGTCAGGTGCTTACCAGCGGTCAGGTCGTCTTTTCTACCGGCGGCGCAGGAACCCAGGGCGTGTCTTCGCGATGCGAAGACGGTGAGCTGGTATTCAGTTTCGTTGAAACGGTTTCTCCCGAGCGTCTGGAGTTTCAGCGGTTGGATGCCGGCAGCGACAATGGATCCGGTTCGGTCTCGATCTCGGTCACGGTCGACGAAATATGTTTCGGGTCCGGCACGGCTACTTTCCGTTACCAGCACGTGGCGGAGCAGGGTGAAATCGGCGCCGATATCGATATAGGCCCGGTGGCGCCGGTGCTTGCCGTCGAGCTTGTCGAGTCCGGCTCAGCGTCGGTTCAGATCGATTACCAGATTCGTCCCCGCCAGGAAGATACTGGTGACGCCGACAAGCGCTTTTTGCTCCTGGCTTCACAGCTGTCGTTTGTTGCCGGTAACATCGTCGGCCAGGTTGGCCGCCAGGACGAGTTGGCCGTAATTGCCATTTCGGAAGCGCCGCCGGTCGATGTCGGCGTGCTGCCGGATTCGCCCAGAGACGGGGGACGGCTTGTAGCCTCTGCACTGGCCTTCAACAACGCGTGCCTGGAGCCGTCCGCTACCGGCAGCACGCTTCTTGAGATTTGCCGCGCGGCCCAGGATGTCGAAGACCCGGCTCTCTTAGCGAAGTTGCTGGAGGCATTCGATGCGCACGAGTACGCCGCTTTGAGTTCAGCCTCGTCGGAAGGCATTCGCATCCAGCGCGATAACGTGGCTTCACGAATGGCGGCGCTGCGTAGCGGCACCAAAGGGCTGAGTATCGAAGGCGTCGCGCTGGCGTTTGCGGGCAACTCCGTCAATGCAAGCTGGCTGCCGGAAGAACTGCTGGACGCCGTCAACGAGGAGGGCGGCGGCGGGGGCAGCAGTCTGCTCAGCGAGCGGCTAGGGGTTTTCGTCAACGGCAATATTGCGCTGGGAGATCGCGATCGGCGTGGTAAGGAAGTCGCATTCGGTTTCGATTCCTGGGGCTTGACGGCCGGCGTCGACTACCGTTTCGTCAACGACGCCGTCGCCGGCATCGCGTTGGGGTATAGCCAATACGACGCCGACGTGGACCGTGACGGAGGGACGGTCGATTCCAACACGATCACGATCCAAGGCTATGGCACGTACAACGTCACGGAGCAGTTCTATGTTGATGCCACTTTGGGTTTCTCAGGCGCGGATGTGGACCAGAATCGCGTCGTCGATCTGACCGGCATTGGCGGATTCGGCCGCACCGTTGCCCGTGGCTCGACGGATTCGACCCAGTATTCGGCATCGCTCGCGTTGAACTATCAGGTGCCTCTGGCGCGGGCGTGGGATACCGTGATATTCGGTCAGGCTTTCTACGCCACCAACGACATCGACGGGTTCGTGGAAAAAGGCAGCCCATTTGCGCTGGAATTTCCGGGCCAGGACTTCGTAACCCGAACCTTTACTGCGGGCCTGCGCGCTTCTCGCGCGGTCACCCTTTCCAGGGGCGTCCTGTTGCCGTTTATCGATGCCTCGTTTGCGCATGAAAGCGGAAACGACGGCTTCGTGCTGAGTCCGACGCTGATCGACACCGGCGCGCTGGCCCCGCAAATCGAAATTTCCAACCCGGACCGCAACTTTGGCAAGCTCGATGTCGGTGCGAGTTGGGTATTCCTGTCGGGCAACCAGATGTTTATCAGCTACGGGCTGCTGCTTGGAGAAAGCGATACGAAGATGCAGACGATCAACTTCGGCGCGCGGTTCGAATTCTGAGCCAATGTCCGGGTCAGTCGTACCGGCATTGGCAGCCCTCGACTTTGTTCGCCACGTCAGGCGTAACCGAGCGGACATCCAAATTTGCATGCAGATCATGAAACGCAGGAACTGGAATCGACTATGACCAAAGCCATCGACATCGACGCACTGACCGCCCCGCTGGACGAGGAAAACCCCTGTGGCGAGGCGCTCGAGGATTTTGTTTTTGATCCGGACTACGCAGAAGTCGATCGCCTCTCCCAGGGCAAGGAAGAGCAGGTCATGGGCGATGAGGTTATCGAGGCCGAAGAGCCGGACTGGCGCGAGGTGTTGGACAAATCCCTGAACCTGTTCGAACGTGTGCGCAGTCTCAGACTGGCCGTCCTGATCACAAAGGCGCTTTGCGTACGCGAGGGGCTTGGGGGAATGCGCGAGGGACTGGAGCTGGTTCACTCGCTGATGGAAAAATATTGGGATGACGTCGAGCCGCTGATCGACGACGGCGACGCAACCGAGCGGTTGCATACCGTCGGCGAGCTAGCCACTGGCCCGGGGCTTATACGCCTGGTGCGCGAAGCCGAGTTCGTTTCATCGCCCGCCGTCGGCCGATACACGGTGCGGGATTATCTGGTGGCAAGCGATCGGCTGAAGCCCAAAGCTGACGAAGAACCGGCGACGCTGACGTCGATCAACCAGGCGCTGATGGATTGCGAGCTGGATCAGCTCAAGGAGACGCTGGAAAATATTCAGCAGTCCATCGAGCTGATCGGCCAGATCGAGACCCTTTTCAACAAGTCCGTCTCCTCTCAATTCCTGATCGATCTTGACCCAATGACGAAGGTTCTGGCCGATCTTCGGCCGCCGATCCAGGAAGTGCTCGGCCGTCGCGGCATCGCGGTCGAAGATGTTTCAGAATCCGGCAAGGCGTCCGATTCGGCGCAGCCGCCAGGGCTGACGGGATCCAGTGAGATTGCCAGCCGCGAAGACGTGGTCCGAATGTTGGACCGCATGACCGAGTATTACAATCGACACGAGCCTTCCAGCCCTGTTCCGCTGCTTCTTCAGCGCGCCAAGCGGCTGGTTTCAGCGGATTTCATGGCGATCATCAAGGATGTTGCATCCGATGGCCTGCAGCAGGCAGATCTATTGGTCGGCAGCAAAGATGAGGATTGAATGGCATTAAACCGAAAACGTCCGGCATAAATTGACCAGCATCAACCAGGAGTATCGAGCATGGCGAAACAAAGTCGACAAAAGTTCATTGCGCGCAATCGCGCCCCCCGGGTGCATATCGAATATGACGTGGAGTTGTATGGCGCCGAGAAGAAGGTCCAGATCCCGTTCGTGATGGGCGTGATGGCCGATCTTGCGGGCAAACAGGAAGAGCCGTTGCCACCCATCGAGCAACGCAAGTTTCTCGAGTTCGATATGGACAACTTCGACGACAGAATCAAGGCGATGAAGCCGCGAGCGGCCTTCCGGGTCAAGAATACCTTGACTGACGATGAGGGCGAACTCAGCGTCGATCTCACGTTTGAAAGTCTCGACGACTTTTCACCCGCCGCGGTTGCCCGGAAGGTCGAGCCGTTGCGCAAGCTTCTCGAGGCGCGCACGCAGCTTGCGAATCTTGTGACCTATATGGATGGCAAGTCAGGCGCCGAGGAGCTGGTGGCCAACGCGATCAATGATCCCGAATTGCTCAAGTCGCTCACGGCCGCACCGAATGCAGCCGGCGATGACAGCGCCGATAACAAGGAGGACTAAGCCGATGGCCAACAAACAGGAAACCGCCGCGCAAGAACAGGGCGAAGTGCTGGAAAAAGATGATTTTTCGGCGTTGCTGCAAAAAGAGTTTCGGCCCAAGAGCGAACGCGCGAAGAGCGAGGTTGAATCGGCCGTTCGGACGCTGGCGCAGCAGGTACTCGAAGGTACCGCCCTGGTTTCGGAGGACGCGGTCACGACCATTAATGCACTTGTTGCGGAAATCGATTCACGACTGACGGAACAGGTCAACCAGATTATTCATCACGAGGATTTTCAGAAACTCGAGGGCGCATGGCGCGGGCTGCATTACCACGTAATGAACACCGAGACCGACGAGATGCTCAAGATCCGGGTGATGAACATCTCCAAGGATGAGCTGGCCAAGATGTTTCGGCGCTATCCCGGCGCATCATGGGATCAGAGCCCGTTGTTCAAGAAGATTTATGAAGAAGAATTCGGCCAGCTCGGCGGTGAACCATTCGGTGCGCTGGTTGGCGACTACGTCTTCGATCATAACGCCAAGGATGTCTCTATCCTCAACGGCATGGCGCAAGTCGCCGCGGCAGCCCATGCGCCGTTTCTGGCGGCGGCAGGACCCAATTTATTGCAGATGGATTCCTGGGACGAGCTTGCCAATCCGCGTGATCTGTCCAAGCTGACCTCCACCCCGGAATACGCCGCGTGGAATTCGTTGCGTCAGTCGGACGATTCACGCTATATCGCGTTGACCATGCCACGATTCCTGGCGCGCATTCCCTACGGAGCCAAGACCGACCCGGTTGAAGAGTTCAACTTCGAGGAAGATACCGAAGGAGCGGATTCGGGCAAATATACCTGGGCCAATTCCGCGTATGCCATGGCGACCAACATCACCAACGCTTTCAAGCAATATGGTTGGTGTACACGGATCCGAGGCGTGGAGTCCGGCGGTGCGGTCGAGGGCCTGCCGACGCACACCTTCCCGACCGACGATGGCGGCGTCGACATGAAATGCCCGACCGAGATCGCGATCAGCGACCGACGTGAAGGCGAGTTGTCCAAGATCGGCCTGATGCCGCTCGTGCACCGGAAGAATACCGATTTCGCAGCGTTTATAGGCGCACAGTCGCTGCAGAAACCGGCTGAATATGATGATCCGGACGCTACCGCCAACGCCAATCTCTCGGCGCGCTTGCCGTATCTTTTCGCAACGTGCAGGTTTGCCCACTACCTGAAATGCATCGTGCGAGACAAGATCGGATCGTTCCGCGAACGCGACGACATGGAACGTTGGCTGTCCAACTGGATCATGAACTACGTTGACGGCGATCCGGCTAATTCGAGCGAAGAAACAAAGGCGCGCAAGCCATTGGCAGCCGCGGAAGTCAGAGTGCAGGAAGTGGAGGGGAATCCCGGATATTACACGTCCCAGTTCTTCCTGCGCCCCCACTATCAGCTTGAGGGGCTTTCGGTTTCATTGCGCCTCGTTTCGCGTCTGCCTTCGGCCAAGGGTGCTTGATGCAGGCGGTTTGTAAGAACCGATTCTGATCGAATCGAATAATGTTAATCAAAATTGGAGATGGATCATGGCTGTAGACATTTTTTTGAAGTTCGATACCTTCGATGGTGATTCTCAGGACAAAGAGCACACAGACGAAGTCGACGTCCTCGATTGGCGATGGGGAGGGAGCCAGAGCGGCACCATGCATATCGGGACGGGTGGCGGTGCCGGAAAAGTCGACGTGCAGGATATGACAATCCTCAAATATCACGACAAGGCTACGCCCAACCTCTGGAAAATACTTTGTAACGGCAAGCACGAAAAGGAGGTGAAGCTCACTGCCCGGAAAGCGGGCGGGGATGCGCCCGTGGAGTACCTGGTAATCACCCTGAAGGAGGTGCTGGTGTCTTCGATGGCCACTGGCGGCAGTAGTAACGACGATCTTGCAACGGAGACGGTCACGCTTAATTTCGCTGAATTCAAGATGGAATATACGCCGCAGGATGAGAAGGGTGCCGCTGGTGCCAAGATCGAGGCCGGCTGGAATATCCGCAAGAACGAACCGGTCTGAGCATTGGCCGTTGCTTCACCGCCAGGCCGGCAAGTTCGGCCTGGTGTTCAACGGAGGTAGAGCTTGAACAGAATCCACGAACTATTGCAAACCGGCGACCTTGATGCCTCGATGCAGGAAGCTATGCAGGCAGTGCGCGACGATGCGGGTAACACCAAGCACCGCGTGTTGTTGTTCCAACTCCAGTGTCTGGTTGGTGAATGGGAGAAGGCCCGGCGTCAACTCTATGTGCTCAAGGATATGGATGCCTCGACAATCCCGATGTTCGAGACCTATGACCCGGTCATTCAGTGTGAGATGTTCAGGGCCGGGGTGTTTGAAGGTGAGCGAAGCCCGTTATTTTTCGGCGAGCCTAGAGAATGGCTTGCGACCCTGAACTCGGCACTGTCCGCGGATAAGCGCGGCGAGGAACAGCGAGGGGCGGAACTCCGCGACGAGGCGTTCGAGGATGCCCCCGCCACTCCAGGTCTTATCGACGATAAAGCTTTCGAGTGGATTGCGGATGCGGACGGAAGATTGGGCCCGGTCCTCGAAGTTTTCCTGAACGGCCGATATTACTGGGTGCCGTTCGAGCACATCAGCGTCCTGGACATGGACGAACCGGAAGATCTGCGCGATCTGGTCTGGACGCCGGCTCGATTCCAGTGGAGCAACGGCGGTGACGCGGTCGGCTTCATCCCGACGCGTTATCCGGGGACGGAAGCGAGCGAGGATGATCGCCTGCGGATGAGCCGCATGACCGCATGGCTCGGCGACGATAACGAAGATTCGCTGGCCAGAGGCCTTGGCCAGCGGCTCATGGTCACCGACGAGGGCGACTTTCCACTACTGTCGATACGCAAGATCCGGCTCGGTGCTGCCGCCGAAGAGGCCGAAGCCGGGACCGATGAGGACTCCTCGTGGCCGAGCTGAGCTTCTCGGAAAAGCTTCAGCCGTCTTTGCTTGACCGGCTGACCGATGAAGCGCCCGAAACAAAGAATGAGGGCCGCACTCGCCGCGTGATCAGCCTGTCGCGTCTGAGGTACCTCGTTCGGCGCGATATTTCATGGTTGCTCAATGCCGCACAGATGGAGCCGCTCGTCGATCTCGAGCCTTATCCGGAGGTGGAAAAGTCGGTGCTGAATTACGGTATCCCCGATCTGTCCGGCTCGGCCGTGTCGGGACTTCAGAAGGAAGAGCTGGAACGCATCATCAAGAGTGTGCTGCTGACCTATGAGCCCCGGATTCTTTCCCGCACCTTGCGGGTGCGTGCCGATATATCGGCGGACCGCATGAGCAACAATGCGATCATTTTCGAGATCGAGGGGCAGCTGTGGGCGCAGCCGATGCCGACCGAGATGTTCCTCAAGACCGAGATCGACCTCGAGAACGGGCAGGTCGAGGTTCGCGACGCGGCCGAAATGTCGGGAGGAAGATAACCGATGGATCCGGGGTTTCTTAGATTCTATAATACCGAGCTCCAGCATTTGCGTGATATGGGCGCGGAGTTCGCGCAGGAATACCCGAAGATCGCCGGTCGCATTGGGCTGGAAGGATTCGAATGTGCCGATCCCTACGTAGAACGATTGCTGGAAGGCTTTGCTTTCCTGGCAGCGCGCCTGCAGCTGAAGCTCGACAAGGAATACGAGCGGTTCAGTCAGCACATGTTCGAAATGGTGTACCCGCATTTCCTGTCGCCGGTGCCCTCGATGTGCGTAGCCCGATTCGAACCGGACATGACTGAAGGCAATCTGTGCGACGGCGTTTTGCTCCCGCGCGGAACAGCCCTGCGCGCCCGGATTGGACGCGGTGAGCAGACTGCCTGCGAGTTTCGGACCCGGCAGGACGTCACGCTTTGGCCGATCGAGATCGACTCGGCAACCTATCTCGGCACGCGTGGCGATGTCGCGGCGCTTGGCATCCGGCCACCAGAGGGCACGCGCTCGGGGATCCGCCTGCGGCTCAAGGCGAGCGGCGGCTTCCAGTTCAACGAGATCAGTATTGATTCCCTTGCGGTCTATCTCAATGGCGCAGGGGAACTCGTGGCCAGCCTGATGGAGCACTTTCATGCCGGCTGTCTGGGGTTCTTCGCTCGTGGGCACAGCCAGGACGGGGCGCCACAGGATCCTGTTTTCGTCGCCCATGACTGCATCGACATGCCTGGAATCGGCGCTGATGAAGCCATGCTCCCATATGAGGATCGTTCATTTCAGGGCTACCGTCTGCTTCAGGAGTATTTCACGTTCCCGGAGCGCTTCAATTTTGTGCGGCTCAACAGTCTCGGCGGATGGTCGTCAAGCGCACAGAGCGATACGCTGGAGCTGGTCTTCACGTTTGACAAGCACTCGGGTAATCTCGAAAACACGCTTGACGCCGACAATTTCGTGCTCAACTGTGCGCCGGCGATCAATTTGTTTACACGTCAGTGCGATCGGATCCATGTGACGGAGCGCGATCCTGAGCTGCACGTCATTCCGGACCGGACACGGCCGATGGACTACGAGATCTATTCCATTCGGGCAGTCAAGGGTTATCGCACCGGAGTGCACGAGGGCGATGAATTCAAGCCGTTCTTCTGGTCGCAGGACCGGGTAGCCTCGCGAGGCCAGTCGGCGTTCTTTACCCAGCGCCGTGAGCCACGCCGTCTGTCTTCGCGACAGCAGCGCGACGGCGCCCGCTCGAGCTATGTGGGTAGCGAGCTGTTCGTGACCATCGTCGACGGGCACCATGCGCCCTACCACGAATCGATTCGCCAAGTGGCCGTGGATGCGCTTTGCACCAATCGTGATCTCCCATTGCATATGCCGGTCGGCGGCAGCAAAGATTTTTCGCTGGTTTCCAGCGCGCCGGTGACCGGAATCGAATGCCTGCGCGGGCCCACGCGTCCCGTAGCCAGGTTCACGCCTGGCGATGCGCGCTGGCGACTCGTCAGCCATCTCAATCTCAATTACCTGTCGCTACTCAATAGCCATGACGGCAATGGCGCGGCATCGCTGCGCGAAATTCTCGAGTTGTATGCTGATCTGTCGGATCCGGCCACACGTCGGCAGGTCGAGGGCGTGGCGTCGATCGAGGCCGAGAGCATCGTGCGTCGATTACCCATGGCCGGGCCAATAACGGCGGGCCGCGGTATCGGCATTCGCCTGACGCTTGATGAAAGCGCCTTCGAGGGTCTGGGGGTGTTCCTTATCGGCAAGATCCTGAGCGAATTCTTCGCTCGCTACGCCAGCATCAATTCATTCACCGAAACCCGCGTGGTTTCCACAGAACGGGGAGAGATCGTCCGATGGCCGCTGACGATCGGTCTACGCGCGACGATCTGATCGCCCGGCTGCAAGCCGAGCCCTATCGCTTCGGCTTCTACCAGGCGATGCGGCGGCTTGAGGCCGCTCATTCCGATGCCCCGGGGTTTGGCCGATCACGAAGGGCTGCCCAGGATCCGATTCGTCTGGGTCAAGCGCCGACGTTGTCGTTTTCAAGCTCAACGCTGGCCAGGCTGGAGCCCGCAACCGGGAAGCGCCCGGAGCTACTCCTACAGTACTTTCATGGGGTTTTTGGTCCCAACGGGCCGCTGCCCCTTCACTTGACCGAATTCGCGATGGAACGCAGCCTGTCGTTCCATGACAAGACCTTCGAACGATTCTGCGATATTTTTCACCATCGCATGGTGTCGTTGTTCTATCGCACCCGGGCCGATGCCGAGCCCGCCATTTGTGAGGACCGGCCCGAGCAAAACCGGTTCCGCACCTATGTCGGTGCCCTGCTTGGCCTCGGGTCACCCGCGCTGCGCCGCCAGGACGAAGCGCCCGATGAAGCACGATTATTCCATGCTGGTAGCTTCGCCAACCAGAAGCGCAGCCCCGGGGCGCTGCTTGGCATATTGAAGCAGTATTTCGGTATGCCGGTGCGCATCCGGGAGTTCGAGCCCGAGTGGCTAGAGTTGCCCGAGGAGAGTCGATTGCGCCTCGGGATCGATCGAATGACCTGCCGCCTGGGCATGAATACGGTGCTCGGCGAACGGACCCGGGAACGGCAATTCCGCTTTTCGTTGATCTTCGGGCCGGTCACGCGAGCGGAGTTCGAATCCCTGCTGCCTGACCAGTCGGCTCAGGACCGGCTTGCTGCACTGGTGAGAAGTTTCGTCGGATTCGAGTATTCCTGGAACTATCAAGTCGCCCTGCAGGAACCGGAGATACCGACGGCCAGCCTCGGCCGCTACGGCAAGCTTGGCTGGTCGAGCTGGTTGCACGGTGGCCGCACAGATCCCGACCATCCCGATTTTTTTCACGAACCCGGCATAAAGCCGCGTCCTATGGAGGCCACTCATGGCTGAGATTTCCCGCGTCGCATTGTTCAACAAACTCAACCCGGCCTGTTACAAAGCGGTTGAAAGCGCTACCGTCTTTTGCAAGATGCGGGGCAATCCGTATGTCGAACTGGTGCACTGGTTTCAGCAGTTGCTGCAGTTGGAAGATTCGGATTTGCGACGCATCATTCAGCACTTTGATATCAATGATTCCAAATTGGCCAAGGATACGGTTCAGGCACTGGATCGCCTGCCGCGCGGAGCCACCTCCATTTCCGATCTCTCCGCGCACGTCGAGGAAGCCGTCGAGCGCGCATGGGTCTGGGCGTCACTGCTGTACAACGCCAGACGTGTGCGCTCCGGGCACCTGGTCCTGGGCATCTTGCGGACCAAGGGGCTGGCACACGCGTTGCTCCAGATTTCCGACGAGTTCTCCAAGATCAAGCCCGAGCAGCTCGGCGATGATTTCAACCAGATCGTCAGCGGTTCACCGGAAGACCACCAGGACAGCTCGTCGACCGATGCCGCACCCGGAGAGGCCAGCGGCGCGATGCCGGGCGAGGGTGGCGGTCAGCAGGAAGCGCTAAACCAGTTCTGCACCAATCTGACCGAGAGCGCACGCCGCGGCGATATGGACGAGATTGTCGGGCGCGACGATGAAATCAGGCAGATCGTCGATATCCTGATGCGGCGCAAGCAGAACAACCCGATCCTGACCGGCGAGGCCGGCGTTGGCAAGACCGCGGCGGTTGAAGGTTTCGCGCTTCGCGTCACGCGCGGCGATGTGCCGCCGATGCTTCGAAACGTTGAAATCTACGTCCTGGACGTTGGCCTGCTACAGGCCGGTGCCTCCATGAAGGGCGAGTTCGAGAACCGGCTGAAGAACGTCATCCAGGAAGTGCAGGCCTCGGAAAAGCCGATCATCCTGTTTATCGATGAGGCGCATACGTTGATCGGCGCCGGCGGAGCGGCCGGCACCGGCGATGCGGCCAACCTTCTCAAGCCCGCTCTGGCGCGTGGTGAACTGCGTACGATTGCCGCGACCACCTGGGCGGAATACAAGAAGCATATCGAAAAGGACCCCGCGCTCACGCGGCGGTTCCAGGTCGTCAAGATTGCCGAGCCGTCGACCGACAATGCCATCCGGATGATGCGCGCCATCGCGCCGGCCATGGAAAAGCACCACAAGGTACTGATCCTCGATGAAGCGCTGGAGGCATCGGTGAAGCTGTCCAGTCGTTATCTGACCGACCGCCAGCTGCCGGACAAGTCGGTCAGCCTGCTGGATACCGCATGTGCACGGGTGGCCACTGCGCTGCATGCGGTGCCCGCCGAGCTGGACGACTGCCGTCGCAATCTTCAGTCGCTCGAGATCGAAAAGCGCATCATAGAACGCGAGCGGGATGTCGGTATACATGTCGGTGATCGCGCCGAGCTTGTTGCCGAGCTGGTCGAAAAGGAAGAGGTTCGACGCGAAGAACTCGAAAAACGCTGGGCCGACGAAAAACGCCTGATCACCGAAATTCTGGAGCGGCGTGCGCGCCTGGCGCCAGAGCGCGCAGACGAAGAAGAGAAAGAGGAAGGCGAAGCCAAAGATGTAGCCGCCGATGCCGAACAGGACCTCGACCAGACCCACTCGGCCGAGCGGGTCGATGTGGCAGCTGAATCCCCCGCCGAGGCCGCCGACGGTCTCGACGACGAGGAAAAGAAAAAGCTTTGGGGCGAGCTTCAGGAGCTCAACGATGAGCTCGATGCTCTGCAGGGCGATCATCCACTATTGCACCCGGCGGTCTCGGAGCAGTCGGTAGCCGCGGTGCTGGCGGACTGGACCGGCATCCCGGTGGGTCGAATGGTCAAGGATGAAATCCGGGCGATCCTCGATCTCGAGGAGACGCTGGCCGGCCGGGTCATCGGCCAGAATCATGCGCTCGGGATGATCGCTCGCCGGATCGAGACGGCGCGGGCGCATCTGGACAATCCCACCAAGCCGATTGGCGTATTCATGCTTGCGGGACCGTCCGGCGTTGGCAAGACCGAAACCGCGTTGGCCCTGGCCGAAACCCTTTATGGCGGCGAGCGCAACCTGATCACGATCAACATGAGCGAGTATCAGGAAGCCCATACGGTTTCCAGCCTGAAGGGTGCGCCACCCGGCTATGTGGGCTACGGGGAAGGCGGCGTATTGACCGAGGCGGTTCGCCGCAAGCCCTACAGCGTCGTGTTGCTCGATGAAGTCGAAAAAGCGCATCCCGATGTGCATGAGATCTTCTTCCAGGTTTTCGACAAGGGCATGATGGAAGATGGCGAAGGGCGCCTGATTGACTTCAAGAACACGATCATTCTGCTGACGTCCAACGTCGGCAGCGATCTGATCATGAACATGTGTCAGGACCCCGACCTCAAGCCGGAGCCCGAGGGCCTTGCCGCTGCGCTGCGAGAGCCGCTGCTCAAGACCTTCCCTGCGGCATTGCTGGGGCGCCTGGTCGTGATCCCGTACTACCCGTTGAGCGACGAGGTCCTGCGAGAGATCACTCGCCTGCAACTTGGGCGGATCGAGCGGCGCGTAACGGAGAACTATGGAATTCCGTTTAAATGCAGCGATGCGGTGTTTGAACTGGTGATCAATCGCTGCAAGGAAGTCGAAAGTGGAGGCCGTATGATCGATTCCATCCTGACCAACAGCATGTTGCCCGAGATCAGTCGAGAGCTGCTGACGCGTCGCTTCGAGGGTCGCGACATCGAGCGGGTGGAAATTGACGTGGCGGACGAGCAGTTTGCCTATCGTTTCGAAGGTGGCGAGCAATGAGCCCGACACAAACAAATCGAAAAGCTCGCTTTCGTTCGTCACTGGGCCCTGATGCGCTATTGCTTATCGACATGATTGCCCGAGAGGCGGTGAGCGAGCTGTTCGAATTCCAGTTGACTGTGGTAGGCGAGGACGAAGACCTTGATTTATATAGCCTGCTTGGCGAATGCGTCCGTGTGGAGTTCGATCTGACGCGACCCGGCGCGATGCGTTACTTCTCCGGTTATGTCACTGAGTTTACGTTCAGTGGATATCGTGGAAATTACGCCGAATTCAAGCTGACGCTTCGCCCCTGGTTGTGGTTTCTGACTCGTTCGACCAACAATAGAATATTCCAGGACAAGACCGTACCGGAGATTGTTGATGAAATTTGTCAGGAGCACGGCTTCACCGACATTGCCAATTCCTTGTCTGGCACTTATGACCAGCGAGAATTCTGCGTTCAGTTTCGCGAGTCCGATTTTGACTTCATATCACGCCTGATGGAAGAGGAAGGAATTTATTACTTCTTCAAGCATGAGGAGACAAAACACGAGCTCGTGATGGCCGACTCGATCTCAGCCCACGAATGCTTCGAGCATTACGATCTGGTTCCCTGGTATTCGCCGCAATCACAAAGTCATGGCGGGCGTGAGCACCTCAATCAATGGAAAATGACCCGCGGCGTTCGTAGCGGTACTGTTTCTCTGCTGGATTTCGATTTTGAGAAACCACGGGCCGTCCTGGATACATTATCAGGCGCCCCCAAGCCGCATTCAAACGCATCGTTCGAACGCTATGAATATCCCGGGAGATATTCAACGACTGACAAGGGTAATTCTTTTGCGACTATTCGGCGCGAAGAGGATCAGGCCAGACACGAGAGGATTTTCAGCGGGGGGACCGTACGCGGGATGAAACCCGGCTTTTTGTTTACTCTCGAATTGTACCCACGCAGTGATCAGAATCGTCAGTATTTGCTCCTGGAGGTGACGCACCAAATACAGCAGGGCGACTATGATTCGACTTCCTCTAGCTCAAGCTCAGATCAGAGTCTCTCATATAACTGCTCTCTCATGGCCATGCCCGCCGCCGAGGCGTTTCGCCCGCGACGAAAGACGCCGAAGCCGCGCATGCATGGGCCACAGACTGCTGTGGTGGTCGGCGGCTCTGGCGACGAGATCCATACCAATCAATATGGTCAGGTCAGGGTTCAGTTCCACTGGGACCGCATCGGCCAAAGTGACCAGAACAGCTCATGCTGGGTGCGTGTCTCGCAGGCATGGGCAGGCAACCGGTGGGGTTCGCAGTTCATTCCCCGAGTCGGGCACGAGGTGATTGTGGATTTCCTCGAGGGAGATCCTGATCGTCCGATGATTACCGGGTCGGTCTACAACGCCAGCAACATGCCGCCTTACTCATTGCCCGAGAACGCCACTCAATCCGGCATCAAGTCGCGTTCAAGCAAATCAGGCACCAACGACAATTTCAACGAGATCCGGTTCGAGGACAAGAAGGGTGACGAAGAACTCTATATTCATGCCGAAAAGAACATGGATACACGCGTTGAACACTGCCAGATGCTCAACGTGGACGTCAATCGATCAGCGACGGTCGGCAACAACGAGAAGCACCATGTCAAAAATAATCGGGAAAAGAAAGTCGATGTAGACGAGACGACGAATATCGGCAAGAACCGTTCAACATCGATCGGCATGAAAGATGAGCTGACTATAGGCATGGAGCGGAAAAAGACCGTGGGTATGTCCGAGACGGTTGAGGTGGGCATCAACCGAAGCGCCACCATCGGGGCCTCCGATTCCGTGACCGCAGCGGCGAATATAGACCTCACCGCGGGAGGGGTCATAAATCTTACGGCCGGTGCCGCCGTGAATATAAAGGCAGGAGGACTGATCACGCTCGCCTCTCCGCCCGGCGTGATGATCACTCATAACGACCACCAGGATGTGGGGCTGACCAAGCGCCATATCGATCAGATGGAAGAGCGCATCGCGACACTGGAAAAGAACGTCAAGGCGACTTCCCAGAGCATGGTGGGGACTTCGCTTTCGCAGACCGGTGTCGGCATGGCCAACAATGGAATCTCCTCCTCGATTACGCAGCTTTCGGATTCGCTCACGAACCTGGCCCTGGGCGTAAAAAACATCAACCTGGAAACCAACGTTCTGGCGATCAAGGACGCCAGTTTCTTCACCATCGGATAATTTCTGGAGTACGCTGAAAAGATGCGAGTCATCAAGCCGCAGTCGCTGGGTATCGTGACCCGACCGTTCGAATATCAGGGGCGAATGTTCCTGGGAGTTGCGATCTGCGGGTTCACGCGGCTGGACGGCGGCCGGACGCTTTTGACCGAGGCTGCAATGTGGGCCTACCTGGCGCGGGCGTTGCCCGAAGGCGCCTCGCTGGATGCCGGCATACCCAAGCGCGGCGGCGAGTTTCTGGTGACCGGTTCGGCCTGGCCAGATCCCGAATCCGAATCGACGGGATGCCGGGTTCGCGCGCAACTGGGTGGGCTCGACAAGTCGCTCAACGTATTCGGCAACCGGCTGCTGACGCGCGACGGGGTTATCGGGCCCGAGCCGTTTGAATCGATGCCACTGAACTGGGAGAACGCTTACGGCGGAGAAGGATTCGCGACCAATCCGCTCGGCAAGGGAATTGCCGATGTGGTCCTTTCCGACGGACGCAAGGCCACGCCGATGCCGAACATTGTATTGCCCGACGGCGGCGGCTCGGCACTGCCTGGTAGCAGCCCGGAGCCGGCGGGCTTCGGGCCGATCGACGCAAATTGGCCGCAGCGTCGAGACAAAGCCGGCACCTACGGCCGCACGTGGTTGGAAAAACATTATCCGGAATTCGCCCCTGACATCGACTGGGCGTATTTCAGCATAGCCCCGCCTGGACAGGCCGCCCGCAAACCGTTTCGTGGCGACGAGCAATTTCGGTTTCAGGGCCTGCACCCTGAAGCGCGGGTGCAGGAAGGCAAGCTGCCGGCAATTCAAGCGCGCTGTCTGGTGCGCCGGCGCGCTGTCGAAGAAATCGAAGATATTGTCACTGCGCTGACAACGGTCTGGTTCTTCCCGAATGACGGGTATGCGGCTCTGGTGTTCCATGCAAGTGCCGAAGTCAAGCAGCCCGACGCCGGCGACATCGGTGAACTGATGATCGCTGCGGAGACGCTGGGCGAGTCCAGATCGCTGTCGCATTACAGCAACGCGCTGGCACGCCGGCTGGATCCGAAAGGCGGGGCACTTGAAAAGCTCAATGACGCGGATCTGGTGCCGCCCGACCTGGACCGGCCCGGTTCGCTGGATGCCGACCAGCTCTATCGTGATTTTCCCGAAAGCATCCGTTATCGAAACAGCCGCCGGCACGCTCGCAAGGTGCTGGCCGATGCCGAGAATCAAATAGCCGAAGGCATGGCTGAGTTTGGTGTCACGCCGCCGGAAGTCGAGCAACCCGATCTCGGGATTGACCCCGATGATCTTTCATCGCTGTCGCTGGGCGATGTGCCAGAGCTGCTTGACCGGCTCAAGCGCGAGCAGAAGAAGAGCCATGCCGAACTGGAGCAGCGCAAGTCCGAGGGCGAGCAGCAGTTGACCGAGGCTATCGAGCAGTTGCGCGCGGATTTCCCCGATGCCGACATCAAGCCCATAGGGCCGATCGTCGGCCCACCGGATTTTTCAGCCGAAGAATACAGGCGCGAGATCCGGGCGGGAATCGACGGAATGCGCAACGAATCATTCGACGGGAAGGTAATGGACGAGGCACTACTCGGCGAAGAAATGTCGCAACTCCTGGATTCTGCGGAAAAGGCGTTTGTGGATTTTTACCGGCGTGGAGCGCATTTCCAGACGCCCGCCCCACGTGCGGCTCGCGATGACTCGCTTCGGCAATCGCTTCTGGACGATATTTCTGCCGGAAAATCGCTCGATGCCCGCGATCTGACCGGTGCCGATCTGTCAGAGATGGACTTCTCAGGTGCCGATCTGCGCGGGGTCTTTGCCGAATCCGCCGACCTTTCGCGCGCCAACCTTGCCGGTGCCCAGCTCGACAACGCGGTACTGGCCAACGCGGATTTGACCGGGGCGCGGCTTGACGGCGCACGTCTGCATGCGGCAAATCTCGGGCAGGCCCGGTTGCGTGACGTCGCCGCCATCGATGCCGACTTCTCGAATGCGATCTTTCACAAGACTGACCTTGGGCACGCCAAACTCGATTCATGCACGTTTACCGATCCGGATTTATCGCGGTCGTTGCTCGACGAGGTTGGGCTACGGTTATGTCGACTCGGCCGGGTGCTGTTCCTCGACCAGTCGCTGAGCGAAGTGGACTTTTCCGGCGCCGACCTGTCCGGCGCGCGGCTCCTGAAACTGACGCTGGAGGGCTGCGATTTCAGCGGTGCCGCGTTGACCGGGGCGGTGCTGGTGGGTTGTCGAGGGGTCGAGTGCCGGTTCGTCGGTGCCGAGCTCGGCAATATCCGAATGGTAGAGAACTGCGACTTTTCAGGCGCGGACTTTTCCGGTGCGAACCTGCAGCTTGCGAATCTGCGGGGCGCCGGACTGGCCGATGCGTGCTTCGCCGAAGCCGATCTGAGCGGGGCAGACCTCAGCGCCGCCGTGGCCGAACGGGCGATTTTCCATCGCGCGCGCGGGATCGGTGCGCAGTTCGTCACTGCCGACCTTCGACAAGCGGACCTGTCAGGCGCCAACTTAATGCAGGCATCACTGGAACGCGCAGACCTGCGTTCGTCCTCGCTGCGCGGGGCCAATCTGTTTGCGGCTGATCTGGCCCGGGTGCATGTGGTGCGTGAGACCGATTTCGATGACGCGCTGACCAACCGCATGCGTACCTATCCACGCAAATTCCGTCGCGATGCGGGAGAAGCCTAGCGATGAATACCAATATTCCGACAGACCGGCTCGAGCAAGCGGTCGCCGAGACGGAAATCATCACTGGTCAGTCGCTGGCGGGTGCACGGCTTGCTGGCGTTCAACTGGGCGGTGGTGTATTCCAGAACGTCGATTTCACCGGCGTTGACCTGACCGGCGCCTGTCTGGATGAATGCATTTTTACCGAATGCGTGTTCGATTCGGCCGCGATGGCGGGTTCGTCTGCAGCGCGGGCGCTGTTTTATGGCTGCCGGGCAAACGAACCGGACGCCGCCGAGGCCGGGCTGGACGGCGCAAAATTCGTCGATTGCGTCCTCCATCGAGCCGGGTTCGAGCGAGCCGCGCTCGGGCACGCGAAATTCGCTCAGTGCACCATCCATGACTGTCGTTTTTCCGGTGCGAAGATCGACCAGACCGCATTCGTCGAGGGTGACCTGATTCGCCCGGACTTTTCCGGCACTTTGCTCAATCGCATCGTTTTGCTCAAGGCGGACCTGACTGCGGCGAAACTCGAGGGCTGCCGATTCTATCTTGCAGTATTGGTGGAGACACGGCTGGCCGGGATGATGCTGGAGGGGCTGGACTTCACGCTGAGCCAGTTCACCGGCGCCGACCTGGCCGGTGCCGGGTTGCGCGGCGCCTCGCTGGCACAGTGCAACTTCCAGAACGCTGACCTTCGCGGCGCAGATCTTCGCGAAGTCGACGCGCCGAATGCGATCTTCGTCGCCGCTCGCCTCGACGAGGCCAACCTTGCCGGTGCCAACATTCAGCAGGCAATCTTCCAGCAGGCCGCGCTGGAAAACGCTGTGCTGTCCGGGGCGCACGCCTGGCAGACGAACTGGATGGCCGCCCGGTGCACCGGCGCTCGCTTCGACGGCGCCGAGCTGACCTATGCTGATTTTTCCGGCGCTGATCTTACCGGCGCCTGTTTCGACGGGGCGTCCATGTACCGGGCCAACCTGCATGGAACGAAGCGGGAAGGGGCCCACATCACTGACATCAAGCGCACGCTGGGCGACGACAAGGAGCGGCTCGAGGCCGAACTCTGGCGCCCGGCCGTCTGAGAATTTTGACGATGACGAGGAAGACATGAAAACAGCCGAATGCATGCCGATAGACTCCCGCGTGGAGTGCGAACCCGGTCCGGAACAGTTCTCGGCCTGGATAGGATCAGAGACCGCGTCTGGCTGGTGGCTGCAAGCCGAGCGTGGACCCGTGCAGGCGCGCCGGGCCACCGGATGTCTGCTGCGGCCGCAGGCCGGCGATCGGGTGCTGGTATTCGCCGAGCGCGACGAAGCCTGGATTTTGTCAGTCCTCGAACGGGTTGGCGTCGACGAGCGGATCATCGACGCCGATGGCCCTGTGAGCCTGCGCTCCCGATCTGGCAATGTCTCGATCCATGCCGGAAAGTGTGTGGAGGTACGCGGCGAGGAGGCGATCGAGTTGCGTTCGGCGCGATTTGGTCTGCGCACCGGGGTCGCCCGGCTGGTGTCACGCAATGTTTCGTGGCTCTGTGATCGCTGCGACGGCAGTTTCAACGCCCTGCGCCTCGTCGGACGCGCCTACGAAAGTCTCGTTGATAGTTTCCGCCGTCGCGCGCGTACGTCTTATCGCGAGGTAGAAACGCTCGATCGTGTCGACAGCGGCGAAATCGACTATCGCGCCGAAGCGAACCTCTCGCTGGAAGCGCGCAACCTGTTCAGCCGTGCCGAGCACCTTGCCCGGATCGACGGCGAACAGATTCATTTGGGCTGACCGCCATGTTTGCAAAGACTCAAATGCCCGCACAGTCGTTGTCGTTTCCGGATGTCTGTCTGACGCCGGCGCCGCCTTCGCCCGCACCGGTGCCGATTCCTTACCCGAATATTGCGATTTCGGCCATGGCGGTCCCGAACGTGATCAACATTCTCATCGCCGGGATGCCGGCGCATAACATGGGCACGACAACACCGATGACCAATGGTGACAACGTGGGCGTGGCGATGGGCGTGGCTTCGGGAACGGTGATGGGGCCCCAGCGAAACCTGACCGGTGCCTTCACGTGCTTGATCAAGGGCATGCCGGCAACCCGGCTGACAAGCATGTCGCTGGGCAATTCGACCAATGCCCCCGGCGCGACGATTTCACCCAGTCAGGTGAAAGTCCTGATACTGGCGCCCTGAATGTGCAACGAGAGTCTGACATTGGCCCAATCGAGTCGCTTCAACACGAATCCGCAAACCGACGCAAGTCGCCGAATGCGGTTGTGGCAGCAAGTTCGAGCGTTCCACCGTTGCTCCGTGGCGGAAATTCTGCGTGACACGAGGAGGCAACCATGCTGATGAAGCCGTGCGATGCTACAGGGATTGCTTTCGCGGTTGCATCGAAAGTCGTGTTTGCGGCGCAGCGTGATTCGGCCGGTAATCTCGACGGTCGCCTCGACGATACGGTCACCAGACGGGCGATCGGCGTATCGTCGAAGAAGGCGACCAGTGCATCGAGGTGCGACGCTTCCGACCGGTCGGTTCAAGATGTTCATTCCCGCGTGACTAGCGAACGGAGCCTGAATTGAACGAGAAACGGCATCGCGACGACGTCGAGGACGATGAAGCGACCATCAGGGTCGATCCGTCAGACGCGTCGGACGCCGGCTCGGAACCGCCTGTCGACTCGCGCGCTGGCGCTGAAGAACACGGTCGGACGCGGCTCAAGGGCGAACCGGATACGGCTTCGGCCGATTCTGACGCAGAGCCCGACGACGAAGACGCGACCCGGATCGCGGCACCTCCGAAGTCGGAAGCGGCGGATGAGGCCACGCGGCTGGCGCCTGAGACTGATGACGGGCGTCGTGTCGCGCCGTCGGCGGAATACGATGTCGACCAGACCGTCGCCGCCGGCCGGTCACGCGGCCAAAGCGATGCGGAAACTCCTGCCCCCGCGGCTTTCGAAACGATGCAGTCGACGTCATCCCCTCGGTCCGAGACGCCGGTGGCCGAACACGGCGATCTGGTGGTAGGCAGCGTACTGCGCCAACGATTCCGAATAGAGAGCACGTTGGGCGAGGGCGGCATGGGCAAGGTCTTCCAGGCGGTCGACCTGCTGAAGCAGGAAGCCGGCGACACTGAAGTGCATGTCGCACTGAAGGTCATCAAGCCCGAGGTCGGGGACGTCGCCGCGACCTTCGTCAGCCTGCAGCGCGAGGCGCGGCGCGCCCAGCAGCTCGCACATCCGAATATCGTGACGGTTTACGACTTCGATCGGGCCGATGGTCATATCTACATGACCATGGAGCATCTGCGCGGCAGCCCGCTGAGCGATCTGCTGAAAAAGAACCGGCACGGGCTGGATCCGGCCCAGGCCCGCGACATCGTGACGCAAGTGGCTGCCGGCCTCGCCTATGCGCATGCGGAAGGCATCGTACACGTTGACCTGAAGCCGCAGAACGTTTTCCTTCTGGACAGTGGTCGGGTCAAGATCCTGGATTTCGGCATCGCCAAGGCCTGGCAGGAGAAAAGCCGCGTCGGCGAGGATTCGTTTTCTGGATACTCGCCGCCGTATGCCAGTACCGAACTGATCGCGGGCCAGCCGCCGACGCCGCGTGACGACGTTTATGCGCTGGCCATCGTTGCTTATGCGCTGTTTACCGGCAAGCATCCGTTTGACTGGAAGCCTGCCGATCAGGCGCGCGAGGCAGGGATGAGGCCGGTCCGGGACGCGTCGTTCCGGCGCAGCGAGTGGCGTGCGATTCGACAAGGTCTTGGTTTCGACGCCGAAGCGCGACCGGCCGACGCTCGAGAATTCCTGAAGCGGTTCGCGCCTTCCCGAATCAAGCGAGCGGCGGCGGCGGTATCGATCGGTTCGGTCGTCGCCGCGCTCGCGTTCGTGGTTTTGTTTCAGCCCGAGGCCGGGCCCGAGATTCCGTTCGAGCAGCTCGACCCGGCGGTGCGAGAGCGTCTGACCGGTGAAATTCAGGACGCTGAAACGTTCGCGGAGCTCGGCGATTTCGACAGCGCAATCCAGTTATATAATGCTGTGCTATTGGCACATCCGGGCAATCTCCGTGCCACCGAAGGCATGAACGAGACTGTGGAGCAAGTAGTTTCGCGCATTGGCCAGTTGTATCGGCAGGGCCGGCTCAGCAATTCCGATGTGCTGGCGAGTCTGCAATCGCTGCGCGCTTACGATGCGCTTCCCGCGCGAGCCCATGAACGGATCGACGCGCTGGAGACGAACCTCTGACTATGGCCATGGATTCCATCATGCAACTTGTCGTGACCATCGAACAATCGCCTGATCCCGAGCTGCAGGGCACGCGCTGGCGGTGCGGTGAAGAAGGGGGCACTCTGGGACGAGCTGATAGCTGTGACCTGGTGCTGCCCGACGAACGACGCTTTACCTCCTCTGTGCATGCCGTCATCGAGACCGAAGACGGCGACTTTCAAATCGTCGATCGCAGCACCAATGGGACATTCCACAACGCTGCCGGCAAACTCATAGGGAAGGGCCGCAGCGCAGTGCTTGAATCGGGAGATCGAATCTATATCGGTGATTACGTGATGCGCGTCGAGATCGAATCCGATGCGGCGCCGACCGGGGCCACCGCCGCGCCGGAATTCGACGATTTCGACCAGGGTTCGACCGGCATTCCGCCGTCGGCCGAAGACACGCCCGGCGAAGAATGGGATGCAGGCGAGTTCTCCCTTCCATGGGAAGGCGGCGACTCAGAATCGGAACGGGACCAGAAAGCGTCGGACAGCGATGACGACGATGACAGCGGATTCAGTCAGTCCCCCGAGCGCGAATATTTTTCTGCACCGTCGACCGGAAAAAAACCAGCCGAGTTGATCCCGGATGACTGGGACTCTTTTCTGACCGGGTTTCACGAGTCGCCCGGATCGAAACCGGCGGCGAGCGACGAATCTGGCGCCGGAGCGAGTCGCGCGTCGGACCGGCAAGAAACGTCGGCGAAGGGGCCGGACGCACCCATGGCCAATGCTTTCGATGCCGAGGACGCAGCCGAGTCCGAGCCGGCCGACCCGCCGGCGCCCGAACCCGAACCCGAACCCGAATCCGAACCCGAACCCGAACGCGGACCTGGACCCGGACCCGGACCCGGTACGCCTGCGGATAAGGACGCTGGCGCGGATGTAGGCCGCGCGCCCGAAGCCGAAAGCTCCGAGCCCGACCCGGCGGCCGATCCCGGCGCCCGAACGAGCACCGGCGAAGGGCGAGATTCGCGAACCCGGACCGCCGGAGGGTCCGAGTCGATACCAGGTCCGCCGGCACAACCGCAACCGTTTTCAAAACCTGAATCGCAGGCGGAAGTCGCACCGGAACCGCCGGATGCTTCGCAGCCGCGATCCGAACCGGCGCGGCCGAGAAAAGCGGAAGAACCACCAGCCGAAGCCGGACCCGGCACCCCGCCGGCATCGGCGACAGATGACAAATTGAGTGACATGCTCCGGGTCGTCACGGAAGGCCTGATGGCGTTGCTGCAGGGCCGAGCGGAGATCAAGAACGAGTTTCGTATCTCCCAGACGCGTTTCGTGCAGACCGAGAACAACCCGCTGAAGTTTTCCCCCAACGCCGACGAAGCCATGACGCGGATTCTGGGCGCCAGCGAAGGGGTCGGCTTTCTGACGGGACCCAAAGCCTACGAAGACGCGCTCAATGACCTGCAGGCGCATCAGCTTGCCCTGTTATCGGCCGCCCAGCGCGCGGTTGAATCGGTCATCGAGCAGTTCGATCCAGCGCAGCTCGAGTCCCGGTTGCAGCGGATCTCCCCGCTTTCGGCCCGTACACCCGGCCTCAAGGCGGCCAAATGCTGGAATCTGTATACGATGCACTACGAGGATGTCGCCGGAAAGATGAGAGACGACGCACGTCAGATGTTCCTCGCGGAGTTTGCAGAGGCCTACGAAGAAGCTTGCCAGCAAGTCGTGCAAGCTCGCGACAAGCGACGATGAACGAAAGGACAAGCATGAAGACCTGCACAACCATGAATGGAGATTCGAAAATGGAAAAGCCCTTGGACAAACTGCCGCGCGGATGGCCCTCATTGATTTTGGTGCTGGTTTTCGCTTCATTGATTCTGGCGGGTTGCGCGGGCGAGAAACGTCCCGACCCGACATACGTGGACCTGATGCTCACCGCGTCGCCTGCGGTCAATCCCGATCGCAACGGGCGCGCCTCGCCGGTACTGGTGCGCGTCTACGAATTGCGCTCGGCCGGCACGTTCGAAACCGCCGATTTCTTTGTGCTGCTGGAGCAGGATCAGACCGCGCTGGGCGCGGAACTTGTCAATCGCTGGGAGTTTCAGCTCGATCCCGGCCAGACGACCCGGCTTGAGGCCAATTTTCAGCCTTCAAGCAGCGCATTGGGCATTCTGGCGGCATATCGCGATATCGAACAGGCCCAGTGGCGTGCGGTAAGTCCGCTGGAAATCAGCAGCGAAAACGAACTGACTGCAATGATCGGCCGGTTGGACGTCAACCTCGGACCGCGCGACGACTGATCGTCCATGATCGCCGGCGGCGGTCTCAACAGGGAAACTGCTTATGTCCTGGAAAAACAAGGTGATCTGGTCCGAAGGCATGTTTCTTCGGCCGCAGCATTTTCAGCAGCTGGATCGCTACACGATCGATCTGGTTCAGGAGCGCGTCTCGGCGTCCCGGTCGGACGCCTGGGGCTTCGACCGTCTGACCCTGGATACCGCCGCGGCGAAGATGGGCAAATTGGCCATCGAACGGGCCGTAGGAGTATTTCCCGACGGAACGCCATTTGCAATTCCGGAAAAGGATCAGGCGCCGGAACCTCTGGACGTGCCGGAAAATCTCAAGAACAGCACCATTTATCTCGGGCTGCCGGTGATGAAGCCGGGCCGCGATGAATACGATCTTCCAGGGGGCGATGAGCGCCTCGCCCGCTTTAGATCCAGAACCGTGGAGACGCGCGACTCCATGACGGGCTCCGACGTCAGCGCCGAGATCGAGGTCGGCCTGGCCAATACCCGGATTCTGACCGATGCCGATGATCGCAGCGAATTCGCCTGCATTCCAATGGCGCGGGTCGTTGAACGGCGGTCAGACGGCGATCTCGTAGTCGACCGCAAGTTCATCCCCACGGTATACAACTGTCTCGATCAACCGGTGCTGCACGGCATGGCCGATGAAATTCTGGGTCTGCTCAAGCATCGCGCCGAAGCACTTGCCGCGCGGGTGAGCGATTCCGGGCGTGGTGGCGTGGCCGAGATTGCCGATTTTTTGCTGCTGATGATCGTTAACCGGTCGATACCTCTGATGCATCACCTGTGCCAGCGAAACGGCCTCCATCCTGAAGTTCTGTACCGGGCGTTCGTTGCGCTGGCCGGAGAGCTGGCCACATTTTCCAGCGGCAACAAGATGGCGCGCGTGTATCCCGACTACAGCCATGCCGCACTGGGCCAGACATTCGAACCGGTAATGATCGATCTGCGCAATTCGCTGAGCATGGTCATAGAGCAAAATGCAATATCCATCGAGCTGGTGGAAAAGAAATACGGTGTTCGGGTAGGTCGGATTCCCGACCCCGGTTTGATCGGGTCGGCACATTTCGTGCTGGCCGCGCGCGCATCGGTATCGGCCGATCAGTTGCGCAAGGAATTTCCCCGCCAGGTAAAAATCGGCTCGGTGGAAGTCATTCGCGACCTGGTCAACAAGCAGGTCCGCGGCATTGGTACCGAACCGTTGCCGGTGGCACCGCGGGAAATTCCATATCACGCCGGTTTCAATTATTTCGAACTCGAGCGCAAGAGCGAGTACTGGGATGGTCTGAAGAAAAGCGGCGGGATCGCCATTCACGTATCCGGCGACTACCCCGATCTGGAGCTGGAGCTCTGGGCAATACGCAGGGGCTGACCGCCCGAGGAGCCAAACATGAGCGGAAAAGATCCATTCTTCAACTCGCCCAAGGATTCCGAAGACCGAACGATCATCCGGCCGTCGCCGGGCGGTCGACGCAACGAGGGCCGCAACACACAGACAAGCAAGGACCGATCGCCACCGCCTCCTGCGCGCGAAACGTCGCCCTCGGCGAGTGGCCCCGGGCTGGCCGATCTCGACGTCGGACCCGGCCTGAATCGACTGGAAGCCGCGGCGTTTCCGCTGATAAACGTCGCGGTCAGCTTCCGCCACGCCACGGCCCGGCCCGATCTGGGCCAGGTCCGCGACCGCATGACCCGACTGCTCAATGACTTCCGGGCAGCCTGCGAACGCGCCGGCTACGATAGCGACACCGTGCGCCAGGCACACTATGCGATGTGCGCGTTCGTCGACGAAATCGTACTTTCCACGCCATGGGGCAGCGAAAGCCGATGGCAGGAGCATAGCCTGCTCAGTGCGTTTCACCGCCAGACCTGGGGCGGCGAGGAGTTTTTCAATATCGTCGAGAAGAACCAGACCGACGCGGCGCGCAACCTGGATCTGCTCGAGCTTCTGTACGTGCTGCTGGCCATGGGTTTCGAGGGCACTTACGCCACGCGTCCGAACGGCCGGGACAAACTGGAGCAGATCAAGGACGGGCTGTACGAAACCATCCGCAACCAGCGGGCCGAACTGGAGCGCGATCTCTCGCCGCACTGGCGTGGCACCGATGCGGGGAAGCCGGGCCTTGCAGGGTTGATTCCGCTCTGGGCTTTCGCGGCAATCGGCGCGGGCATTCTGCTTCTGGCCTACCTCGCCTTCTCGATCACGCTCAACCGGTCCTCCGACCCATTGCTGGGACGCATCGCTTCCCTCGATGGCGAAGTTCTGGCGCGGCTTGAAGCGGCAGAACGTGAGCCGACGCCCGACACCCAGTCGGCGCTTTTGACGCTGCAAGAATTGCTGGCCCCGGATATCGCGGCCGGACGCGTGACGCTGGAATCGGATGCGCAGAGCGCCATCGTGCGTGTGGCCGGCGACGGATTGTTCGCATCCGGCAGCGATCGTATAGAGCCCGAGTTTCGGCCGGTCGTCGAGCGAATCGGCGCTGCGATCCTGCAAGTGCCTGGCCAGGTTCTGGTGACCGGACACAGCGACAACGTGCCGATTTTTTCGGCTCGTTTTGCCTCGAACTGGCATCTGTCGGAGGCTCGAGCCCGGTCGGTGGTCGAAATCCTGACCGAAAACGCTGCGTATGAAGAGCGCTACAGCTTCGAGGGCCGGGCCGATACCGAGCCACTGGCCGACAACGCCACGGCCGAAGGACGTGCGCGCAACCGCCGCGTCGACATTGCAGTCATGACACCGCGTGCGGACGCCGGACTCGCCCGGGAGGAGCAATTATGAAGGCCTTTCTTCGGCACATTCTGATTCCGCTTATCGCGCTGACCCTGATCTCGCTGGTCATCTGGTTTGCCGGACCGCTTCTGAGCTTTGCCGGCTGGGCGCCGCTGGAGCACCCATATTGGCGAGTGCTCCTGATTCTGCTTCTTTTCGTCATCTGGGGCGTGCGCAAGACCCGTGCATGGATGATCGGTCGGCGATACAACCGTGAGCTGGCCCAGGAAGTGGTCGAGGCGCAACCCGAACAGGACGATGCTTCGGAAGAAGTCAAGTTGTTGCAGGACCGGCTACGCGAAGCGATCGACGTCCTGCGCAATGCAAGACTGGGCGGCAAGGGCGAGCGCAAGCAGCTTTATCAGATTCCGTGGTACTTGATTATCGGCCCGCCCGGCTCGGGCAAGACCACCGCACTGGTCAATTCCGGGCTGAACTTTCCGCTGGCCGAGCGCTTTGGCGTCGAATCGCTAAAGGGCGTTGGCGGCACCCGTCACTGCGACTGGTGGTTCACCGATGAAGCAGTGCTGATCGATACCGCCGGGCGCTACACAACCCAGGATAGCGACCGGACCCGCGACGCAAAGGCCTGGACCGGATTCCTGCAATTGCTGAAGCGCTACCGCAAGCGGCAGCCGATCAACGGCGCCGTGGTGGCGATCAGCGTTTCGGATCTGCTCGCAAACGGCGGGCAGGGGCTGCGTGATCATGCTCAGGCGGTGCGCAATCGACTTCAGGAGCTGCAGGCCGAGCTTGGCATTCGTTTTCCGGTCTACGTGGTGTTCACGAAGTGCGACCTGCTGGCAGGATTCAACGAGTTCTTCGACGACCTGGGCCGAGATGAACGCGAACAAGTCTGGGGGATGACGCTGGATCTGGCGCAAAGCAACCAGGGCTTGTCACCGGAACCCATCGAGGCCGAATTCGATGCATTGACCGAGCGCCTTTCCTTGCAGCTGGTCGAAAAGCTGCGCCACGAGCGGTCCGAGGACCGCCGCCGTGCGTTGTATCGCTTTCCGCAGCAGTTCGCATCGCTCAGACCGCTGTTGCGCCAGTTCATCGAGGCGGCATTCGCGCCGTCGCGGTATGAACAGCCGATTCAGGTGCGCGGGCTTTATTTCACCAGCGCCACCCAGGAGGGCACGCCGATCGATCGAGTCATGGGCGCGATTTCGCGCTCGTTCGGGCTCCAGGCCAGCGCCGCGCCGGCCGCCGCCGGCCGCGGTCGAAGTTACTTCCTGACCCGGTTACTGCGCCAGGTGGTGTTTTCCGAGGCCGCGCTTGCGGGCATCGACATGAAGGGCGAGCGGCGCCGCCGGATCTTCAAATGGGCGTCGATCGGCGCGACCGCAGCGGTCGTAGTGCTCGCGATTTCATTCTGGGCGATCAGCTGGTCGTCCAATCGTGCGCTGGTCGAGCGACTCGACCAGGAAGTGGCCGAGACCCGGGTGAGGTTGGAGGATTTCAACCAGGGCGCGGCCGATTTCGACGAGATCACACGACTGCTCGAACAAGTCCGGACGCTGCCTACCGGTTACGAGGAGCGCGATACGGATCCGCCGATGATGGCGGGATTCGGTCTGTGGCAGGGAGAGAAGCTCGGTCGGGTCACGCAATCGGCGTATGTGCGCTTGTTGCACAAGATGCTTTTGCCCCAGTTGATCTATCGGATCGAAGACCGGCTGCATCAAAATATCGATGCTCAGGAGTTTCTCTATGAGACGCTCAAGAGCTATCTGATGCTTGAGCGGCCCGAGCGATACGATGCGCAACTGGTCAATTCCTGGTATCAGCTCGACCTCGAGCGTTTCCCTCCGGAAATGTATGACGACGAGCTCTACGCGGCGCTTTTCGAGCACGTGCAGGCGCTCTTCGAAAATCTGCAGGTGCCGATTCCCTATGCCCTGGACGAAACCCTCGTTGCCGAT
>Ga0209931_1000261_pt1 | contig 31652 bp, 28 predicted proteins | sample SalPonR1_B_D1_MG_FD_185697 | JGI IMG/M metagenome (GOLD analysis project Ga0209931, IMG submission 185697) | Salt pond soil microbial communities from South San Francisco under conditions of wetland restoration - Salt Pond MetaG R1_B_D1_MG... ...
CTGATTGGTAAAATTTATCAAAGATGTAAGGCCTGTCTATTTCAGGAACACCTTTACCATTATCTTCTATTACTATTTTTACAGACCCAAAACCGTCTTTTAGTTTTACCTTCACTTCACCTGTATTTTCTTCTACAAATTTGACAGCATTGGATAACATGTTGGTAAACACTTGCAGCATTTTATCGCTGTCGTACATCATGTTGACGGGAGTGTTTATACCGCAATCATTAAGGATTATGTTTTTCTTATTGGCGATAGGTTGTAAGCTGTCTATCGAATGCTTTAAAGCTTCGGTTAAATTACCGGTGCTAAAATTGAGTTTCACCCGACCTGAAGCCAGTTTTTCTAAATCAAGAATATCATTAATTAAACTGGTAATGCGTTGTGTATCAAACAGAATATTGTTTAAGAACTGGTGTTTTAAGTCTTCTGGCATATCGCCGTTATCCTTTAAAACCTCACTGCTGGCTTGTATTGAGGTTATGGGGGTTTTCAATTCGTGAGCTACCGCATTGAGGAAATCGTCTTTGAGTTTGTCTTGTTGTTTTAAAGCCTCATTGGCTGTTTTTAATTCTTTCGTCAGCTTTATCAGTTTCTCAGATTGTGCAGTAAGTTGCTTATTGCTGGCCATGGCCTCGCGGTTTTCTTCAAGGATTTTTAACACTTCGAGCAAAGAAACAGGTTGTTCTTTAGCTACATTACTGATTAGGATTTTAGCACTGGCACTACCTACAGCCCCCGTAAGAAGTTTTTCTGAAAAGTTGACCAGTCTGCCATCTGCTTTTGTATCTAAGTCATCGATTTTGTAGCGGCGTTTAAAAATATCTAGCGCTCTTGCTGCTCGTTGTTTGCCTATGAATCTGTCCCAAAGATTAATGATGTCCTTTGCTTCTGCATCGCCTTTCCAAACGAACGAATCTTCTTTCATATTGATGGCTGCACTGGAATTCACAAAGACTTCCCCGTAATTACGTTCACGATAGTTCCCCTTTTTAATAAGAGAAAAGCTTAAAAACAGAATTAGATTTAAAGCTAAACTCCAAAAAAAACAATTATTGACCGGGGACAAAAAAGAAAGATTTTCTGCCTGAAAACTGAAAACCTGAGCTGTTGCCAGACTTGAAACTTCATTTGTAAAACTTGTATTTTGAAAAAATGGAAAAATATAAATAATAAGTACTACACCAAGTCCGGCAAGCATTCCGGCTTTTGCCCCAAGTGCAGAGCCTCTATTCCAAAACATACCGACAAAAAACGAGGGTGCTAATTGGGCAACAAGCAAAAAAGACAAAAGGCCGATAGAGAATAATGTGGTTTGCGGATTTACAAATCGGTATAGCATAAAAGCAATAGCTATTAATAAAAAGACCGAAATTCGTCGAATATTTTTTATCAGTTTCTGGTTTTTTTCATGCTCGTGTTTTTGAAAAGTTTTTATAAAACCATAGGGGATAATCAGATTGTTACTCAGCATGGTGGAAAGCGCCAGTGTTGAGACCACTACCATTGAAATAATAGCCGATAAGCCACCTATGAAAACCAATATGGCCAAAAAGACATCTTCGTTTTGTAAGGGTAGAAGCAGTGAATAATAATCGGCGTTAGCAGCTATCCCCAGGTTTAATTTTCCGCTAAAAGCAATAAATACAACAAAAAGGTTGAACAGTAATAGGTATAAGGGGAAGACCCAAAGTGCAGAATGCAATTGTTTTTTGTTTTTGTTTTCTACAACACTTGCCTGAAATTGTCTGGGCAATAGAAAAATAGCCAGAAAGGATAATACCATGGTAAACCACCAATTAATGCCCCCTTCAAGCCCTTGTATTTGAGTTAAAGGCGCCGTATCAAAGCTTTCTTTTGCTAAAGAAATGATCTGACCTGGCGAATCAAAAAGGTAAAATGACACATACAGCCCTATCACAATAAATATAACTAATTTGATGACAGATTCTACAGATACGGCAAAAAATAATCCGCGTTTTTGTTGAGAGGCATCATAGCGTAAGGTGCCATAAAATGCTGAAAATACAGCAAGAATGATAGCTATATAGAAGGTGGTGTCTGTAAATAAAACTGAACTTGATACAGAAGAACTATCCGCATTGGTAAGAATATTGAAACTTTCTGAAACTGCTTTTAGCTGAAGCGATATGTAAGGAATGATGCTTAAAGCACAAATAAGGGTCACAATAGCACCAACGGAACGGTTATTACCATAGCGCAGTGAAATAAAATCTGCAATACTTGAAATGTTGTAAACCTTTGATAGTCTAATAATTTTTTGAAGAATATAAATCCAAAGCGGTGCAGCAATAACCGGCCCCAGATAAATGGTTAAAAACTCAACACCGGATCTGGCAGCAACTCCTACACTCCCATAATAAGTCCAGGCCGAACAATAAACTGCAAGTGAAAGGGCATAGACAAAAGGCGACTTTACCCACTTGGACGTTTTGTTTTTTTCCGCCCAATAGGCAATGAAAAACAAAAAGCCTAAATAGACCATGATGATGACTATGATGAACCAACTATTTATCATAAATTCTGATAATAAAAAAAGCAACAATGGCTGCAGCAAGCCATGTTATAAAGATAAAAAAATATAAGGAAGGAAACCCGAGAATCATGCTATTCGTATTGAACAGCATGATTACGGGAATATTCCATAAAAGTATCAAGCAGATGGAAATCAGTATTATTTTCTGTTGATGTCGTTTCTTCATACTTCTAGTATTGAGAAGGTAGTCAGTAGAGGGTAGTCTGCCGTGGGTTGTTATTAGCTAGTAGTTTTAGATTTTCTTTTTGTTTTCAAAATTAAATTTCAATTTACCTCAAACCTCAAACCCTTCGGCTAGGCTCAGGGCATCGCCTCTTAACACTAAACACCAAATACTACTCGCTCGCTACTTACTTTCATATAACAAACCTATTAAAATACTAATAAACATAATGTTATATCAATTTGAATATGGTCTGTGACCATTAATGAACTACCCTCTACTAACTAATTACTACTAACTATTTAGTGTCCTGTTGCTTCTCCGGCGCCACTGGGGATACGGATATTTTCAACAATTTCCTGAACGTCTTGCGGTGGTGCTGCTGTGATTTTACTAACAACAATAGATATTATAAAGTTGATAACCATAGCTATAGAACCAAAACCTTCCGGTGAAACGCCAAACCAGTAATCATCGGCTGTTCCGCCGCCAAATAAGTCAAATTTAAATTTTAACATATAGAACAACATTAAAGATATCCCGACAATCATTCCAGATATAGCTCCTTCTTTATTCATCTTCTTATAAAAAATACCTAATATAATTGCAGGGAAGAAGGACGCAGCGGCCAATCCAAAGGCCAGTGCAACAACTGCTGCCACAAAACCGGGTGGGTTAATTCCAAAATAACCGGCCACGACAACTGCTACAACAGATGCAAGACGTGCAGCAATCAGTTCGCCTTTGTCAGAAATTTTAGGATAAACCATTTTCTTGATCAAGTCATGAGATACAGAAGAAGAGATGACCAACAATAAGCCGGCAGCTGTAGATAATGCCGCTGCTAAACAGCCGGCAGCGACCAAAGCAATAACCCAATTTGGTAAATCTGCAATTTCGGGATTAGCCAAAACCATAATATCTCTGTCTACGTATAATTCATTATCATTAGCCGATGCATTGGTGACTACACGTTGTCCAACAGCACCGGTTTCACCATCTAAAAATTCGGGTCCTTTGCCTTCAATAGCTTCACCACCATTCATACCTTCACCAAGGTATTGCACTTTGCCATCTTCATTTTTATCTATCCAACCAATCAGCCCCAAATCTTCCCAGGTATTAAACCATGCCGGAAGTTCTTTATAAGGTGTATTTCTTACCGTTTCCATTAAGTTAAGCTTAGCAAAAGACGCTACAGCTGGAGCTGTAATATATAAGATGCCAATAAACAATAAGGCAAAACCTGCAGATTTTCGAGCATCCTTAACACGTTTTACGGTAAAAAACCTCACGATAACATGCGGTAATCCTGCTGTACCAACCATTAAAGCTAAAGTTATAGCAAAAACATCAATCATGGGTTTGGAGCCTTCGGTATAGGCATTAAAACCCAGTTCCTGGCTGAGGCCGTCGAGTTTATCCAGCATATAGGTATCCGGATTTGAAGCCAAAGTGTCTCCCATACCAAACATAGGAATGGGATTATCCGTCATTTGAATTGAAATGAATATCGCAGGGACAAGAAAGGCGAAAATCAATACACAATACTGAGCCACCTGAGTATAGGTAATTCCTTTCATGCCTCCAAGAACTGCATAGAATAACACGATAGCCATACCAATGTAAACACCAGTATCGATTTCAACTTCTAAAAACCTAGAGAATACCACGCCTACGCCCCGCATTTGTCCAGCGATATAAGTAAACGATACAAGAAGTGCACAAATTACCGCCACACCTCGTGCTGTATTGGAATAATAGCGGTCTCCAATAAAGTCCGGAACTGTAAATTTTCCAAATTTTCTCAGGTAAGGGGCAAGTAGGAGTGCCAAAAGCACATAACCACCAGTCCATCCCATAAGAAATACTGAGCCATCATAGCCCATAAAAGAAATGATGCCGGCCATAGAAATAAATGAGGCGGCCGACATCCAGTCAGCGGCTGTCGCCATACCATTGGCTAATGGTGAAACACCACCGCCGGCGACGTAAAATTCTTTGGTTGAGCCCGCACGGCTCCAGATTGCAATGCCAATGTATAGGGCAAAGCTAAGTCCAACAAATATATAAGTTAAAGTTTGAGCATCCATAGTTTTTATTGTTTATCGAATCCGTATTTTTTGTCTAATTTGTTCATTAATCGTACGTACACAAATATCAGAACGATAAAGACGTAGATTGAGCCTTGTTGGGCAAACCAAAAGCCTAACTTAAAGCCGCCAATAGTTATTTCGTTTAAAACATCTACTAATAAGATGCCTGCTCCGTAGGATACCGTAAACCATATTGACAACAATACAACCAGGTATTTTAAGTTCTCACGCCAGTATTTTGTGGCGTGCTTTTGTTTTTCTGAAGGGTTATTTTCCATAGTTTTAGTTTTTAGGTTTATAAGAATATATGGGCTTGTAATCTAAAAATGTTTGAGGATTCAGCACCGGTAAATCCTCTGTTGCCTGTTGTAAATTCAGCTGTTAATTTCGCAAAATGGCCGTTGATGAAATAATTAAGACCTATGCCAAATTCGTTACTTCTTTCAGGTGTAAAGTCTAAATCTGCGGTATTGTAGGTAAGGTAAGGCATGAGTTTGTAGTCTCTAAATAGCAATCCAAATTGCCCGTGAATTATACTCCCTGACGAGGGCACAAGACCTCCGGAATTAAAACCATCTGTACTGCCGTAACCATAATTGTAGTAAGCCCCTAAAGTGCTTATAGCCAGTTTATCATTTAAAGGAGCATCATAAAAAGCATCTGCTGCAAAATGCGTAACAGATTCTCTGTTATCCACCGTATTTACGGCTAATGCGTTAGGATGATGAAAGAAACCGGCACCAACACTTAAGACTTTTTTCTTGCCTAAGTAGCTACCTACAAAGTAGGGGAGTTTGTCTGACTCCTGATCAAAAAAATCGTATTTAAAGTAACCCGCAAAATTCCATAAGCCGTCAGAATTTTCCGGGGCATTATTGACCTGATAACTAGGCACTCCTCCCAATTCACCAATATTATTTCTGGCGTTATTTGCAGACACTCTGTATTGTAATTTTCCTAATGTACCTTTGGCATAAATACCAAGGTGACGGGCAAATTGATCACTAGTAGTGATGTTATTCCAGGGGAATAATCTCACATCAGAATTACCGGCTCCAGGATTATCTAAAGTCATCATATTAAGTGTACTTTGATTAGATAATCTTGAAATGCCGTTCCAATAATGTAGACCGGCACCAACATGAAGTTTTCCAGGCTCTATTGCAAATTCGCCCCAGGCGTCATGTAGAAAAAGTAAACTTCTTTGGTTGTCAGTTTGGCTGTTTGGATTAGCCGTGAGCGTATTTGCACCTAAACTGTTCAACCCAAAATGTGTGAGAATTAAAAACCTAGGAGAAATTTGTGCATAAGCCAAAAAACGAGATCTTCTAATTGAGAACCTCAGGCTTTCTTGATTAGAATTACCCTCTAACCATAATTGATGCCACATGATAAATCGAACGTACTTACTGCCATCCTCATTTAAATTGACTTGAAGAGGTTTGTAAGAATGGTCAGGTTCCATGTCTTCTTGTTGCGCCCGTATAACGGATGACAATAAAACAAGAAGTAAAAAAAGTAGACTAGATTGTTTCATGAAATATTCGGTTTTTTGATTAACGAAAACGTTTGAATTTTCACCAAATATGAAATGAAACACGTGTTAAAAAAAATTTAGTATATATTTATGTTAACGCATATAGTTAATCTCTGAAACGTTCCCATTTTATCAGCATAAATTTATCCCCAAGTTCTGTGACAATCACCCCAGCACCTTTAACATTTTCACGTTTTGCAAAAAAATTAGCCAATTCATCGCTGGTTATAATTTTATAGGTTGGATGGTAGTCAGTTTGATGAACCTGTTTGATGTTATGTTTTCTAACCCATTTCATCACGGTGACGTGAGAGACGCCTAGGATGCGCTCAATTTCACGATAAGATATGCCTTCAAGGTAGAGTTGAAGAGCTTTTGTAACATAATATTGATCTATGCGTTTCCCGAGTTTATTAACGGTGAAGTGGTAATTACAGGACTTACATTTGTAGCGTTGCCTGTCATTTAAGATACCACTTTTTATGATTTTTTCTGATTGGCATTGGGGACAGGTTTGCATAGCTATATCTATTTAGCACAAATATAGTAAATTAGCAATTTAATTTTAAATTTTTGATATCTTTTTCCTCCTTATAAAACAGCGATATTACTTATAATCTCCATCTTCTTTAAAGTATAAACACTTGAAATTTAATGCCTTACATTCAAACTAAACGCCTTAATAAGTCATGAAATTATTTTTTTGTCTTTCACATCCTGTGAACTTTGAATTTTCTATTTTTATAAATCCTATAAAATCGACCGTATAAATGCCACTATTCCAAAGCACCGTTGTTCAGAAATATATAAAAGCACAAGATAAAAACAAGGTAAACGAAAAATGGGAAACGTATAAAGCCCATTTTCATAATCCCAGTATTCAGGAAAACCTAAGAAATGCTAAAGAGGAACAATACCAAGAGGGCTTTTTGCGAGATTTGTTTGTAAACATCTTAGGATATACACTTAATCCTGAGACTGATTTTAACCTGACCACCGAGCTAAAAAACGTCAAAGATGCCAAAAAAGCCGATGGTGGCATATTGATAAGCAACAAGGTTGTTGGTGTTATCGAACTAAAGGGAACAGACACCACGGATTTAAGCAAAGTTGAGACGCAAGCTTTTGGCTACAAAAACAACCAACCTCAGTGTAAATATGTCATTACCTCAAATTTTGAAAAGCTTCGATTTTATATTGATAATGCCATAGAACATCAGTCGTTTGACTTATTTAAGCTTACAGAGCAGGAATTTAAACTTCTGTACTTGTGTTTAGCCTACCAAAATATCAAAAAAAACATTCCGGCTAAGCTGAAAAAGGAATCGCTTAGTCAGGAAGATGTCATTACTAAACAATTGTATAAAGACTACAGCTTGTTTAAACGTGAATTATTCAATAACCTGACAGCACTTAACCCAAATACAGACCCATTATTACTGTTTAAAAAATCTCAAAAGCTTTTAGACCGCTTTTTGTTTTTGTTTTTCGCTGAAGATCGGCATTTGTTGCCACCTAATTCTGTACGATTGATTTTACAGCAATGGAAACAGCTGAAAGAACTCGATGCTTATACACCATTATTTGAACGCTTTAAAAAATACTTTGGCTACCTCAATACAGGCTATAAGGGTAAAAAATACGATGTTTATCCCTATAACGGTGGATTATTTAAGCCGGATGACATATTAGATACCATAAAAATAGATGATGATTTATTGTATCAACACACGCTAAAACTCTCAGAATACGATTTTGACAGTGAAGTGGACGTGAATATTCTGGGGCATATTTTTGAAAATTCTCTGAACGAAATTGAAGAAATACAAACGCAACTTGAAGAAGATCCCAACGCCAAACCAAAAGTAAGCAAACGTAAAAAAGATGGTGTGTTTTACACGCCTAAATACATCACTAAATATATAGTCGAAAATACAGTTGGTAAGCTCTGCGAGGAGCAAAAGCAAGGCTTCAATATTGTAGAAGAAGACTATACGTTTAAACGCCAAACCAAAACCAAAGAAACGCTGTTAGAAAAACTTAAAACATATCGTCAATGGCTTTTAGAATTAACTATTTGCGACCCAGCCTGTGGTTCCGGGGCGTTTCTCAATGAAGCTTTAAACTATCTGATAGCAGAACACCAATACATAGACGAACTGGAAACCAAGCTCATGGGAGGTGGTTTTGTGTTCCCCAACGTAGAAAACAGCATTTTAGAAAACAACCTCTTTGGTGTGGATATCAATAATGAATCGGTAGAAATTGCCAAACTATCCTTATGGTTACGCACCGCACAACCCAACCGTAAACTCAACGATCTGAGCGATAATATAAAATGTGGCAATTCTTTAATTGACGACCCTGACGTGGCAGGCGACAAGGCTTTTGACTGGAATAAGGAATTTCCACAAGTATTTAAAGAAAAAGACAAGCGCGCCTTTCATATTACCACAGCACTCCACGACAGCAGAACCTCTCAAAGGATGATAGACTATAAGGTCAGACTAAAAAGGGATGGTGGCACCAACCCTTATCCCAATTATGAAAAACTGACAACAGAAGAAGAAGTCATCATCGCTAAAGAAACAAAAAGCATAGTAGAAGAAGACGATTTACGCGTTTTGGCGTTTAATGTATGCGGTGACCATATTCACCTATTACTGGTTTGCGCAGAGGAAGAAGTGCCCAAAATCATGCAAAAAATAAAGGCAAAAACCGCCAGGGCCGTAAATATCCATAAAGGTATAACCACACCATCGTCAAGGGAGCATGCTCCCTTGGCTAATGATGGTGCTCCCTTGGCTAATGATAGTGCTCCCTTGGCTAATGATGATGCTCCCTTGGCTAATGATGGTGCTCCCTTGGCTGAAGGTGATGCTCCCTTGGCGAAACAAAGAGGCAAAAAACAAAACAGCCTGTGGACGCAAAAATATGGTTGCAAGCCCATAACAGATGAAACACAACTTCACAACACCATAAACTATATAGAAAGTAACAGAAGTAAGCACGAGCTTCCACAATCTAAAACCCTAAAAGCACTCATCTATGAGTTTTGTTGTACCGAAGAAGAAGCGTTTGCCCCGGAATATAAAGGGGGTTTTGATGTAGTGATTGGGAATCCGCCTTATGTGAATGCTAATGAACTAAAAAAAGGAACGTCAAAAGCCCAATATTCATTTCTAAAATCTAATTTTAAAACAGCTAAAGGAACTGTTGATTTATATATTTATTTCTTTGAAAAGGGATTAAATTTACTTAATAAAAATGGTATTTTATCATACATCACACCTAATAGATTTTTATCAGCTAGCTATGGCAAAGCATTGAGAAAATTATTGGTTCAAAAATATGAGATAATTAGCCTAATAGATTATTCCGACAAAAAGGTTTTTGCAGATGCTAGCACATATCCGGTCATATCTTTTTTAAAGAAAAAGAAAAAAGAAGACTATTATGTGACAACTGGAAGCTTTGATGAAATTTCAAAACAAGTGGTTGAAACTAAATTTAATTCAAACAAACTAAACGTTTTAGAAGATCACATTTTAGGGTTTTTATTAAATGATAAATTAATAATTACAGAAAAAATCATTAATCAGTCTATAAGTTTAGGAAAGGTCGGTAAAATTAATGCATCTTCTACTGCGAGTGAAGCTGATGATTATTCAAAACTTATAGAAGAAAATGGACAAGGTTATAAATTAATAAATACTGGAACTATTGATCCATATTACACCACTTGGGGTTTTTCTGAATTAACGGATAAAGGCAGAAAATTATTAAAACCATATTTACCTAAAGATTCAGATACAATTTCTCAAAATAGACATAGTTTATATTCATCCCCTAAAATTATAATTGCTAAAATAGGATTGAAATGTGAGGCATTTTATGATAATAGTGGGGAATATGCATCTATAAACACAAACTGTATACACTCATTTACTGATGACTTTTTACCAGAATACATACAATGCTGGATTAATTCAAAATTGTATAATTATATGTTTGAGTGTTTTTTTGATGGTTTAAGAATGTCAGGAGGTTATTTACTTTTTTCAGCTCCAAACTTGCGGAATACTTATATCAAAAGTATTTCAATTGAAAGGCAAAAGGTATTTATAAGATTATCTCAAAACCTTCAAAAGTGTAATATTGAACTTAATATTACTAAATCACGTTTTAGAACTTTTTTTTCTAAAAATGTTGGAATAGAAAAGCTTACTAGAAAACTAGAAAATTGGCAAGAATTAGCTTTTTCTGACTTCATAAAAGAAATAAACAAAGCTATAAAAGCCACCAACAAATTAAGAGCCAAAGACAACCTTGACCCTATCGCTACACTTACCAAAAAAGATGAATTTGAATGGATGGAACTCTTCGAAGAGAATAAGGAAAAAGCTGTTGCGCTACAAACCCAAGTGGCCAACACAGACAAACAAATAGACCAAATGGTATATGAGCTTTATGGGTTGACGGAGGAGGAAATAAAAATCGTGGAGGAATCGTGATGGTAGTTATTATTAATATTTACGTTCTCCGCTTTATGAAATTAAAAATGCAGCGAGTTGAATTGAGTTTTTTGAAAATAGATGAATTGACCTAGGCACATAATTAATATTTTATATCTCAGTGTTCTCAGTGCCTCTGTGGTGATATTTCATCAACTTTATAGACGAAAAATTTTTTTTAGGCAAAAAAACGGTTTTATTTAGACATAATATATTGATTATTAAATAAGTAATTAATTTAAAATATATTTATTAAACGCCTAAGTCAATAATTAATTTCAGTCTTATCAATGAAATTTCAAAAATTAATGTTTTTCATTTCCCGGACAAACATATTTGTCAATCATATAATCCGTCATCGGTTTTAGGGTTTTCCCTGTTTCTGGATGAAGACCTAAAGTTGTAAAAAACTGAAGCTCTTTTTCAATATTTTTTCCATACCATACTTGAACTTTCCCTTTTTTATCAAAGAATTTAGTATTACAATCTACTTCTATTTCTCTAAAATTCTCAATCCTGTTTTTGTTATATAGTTTTAGCTCCCCTAATTTATATTTTTTGGGATCAAAATTCACTTCAACATATTTATCATTTTTCCATACCATCCAACGTTGTTGATTTACTGAATAAATCAAAATTGTAATTAGAACTAGAACTACAGCACTAATTGCTATCAGAATAAATTTACTTTTTTGTATTGTATAAAAATCCTTTGATTTTTTTTCGGAGTTTTCAATTAAATCATTGGCTTTTTTAAAACCTTCAAAGCTATCGTATCCTAAACATGAACACATAGCTTGAACAACTTTAGGCTGTTTAATAAGTATTTCTTCATTTTCATTTCCTTTTGATGCCTTATAATAATTGTAAAGACTTTTCTCACCAAAAGGTATTTTTTGAGTTTCCAGAATATAATCAGATAATATTTTTGAAGCTGAAGTGATAGAAGGCTCGATTCCTGTCGCTTTTTTTTCTTTACTAATTACTTCTTCAAATGTTTTTATAATTAACAATCGGTGCATTTGCTTAATATTTAAAGGTCAAAACTTTAGAAAAATAAAGGAATTTTTTTTCTTTCATATTTCCAAATTGTTTCTATCCAATTTCCATCTATTAAGCCCTAAAGTTAGTTCATTTGTTTCAAAATTGACCAAGGCCTTACTCGCAAAAAATATTGCGTTTTCAATTTTAAAGGAGGTGCTAGGTATAAAGGAGTAACTATCGGGAAGTAATTATGACTTAATACCAATTGCACTTCATACTTCCCAGTATGGTAAAAAATCACCCTGCTTAAGTCTAGTGGCACTCAGTTAATGAAAGCTGAATATCCATTTCGGCGAGCCACACCCATGTCTAATTTTAAATAAAATAAAATGAAAAAAATAACTTTAATCATATTTACAGTAGTCCTAAATTCAGCATTATTGTCATGTGAACCCGAAAAAAGCGTACAGGAATTAATTAATGAATCAACAATTGAAGAATGTTGTGGAAATGGCAGCGAAATACCACCACCGCCACCACCTGATGATCCTGAAAAAAGTACTGGTAATTAATATTAATTTTTTAAATTAGGGGAATGAAATTGACCATAACTTCATTCTCCTTTTTTTTATTATTAATTTATCCAAGTATTGCTCAAAATCAAGTTGATAGCTTAAGCCATTATTCAGATTTAGCTTTAAGACCTCAAAGTGCTTCAGACCTATCAAAGGCCTATTCATATTTTGATTCTAGGTATAATACCTCAATAAAAAAAGGCAATATCCTTTCTGCTGTTAATACACTCTATTACAAATCAAGCATTTTTTTTAAAAATGGAGAATATTATTTAGCTGAAGAAACAGCAGTAACGGCACTAAAGCATTTGGATAAATTAGAAAAAACGGATTATGTGAAAGCTGTTAAATTAAGTTTTAATAATCTTCTTGGTTTAATTTACACAGAACAGAACAATAAGGAAAAAGCAATTGAATTGTATGAAAATACACTAGGTAGTGTTAATAATGCTTTGGATAGCGCAAAAGTATATAATAATATTTCTATCCTTTATGAAAAGTTTGAAGACATTAGCAATGCAAAAAAAGAAATATTAAAGGCTTTCAAATTAATCCCAAATATTTCAGATACATTAACAATAGCTGTCATTTTAGACAATTATGGAATATATGAGTCTGACTTTGATAAAGAACATGGTCTTAAACTATTGAAAAAAGCGTTACATCTCAGAAAAAAATTGAGCGACACCGCTACATTATACACCAGTTTCTTTCACCTATCTCAGTACTATCAGAAAACCGATAGCCTAAAAAAAGCAAAAGAATATGCCATAAAGGCTTTAGATCTGGCAAAGGTTCTAAATTCTGAATCTTATAAAAATAATGCTTTAGGGCAGCTTACAATTCTGTCTGAAGATACCTATGCCATGGCCTATAAAAAATTAAATGACAGTTTGTATAAAGCTGAAAAAGAAATAAAAAATAAATTTGCGCTTGTAAAATATGACTATTCGAAATTTGAAAGGGCTGCCATTAAAAACAAACTAAAAGCTGAGCAAGAAAGAACATCAAAATTGGTCTTTATTTTTATTGCTGCATTAATTGCCATAATTTCAATTTCAATATTTTTTGTTGTGAAATCAAAACATAAAAAAGATAAGTTACAGCAGGTTTTCAACACAGAGGCCAGAATTTCAAGAAGAATTCATGATGAAGTAGCTAATGGTATGTATAATGTTATGGTAAGACTCCAGGATAATAAAAATGCTAACAATTTGGTCATTAATGATCTAGAGGAATTATATTTTAAAACAAGAGATATTTCAAAAGATAATAGCTTATTAGATCTAGATGGTGATTACAAGAATTATTTAAACGATATGTTATTTAGTTTTATGAATAATAAAACAACAGTGGTTACTAAAAACATCAATGATATTGAATGGGAAAAAATACCAGAGCTTTCAAGACAAACCATTTACAGAGTCCTTCAAGAACTAATGGTTAACATGAAAAAACATAGTAATGCTTCACTTGTATTTATCAAATTTATTCAAAAGGCTAAAAATTTATATATCGAGTATAGTGATAATGGCACAGGATGCCATATCGAAAAAAAAAGTGGGCTTGTAAATATGGAAACCCGTATAAATACTTTAAATGGAAACATTACTTTTGAATCTAAACCCAATAAAGGGTTTAAAGTGAGAATTAAAGTATAAACTATAAACTATGTTTTCTAGGGTAATAGTTGCAGATGATTTAGAATCTATAAATGAGGGTGTATTAAGCGTTACTAATAGTTTGAATGTAGGTCATATTTCAAAAGTTCAATACTGTGATGAAGCCTATATTAAAATAAAAAGGGCAATTTTTGATGGTAATCCTTACGAACTTCTAATTACCGACTTATCGTTTAAAAAAGATGATAGAATAACCAAACTTGAATCAGGTGAGTCACTTATTGAAAGGCTACGCAAGGAAGATACAGATGTTAAAATAATAGTGTATTCTATTGAAGATAGATTACAGAAAGTTAGAACACTATTTAAAAAACATAAAATTGATGCTTACGTATGTAAGGGAAGAAAAGGATTGATTGAATTAGAAACAGCTATAAATCAAGTAAGTTCAAACTCTCAATTTATTTCGCCCTCAGTAGCAAATGCATTAAGCAAAAGTGTTGATTTGGAAATTACCGACTATGACATAGAATTGCTTAAACAATTATCATATGGTAAATCTAAATTGGATATAAGCAAAATATTTAAGGTTAAGAAAATTACACCAAATGGTGTAAGTTCCATAGAAAAAAGACAAAATAGATTACAAATACAATTCAATGCTAGTAATGCTCTACAACTGATTAGTATTGTGAAAGACTTAGGAGTCATTTAATTTTTTCAGATAGTTTATCTTTTCTAAAAACGGTCTTTTTCAACATTTGTAGAATTTAATTCATTATCAGAAATTCATATACCGGTTTATTTCTAGAATTTCAATTATTTAATCAGAGTTTGTTTACGATTATACAACAACCATACGGATATCCGTAAGGAATCGTCTTATCATGTCTGTATTTTTGAAAATGAAATTACGGGGTTCGAAATTCATAATTGAGGTCGCGGTAATACTGAAAAATCATCTATAAAATGAAAGTTTTTATAATCAATAATTGTCGAAAATAGCCGAACATCGACTAAAATAAAAGTAGGCATTAACATAAAATCATTCAAAATAAACAAAAGATTATCAATTATTTACGACGAGTTGTGCATCTATCTTTACAGGGGCAAAGAGAAATGTATTATTTGAATCTGATCCATCTGGAGCTAAAGTTTTCGTTAATGGGTTTGAAAAAGGCACAACCCCCGTCCAAATTAAAGTCAAAGCAGATGATAGAGTAGACTTTAGACTAGACGACTATCGAGAAAGAGTGGTGGTAATGGATTCAAAGTTTAATTTAGTTGCAATTCTTAATGGATTTAGTATTATTGGTTGGGTTGTGGATGCTATAACCGGATCTATTAAAAGAGTTGATACAAAATACGTAAAAGTAACACTTGAGAAAGAAGATAAAACGGCTTTTATTAATTTTATGGAGAACGGGAATATTCATAAAGTGAATATTGATGAAGAAAATAAGGTAATTGAAACCACCATAGTCTTGCAAGACTAAGATAGGCTATAATTGACCACATAAATAACGGCTTTAATTCCTTCTCGGGATTTCAAGTCGTTATTCATTAAAATATTGATTTAAAAAAAATGAGAGAAATATGAACGAATAAATCAATCAATCTTTACAAACATTTAATTTATAAAAGTTTTTGGCATAGAATTTAGGTAAGGCCAGGTCTTTTTGTTAATTCTCAAAATAATTTTAGATAATGGAATGCCAGGAATTATTCATTTTAATAGTAATCTTAATCATAATAGTTGCTATTTTGTTTATCAAAGTCTCCAGATTAGAAAATGAAATATTTAAGAAAAAAACAGGAGATAATTGAATCCAACATCATATTCACATTAGCCTAATTGAGAAAGTGAATTAGTTAATTAAAAATATTATGTGTATTTCAAACAAATGTAGCCCAATTCTGAAATTTCAGTTCAAATGCTTTGTAGTCTTGTATTAATAATCTTAGATTTAACATCTTAATATTTTTCTATGAAATCTTTACCTTTTCTCAGTTTTATTCTTTTGGTTTTTATGTTCGGTTGTAAGACAGACAGGGATGAAAGATTGAAAGATTTAAAAGATTACTCTTGTTTTATAGGGGCTAAAACAATTAGCACAAAAAAATAAATTTGTTGAAGAGAATATTCAAAGAGAATTTTTTTTAATGGTGGAAAAAAATTGTCAATCAATAAAATTAGTGAGGATCCTAAAATTTTAAAATCGAAAATTAATAGAAACGGATTTAATCAAGGTAAGATTGGTAATAGTAATTTAAATAAGATGTTTCAATTAGCTTTGTTCAAGGCAATAGGCGATACAATTTCAATATTAATTTCAGATGGTATTTACGATGTAGGAGGCTATGATCTATTGAAGCTTTTATGATGAAAGTAAAGATACCGAAGAAAAATTTACAAAGGTTTTAAGTAAAAATTCTCCTTCAGGTAGGCGTTCTAAAAACAAAGCGATTGAGCGTTTTAATGAGATGTGTGATAAATGGAGCAAGTATTAATCTAGTTTTACCAAGAAAAAACGAGACTTAAGGACTCAGTATTACTTTACATTCTACGAATATGATTATAGAATGCGAAACATGATCTATACTACCAACTGGATAGAAAGACTTAATAGAGATTTTAGAAGAACAACCAGAATGAGAGGAGCGCTACCAAATGTAGATGCTGCACTATTATTACTGGGAGGAGTTGCTATGGATAAATTCTGTTACAACAGAAAAGTACCAAAATTAGATTATGAAAATAATAAATTTAATTGGGAAGATTAAAAAAGGATTGAGCTAAAGGGCTAGGAAAAGTTATTTCAGAAATTTTTTTTGGCCCTTTTAGAGGGTCCAAAAAATTTCAGAATAACTTTTAATCGAAAGTAAATGTATAAATTAAACTAAAATCAATAAATTGACTTAGGCACTTAAGTATCAACTAATATTTAAGTATAATCTCTAATATACTCTACTGTTATAGAGAAACTTACGTCAGTTCGAGTGTTTTTGCATATGACGATAGAAATGTGCAAAAATTTATCGAGAACCATCATGAGTTGGTCTCGATACATCCTGACAGTATTTTATTGATTATTAATATGATATAAGAATATGTTGAATAAAGTGTTTTTATTAGTAAAGTACCTAGGTCAATCAATAAATTTGGAATATCAAATAAAGAAATTACACACTTTTTGGGATACTACCTACAAAAGCTATACAGCTTTTGACACTCATCAAAAATACAAAAACCACACTTTATCAAGTGTGGCTTTGTGCTTGTCGTGACCTCGACAGGATTCAAACCTGTAACCTTCTGAGCCGTAATCAGATGCGCTATTCAGTTGCGCCACGAGGCCTGATTTAGTCATTAGTAATTAGCTTTTAAATATGTCTAATACTTAAATTAAAAGTTTATCAAATAAAAGCTAACAGCTAACAGCTAAAAGCTACCAGCTAACAACTACCAGCTAACAGCTACCAGCTAACAGCTACCAGCTAACAACCAAAATTCAATATGCAAATATATTTGATTTATAGCTCATGACAAAATACTCCGGTCAATTATCTCTAGATCATTTTGAATATTTGAGATTCTTCATCAAAACGTATTAAATCCTTGGGAAAAAGACCCTTAAGTACACCGCTTTCTATAAGCGTTTTGGGTTTGTCCTGGATGACACTTTGGTCTTTTATTAGTATCAATGAATCGCACAACTGTAAGGCTAAGTTGATTTCATGGGTGGCAAATACTATTGATTTATGGGCTTCTTTACTGATCTTCTTCAAAAGTTTTAAGACCATTGCCTTGTGATACATGTCTAAGTGTGAGGTTGGTTCATCCAAAATAATAATTTTTGTATCCTGAGCTATGGCTCGTGCTATGAGGACTTTCTGCAACTGTCCGTCACTTAGTGCGATACAAGGTTTTTCTTTGAGTTGGTATAAGTCAACTTGTTTTAAAGATTTTATGATGTGCGACTTATCCCGGTGTTTATTTATGCCTAACCAATTGGTGTAGGGTTGTCTTCCTAAAGCTACAAAATCCATTACACTAATGTTTTGAGGAATAGGTTGTTTTGTAAGTACCAAACTTAATTCTTGAGCTATTGTTTTGGGGCTAAAACTATGCAATGGCTTGTCATGTAAATAAATGTCTCCTTTTTGTAGTGGCAATACTCCACTTAGGCTTTTGATTAGTGTAGATTTACCTGAACCATTGACCCCAATTACCGCTATGAGTCCGGCAGATGGTATTTGTATATCTACAGATTTTGCTATTTCTACCTCTGGTCTGGAATACCCGATGCTGATATTTTTGGTTTCTAGTCGCATACTTAAAAGTTCAATTGTCTGGATTTCATGATTAACCAAATTACAACGGGCGCACCAAGAAATGATGTTACAGCGTTTATTGGAAGCGTATAATCACTGCCTGGTAATTGGGAGATGCTATCGCAGATGAGCATGATAAAAGCTCCTCCAAAGCAAACTGCAGGAATCATAACCAAGTGTTGGTTTGTTTTTATAACAAGCCTCATGAGGTGTGGAATTGCCAAACCTACAAAAGCAATTGGTCCGGCAAAAGCTGTAATGCTCCCGGTTAAAATACAGGTGGCTATAACAGTAAGGTACCTTAAAAATTTGATATTTACGCCTAAGCTTTTCGCATAAGATTCACCTATGAGTAACGCATCCAGGGGCTTGATTAAAAATAAACACAGGGCAAGTCCAATTCCCCAAAACACAGCTAATATACAAACTTCAACCCAGCTTAAATCGCCTAAGCTGCCCAAAGACCAAAAGACAAATTGCTGTAATTCATCTGATGTACTAAAATAAGAGAGCACATTGACAACAGCACCGGTTAGACTGGCAAACATTAAGCCTATGATTAATAATGCCATACTGTCTTTTATTTTAGAAGACGTAATTAGAATAGCCAGCATTACCAGTATACTTCCAAGACTGGAAGCTGCAATAATTGCGGTTTTGGAAAACCATATTGCACTACTTAAACCCAGACCCAACAGGCTGCTTCCCATCAAAAGCAAAGCAACGCCAAGTCCTGCGCCACTACTTAAGCCGAGGACATAAGGGCCAGCCAGGGGATTTCTGAAAAAGGTTTGCATTAATAACCCGCTTATGCCTAAGCCGGAGCCTACTATAATTGAAGTGATGGCTTTTGGAAGCCTGTATTCTAAAATAATGTAAGTCCAGGTAGCTTGAGAACTTTTACCACTAAAAAGCGAACTGAGGATATCTTTGAATGGAATTGATACAGAACCAAGGCTGACATTAAATAATACAGCGACAAATAAAACTAAAAAAATAGTCAAGATAATTTTAGGCTCTTTTCTCACTGTTTTATAGGCTTAAAAAAATGATTTTCATAGTGATTCAATACTTTAGGATGAAAAATGTTAATGAGATCTTTCAAGACCAAATCAGGGCGATTAGGGGCAAGTTCATAGTAAAGGACACCGCCGTTTTCACCTTTAACAGAAGAAAAGCTGAAAATGGTTTTATTTTGAAAGGCTTTAAATTTTCGATAATGTTGTTGTTGTTCAAGCATTTCCCCATAAGAGGTATATTGCGCAGGAGCTATCCAGAATTCTGCATTTTGAGCTGTGTTCAATACGCTTTCAAAAGATAAAGACAAGCTGCCGGTGCCTTCTGTGTTTGCGTATAAGTAATTAGCATGAGCATCCTTGATGATTTGGGCTTGCCAGCTTTCTCCTGCAGGAAGATACCATTGGTCTTTCCACAAAGCACCGGATATGACGTCAGGCTTCTTGTTAAGGCTGGATGCTAATGCTTTGGTTTTTTCATATTCATGTTTTATGCCTTTAAAGATATCATCTGCTGTTTCAGTTTTGTCGAAAAGTAAACCAAAAAACTTTATCCATTCGGCTTTACCTAAGGGATGCGATTCTACCCAATCGGCATTATACAAAACTGGAACTCCAGCTTCTTTTACGCGTTCTACCCCTTTGTTTTGTCCTTTTACAGCAAAAGTTACAACAACTTCGGGATTTAATTCAATCAGAAGTTCTGTGTTGAGGCTTTGATTTTGCCCCAAGTCCCTTACCTTTCCTTTGTTTATAAGTTGTCTGGCACGTTTTGTTGAAATATAAGCTGTGTTTGGAAAACCAACCAGGTGGTTTAAAACCCCTAAGGTGTCTAGTGACGGAATATGCGTCGTTGAGGTAACCACAATCCGTTCAATAGGAATATTGATTTTATAGTCGTATTCAATATTAGTATTGAAATCTTCTTCTTCTTTGTGTTTTAGCAAATACCTATAGGTTTTGTCGGCATCCGGCCAGGGTTCTTTGATGATTAACAGGTAATGGCTGTCAATTTTCTTCACTTCAAAACCCTTTGCGTATTCTACTTTAAGATCTTCATCAAGTTGAAATTCAGAACCGTTAAGATCAACCTTCTTGGTATTTTGACGGCAGGATAAAAGTATTAAACTCAAAAAGCAAAGCTTCCAAATATTCATATGAAATGATTATACCACAAAAATAAGATTTATAAGTGAAACTCTGCCGAATTTATTGGGATTGAAAAATAGCGAAGCTATGTACCTGCCTGTCGGCCTATCTTGCCAAACCAGGCAGGTCTAAACTGTTTAGTTGAATCCTGCAGACTTGTGCTGAACTTTTTCAGTATCAGCGTGATCTAATGCTCAATACCCCGACGCCTAGCGTTGAAATATTATACCAATTAGACCATAAATCCCGATACTCGGAATTAAAATAATATGCTGTATTAAAAGAATATCCAAATTTGATACCCCAATGGCTTTTGCTTCAGGCTAGTTCATTTTGGCGTTTAAATGAGTTTAAAGAAAAATTCCCTAAACCAATAAGCCAAAATTCTATCAATTCAAAGGTTGTTTGATTGAATTAAATACCATTTAGCACTTGCAAAACTTATTTTATTGTTTGATAATCTTCTTTGTTACAGCTTGCTGATTAGGATCGGTAATTTTTAAAAAGTATATAGCATTACTCAGACCAGAAAGGTTTATAGTCTCATTTGAAGTTTTCATGATGAGCTTACCCTTAATGTCAAATATTTCATACCTTAAGTCATCTAAATTTGATTCTACATTTATAAAATTTGACGTCGGATTAGGATAAATATTGATATCATTTACCGTAAATGAACTGATACTTAAATTGTCTTTAATGCTCATGTTTGTAGTTTCCTGTGCGCCAAAATCACCAGCACCATCAAATATCATACTGCCATCGTCTGTAGTAAGGGTATAGCTACCTGTTCCAAAATCACAGCATATGCCATCACCGTAGTTATCAAATATTGTAAAGCTATAACATATATCAGAGTTTACAGTAATGCTTTCATTTACAGTAATATTATTATTATATGGCCCACCTTGGTCTATAACAGTTCCATTTTCATCTTTAAACTCCCAGGTGGTTTCATTACCGTAGTCATCAGTATTTAAAGTTAAATTTACTGTCGTAGTCTCGTAGCTGAGCGTATTAGTGACATTTTTTGTAACCGAATTATTGTTAACTGACTCATCAGGCACGCCATTGGGCGAATCTAATGTAGCAGTTAGAGTATTAGGGCCATCATTAAGGGCTAATGTTGGAGAATCCAATAACGCCGTTTCACCATTAGAAATATTGCCTGTCCATGATACAGAAACAGGCGAATTACTGTTCAGCTGGTAAGTGAGATTTACTGAAGTTAAAGGTTGACTGCCATTATTTTGAACTTCAAATACCGGTTGAAGATCAGCATCACAAATTTCTGTGGGTACATTATTGACCACTAATTTGGCATCATTATTAAAAACCTGTAATGGGGGGTATTGATCTATTTCTGTTTCTCCGGTATTGTTAGGGTCGAGCCAGTCTTTTAATCTGTTAGAAGGCGAACTTCCAAAATCCCAGGACACATCAAAACGTCCGTACCAATCGGGTTGCCCGTTATTGTCAGTACCCGAACAAGCTGCGCCACCACCAAAGAGTTGGCCTATAATTCTGCCATCCTGATTAAATAGTGGAGATCCTGATGAACCAGGTTCAGTAACACCGGTTTCCCATTCATTGACAAACCAGACTTGTGCACCGGATTGAACCGAGGTTGTAGGCGCATCGTCATCTCGGCAAACTTTCATGATGTCTCCGGAGGGATGGTGAATACCAACAGTATACGTAGCAGGGGTAGAATTTCGATCCCATCCTGCCCAAACCAAATCCCATGAATTAGGTAGAGGAGCTGTAATTTCCAGAAGAGCCACGTCTGAGTTGGAATTATTAGCCAATAGATTGGCTCCACTTGCAGTTTGATCGAAACTGCCATCGGTTGAATTACTTCCGGTGGCACACTGTGGGTTTGGACTTCTCCAATTAAACCTAAATGCCCAATTATTTACACCTCCAACTAAACAATGATTTGCTGTCAAAAAATAAGGATGTCCATCATTGTTGGTGTTATTTATAAGTGCTCCTGTACAAGTACCACCCCCGGCCAAGATTAAACCGACTGATTTTTTTAGCTCTTCCTTATAATCATCAAAATCTGCTCCAATAGAACAATCGACATCCAGATTACAGGGCCCAGAGTCATTCAATGCTTTATTTTGAAAATCAGTTACACTTCTGTACCCGTGGACGGCTTTGGAAATGTGTAAACTACCCAAACCAATTTTATCGGCTGGTTCAAAATATTCTATAAAAATATCATCACCATCAACCAGCCAAGACCCAAAGGCTTTATCCTCTCGGTTTTGGGTGTGTGTATATGCTCCTAATAAGTCGGTACGTTCTGAATTGTAAAAATAGAGTTTACCACCCTCAGGCAAATAAAAATCATCAAAAATGAAATTCATGGTTTTAGCTCCATCAGATTTTATATTAATCAACCAAAATCTACTTCCATCTGGTAAATTTGTCCAATTACCATGAGAATTGATACCTATGCTCACCTGATGTTCATAACCAAACCTCCACGGACCGATACCTTTTCCATCATTTTCTGCGTCCTCTTTCCTTAATTTTTCTAAATCAAATGGTGGAAGACTTATTTCTTGTGCCTCTTGATTTTCAACTTTCCAGCTTAAGGGTTTGCCTTCATTGGTAACTTGAGAAAACGCCATTAAGGGAAATAATACTAATAAGTAAAGATATTTATTCATAGTAATTTTATTTAAAAATTTACCAAATCTAAACAAATTTTTATAAAAAAAGGTCAACCTGATGGCTGACCTTCAAAAATTAAGGATTTGTAACTCTATAAAATTAGCATGGCATCGCCATATGTATAAAACCTATATTTCTCTTTTACAGCTTCTTTGTAAGCTTTTTCCATTAAATCGTGGCCCATAAAAGCAGATATCATCATCAATAACGTTGATTTTGGCATGTGGAAATTTGTGACCATACAATTGGCAATTCTAAAATCATAGGGCGGGAAAATATATTTGTTGGTCCAGCCTTCAAAATCATTTAAAGTGTTATCAGAGTTTACAGCTGTTTCAATTGTCCTCATAACCGTAGTACCTACAGCACAAACCTTTCTTTTTTCAGTTTTTGCATTATTTACAATTTCAGTGGCTTCTTTTTCAATTTTAATTTGCTCACTATCCATTTTATGTTTTGACAAGTCTTCTACTTCAACAGGGTTAAAGGTTCCTAAACCAATATGTAAGGTAACTTCTGCAAAGTCAATTCCTTTAATTTCCAGACGCTTCATAAGGTGTTTAGAAAAATGTAAACCGGCAGTTGGAGCGGCAACAGCACCTTCTTCTTTGGCATATATGGTTTGGTAACGCTCTTCATCCTGGGGTTCTACTGGACGGCTGATGTATTTGGGTATAGGTGTTTCGCCCAGTTCGTATAATTTTTTTCGAAATTCCTGATAAGAGCCATCGTATAAAAAACGAAGTGTTCTTCCTCTTGAAGTTGTATTATCAATGACCTCTGCTACCAAATCTTCATCATCACCAAAATATAATTTGTTTCCTATTCGTATTTTTCGGGCAGGGTCTACCAAAACATCCCACAATCTGGTTTCGGGATTTAGTTCTCTCAAAAGAAATACTTCAATTCTGGCACCAGTTTTTTCTTTATTACCAAATAATCGGGCAGGAAATACCTTTGTGTTATTAAAGATTAATACATCTTTTTCGTCAAAATAGTCTATGAGATCTTTAAAAATTTTGTGCTCTATTTTTCCGGTATCTCTGTGTACTACCATTAAACGGGACTCATCTCGGTGAGGAGCAGGGTGTTCGGCAAGAAGCTCTTTTGGTAATTCAAAGTCAAATTGTGATAATTTCATTCCCATATTGAAGTAATTTTTGGCTGCAAATATAATCTTTACAACACCCCGTTGTCAAGTGTTTTATGTTTTTTATTTAAAAGTGTTATTTTTGCAGTTCAAATATCTTAAAAAAAATAAAATCTAAATGACTTGCTATTTGTTTTAAAAAGTCTTTATTTTGCAAACCGTTTTAAAATACTATAACCATGTCTAGAGTTTGTGAACTTACAGGTAAAAGAGCAATGACAGGAAACCATGTTTCTAAAGCAATAAACAGAAGAAAGCGTAAATTTAACGTTAACCTTATCAAGAAACGCTTTTATATTCCTGAAGAAGATAAATGGATAACTTTGAAAGTATCCACATCAGCATTAAAAAATATTAACAAAAAAGGAATTTCTGCTGTTTTGAAAGAAGCAAGGCAAAAGGGATTTTTAAAGAAATAAATTTAGAATAAGATGGCAAAACGAGGTAATAGAGTTCAGGTTATTTTAGAGTGTACAGAGCACAAAAATTCTGGCAAGCCGGGAACATCAAGATATATCACCACAAAGAACAAAAGAAATACTCCAGATAGAATTGAATTAAAGAAATACAATCCTATCTTAAGAAAAATGACCGTTCATAAAGAAATAAAATAATTAAGTTATGGCTAAGAAATCAGTAGGTTCGATACAAACCGGTAGTAAACGATTGACCAAAGCAGTAAAAATGGTTAAATCTGAAAAAACAGGAGCTTATACATTTGTAGAGCAAATTATGAATCCTGAAGACGTCAACGACTTTTTCAAAAAGTAAATAATCATACATAGTTTTAAAAGCCGTTATCTTGATAACGGCTTTTTTGTATTTTAATAACACCTCAATCTAAGATTGTTTATATTTACCTTTTTTATAAGTAAATCATCACATGGGAATTTTTAATAAATTATTCAACAAAAACAAAAAAGAGGACTTGGACGAAGGCCTTGAAAAAACTAAATCTAGTTTTTTTAATAAATTATCTAAAGCAGTTGCAGGAAAATCTAAAGTTGATGCTTCTGTACTTGACGATCTTGAAGAAGTTTTAATATCCAGTGATGTTGGTGTAGCTACAACTATAAAAATCATAGACCGAATTGAAGAACGGGTTGCCAAAGATAAATACTTGGGTACTGAAGAGCTCAATAAAATTCTTCGCGAAGAAATTGCCGGTCTCCTTTCTGAAAACGAGCATCAATTAGATGAGAAAGAAACCAAAAAGCCCTATGTCATAATGGTTGTTGGTGTAAATGGTGTTGGTAAAACCACAACAATAGGTAAACTGGCCACATTGTTTAAAAATCAGGGACTCTCGGTTGTTTTGGGTGCAGCAGATACCTTTAGGGCTGCAGCTGTTGAACAGTTGGACATTTGGTCTCAGCGCGTTGGCGTGCCCATTATAAAACAAAAAATGGGCAGTGATCCCGCTTCTGTTGCATACGATACGGTACAAAGCGCTGTGAAACAAAACGCAGATGTTGTTTTGATTGATACAGCAGGAAGACTTCACAATAAAGTTAATTTGATGAAAGAATTAACCAAAATTAAACGCGTTATGCAAAAGGTGGTTGATCACGCCCCAAATGAAGTCTTATTGGTTTTAGATGGATCTACCGGCCAAAATGCGTTTGAACAAGCCAAGCAATTTACAGCAGCTACTGAAGTGACTTCACTTGCAGTCACCAAATTGGATGGCACGGCAAAAGGAGGCGTTGTGATTGGTATAAGTGACCAATTTAAAGTTCCGGTTAAATACATTGGAATAGGGGAAAAAGCAACCGATTTACAATTGTTCGACAAAGAAGAATTTGTAAATTCATTTTTCAATAAATAATATGTCAGATAAACCGGCGCCATTTACAAATCCAAGAAATAAAATCACCATCTATAAAATCACCATTATTTATGCGGCTTTTTATGCTTTAATGAAAGGCTATGCTATTTTTAATGGGTCTTGGTTTTTACCTAATTTAATCATCAGTTTACCAATTGTATTAATTGGTTTTCTAGCGTGGTGGCAACTCAAACAAAAAAAAACAAACTGGTGGTTTATTGCTTTGTCTATTGTTGTGGTAAGCCTTGTGAGGTATTTTGAGCAGGACTGGATTTATTATTTAAATCAAAATATATAACTCATGCGTACAAAAACGCTTAAGAAAAATAAAATTAACCTTATAACCTTGGGATGTAGTAAAAATATCTACGATTCTGAGGTTATTATGGGACAGCTGAAAGCCAATGGAAAAGCAGTAGGGCACGAAGAAGAGGGCAATATAGTAGTTGTGAATACTTGTGGTTTTATAGATAATGCCAAAGAACAATCGGTCAATACCATTTTGAATTACGCCCGATTGAAAGAAGAGGGTGAGATTGAAAAGCTGTTTGTGACAGGTTGTTTATCTGAACGCTACAAACCGGATTTAGAAAAAGAAATCCCAAATGTAGATGCCTATTTCGGTACTACCGACCTGCCGCTTTTACTTAAAGCCCTTGGTGCCGACTACAAACATGAATTGATTGGAGAACGGCTGACAACAACGCCTAAAAATTACGCTTATCTGAAAATCGCTGAAGGCTGCGATAGGCCTTGTTCATTTTGCGCGATTCCTTTAATGCGGGGTAAGCACCGCTCAAAAAAAATTGAAGACTTAGTTACAGAAGCTGAAAAACTTGCTGCTAATGGCGTTAAGGAATTGATCCTTATCGCACAAGATTTAACCTATTATGGCTTAGACTTGTATAAGAAACGCCGATTAGCAGATTTACTGAAAGCTTTAGCTAAAATTGAAGGTATAGAATGGATACGTCTGCATTATGCCTTTCCGACAGGATTTCCCGAAGATATTTTGGATGTGATACGCGAAGAACCAAAAGTATGCAATTACATAGATATACCATTGCAGCATATTTCTGATGAGATGCTAAAATCTATGCGCAGAGGCACAACACATAGAAAAACAAATCGATTGCTCAACTTGTTTAGAGAAAAAGTACCGGGCATCTGCATCCGTACAACTTTAATTGTCGGGTATCCCGGTGAAACCGAAGCGCATTTTGATGAACTTAAAGCTTGGGTAGAAGAAATGCGATTTGAACGATTAGGGGTATTTACCTATTCGCATGAAGAAGACACCCATGCCTATAATCTGGAAGATGATGTTCCTCAGGACGAGAAGATGCGCAGAGCCAATGAAATTATGGAAATTCAATCTCAAATTTCATGGGAACAAAACCAAGCAAAAGTAGATAAAGTCTTCAAATGTGTCATAGACAGAAAAGAAGGCAACTATTTTATAGGCAGAACTGAGTTTGATTCCCCCGATGTGGATAACGAGGTTTTAATCGATGCCAATACACACTACGTCAAAATAGGAGATTTCAGCCATATCAAAATCACAGAAGCCCACGATTTTGACTTGTATGGGGAACCGTTTTAAAACGTCATTAAATTTTTAGATTTAAAGGATTTCCCGAACCGTTGCTCTCGTAATCTACACATCAGGTTATGAGTTAAGGTTTTATGAATCAGCAAATCACCACATTTTCAAATTTTTATATTACGACATTGCCCCATTACTTCAATGCCCCTTAAATAAGATTACTGTGGATATAGTTTTGACCAAAATTCTAAAATCTAAGAACAAGCTTCTTTCTTTGATGTAATATAAGTCATATTGTAGCTTTTCTAAGGTTTCCTCTTGAGTTTTAGCATATTTTGCGTTGACTTGAGCCCATCCGGTTAATCCCGGTTTTATGATATGCCTGGTGTCATAAAAGGGTATAGATTTTGTCAATTCTTCTACAAATTCTGGCCGTTCGGGTCTTGGACCAATCAAGCTCATTTCTCCTTTAATGATATTGATAAATTGAGGCAATTCGTCCATTCTGCTTGCTCGTAATATTTTTCCAAATGGGGTAATTCTAAAATCATTTTTTTCAGCCCATTGAGCGCCATTATGCTCGGCACCTTTAACCATAGTACGAAACTTAATAATATTAAAAGGCTTTGAAAACTTACCAATCCTTTTCTGTACGTAGAATAATTCTCCTTTATTAAAAAATATATTAAATAAAAGGATGAGAGGAATTAATACTATACAAAGCAAGATGCCTAAAATGCTTATAATTATGTCAATCAGTCTGTTGACGAAAAGATAGAATTTATTCTGATTACTGCGACTAAAAGGGAAGTAGCAGTAAAAGTTGTTGGTCACGTCTTTTAATAGAATTCGTTTTGTTATTTCTTCGTATACCTTAGAGTATGATTTTATGGGAATTCCTGTTTTTAATAAAGGTGTAAGCTTATTGTAAAGATCTTCACTTACACCTTTAAAGGAATTAGCAACAACAATCTCGCTAACGGTCTCGGAAGCTATGACGTTATTGATATCGTTTAATTGATATGCGGTAATATTTTTTGAGGAATTGAAAGTTTGAGAAGTATTGATATAACCGATAATTTCATAGTTTTTATCAAATGACTTTAGTTCTTTAACAATGTCGTCAATATCAAAATTTTTACCAACAAATAGTACGCGTTTATAAAATCTTGGTGAAGTTATAAAAGTGATATAAGAAAATCTCCAGAGTGTTAATACAATGAGATTTGTAACGAAAAGAATTAAAATATCAAACCTATTAGGAGGTAGAACAGGAGTGATATAAGGTGTAAAAAGGTACAGTAGGGTGGTGATTAATAAAGATATAAATAAGTTTTTTACCACAATAAACCTGGACTCAGCTTTTTCTAAGACATAAAGTTCAAAAATTGTTGCACAAAACATGAAATAAGACAAATAGCATAAAAGCCAAAGCCAAAATTTTTCACTGAAATAAATATAAGTTTTATTAAAGATAAAGTTTAAACCAATGATACTAAGACTAATAAAAGTAATGTCAAAAAGCCTTAATAAGACTTTTCGTTCAGATATTTCAAAATGAAATAGACCCTGTTTTGACATTTCTTAGATATTATAAAATTCAGTTCTATCTGATACGCAATATAATTAAATTGTAGTTTTACCAGGTAAATAATATTTTAATAAATTTAGTCTAGTATTTTATTGTTTATTTCAATGAATTAAAGCCAACATTATTACTTTTGTAATAGTCACAATACAACACTATGCAATCATCTCAAAGTCCTTTTACACAAAGTGAACTTCTTCCTCAAGAAGAAATGTTAGAAGTCAGTAAAAGTAAAAGTGAAATGATAATAGGCCTGCCAAAAGAAACTTCAGATGAAGAAAAACGAATTTGTTTAACTCCGGATTCTATAAATGCTCTCACGGCAAACGGGCACCAGGTATACATTGAAAGCAAAGCCGGGCTTCACGCTGGTTTTGAAGATGCTGATTATAGCGAAGCAGGAGGAGTGATTACGTCAGACCGAGAGAAAATATTCTCATGTCCAATAGTACTTAAAGTCTCACCGCCAAGTTTTAAGGAAATTGAGATGTTGAACCCCCAGTCGCTCTTAATTTCTGCTTTGCAGCTCAAAATGAGAAAAAAAGAATTTTTTCAAAAATTAGCAGAAAAACGAGTAACGGCTTTAGCCTTTGAATTCATAAAAGATGAACATGGAGATATGCCCGCGGTAAGAGCGCTTAGTGAAATTGCCGGTACGTCTTCTATTTTAATAGCCTCAGAAATACTCTCAAGCTCAGATTATGGAAACGGACTTATGTTTGGAAACACTAGTGGTGTACCACCAACAGAAGTTGTAATTTTGGGAGCCGGTACTGTTGGAGAGTTTGCTGCCAGAGCTACCCTTGGTCTTGGGGCCAATGTAAAAGTTTTTGATAGTTCTCTTACAAAACTTAGACATATACAAACCCAACTCAATCAGCAAATACACACCTCAACTTTACAACCTAAAAATCTGGTTAAAGCCCTTAAAAGAGCAGATGTATTAATTGGAGCTGTGCGGGGGTTTAACAGGTCTCCTGTTTTGGTTACTGAACATATGGTTAAACAAATGAAAAAAGGAGCAGTAATTATAGATGTGAGTATAGATATGGGTGGCTGTGTTGAAACTACCGCAGTAACTTCTCATGAAGCCCCTGTATTTGTAAAACATGGCGTTATACATTACGGTGTGCCTAATATTCCGTCGAGATATGCCAGGACGTCTTCAGTCTCTATTAGCAATATGTTTACACCATACCTTTTAGACATAGGAGATAAAGGAGGTATTGAAAATACATTACGCTTTGACAGTAGTCTTAGAAACGGATTATATTTTTACCACGGTGTCTTAACGAGTAAGTCTGTTGCTAATTGGTTCGATTTATCTTACCGAGACCCTAATTTATTGATATTTTAAAATATGAGTATTAGAAAACGAATAGTTTTTTTTGCTATTGGCCTTTTTATAGGCATAATTTTCGTAAAAATTATTTTTGATAAAAAGGACGTAAGTTTTGACTATCTTCCTAATGACAGAGTCTTAAAAACACTAAGAACAAAACAAAGAATTTTTGATCAAAAGGCCTTAAGTTTTTTTCAGCAAGAACAAATAGATACCAGTAAAATAGAATTTTTTCTAAAAGAAGCTAAAGTCAATTTCGACAAGAGCAGACAAAGAGAAAAACCATGTAATTTCTATCAAATAGAATCAGATTATCAAAAAATGAGACTGGGATTTCTAATAAAAAACTGTGACACTTTGATGACAATAGAAGATGCCTTTAAAATTAATATCAAAAAATTTTGAAATTAATAGGGTTTCACTATGTTTGTTTTAAACTTAAACTGACATGAAACGTATTATTGTTGATTATAAAAAGCTTACTCCTGAAATACTTTCTCTGCTTGTTGAAAAATATCCTGACGGTTACGATGATAAACACATCATTAAATTTAAGAATGCTAAAAATGAGTCAATTGAAGCTGTTGAGGTTAAAACAGATGACACCATTTATCTCGTTAAAATAAGTACTAAACTAGAGGTGAGTATGGCAGATTTTGACGAGGATGATTATGAAGATGATGATTTTAATGAAAGCATAGTAGAAATTGCAAAAAGAGATGAAGAAGAGGACTTTGATTGATGCCTGCTTGAAGTAATAGATGTTCCCTTTGTCCAAAAATTGACACATCAGCTACCCTAAGTATGCAACTTTCTGTTGTCCTAAGTTTCTAACTTCGATACTCTTTATGGTATTATCCTTTTTGAAAGACGAAATGTAGTTCAAAACTATCAGCAAATCTGCTAGTATTTCGATTGGACTCCATGGCCACATTTCGATTGGACTCAATGGTCACATTTCT
>Ga0209931_1000268_pt1 | contig 31399 bp, 34 predicted proteins | sample SalPonR1_B_D1_MG_FD_185697 | JGI IMG/M metagenome (GOLD analysis project Ga0209931, IMG submission 185697) | Salt pond soil microbial communities from South San Francisco under conditions of wetland restoration - Salt Pond MetaG R1_B_D1_MG... ...
CAATGTATTTCAATAAACGGCATCGTTTGATTACTGTTTTTGGCATTAAGTTTATGAATAATGCGGGCTGTAATCCCTGTGGAGCTTTTCTGAGGTAGTTCATTTGTGCTTAACCTCTACATGCCGGAAACAAATGTGATTTACCAAAGGAGAACCACAGAAATAAAATAAGGAGGGCAAATGCATTCGCCCTCCTTATTAAAACTACTCGGTCCTTAACCCCAGATTTACTCCATCATGTCAATGCTGCTGTTGATAAAGGCATTGAGTTCCTCCCCTTGCAGCATGTTTTGATTTAGCCGCGCCAGGTCAAAGAGGTATTTTGCAAACTTCTCTTTTTTCTCTTCAGATCTCATTCGCATGAGTTTCTCATTAACCAATTTATGGTTCGTATTGATCACCAATTCATACATGTCTGGCATGGCATTCATATCCATCCCCTGCATTTGTTGCATTTCCTTCATCCTTCGCATGAACTCCGGGCGGGTAATGAGAACGGGGTGATCATCCGGGCTCAACGCTTCCATTTTGAGCTGTTGATTTTCAGGCACTACCGCTTTAAAAATACCCTCTACTTTTTCTTTTTGCTTATCATTAAGCTGATCCTCATGCTCTTCACCTTTATCGATCAGTTTATCGGGTGTGCTGGAGTCGACGCGAACAAACTGAATATTCTCTTCTTTCTGCTCGAGTTGTTGTAAAAAGTGCGTGTCGATAACCGAATCCATAATGAGTACATCATAGCCCTTGGCCCGCGCAGCTTTTATGTAACTGGTGTGCGAATCTTTTTGAGGGGTGTACAAAAAGGTAAGCTTCTCATCTTTATCTGTTTGCTCATCCTTAATTTTGGCGCGATACTCCTCCATGGTGTAGTATTCACCTTCCGTGTTCTTCAGCAGGCTAAAATCCTTGACTTTATCGTAAAATTTATCCTCAGACAGCATACCGTATTTGACAAATACGTTAATCTCATCCCACTTTGCTTCGAAATCTTTGCGATCTTCTGTGTACAAGTCTTTCAATTTCTCTGCGACCTTCTTCGTAATGTAGCCCGTAATTTTCTTCACATTTCGGTCCGACTGAAGATACGATCTCGACACATTAAGTGGAATGTCGGGAGAATCAATTACTCCGTGAAGCAGAGTCAAAAATTCGGGCACAATCTCTTTTACCTCATCCGTAACATACACCTGATTGCTGTAAAGGTGAATTTTGTTCTTTTGGACCTCCAGTTGATTCGTAATCTTGGGGAAATAGAGAATACCGGTCAAATTGAAGGGAAAGTCGATATTCAGATGAATCCAAAATAATGGAGGAGAGCTGTAGGGGTACATCTCTTGATAAAAGGCTTTATAATCTTCATCGGTCAGGTCACTGGGGTTCTTTTTCCACGCCGGATTGGGATTATTAATGATGTTAGGCACCTCTTTTTCCTCGGCATCATCACCTTCGCCTTCGGTTATAGTCTCTGTTCCAAACTGGATTTCAATGGGTAGAAACTTGCAGTATTTATCCAGCAATCCCTGAATCCGCGATTTATCCAAAAACTCTTTTTCTTCATCGGCAATGTGAAGAATCACATCTGTTCCTCTTGTTTGGCGTTGTCCCTCGTCGATTTCGTAAGCGGGTTCTCCTTCGCAGGACCACTTTGCTGCCGTATCTTCTTCTTTGTAGGAAACACTATCTACTTCAACCTTTTTGGCGACCATAAAAGCGGAGTAAAAGCCTAAACCAAAATGTCCGATGATAGAACTATCATCTTTGTATTTTTCCAGGAACTCGTGAGCGGAGGAAAACGCAACCTGATTGAGGTAAGTTTTCATTTCTTCCGCAGTCATCCCTAAACCAAAGTCACGTATGGTAAGCGTACCCTTTTCTTCATCGAGAATGACTCGGATCGTGAGATCTCCAAGTTCTTGCTCATATTCGCCTTTTCTGACCAGGGTCTTTATTTTCTGAGTGGCATCTATGGCATTGGCGATGAGCTCACGTAAGAAAATCTCCTGGTCGGAGTATAAAAATTTCTTGATAATGGGAAATATATTTTCCGTCTGGACTGAAATTTGACCTTTTTCCATTGCACAAATTTTTAAGGATAAGGTAGCAAATTACATTCCAAGCCTGAGTTTGCGCCAATATGACGGTCAAAGCCTCCAGTTCCTCTGCCAATTCGTCTTTGATGTGATTAATTAGCAATTTAAGCCTGTTATTACACGATTGACCTTTGAAGATGGATAGTAATTATTTCGCGTTCTTAAATCTGTTCAGGATTCTTGAAGCGGTGCGAAACCACAGAGGTGAAGAGGTTCGAAAAGTGGAGGACATTCCGCTGGGTGACAGCCTGCCGATCCCTCTGTGTAAGGGATAGTAGGGGATCCGCCGAAGGCCGGATGTCGCCACCTTTTGGAAGGTGGCGACCGACAGCCCCGCATAGCCCGACCCCCCCAATCCTTTTGGGGGGGATACACCCAAAAATTAATGCGAAAAAATATCCAACATCTGCCGGGGCCATCCGTTTCATTCATATGAAATATGCATTTTTTTTGTCGATAATTTTTTCAATAGCGGCATGTCAGCCCGGGAATCAGAAAATAGGGACCTATACGGAGGCGCGTTCGACGGATACGTTTGAAAATTACTGGTATTCTGGGGAAGCGGAAGTAAATACCTATGCCCTAAAACAAGTGCGATATGGTGCGATTCATGAGGGGCGTGCCACCCGGATTTTTGTGACTGAACCGATGAGTGTGGATAGACAGGTAAAATCGGACGACCCGGCGGCGGAAAAATCGCGAACGGTGCTAAAAATGAATGCCACACGGAAATTTAATACGGGAGTATATCCTTATTCTGTTATGACTTCTGTTTTTTCACCGGTAGATGGTGCCGCGATGTCATTGCCATTGAAGTTGACGAGTTCGATTCAGGAATGGTGTGGGCAAACGTTTTTACAAATGAATCGCGAAAAGAAAAACGCGTATCGCTATCATTCCTTTTCCTACTTTGGATCGGAAGGTGACCAACAGGGACGGTGGACTTCGGCCATGTTGGAAGATGGGCTTTGGAACCAAATTCGCCTGGAGCCCGGAGCGTTGCCGACAGGTACGATTCAGCTAATACCGGCCGGGGCATATCTTCGATTTCAGCATCTGGATCTACAGCTCTTTGAAGCTGTGGCGACAGTAAAAAAGACGAAGAATGGACGAAAAATATATGAGGTGCGGTATATGGATATTCCACGAATTTTGCGCATTGAATTTGATGCCCAGTTTCCTTATGTCATTCGGAGTTGGGAGGAGGAGAACACAAATTCCGGTCGGATGACGCGCGCGGAACTCTTGGCAAGTGATAAACGGGCATATTGGTCGCAAAATGGCGTAGATGATCGCAGCGAGCGCAGTGAGCTACAATTGCCTGAAAATTATCAATAAAAATATGAGTGAATACAAGATGGATCCGCCCATACAGGGGCAATATTATATGCATGAGAGTGTGGGAACTTATCATTGTCGATCTTGCCGAGAGGCATTGTTTTCATCGGAGCATAAGTTTTATTCGGGTTCGGGTTATCCGAGTTTCGATCGGCCGCTTTCGGGCGGAGTAAAGCTAAAGGAAAACTTGAGTCGGGGACGGGCGGTGCATTGTGAAAATTGTGATGCCTTTTTGGGTCGACTTATTCGGGATGAGAATTTTACTGAAACAAAGCATCGATATGATATCAACTCTTCCGCTCTTCAATTTCGAGCCGGAATGGATCCGGGCTGATGTCCTAATAAATTTCTATATTTGAAAGGCTGAGGGAAATATCAGTCTTTTACACCTAAAAATAAAAACATATGAATCATTTAAAGTGGGTTACCCTTACGAGTAGTCATGACGAGATTCAGGCCAACCTGATTGCGAGTAGTTTGCACGAAAAGGATATTCCGGCAGTTACGTACAATAAAAAAGACAGTGTTTATGTGATGCTTGGGACGGTTTTTGTCCTTGTTCCTGAAGAAAACCTGGATCGAGCTAAACAGATCTTAGTTGATGAAGGGATTGTGGATGCAAGTGCTTTTGAAGACATTGACTAAATCGACATCGAAGCCCAGAGTATTTACCTCTGGGAGGGATGCATCTATCGTATGAAGTTAGCTCTATTTGGTCAGTATATTGATGTCTCTTCACTTACCTACGTGAAGGCTTTCTTTGAATTACTGGATAAGCGTAAAGTTGATTATTGCATTTATTCACAGTATAGTGATCAAATCCAAGCCCTTTGGCCCGAATTTGACGTGCCACGTCAATATCAATCCCGAGAAGAATTGATGGAAGAAAAGGCCGACTATGTGATTACTTTAGGCGGTGATGGCACAATCTTAAGTTGTGTTGCCTTTTTAGGGTCGGCAGAAATTCCAATCATGGGTATCAATTTAGGCCGTCTGGGTTTTTTGGCCTCTACAGAGATGCGATTTACGGAAGAGGCACTTCGAGTATTGCGCGATCAGACCTACCAGGTTTCACATCGATCACTGATTCAAGTCGACATGGACTTAGATTTGTTTGGCGACCAATCTTTTGCCCTTAACGATTTCACCCTCCACAAGCGAGACACCTCCTCTATGGTTATTATCAAAGCCTCTGTAGATGGTGAGTATCTCAACACTTACTGGGCCGACGGACTGATCATAGCTACTCCAACGGGATCTACCGGGTACTCGCTGAGCTGCGGCGGGCCGATTTTATTTCCGCGATCCGGCAACTTTGTCCTCACGCCTATTGCGCCTCACAATTTAAATGTGCGTCCGATAGTTATTCCGGATAGCAGTGAGATTCTATTGGAAATCGAAGGACGCAGCGGGCAGTTTTTAGCTACTCTGGATTCGCGATCCAAAACCATTGGCGAGCAGCATAAAATTCGCGTATTCAAAAGTGAAATTAAAGCGCAGCTCATTCAATTGCCCGAGACCACTTTTTCGGAAACGCTCCAGCAGAAAATGGGGTGGGGCTCAGATATCCGCAATTTTTGATTATGGAAATAAGGATCTCATGGGGCGAACAACAATTTCGGGCAGATCTCAGTGCACCACTAGATCTGACAATTCCCCTCGTGCCTGGGCAATTAGGCCCGAATTGTTTTTACGCGCCCCCTTTTGAAGCTTCGCCCCTGCGCGCCGGTGATTTTGTCGGAAGCATTGCAGAGGGCTCGCCCGTCAATTTTTTCAATATGCGCATCAATCCGCATGGAAATGGTACGCACACTGAGTGTGTGGGACACATTAAGTCCGGGGACTTCTTTATTGGTCAAAGTCTAAGGTCATTTCACTTTCTTTCTCAGCTGATTTCTGTGTACCCTGAAAAAAAGGAGGGAGGCGATCGAGTGATAGATGTTTCCCATCTGCAACAACATTGGGATCCCGACCCTGAGGTTGCTGCGCTCATTATTCGAACTTTACCTAACCCTGACGAAAAGAAAAGTCACATATACAGCGGAACAAATCCTCCGTACTTTAGTCCTGAAGCCATAGATTTTATTGTTGAACGCGGGATTACACACCTTTTAGTGGATTTGCCTTCTGTGGACCCCGAATCAGATGGCGGTCGATTGGCTGCTCATAAATCCTTTTTCAATTTCTCGGGTCCCCCGCGAACCGAAAGCACCCTCAGTGAGTTATTGTATATACCTAATCATATTAAAGATGGTAAGTATTTGCTGCAGCTTTCGGTCCTGCGTTTAGAATTAGATGTCAGTCCGAGCCGAGTTGTGGTTTATCAACTTAAATAATAATGGCCGAATCGAATCCAATAGAATTATACACGACCTTTAAGGAAACCGGACAGCAGTCCTTTCGCTCAATCGTGGATTTTTGGGATGAGCACCATGGGGACTTATACCAACTCCCTTTGGATAAATATTTTGACTTACTGAACACCTATGCCCGTGCCCTATTTGAGCTGGGCAAATACAAAAGGTTTTTGGGGAAAGCTGAAGAGATATTGTCTCTGTCCTTTGAGTTTAATCTCACACATTGGGAAAATAAAGATGTGGTGATTCACACTTTGCTAAAGAAATCAGCAGCTCACTTCCATTTGTACGAATTGAAAGATGCACGTAAGACTTTATCCCAGGTCCTCACCTTATCCCCAGATCACTCTGCTGCCCGGCATTTGTTGCAACGTTGCGTTCATCGTGAGAATCGCAGCCGAAAACAAGTGTGGCGAGCGATAACTATTCTCCTCATGCTGGGTGCTGCACTTTCTGTCGCTGTGGAATTGATTGTTATTCGACCCTTTTTTCCGGATATTGTCCAACTCACAGAGTATGTGCGCATTGGATTATTCGTAGGCGGCTTGAGTTTATGGGCCGGAGCGGAGACCCTGCAGTGGCTTCGAGAAAAAAAGGAGTGCTCGGATATTATTCGAAGTTTGATGAAAGCTCGCCGCGAGCAGGAATAACTTGTTACTTTCTTCAGCTCGGATTATTTCGCAGGCTCCTGTTAATTCGGTGCTAAATGAATCTCAATAAAAAAGATTCCCTTCACGATACATCGGAGTCGTCAGTTCCTGTCTGAAAATAGCTGTGAATGGGTGATTAAATCGCAGCTATTATTTCCAATGGAATTAAAAAGATCTCGAAAAGAGCCCATTGGATAAGGAAATCTCCTGAGTTGACTATTCTTCTTTACCCGACTTTTCCGATGAGGTGTCGATTCGTTCGAAGCGATATGCACCTTCTTTAGGGCCCCAAACCTGCTTTCCTTCCTCTGACCAGCCCCGGTCCCAGGTTTTGATCAAGTCCGACCGGATTTCAACTTCAGAGGTGGCGTATTGAGCGCCCTGAAACTGAGAAAAACAGTCCTCTCCATATGTTTCGCCTTCATAGTGTTTAAAGGCCTTTCGGTGTAAAAAGACACCACACCCTTCTTTGATCAATACAATTTCCTCCGGATAATCGTCGAAAAATTGGGGAGCGCTCCATTTTCCTGCAAAGACTTGTGGATTTCTAAACTCGTAATTTAATATTTTGAATCGTTCAGAGGATAGTTGAACGACGCGGTACATGCGCTGCCGATACGGCTTTTCGCCTTGCTTCGCTAACGCCTGCTCAACATAAAACCATTGACCGGTGCGCTCCTTCCAAACCGGGACAATATGCAGATGAACTGCTGAGTAGGAACTATCCTCAAGAGCCTGAGTTTCAGATGAGAAAGAGCCCGTCAAAAGCTCTGCCAATTCTTCCTGAGAATCGGAGTACGAAATCGCCCGACTTCCGCCACATGCATGTAAGAGTAAAATACTTAACAGAGCCGCACAAAAGGATAACCTACACATATATAATGTATTAAGAACCATGCCCAAATATAATAAAAAGGTTCAGAAGTAAAATTGGTGAAATCTGGACTTGATATCCGTATCGAATTCATGTACGTCGTCCAAATAGGGTCAAGTTAAACAACGCGGATTTTATCCTTAATCGACCGGATAAACTCAGAGGAAACACTAGGACGGTGTACATTCTTTTTGATAAACGTCCTGTATTGCTGTGCATTCTGCAACATTTGCTTGCAGTTGTCATCCTCTGCCACCGTCTCTAAAAGCTGGCGCTCATCGCCTCGGTCCAACGCCTGATCGAGATAGAGGTCAATTTTTTCCTGAAAATTGTTGAGTTCTTTTGGGTCATTCATACGAAGTATTTTTACAGCCCATCTTGCTTTTATATGGTCTGAAGCAAGAAAACCTGATAATTACTTTACTTTCTTTGGTATATATCATTTATATGCTAATATAAGACAATTTTTCAACTTTTATGTTAGCCGCCTCTTTTATCCTCATATCCCTTTGTCTCTGCATAACTTTTTAATTTCTCTTTTAGTAAATTTCGAGCACGGAATAATCTTGACCGCACCGTTCCGAGTGGAATCCCAATTATGCTGGAAATTTCCTCATAGGTGAAGCCTTCGATATCACACAGCAAAACCACCGTCCTAAAATCCACTGGCAAGGAGTTTATCGCATTCGATACCTCGTCACCCATCATATTCTCAAAAAGCTCATCCCTAAGATCTAAATACTGTACGCTGCTCGCCATATCAGTATCGTGATAGGAGATGTACTCTTCCAAATCTATCTTTGTAGGCCTTCTACTCTTTTTACGGTATTCGTTAATGTAACCGTTTTTCAATATTTTGAACAGCCATGCCTTCGCATTAGTTCCTGACTCGTAATTTTCAATAAAACGATAGGCTTTCAAATAGGTGTCCTGGACTAAATCTTTTGCCATGGCATCATCATAGCACAAGTGATATGCAAAGGTGTTCAAGGACTCAATGTGCGGAAAAAGCTCTTCCTCGAAGATTTTTTCTTTTTCCGCTGGTGTGAGTGATTTTTTTGCCATCTGGTCGCGTAAAGATCAATAATTTTTCTGAAAGAGAGGAAAATCAAGCATCAACTTTTGTCTCCTGCCACATATTCGCCTTTCGTGGACAGTGGGATGACCTTATCTTCTGCTGTAACAAATACATTACCCGATTGCGCTTTGACCTCCAATCGCCCCAGACCGGTAAAGCGACCCAGAGCCGGCAAAATGCATGAGGACTCTCGGAAATAAAAGCAAGGCAGCACCAGTCTTTGCCTTCCCTTTCCCCTTAGCTCTACTCCCGGATGCACGTGCCCGGAAATGGAGGCAAAATTTTCAGACTTCTCATCCGGCTCGTGAATGAATTCAATACCTTCACCAGCAAGGTGTCGGTCCATACATGAAATACCAATTTCCCGATAATGACGAATATTAATAATATCGTGGTTACCCAGGATTAAAGACCAGTCGATACTCGAATAGGACTTCAACCATTCCGAAAAGCGATTCCAGGGCCCGGATTCGTATCGACTGTGAAACAGATCTCCAAGAATCCACACTTCTGTGGGTGAAAAATCGCGAATCATTTGAGAAAGGTGTTCCAGCGTGGTCTCATCCGAACCCGGCGGCAAGTGTATACCCGAGCGTCGAAAGTGGCTGGCTTTTCCAAGGTGTAAGTCTGTAACGAGCAATTTTTGCTGACGTTTCCAATACATTCCCTTGAGAGGGTGTAACACCCACTCCTCCCCTTGCCAGTGATGAGTCGCGGTGGTATATTTTGAGTTCTCTAATTTCATGTCGATATTCAGACGTTTCAAAGTGGCCTATAGTTTTATGTACCCTAAAAAACTGTACTTTTGAGCAAAATCATGACTGTTGGTGACACAGGTCACCGCAAAAAAGTAATAGAATGGCCAAATTAGCCTTGAATTAAAACGAAAAACAATGAAAAAACGAGAACCTGTTTCAGAAATTATGACTAAATCTGTTATTAGCGTAAACAAGAATAACAATAACCTGCGCGAGGTAAAAGATATTTTTCACAAAGAAAACATCCGTCACTTACCCGTCAATGACGGCCAAAAAATTATTGGTATCATCAGCAAAAACGACCTGATGCGGCTTAGTTTTGGCAGCATGTTTGACAATCAGGAAAACGCGGATGAGGCCGTACTGGATATGTTATCCATTGATCAAGTTATGACGCACAATCCTACGACAGCTGATTCTTCAACAGAAATCCGAGAAATCGCTCAAATGCTTATTGATGGTGGGTTCCATTCACTTCCCATCGTGGATGAAGGAGAAACAGTGGGGATTGTCACAAGCACAGACATCATGAAATACTTCCTCGCTCAGTACTAGTGTCATGACATTTGGAAAGGGTACTTAGTATTCGGAGTGGGTACTTAGTATTCTTTTCGATCGGCACGGATCTTATTATTGATCTTGTGCGGAAATCCAAAAAGAATCTTGCGCGGGCCGTGTTCCATACACATTTAGTATATGGAATGCGGATTTCCTTCGGCTTTCTTGAAAGGATGCGATTATTTTATTGTTCGAGCTGGGGGATGTTGTTGGTTGTTGCGTTTCTGAATCACTGATTACACTGATTTTCAAGATTACACGGATTAGGTTGCGGTATTTTTTGATCAGGAGCAGCTGAGTGATATGGATGTGTTTGTTCGTCTCTGCAATAACCCTAGCTCAAACTATCGTGCTCTGAATCGCTGACTCATCTGATGAAATGATGGCTCTGATTTATTTACGGAAGTTCTCATAAATCAAGATTCCAACCCTCATTGAAATACCTATAAAAAGCCCCAGCGGGGCGACACCTTGTCCCGCCCCTGGCTACCGCAGGCTGAGGTGAAATAGGGAAACACAGATGTATTTCGGCAACCTAAAATGAACCAAATTGCCAAGCCAGCGGAAGAACACCTCTTACCTCAGTCTCTACTTTCGAATATACACCTGTATAAACCTCGAAGCCTTCGGCTGCAATTGTGCGGATTTGTCAGACCAAATACGAGCATCACGCGCTGTGCCATCCATTTCATACAAACCGATCGGTTTGTAATTATTTTTGGAATACCGATAAGCCCAGGCATGAACATCCCGATGATCTCCTTCGGCAATACTCCACGAATAGGGGTGATTTACGAAGACTATATATTTAGGTTGCACTCGCTGCACGTCAGAGGTGAACTCTGATCGCATAGCACCTCTGCGAGGATGACGCTTGTTCAGAAAAGTAACGAAAGTGTGCGTGGTAAAAGGAACTTGATTGAGGTATACGTAAAGCTGGGGTTCAGAGCCCATGACAGCTACCTTCGCGTCCGGTCGTCCATATTCCCGAAGTTTTGCGGCAATATCCCGTATCTCCCAAAAAGGATTGTTTCCATAGGATAACCGCGACCAGCGTTCTACGTCGGGTTGGATATACACCTCCCGTTGATCATAAACATGGTATCCACAAACACTCAATGTAAAGGCAAGAAGTACAAGTTTTGCCGGGCGGTCTGACAAAAAGCGCTTCAGCTGCACATCTAAAAACTCCCAAAGCGCCCCTACACCCAAAGCCAGGGCCGGTAAAAGCAATATCCAGTAATGTCCGTAAAAACGCAGCCCCGGGCTCACCGCCAAAAACGAAAAAACGAAGAACAAAAGCGGAGTAGCTCGACCCCAGGCCCCAACTTTTAGAAAAAAGTGCGCTCCAAAACCCATCAAGGCCAACACGGTCCAGAGAGCGGTATGAGGTGCACTGTAACTCATAAATGTCTTCAAATACTCCATCCCTTCCGTCCATGAGATGGATTGTGTATATACCTGTGCTGGATAGGTCCAAATCCAATACATCATATCCGACCCGCCCGATTGAAGAACGATCCATACTGTAGTCAGCAAGGGACCCAGCAACGCACCTACTATCGCATAGGCCACACGTCTCCGAGACAGATCGTGACTTACCCATATCCTGTAGCACGCCCAAAACCCAAGAAAAAATAAGGGAAACACCATGTTTTGTTTGATCCACACGGACCACCCAATCAAAAGTCCACCTGCCAGCGCATACATCAAATGCTGACGAGAATACGTCAGAATGAGCAGACCCGTCAAGAAACTCAAAATCATCAATGGCTCAGACAAAAGCGCATACCCGTGTAAATAGGGATCCATACTCACCGCATAGAAAGCCATTTGAGCCGCCAATGCCCCCCACTGCCAATCCCTCCGTCGCAATAGTAAAAACAAAAGAAAACCATTGAGGCCATAAATAATCAGCGTATAGCCTCTCGCCCCCTCAAAGTCATAAGCACCCACCGCAGCCAAAACCGCATAGGTATAAAATAAGCCCGGCGGCTTCATCTCATACACACCACTATACGGCAGCTGTCCCTCAGCCACCTGTTTTCCAATCACTAAATACGTCCCCTCATCGCGATCCAGTGGCATCTCGAGATACGGCCAACGCAAATAACTAAAAAACAGCATAAGAAGCACAGCGCCAAGCAGCCAGGCGACAGTATTGTTATCCTTGCCCATAGCGTAAATGTAAAATTATTTATACACATCCCTGGAATGAGCCTCTGCTTCCCTTTACTTTATATAATAATTATTAGGGGGATCCCCGGAGTCCGCCCTATGACGGACTCCGGGTCGCTATGCTTCAGGCTCCACCTACGTTCGGTCACTCTCCAGGCCTGGAGAGTGACGGCCGCCAGCGGCGGCCCCTTGCGCAGCGCTATCCCATTTTGACTTTTCTGTTTATGGTCATGCCTTCCCTGCGACCCTAGCTTCAATTCAAAAAAACTGACTTTGTCATTATGGCACTAAATTTTCAATAAAAATGCCGTTTTGTCACCAAAATATAAACAAGTTATGTCCTTTTGACATCAAATCTCCGTTGGCATAAGCCTTGCAATAAGACTTAATAAATTCGTTAACTCAAAAAAAAACATATTATGAAAATTACACGATGGAATCCACAAAGACCTGCAGTTCACAATTGGATGGACGAATTCTTTAATAAAGGTATTGGAAATGTTTTCAATGACGACACCAGTGCCCTTCGACCCGATGTCAACGTAAAAGAAACAGACGATGCTTTTGTCATGGAAGTAGCGGCACCGGGCCTTGATAAGTCAGATTTCAATATTCAGGTAGAAGATGGCAGCCTCACTTTATCTGCTGAGCAAAAGTCAGAGGATGAACAAAAAGGAGAAAAGTACCTGCGAAGAGAATTTCAATACACTTCATTTAGCAGAAGCTTTCACTTGCCGGAAAATGTAAAAGTACAAGACATCGAGGCCAAATATATCGATGGTGTTTTACACGTTAATGTCCCTAAAGCACAACCTACTATTACTCAACCACGACGTATAGAAATTTCCTAATTTTTTGGTTTTTTAGGAAAGAAAAGGGTGAGCCGATCGGCTCACCCTTTTCTGTTTTATATAACTTATCTTTCCAAACAATGCCTATCTCTCTATGTTACCTGTATAAAGTAAATGGATAAATCAGCAAAAACTTCTCAGCCCATACATGGACTTATTTCACAGCGTTGGAGTCCGCGGTCATTTGATCCCAACGCCCCCATTTCAGATCGTGATTTGAAAGGAATTTTCGAAGCCGCTCGATGGGCTGCCAGTAGCATGAACGAACAGCCCTGGAGATACTATTATGCCCACCAATCTGAGGAAAAAGGTTTTGAGGACCTCTTGGATTGTCTTATGGATGGAAATAAAATTTGGGCCAAAAATGCTGCTGTTTTAGTAGCGATTACCTATAGAGAAAACTTTGAATCGAATGGGAAAGAAAATGTAACAGCTCCTCACGATACAGGTCTGGCTAACGGACAACTTGTATTAGAAGCCCTTTCAAGGAATATCTATGCTCACATGATGGGAGGATATCACAAAGACAAAACGAAAGAACTCTTAAATTTAAAAGGGGAGTCACCCATTTGCTTCATGGCGCTCGGCTACCAGGATACGCCTGACGCCCTCGCAAACGAGGATTTACAAAAACGAGAGCGAGCCAAACGAACGCGCAAAAATCAAGACGAAATTATAACACACTGGTCTCCATCCTGATTTATTGCACAGTTGTTTATATGTTAACATTTGTGTAATATAACTTTATCACTTTTGCACCATAATCAAATACTTCTCAAGATGGTGCGTAGACAACTGGATGTGGTCATTCTTTCCGACCTCCACTTAGGGTCTTATTATTGTCGTGCCCGGGAACTACAACAATATTTATCATCCATCCACCCCAAAACTCTTGTTTTAAATGGTGACGTGATAGAGCGTGCGGCTATTAGTAAACGTTTCTTCCCCCGCAAGCACATGGAGATTATCAATATCTTGCTTCATTTAACCCTAAAGGGTACCCAAATTTATTACGTAACGGGAAATCACGATGACTATCTCCGAAAATTTCTTTCACTCTCGTTCGGCCCGATACATTTTCGGGAGAGTTTAGTTTTTAACATTAAAGGACAGAGCCATTGGATCTTTCATGGTGATGTATTAGATGCACATCGCGTGGTATCTCCGGTAGTTCGCTATCTTGGAGATAAAGGATACCATATGCTGCTGCGCTTAAATCGAACTCAAAACCGACTTAGAAAGCTCCTTGGGAAGCCCCCTACCTCTTTGGCAAAAAAAGTAAAGGGCAAGTTGGGAAAAGCTCAGTCTTACATAGATCAATTTGAAAAAACAGCGGCCAAGCTTACAGCAAAGAAAGGATATGATCGGGTTATTTGTGGACACATTCATCAGCCCGTCATCAAATCGATTCCGGTGGGAGATCGGCAAGTGACCTATATGAATTCTGGTGATTGGGTCGAAAACTTAACCGCTTTAGAAATGCGTTTCGGGAACTGGGAACTGTACCATTATAATTCGCTGGACTACCAACTATTCAATCCCAAACTATCTATAAATAAGAAAGAGGAGGCGCGTTTTCATCAGCCCTCTCGAACTTTCCCGGACTCTATAACTCTATGAACTTTTTGGCTCAGATGACCTCGTTCGGAGATACTTCAAAGTGAACTAAATCGACGAATTGTTTCACTCGGGCAGTCAGCTCTCCATCAGATATTGCAGTCAGCTTGCGAATACTGAAATCTTCCACACAAAATGAAGCCATAGCGGATCCATAGATGACTGCGCGCTTCATATTATCGTAAGATAAGTCCTCAGTGCGGGCCAGGTAGCCCATAAATCCTCCTGCAAAGGTATCTCCGGCACCGGTGGGATCCGTGACTTGCATTAAAGGTAAGGCGGGAGCAAAAAACATTTGCTCATCTTTATGGAAAAGTAAAGCTCCATTTTCACCTTTTTTGATGACCAGGTAGGTCGGTCCCATATCCATGATCTTTTTTGCCGCTCTCGCCAAGGCATGTTCGCCTGACATTTGGCGGGCCTCCTCATCGTTGATCAGCAAAGCATCCACTCTAGGGATCACTTTCATGAGTTCATCCCAAGCGATGTCCATCCAAAAATTCATCGTATCCATAGCGACAAATCGCGGGGATACGAGTTGGTCTAATACCCGGCTTTGGACCTGAGGGGATAAATTTCCCAACATAACATAGGCCGCTTCTTTATAGGATTCGGGAAGTATAGGGTCAAAATTTTCCAGCACATTTAATTCTGTGCTAAGTGTTTCCCTGCTATTCAAGTCTTCACTGTACTCTCCCGCCCAAAAAAATGATTTTTGATCCTCAATCACCTGCAAACCATCCAAATTGATGCCTTTTGACTTCATATCATCAAGGACTTCCTGCGGAAAGTCATTTCCAATAACAGAAACCAATTGAACCGGATGTGTAAAATTGGCCGCAGATAAGCTTATATAAGTGGCGGCCCCTCCTATGGCGCGTTCAGCATGTCCATGGGGGGTTTTAATATCATCAAAAGCGACGGTACCAACGGTAAGTAGACTCATAATCATTCTTTTCTGGGCGTGAAGATACAAAGAAAGTAGAACCAAAAAATAGGCTGTTACCCCCAAGTGCTTTGAGAGTTCTCTTGTAAGATATAGAGAAACAAGTCAAAGGACTTTTAAAGGCTCTTTCCCTATTTTTTAAACGGCATACTATTCCGGATACCATTCCAAACCATACGGAGTTTAGGCCCAGCCGATTCGAGATGGACCCAAATCCAAACGTAGGCCACTAATAAACTCAGTCTGAATAACCATAGAATAGATGCAGAAGGAGCAATACTCTCAAAAGCAATCGATAGTAGATATAGCGCTATAGCGCTGAGTAAATAATGCGCCATGCGTCTTATTTTATAAGGAATAGGGTAAAATCGTCTCCCCCAGACATAAGTTAGGCTGGCCAATGCAATGAAACAAAAGAGTGTTGTCAAAACGGCACCCAGAGGGCCCCAGACCGGAATGAGAAAACGCAAGCCGAGTAGTGTAATTAGAGCGCCGATAGAAGCAATGACAGCGCCATAGCGAGTCCGATCTGACACTTTGTACCAAACCGCAAAGTTATAGTACATCCCTAAAAAGAAATAGGCCAGTAACATTAAAGGGACTAAATGCAATAGCCCCCATTTACTGTCATCTATCAAGTATTTAATTATATCCAAATGCAGTCCTATCGCGAGAATAGTGAAGCATCCAACCCAGGCGAACGCCTGAGCTGTTCGGGCATACTTTTCCTTCGCATCCGAAGCGTCAATTTGCTTAAAAAAGAAGGGTTCTGCAGCATAATTGTAAGCCTGAGATATCAGATTCATTAAGATTGCTATACGCATACATGCTTTATAGACTCCTGTTATTGCAATATTCTCCTCTTCTGTGCCCGGTAGAAACCAGCTTAAAAAAAAGGAATCAAACACCAGGTTGATGGTGCCGGCTAGCCCAACAATAAGCAGCGGCCAGCTATATGCAAGCATACGTTTCCAAAGAGAGAGATCAAAGACCCAGTCCGTTTTGAAAAAATACGGGCTCAGTAAAACCAGCGTGGCGACACTGGCAATCAAGTTAGCTAGAAACACATAATCCAGGATAATATCCGGCTTGTAAAGCGCCTGCAATTCGGGGAGAAAGTGAAGAGCCGGCCACACCTCAAGAAGAAGGATCACACCGACGATATTCACTAGCATGCTGAAGGTCTTGATCACGGCGAACCGAATCGGGCGATTCTCAAGTCGCAAGCGAGCAAACGGTAAAGCTGCTAAAGCATCGGCTGCTATAATCAAGGCAAACCAGCGCACGTAGCGCGCATCGGCTTTAAGGGTAAACATCCCAGCTATCTCCTCTGCATTTAGCCAAAGTATTACAGTATAAGTTAGGGCTAATCCCAGAAGAAACAAGGACGCGGTAGAAAAACTCCGCTCGAGCTGATTTTTTTTATGTCCGAACCGGAAAAAGGCCGTTTCAAATCGAAACGTAAATAAGATAATGAGAACAGCAGCCAGTGCATAATAAATAGCATGCCGGCCGTAATCCAGATTGACTAACTTTCGCGTTAGGTAAGGCGTTAAAAGAACATATTGCAAAGCGCGGGCCAGAATGGAACTTCCGCCATAAATTACTGTTTCTTTAGCCAGCGTTTTGAGATACGACATAATGACAAAGGTATGGGAAAAAGGCTATCGTTATTCTATTGCAAGAATACTGCCAAGCTTTTTTTAACCCAATAAAGTTAACCTTATCTGCCAATTTCAGCAGCAATCGAGGTGGTTAACATAAGTTGGCTCTGCTCCGCTCGAACAGAAAGATCGGAGTATAAATACTTGACTTCAAATCGAAGAGCCACTTGAGGTGCCGGCTGATAATCGAAATTAACACTGCCAGCCCATGCCGAAAAATCAGGCCCAATCAAACTGGCATCCGCGTCTTCATAACGTTCAGCACGCACAGCCATACGACAGGCCTTAGCCACCGGGTAAGAAATAAGAGCATTTGCAGTATACCAGAAATGAGTGCTTTCTCTGCCGGACAAATCCTCTTGAAAACCAATATCCAAACCAACTATCCAACTGATTTTTGTAGGTAGATCCCGGCGGATAAAAAAATTATTGTAGAATCGCTCGCGACGTTCACCCGTAGGAAACTCTCCACCCCAAAATGTGCTCCAATTTGCCGTGTAGCCGTCGCCCCATTGATATTCGACCTGAGTCCCCAGCGCAGGCCATTTTTGAGCCTCCGGCCTTTCAATTCGCTGCCATCCATTACTCAATATCAGGCGAAATACCCATTGCTCGCCAGGCTTGAGGGTCAAGCGGGCTCCCGTCAGAAAATAGGGAGAGTTTTCTGCCATGAGTGAGCGCGTCAAAGTATAATTGCGAATTGAAATCGCGCTTTCGTACCCAATGTGTGATTCAAAAATCCCGAAGTCTAACCAACTTGTTTGTCGTTTATTGAGTGCAATGCCGGCATATGCTTCATATAGGGTTTGATAGAGTATGGGCTCTGCGGCATAGTTGTCAAAAGCATATGTCCCGGTCTGCAGGTGAACCACAGCTCGATAATAGTCGCTGGTAGCTGCAACCTTGAGCATGGCTAAGTTGATCTGAAACTCCCTGTTGCGATTGTGATTAAACAAAAAAGGTTGAACAGCTTTGTCATCTGTATTGCCTAGCAGGTCCGCCGCATAATAGGCATCGATAAAGCCCGAAATTTCCCAATCTGGTCTAGTGGTTCGATTTTCAGATAACTGGCCTGAGGATTGGGTTTGAGATGAGACGTTGAAGGTCAAAAGCCCCATAAATATTACCGCAGCAATCTTTGTGTAATTCACTTCCATAGGTAAGGTATAATTTGAGGAGTACGTCTCATGTATGCTTTGTACCTGGAACCGAACACCTGCAACAGTTTTTGTTCTTCCCAATACATTCCGAATGGCAAATAAACACAGCTTATGAGCACAAATAGAGTCATTTTTGCCGTCGGCCACATCAAAAGTCCTCCCAAAAGTAGCAGAAGTAAGGCAAAGTATAGGGGATGCCTAACACGGCCATACCATCCTGTTTCAATAAGCTGTTGGGGTTCACTCGTCTGCTTACCTAGCAAGAACTCTCCCCCGTCAAATGTTCGAAAAGTAGCTAAACCGACCACGGCACCAAAAACCAGAAATCCGAGGGCAGCTATCCATATTAAGCTGTGCGGACTTAGGATGTAGTAGCTGGAAAAGTATGAAGCATAAATCCATAACCCAACAAAAACCACCGCATTAAATGTATTGTAGATAATCCTGTAATGCTCGTGAAGAGATGGAAATTGTTTTCGGCTCCAATCCTTTACCTGTTTCGTTGCTAATGCACTGTGAGTCAAATAAAAAAGCACCCAGAATCCTGTCCAAACCCAATAAAATGTTCCCATCGGGTTTACACTCGTTGACCGGATTCGTTTTGTTTACTGAGTGTCCATTGATCCGTAGCTGTAGTTTGTAACCAAACACCCTGCGATTTTCGAAAAACCTGCGCATTCAGCCCAAATCTTTCTTCCAAAAGGCCTTCAAAGTTTTCAACCGTCATTTCGGGGTTAAGCACGAGCTCACCTGAGGAGTCTGAGGAACTCACGTCCTTAATTTTTGTATAAGGGTCGACCAACATTCCTTGCTCAGACCCCTCACCCGCCTTATGCGAGGATTTGTAAAACTCGATTTTCAAAAAGGGCAACTTGAGGTTAAACTCACTCTGTAGATCTATGATGCGCATGTTTTCGTGAATCTTCATTTTTTCTATTTTTGATAAGTAAAATAAGAATAATTATCTGTATTCAAAACCCTGAAAATAATAAGGCCCTTAATCAGGGAGTTTTACCCTTCTCTAATACCAAGAAAACGGAAAACTTAATAGCTAATTGTTAACCATTTGCTATTCTAATTAATGCTTTCATAAAAAAACATTACCTTCAAATAGCGTTTTTAACAATCGACTCGTCATGACAAAAAATCTATTTTTGCTTACTCTTGTTTTTCTCTTGGCTTGTCAGTCAGAGCCCGATAATAGTAAGATTCGTCCAAAGGTGCAGGACATCACTGAGTCGGTATATGCCTCTATAAAGGTTTTGCCATATCAGTCCTATTTTGCACAAAGCGTCGCTTCAGGTATTATTGATAGCCTGGCCATCCGGGAAGGGGACGAAATAAAAAAAGGAGATCTGATTTGCATCATTAGAGCAGATCATGCGCGCACGAGGCTCAGGGATGCCCAAATCAATCTTCAAAAAACCAAAGATGACTACCTGGGCGAGAACAATTTACTCAAAAACCTGAAGCTTGAAATAGAAAGTGCACAACAACAAATGGAATGGGACTCTCTCCAGTACACCAGACTCAAGCGACTTTGGGACCAGAAAATAGGTTCAGAAAATAATTTACAACAGGCCAGGCTCCGATATGAAACTACCCAAAATCAGCTAAAAGCGTTGCAGAAAAAGTATAAGCAAAGCCGAAATGACCTGGAAAAAGCATACGAAATGGCAGCCAACCGCCTTAAAGGAGAACAGAGTTCCCTTAGCGATTTTACGGTTCGCGCTTTGATGAGTGGACAGGTTTATGAACTCCATAAAGAGGTCGGAGAGCTCATTTCGCCACAGGAGCGGATTGCGGAAATTGGAAGTATAGACAGTTTCAAAATCGAGATGGACGTAGATGAAGTCGATGTGGCACGAATTAGCCTAAAAGATACTGCTCTGGTCACTTTAGATGCCTATCCGAATGAAGTATATAAAGCCATTATCCTCAGTATTCTACCCAAAAAAAATATGCAAAACCTCACTTACACTGTTCGGGCTCAGTTTATCGCCCCCCCTCAGCTACTCTATGGTTTATCCGGAGAAGCCAATATCATCGTTGGAAAGCGAAGTCAAGTTCTCACCCTCCCCCCGGAATACTTGCATACCGACCATAGCGTAATGACCGAAGATGGGGAGAAGACCGTTGAAGTCGGCATGAAAAACTTGAGGTTTGTTGAGATTCTTTCGGGAATTGACTCCTCCACTATCGTCATCAAATCCGAATAATGCCGTCCTTTCAACTGATTCTCGACATTACGAAAACGCATTTGCTCGCCAAAAAAAAGCAAACCATTGTGGCCGCTTTAGGTGTGACCTTTGGGATTGGCATGTACATTATAATGATGAGTTTCATGACCGGCCTAAACACCTTATTGGATGGTTTAATACTCAATCGAACCCCACATATTCAAATCTTCAATAAAATTGAGCCATCTGAAGTCCAGCCTATAGATCAGGTGTATTCCTCAGCCAACTATATTCGTTCCATAAAGCCTCAAAACAAATTAGATCGCATCCATGATGCACTCCCCCTACTAACGCAGTTGAAAAACAGCGAAAAGGTAGAAGGCGCGACACCTCAAGCTACTGCCCGTGTTTTTTATTTGGCCGGTACCAACAAGCTCAATGGCGTTCTCAATGGCGTAGAGGTTGAAGAAGAAAGTCGCCTATTCAACCTAAACGATTACATCGTGGAAGGCGATGTTAATAGTATTCAGCGCAATAAATATAACATCATTCTCGGAGCCGGTGTTGCTCGAAAGCTGTCTTTGAAGCTGGGCGATAAGATCCAGGTCATGAGCACCAGCGGCACCACTTTCGGACTCACCATCAGCGCCCTTTTCCAAAGCGGCCTGGCTGAAGTCGACGATACACAAAGTTATATCAATTTGTCCATGGCCCAACAGATTTTGGGGGCCGGGACCAACTATATTACTCGCATCCACGTCAAATTAAAAGATATTGAACAAGCTGTTCCTCTTTCCCAGACGATAGAAACCGTTTACGACGTCGAGGCATTAGACATCAAAACAGCCAATGCCCAGTTTGAAACGGGTTCTGACATTCGCAATCTCATTTCCTATGCTGTTTCCATCACCTTATTGATCGTCGCCGGTTTCGGTATCTACAATATCTTAAACATGTTCATTTACGAAAAAATGAATGACATTGCCATTCTGAAAGCTACGGGCTTCACAGGCAATGATGTTATGCTCATTTTTATATCTCAGGCGCTTTTGATTGGTGTTATTGGCGGAATTCTCGGTTTGGGACTTGGGTATGGAGTCTCTTTACTCATTGATGGGGCACCCTTCGAAACAGAAGCTCTACCTACTATTAAAACTTATCCAATCAATTACAATCTGCAATATTATTTTACCGGCATCATTTTCGCACTTGTTTCCACTTTTTTGGCCGGCTTTTTGCCTGCTCGAAAGGCCCAAAAAATGGACCCCGTTGAAATTATAAGAGGACAATAAGGATATGAAAGCTGTTTTAGAAACAAAGGGTGTCAATAAATACTTTCGGGAGCCGGTAAAGTTTCACGTACTCAAAGATATTTCAATTTCTCTGGCCCCAAATGAGTTCGTCTCCATCATGGGCAAGTCTGGTTGTGGTAAATCTACCTTACTTTATATTTTATCCACCATGGACACGGACTATGAGGGTGAACTCTGGATTGACGGAGAAAATATGAAAAAGAAAACCCGGACCGAACTGGCCAATATCCGAAACGAAAAAATCGGATTCGTATTCCAGTTCCACTACCTCCTTCCTGAGTTCTCCGTGCTCAAAAATGTGATGCTCCCGGCCCTAAAGTTGGGAAAAGAAGGCGCTAATGAAATAAAAAGAAATGCGATGGAAAAACTAGATCTACTCGGCATCAAAGATCAGGCGCATAAAAAGGCCTCCAAAATATCCGGCGGACAAAAACAGCGCGTATCCATTGCAAGGGCTCTCATCAACCATCCCAAAATCATCATGGGGGACGAGCCCACCGGAAACCTGGATAGTAAAAACTCCGAAAACGTGTTCAATATCTTGCGAAAGCTCAGTGATGAACTGGGCTTATCATTGCTAGTCGTTACTCATGATATGGATTTCGCCCAAAAAACAGATCGAATTATTGAAATGGGAGATGGATTTATTCTTGAGGATTGAGAAGTCTGCGGCAAACTATTGCTCCTTACTCGCTGTTACTTATCTTTGATCACTTATGGCATTTCAACTCACATCCAAATTTGAACCTACGGGCGATCAGCCGCGAGCTATTCGAGAACTCGAAGATGGCATTACGGCTGGCGAGCGAGCTCAGGTCCTTCTTGGCGTCACTGGGTCCGGGAAAACCTTCACTATGGCTAACGTCATCGCTGATTTGAACCGGCCCACCCTGATACTGACTCACAATAAAACACTCACGGCCCAATTGTATGGGGAGTTTAAGGAATTCTTCCCGGAAAACGCGGTAGAATATTTTGTCTCCTACTATGATTATTATCAGCCCGAGGCGTACCTTTCGTACAGCGACACCTTCATTGAAAAAGATTTATCCATAAACGAAGAGGTAGATAAGCTGCGATTGCGCGCTACTTCGAGTCTTTTATCCGGCCGCCGGGATATCATCATCGTCGCTTCCGTCTCGTGCATATATGGAATGGGAAACCCCGAAGACTATAAATCAGGTATTATTCGCCTGAAAGAGGGGCAAAGCATTACCCGAAACCGCTTTTTGTATCAGTTAGTAGAAATTCTTTACTCTCGAACGGAAACCAAGTTTGATCGTGGAACATTCCGCGTTAAAGGGGATACGGTTGACATCAACTTACCTTATGTCGATTACGGCTATCGCATTACCTTTTTCGGGGATGAAATCGAACGAATTGACATGATGGATATTGAATCCGGACGAACGGAGGAGCGCCTGGAGCATGCGGCCATCTTTCCCGCCAATTTATATGTCGCGCCCAAGGACCGCATGAAACTGATCCTCAGAGATATTGAAGATGAACTGCACAAGCAGGAAAAGTACTTTGAAAAGGAAGGGCGATATTTAGAAGCTAAACGAGTCCACGAACGCGTCAATTTCGACTTGGAAATGATGCGCGAACTCGGATATTGCAATGGGGTGGAAAATTACTCTCGGTTTTTTGATGGTCGCAAGCCAGGCACGCGTCCATTCTGCTTACTCGACTACTTCCCGGATGATTATCTCATGATGATTGATGAAAGTCATGTTACCATCCCTCAAGTTCGGGGAATGTGGGGTGGAGATCGCGCTCGAAAAACCAATTTGGTTAACTACGGTTTTCGGCTACCCTCAGCCATGGATAATCGGCCGTTAAGCTTTGATGAGTTTGAAAGTCTGATTAATCAGGTTGTCTTTGTCTCGGCCACACCCAGCGATTACGAAATGGAACAAACCGGCGGCTTAATCACCGAGCAGCTTATACGGCCTACCGGGTTATTGGACCCACCGATTGAGGTTCGACCCAGCATCAATCAAATCGATGACTTACTCGATGAAATTAGTCAACGGGTTCAAAAAGAAGAACGAGTACTCGTGACCACGCTGACAAAGCGAATGGCTGAAGAGTTGACGAAGTACTTGCTGGATCTGAACATTCGTACGCGGTATATTCACTCTGAAGTGGATACACTGGACCGAGTAGAGATCATTCGCGGTTTGCGACTCGGTCAATACGATGTATTGGTCGGTGTGAACCTCCTGAGAGAAGGTCTTGACCTACCGGAGGTATCTTTGGTGGCCATTATCGATGCGGACAAAGAGGGCTTTCTTCGAAATGAGCGGTCCCTGACACAAACTGCCGGTCGCGCAGCACGGAATGTCGATGGTTTAGTTATTTTTTACGCTGACCAGGTCACTAAGTCTATGCAACGCACTATTGATGAGACGAATCGACGTCGGAGCATTCAGAAGGCCTACAATGAAAAACATGGTATTGATCCCAAAACGATATACAAATCCCGGGAGGAAATACTGGGTCAAAAATCCATTCTGGACATTCGCGGCAAAAACAGCAAGGCTTATTCCGGACCCAGCGGGGATAAAGTAGCTGCTGACCCCGTCATTGACTATATGGATGCCAATCAGTTGGACAAAATGATCAAAGAAACGGAGCGGAAAATGAAGAAAGCGGCAAAGGAACTCGACTTTATTGAGGCGGCCCAGTTGCGCGACGAACTATTTGAGTTGAAGAAGCGCAAAAAAAGCGCTGTGGATAAATAGGGTGCGGATATCACCACAAGTAGTCATATTGTTTTTCTTGAAATGTTAAGCTTCGACACGGAATAGCCGTTTAATGATTTGCAGATTGAGAGATGCGGAGTCGTTGTGTTTTCAACATAAAATTTTCATTGTCAAAGTATTGGGAGAACAAGAATTCAAAATCTATTGCGTGAGCGATGTGGAGGGGCCCTCCGCTTATGGCGGAGGGCGACCGAGTGCGCTGACCAGCGTGCGAAGGGCCGAGCGAACAGCGAGCCCGAAACGTAGCGACGCCGTCGCGAAAAGCGCGAAGCGCTTTCGCGGACGGGGGCACGCCCAAATAAGCTAAAGAATAAAAAAGGTAGCCTACTTCAGAAACCTAAAATGAGGGCTTTGGAATTTCTTGCGGGAAGGAAAAAACGGGCTGTATGGACATATCTTATATTCTCTATATCTTCGGGTGAGAATAGGTGATTTATGGATAAAACGGTAGATATAAAAATCAGAGGCAAAGTGCAGGGCGTGTATTTTCGAAAGTACACACGAGAAAAAGCACAAGAGTTGGGTGTAAACGGCTGGGTAAAAAACAAGAATGATGGCAGTGTCGAAATATATGCGACGGGATTAGAAACCGCTGTGGATAAGCTCATCGAATTTTGCCACCTGGGCTCGCCAGCAGCTGATGTTGAATCGGTTCACGTGAATCCACGTGAAGATTCAGAAGCCCCTGCATCATTTGAAATTAGAGCCAGTGAATAAGTGATTACTGCCGTAGCAGGTCATTCAAACGGCAGTCGGACGAGCATTTTTATGCCCAAAAGAAAGCGTGCGCTTTACACCTGACGTTCACAATAAGAGGATACACCGTATCTTTATTCCAAAGAGACTCTAAGGCATTTATAACTAAAGCCTAAGATTATTCTATAATCTCTATTACGTGTCGGATGACCAAACAATCATTTTTCTCTATGTAGCAGTACGTTCGGCCATTCTCTTTTTTACGCTCTACAATAGGCAATTCGTCAGTATGGTAAATATGAATGACTTTTGCATTCCGATCGCGGGTTTCCGGATCTAAGACAATGACCGTATCCGTTTGGACAGCTGATATGGAGGCTAGGTCTGAAGGGGTTTCCTGACAATCTTTTTGCTGAGCCCAAACGATAGCTGGGAAGAGAAAAACACTGATTAATATTAAAATTCGCATACTCATACTGATTTTGGTTGATGTAATTATTGCCTTTATTTAGTAACGGCTATACATTAATTTTATTTCCGAGAGTTAAGATACGCTTTTATTTTAACTGGAACAAACGTTCGACATAGGCATTCTCACTGACTTGATTCCACGGGCCGATTTTCTTCTGAAAGTCTGTATAAGCATCAAAAACCTTTTTGGTCAGGGCATCCGACGCCCGGAGTTTGCTGAGAACCTCTCTACTATGATTGCGAAGAGACTCGAGTACGGGTGTGGGAAAGGGCCTGATGTCGACACTTCCCTCAGCTTGAATTTGGCGCATGGCCATCGCATTTTGAGTTTCGCACTGCGCGAGAACACGGCTATTGAGTTCAAGGCCGGCTGAGATGCATATTTGCTGTAGATCCGAAGGCAACTGCTCAAAGCTCTTCTTATTGATAAAAAACTCGAGTTGAGAGCCGGGTTCGTGCCAGCCTGGATAATAATAGTATTTTGCAATATTTGAGAAGCCCATGCGATAGTCGTGATACGGACCGATCCACTCCGTGGCATCAATGACACCGCGTTCGAGGCTGGTATATATTTCACTTCCAGCGACAAGTACAGCGGCTCCGCCGGCTCGCTCGATCACGGCTCCACCTAAGCCAGGGATGCGCATTTTGAGCCCCTTAAGGTCACTGACAGTCTCAATTTCCTTATTAAACCATCCACCCATCTGGATCCCTGTATTTCCACCAGGTATGGGAACCAGGCCAAAATCAGCGTATACTTCTTTCCATAATTCATACCCGCCGCCGCCAAGCAGCCAGGAATTGACTTGCTGAGCATTCATCCCGAAAGGTACAGCTGAGAAAAGCTGGGTAGCCGGTGATTTGCCCGCCCAGTAATACGGAGCGCCGCAGCCCAACTGGGCGGTATTTTGACGTACGGTATCAAAGGCCTCAAGAGCCGGGACAAGCTCTCCGGCGCCATAGACCTTAATTTCGATGCGTCCCCCGCTCATTTTATTGACGAGTTCGGCATAGGCTGTGGCAGCCTCACCTAAAATGGGGAAATCGGGAGGCCAGGTGGTGACCATCCGCCAGCGATAAAGGGGTGTTTCACCGGAATTCTTCGCATTTGTAACGGGCTGAGGCGCGGAATCTCCCAAAATGCATGAGCCTAAACCGACTCCGAGTCCCCCCAGAGTAAGTTGCTGTATAAACTTTTTTCGCGAGAGCTTTTTCTTGTTTTTATCCATATGGTGTCGGGCATTCAATTAAGGAATAAACCATTGAGGAAATGCGATGATAATACTTAAAAATAGAAGCTGGATTACGACAAAAGGAATAATACCGAAATAGATATCTCCGGTTCGAACAGAGGGTGGAGCCACTCCTTTTAAGTAGAATAAGGAAAAGCCGAACGGGGGCGTTAAAAAGGAGGTTTGCAGATTGACGGCAATCAGCAAGCCCACCCAAAGCAAGTTCATATCGTAGACTTCAAATAGCGGTGTCATAATGGGTACGAGAATAAAGATAATTTCAATAAAGTCGATAAAGAAACCTAGTAAAAACATCACGATAAGGGCCACAATTAAAAACTGGGTCGCTGAGAGTCCGGATGTCTGCAAACCATGAATCAAAAGGTCATCGCCGCCCAGTGTTCGAAATAAAAGCGTAAAAGTGGTTGCCCCCAATAAGATAAAGAAAATCATAGCCGTCAACTGAGCCGTCTCCTGACCCACTTCGCGGAGCATGGAATAGGACAGCGTCCCTTCAAATAACGTTAGGGTCAGTGCTCCCAGGGCTCCTATGGCTGCAGCCTCTGTCGGGGAGGCGATGCCGGCAAATATGGAGCCGAGAACAGCGAGAATCAAGCCCAGGGGTAAAATAAAAGCGCGCAGCGTTCGCTTCAGTCCCGGGCGGTTCGCAGGCCGAGCGAGTGAAGGGGCCTGTTGGGGTCGAAAATAAGCATATGCAATAACATACAGAATGTACAAGGCGACTAAAACGAGGCCGGGAAGCAAGGCGACAGCAAACAGACCTCCTACATCGATTTGCTGCCCGGATCTGCTGGCATTGCTGAGTGAATCGGCCAAAATAACCAGGACAATGGAGGGCGGAATAATCTGCCCCAGTGTACCCGAAGCGGCAATCGTTCCCGAGGCAAAGGACGGGGAATAGCCTTTTTCCAGCATCGTCGGCAGGGAAATCATGCCCATGGTGACGACGGTAGCACCTACGATACCTGTAGAGGCAGCAAGGAGAGCTCCAACCATCACCACCGAGATAGCCAGGCCGCCGGGGATGCCGGCCATCAGTGCGGCCATGGTGGTGAGCATATCCCTTGCTAATCCGGAACGTTCCAGAGTGATGCCCATAAAAATAAACAGAGGCACGGCCATCAAAACGTAATTGCTCATCACGCCCATCATGCGCGATCCGAGAAGGTGAAAATCACGGGCCTGAAAATATTCGGGGTGGACATACATCATATAAATTCCTACGGCGGTAGCGATTCCACCCAGAGTAAAAGCAACAGGATAGCCTTTCAGAATCAATACAAAAAGAAGGAAAAACATGATCAATGCTACGTAGGCCATTATTTAGGTCTTTGATTGATCAAATAACTTGAGACTGGTTTTGAGCCAGTGCGAAACCGCTTGCAAAAACAATAAGACAAAAGCGATGAGTAATAAGGCTTTGAGAAGGTAACGACCGCTTAGGCCCCCAGACTGCGAGGATTGCTCCCCAATGAGCCAGGATTGATAAAACAATTCCCAACCCACTTGCATCATAATCCAGGTCCAGGGTAAGAGAAAAAGCGATGTTCCGATCCAATCGATCCATTGTTGCCGACGGGCAGATCCGGATTGATAAAAAATATCCACTCGGACATGGCGATCTTTCTGAAAGGCCCAGGCTCCGCTCAGAAGAAAAAGTCCGCTAAATAGATAAGTTTCAACTTCCATCATCCATACTCGCGAAAGGTCCAATGCATATCGCAAAACCACATCCACACTTACCCACAACACCAGAATGAGGCTTAGCCAACTCACAGCCTGGCCGATGCGCGCATTCCATCGATCAATTCCTCCTGTGATGCCCTGTATGAGTCTTCTTACCTGCATACCTGCATGAAAGTACACAAAGTCTTTTAGATTGAAAAAACAGCCGGAAAATCTTTGAGTATTTGAGAGAGAAGACTGTATCTTACCCATCGAACAAAGCCCGAGAGTGATGAAATCATTTGAACAGCCCGTACACTATATGATGGATGGTGATGCCTTCAGCCGGTGGCTGGGCTTGTCAGTCGAAGCTGTCGACGAAGGCTATTGTCGGCTGTCCATGCTGGTCAAAGCAGACATGCTCAATGGTTTTCAGATTCTTCATGGCGGAGTGGCTTTTTCATTAGCAGATTCCGCGATGGCTTTTGCGGCCAATACTCACGGTCAATTAAGCGTAGTCACGGATGCACATATTCAATTTCCTGCCTCAGCGACGAAAGGAGAGACGCTCATTGCGGAAGCCCGTGAAACGGCACGCAGTCGAAAAAAAGGCTTTTATGAAGTATCTGTTCGCGAAAAGGTATCCCAGAAGTTAATTGCAAGGTATCAGGGAAGTGTGTTTGTTCGCTCTGCAGCTATTCCACCGGACCCAAAACAATAGGACTGCTGAGATTGTCTTACATGAAAAGGAATATATGAAAAATATAGTCTTAGGAGGCGGTTGTTTTTGGTGCGTAGAGGCTGTCTTTCAGCTATTTGAGGGTATTGATGACTTGATGCCTGGATATGCAGGGGGGAAAACACCGAATCCATCATATCGTGAAGTTTGCTCGGGATCGACGGGGCATGCAGAAGTCGTTCGAGTTACATGGGATCCTGACAAATTAAGTTTGGAGGATGTAGTGACCTTATTTTTTCACGCTCATGATCCCACTACCCTCAATCGGCAGGGAAATGATGTGGGAACGCAATATCGCTCGGCCATTTTCTATCAAGACGATAAAGAAAAAGAAACGATAGAGCAGGTTATTGCCAAAATTGAAGAAGAGCAAGTTTGGAACCGCCCTATTGTAACTCAAGTGGAGCCTTTATCTAAGTTTTATCCGGCTGAAGATTATCACAAAAACTACTATCAGGAACACCCCTCTCAGCCCTATTGCAATATTGTTATTGGACCTAAAGTGGAGAAAATGAGGTCTAAATTTTCTGAATTACTAAAATCATAACCCATGAGCTATAATAAGTTAAACCCTGAGGAAGAGCGTATTCTTTTACACAAAGGGACAGAGCAAGCTTTTACCGGTGAATATAATGACTTGAAAGCCGAAGGAACATTTGTTTGTCGGCGATGTAACAATCCGCTGTATCACTCCGACGACAAATTTGACTCCGGCTGCGGCTGGCCCAGCTTTGATGATGAAATTACCGGCAATGTAAAACGAGTGCCCGATGCAGATGGACGAAGGACAGAAATTTTGTGCGGCAACTGCGGGGGGCATTTGGGACATGTTTTTTCGGGTGAAAAATTTACCTCAAAAAACACGCGCCACTGCGTCAACTCCTTGAGTGTGCGTTTTATTCCTGAAGGAGAAGAAATTCCTAAAATTAAGACTGAAGATGAGTAATTCGACCTATTCTTTTCTCGTAACAGGTGCTACCGGTTACATTGCCTCCTGGATCGTCCGGGATTTATTGAAAGCCGGACACAAAGTCTACGGCAGTGTGCGCGACCTGAATCAAAAAGAAAAGTACGAACATTTGCTGAATGTGGCTGAAAAGGCGCCGGGGACTTTGGAACTATTTGAGGCCGACTTGTTAATCGATGGATCTTTTACGGAAGCGGCAAAGGTTTGCGATTATGTGCTCCATACAGCTTCACCCTTTAAAATCAATGTAAAGGATGCTGAGAAAGAGCTGGTGGAACCCGCTGTTAAAGGAACAGAAAATGTCATGAAGTCTGCTCTTGCATCCGATCGCGTGCGGCGTATCGTAGTCACCAGTAGTGTGGCCGCCATCTATGGCGACAATCAGGATATTCAGGAAAAATCAGATGGCCAATTTGGGCCGGAAGATTGGAACACCACCAGCTCAGCTGATCATCAGGCCTATTCCTATTCAAAGACAGAGGCGGAAAAAGCAGCCCGGCGGCTTATAGAACAGCAGACAGAAAAAGACCTGGTTACTATTCATCCCGGCTTCGTCCTCGGACCTTCACTGGCGCCAAGAAAAGATTCGACGAGCATTGATTTCATCTTGCAAATGCTCAACGGTCAATTTAAGGTAGGAGCTCCTAAATTGTTCTTTGGTTTTGTCGATGTACGCGACATTTCTGAGATGCATATTCGAGCTGCAGTTATGGAGCGGGGAAATGGGGAGCGGTATATTGGAGTATCGGAAAGTGGTCATATGCTGGACTTAGCGAAGAAAATCGAGGCGCATTTCCCCGGCGAATTTCCCTTGCCTACGCGTTTCATTCCCAAATTGCTCATGTACTTCATGGGACCCTTTTTGGGTTTGAGTTGGAAGTTTATACGAAGAAATATTAGTGTTCCCATCAGTTTCGATACTTCTCTTACCAAGCGTGATTTAGAAATGGACTTTATACCGCTAGAAGAGAGTTTGCAAAATATGGTGAAGCAAATGAAGAAACGAAATTGGACAAATTGAGGGAAATATGCTACTTTTGCGCTGAATTTGATAACGAAATTCAAAGGTAAGAGTATGATAAAGTATGGATTTTTAAGTTTCCTTTTTCTTTCACTATTTATATGGGGTTGCGCTGATGATTCAGCGACTTCTGATGGTGAACAAGAAACCAGCCAAGAGTCCTTCACAGTAGATGTCGAATCTGATGAAGAGGGAACTCCCCTC
>Ga0209931_1000269_pt1 | contig 31394 bp, 22 predicted proteins | sample SalPonR1_B_D1_MG_FD_185697 | JGI IMG/M metagenome (GOLD analysis project Ga0209931, IMG submission 185697) | Salt pond soil microbial communities from South San Francisco under conditions of wetland restoration - Salt Pond MetaG R1_B_D1_MG... ...
ACTTTGGACTCAGGGACTTTCAAAGTTAGGTCATAATCTTTATGGCCATGGGCGATTGGAATAAACAGGGGCTTGATGAATAAAGACTAGTGTCATTACCACTAAATAAGTATGGAAAAGTCGCAGTAGATTTTTGTTCAGATCAAGGCGCGACGAAGGAGCCTAGCCCTAGCTAAGCGACTGAGAAGCAACGAGGATATGAGCAAAAAGATCAAGACTTGGTCTATAACGGATTTAGTGGTAATGACACTAGGTAGGGCTTAACCAAAGAGCCAATAAAGCCCCCAACCAAATTGTCGAGAGATAAAAAAAAGAAAATCGATGCCGGAAAAGGCTTTGAAAAAGTGGCATCCAGCTGGATGCCACTTTTTTTAATACTTTTATTTCGTGTACTTAACTGAACTATCAGTGTTGTAAAAGAAAAAGGCCCATTTTTCGGCTTGTTCCTCTATGATTTTAGAGGTCGGTTTTCCAGCTCCATGACCTGCATCAACTTCAATGCGAATTAATACCGGATCATCTCCCACATGAGCCTCCTGTAATCGGGCAGCAAATTTGAAGGAGTGGGCGGGCACTACTCGGTCATCATGATCAGCAGTGGTTATCATTGTCGCCGGGTAGGCAACACTATCTTTTAATTGATGAAGAGGCGAATACGAATACAGATTCTCAAAATGTACAGAATCATCACTGCTTCCATACTCGGGAATCCATCCCCAGCCAACGGTAAACTTATGATAGCGCAGCATATCTAAAACGCCGACAGCGGGAAAGGCCACGGCAAATAAGTCCGGACGCTGTGTCATACAAGCACCGACGAGTAACCCACCATTGGAGCCTCCGGCAATAGCTAGTTTTTCTGATTTGGTATACTGCTCATCGATTAGGTAATCTGCGGCGGCCATAAAGTCATCAAACACATTTTGCTTATTAAGCAACATTCCGGCTTTATGCCATTCTTCTCCATACTCACCGCCTCCGCGTAAATTTGGCATAGCAAATACACCTCCGTTTTCCAGTAAGATAAGTCGTGAAGAGCTGAAGGAAGGCGTAAGAGATATATTGAATCCGCCATATCCATATAAATAGGTGGGGTTGTTGCCATTCAATTCTAGTCCTTTTTTGTGGACCAGAAACATGCTAACAGGGGTACCATCTTTACTTTTGTAAGTGACCTGCTTTTCGACATAATCCTCAGGATCAAACTTCAACTCAGTTTTAAAGAACAGCTCACTTTTTCCTGAAGTAACATCATAGCTAAAAATACTGGGCGGTCGGGTAAATGATGTGAAAGTATAAAATAAAGTATCAGAGCTTTCTCTCCCGGAGAAACCACCGGCAGATCCCACACCGGGTAATTCGATTTCCATGCGGTTGGAGCCATCGTAGTCCATCACATAAACGTGGTTGGAAGCTTTTTCCAGATAGTTGGCAAATAGTTTGCCACCTCCTGTAGACACGGAATTCAGTAAGTGTTCTGTTTCAGGAATGATTTCTTCGGCCGCTTCCCAATCCAGAGTTTCGGTATTTATTTTCATCAGGCGGTAGTTGTCAGCTCCCCGGTTAGTTCGAACCCAAACATATCCATCAGCGTGATGAATTACTGAATTTTTAAAATCAAACCCTTCTTGTAGCGCATTAAAGGTGCTTTCGTCCTGATCCAGATGCTGGATATAGGTTTCGAAGCCATCTGTTCCTGTAGATGCATAGAGAGTTAAAATCTTTCGGTCTTCCGTTACGCTTACATAATGATAACGTTTGGGATTTTCGGGATCACTGTATATGAGCTTGTCATCCTCTTGATTCTCTCCTAGTTTGTGGTAATAAACGGAATGACCTTCATTTTCAGCGGAATACTCCAGACCGGATTCGGGCGCAGGATATCGGCTGTAATAGAAACCATCGCCCACCCAGCTTGCTCCGGAAAACTTAACCCAACTTAACTCGTCAGGCAATGTTTTTCCCGTAGCAACTTCTTTAACGTAAAAGGTTTGCCAGTCTGAGCCAGCTTCTTGAACTGAGTAGGTGACGTATTTATAATCCTTGGAAAAACCCACTACTGAAATCGCAGTCGTACCTTCTGGATTGATTTCATTCGGGTCGATAAATACTTCTGCCTCTCCATCGAGTCCTTTTTGCCGATAGATAACGGATTGATTTTGCAGACCATCATTTTTATAGAAAAAGTAGTATTCACCCGCTTTGTACGGACTGCTCAATTTGGGGTAGTTATACAGCTCCTCAAAACGATTTGCAATATCTTCTGTAAATGGAATCTGATCTAAATAACCATAGGTGACTTTATTTTGTCTTTTAACCCAATCCTCAACTTCAGCCGCTGTGTCCACTTCCAACCAGCGATAAGGATCAGGTACTGAGGTGCCGTGATAATCGTCGGTTACATTTACTTTTTTCGTCTCAGGATAGTCCACGGGAATAACGGGATTTTTTGTTTTAGCTTGCTCGTTTTGACCACAAGAATAGAGTAATATTAAAGGAAGCAGGATTACATATATTATGCGCATAATTAAAACGTTTGTATTTTGACCTCAAGATAACAAATCAATATGAAACGATCTGGCCAAATACATATAGCCATTCTAACTCTGTTTTTCGGATTTCAGTATTTGCTTCCCCTGGCAAGTTGGGGTCAATCGGAAGTGGCTCAGGTTATGACTATACAGGATGTAAAACCCGGTGCTGATATTTTCTTGAAAAACTATCGTCCGGAGGACTTCTCATCTATTGCTGTGGTGGCTCATGCCGGATCCACTTTGCAGGGAGGAGGACACCTCGTAGATGAAATGGTGGCGAGGAATTGGCCCATAAAATTTGTCTATGCTCCTGAACATGGGTTTCGGTCTGATGCCGATGCGGGCGCTCATATCTCTGACGGTCGAGATCATAAGTCGGGCCTCCTGGTAAAATCTCTGTATGGAGATAATCGTCGACCTGACCCTAATGATATTAAGTCTCTTGACGCAATAGTCTTTGATCTTCAGGATGTTGGCGTTCGGTTTTATACTTATTTGTCCACCCTGAAGTACGTACTCGATGCAGCGTCCATGCAGGGAGTACCGGTCTATATATTGGATCGACCCAACCCCAATGGCTTTTATGTAGATGGGCCCGTATTAGATACAGCATTTCGATCTTTTGTTGGGATTATTCCTGTTCCTATCGTGCATGGAATGACTTTAGGGGAAATGGCTCTTCTGATTGCGGGGGAACAGTGGATAGGGCAGGCCGATAATTTAGATTTGACGATCATCCCTTGTGAGGGGTACGATCGCGACAAAACATACTTTCCACCTGTTCCACCCTCGCCAAATTTACCCAACATTCGGTCCATTCTGCTTTATCCTCATATATGTTATTTTGAAGCTACCAGCTGTTCAGTAGGGCGAGGTACAGAACAACCTTTTGAGTTAGTTGCCCACCCGAACTGGACTTCCTATGAGTATGCTATTACGCCCGTATCCGGTCCGGGTGCGACTGCACCAAAGCATCAAAATACAGTGTGTTATGGCTGGAATTTAAATTCAATTTCTTTGGACAGCCTTACAAGCCGATCCGAAATCGATTGGAGTTGGTGGCTGTCTGCCGGAAGAGAATTTGATCGCTGGCAAGACTGGATCGACAGACCCGAATTTCTGAACTTATTACTGGGTACGGACCAATGGAAAATGATGTTTGAGCCCAATGGAATGGAGAAGTGGAAGCAAAGCTACCAAAAGGAGTTATCTGCATTCGGGTCAGTAAGAGCCCAGTATTTACTCTATGATTGACCTGCATACAGGCATTAAAGAAATCTGTACTTACTCAAGAACCTCAAAAACACTCGTGTTTTCTATCGGCGCCTTTGCAGGGGCCTCGTTATGTACTGTATTGACATTTTAGCGACAGAACAATTGCTGTATTGAACGCGGATTTCTCGTGATTTCGCAGGGATTAACAATGCTGTGGATATGATATCTTGGGGGGCTGCTGGATTAAACCCATCACGACGATGTATTTGTTTGAATAAAGCCGGATTGCAAAAGGTATGCCGGACTCGTGTGCAAAATAATATATGGTCACTGAATGTACGAACGATGCCTCAAGTGTGAATTTGCAGTGTCACCTAAAACGTATAGTTCAAGATAGGAAATCGAACCCATCACCAGTGATATGCGGCGCGACCCCTCAGCGGGCTCAGGACTTTCAGCGAGCGGAATTGCGATCGGGGGTATCGGGCATGAAATAAAGAGGGTGGAGAGTTCAACTATGCAGAGAAGGAATAGAAAAGTAGAAATTGTCAGACCCGCGATAAAAGCATGCAGCGGTAGGAGCGACCGCGGTTTAGCGAAGCTAAAATCACCTTTGATGGGTTCTTGATCTTTTGTTACTTTTGGATTAAGCCAAAAGTAAAAAGGAGTATGGGGGTGTGGCTGTGCGAAGGCCCTGAAAAAAGGGCAATTAAAGATCATGTCATTCACAGCCCGGCAATCCGTCCGCTATCTCGGCTGAGTCCGACTGCCGGCAGTGTCCCTAATTTATCGATTGTCAACGATCAGCCTTTTCGACGCGTCTTTCTCTTATGCACCTTTGCTAAAGCCTACGGTTTACTCTTTTGCCTAGCAATCTTACAACAACACGATTTTCGGGGATGGCCCAAAAAAAGAAATCGTGATAGGAGTGGGGGTGTATCAAGCGAAGGACTTATATAAGGTTTTTTAAAACAGGGTGTCGAATACTAGAATTTCCACATTAGCAAGATTGGATTAACAAACCGGAATTACTGATAAACAGCCTAAACTATCAAAAGGTAAGCTTTATTTGAGTAGCGACTTCCGTTCGTGTATTTCCCTCGATTTCATTTTGGCCTGAGCCAATACTCTCGGCCTGATTGATCCATGTGCGGGCAAAGCGAGCTTCCCAAAGTATGCCACGAGTCACTTTCCATCGGACATTTATATAGGCCCGAACGCCCTGGTCAAAATAGGCCGGAATAGAAAAACTATATAGAAGGTTGTTTTCGAATGCATACAGCCTGGAATTAAAGTCCTCACTTCGGAATATAGCAAATCGGCTGGTAAATGAGACCGGGTACCGCATAGGTTTATATATCATGTCACCATACAGCAAATATCCATACGATGGAGGCTGATTCAATTGTTTGGCTCTTAGCCATTCGCCTCGGTATCTGAGCTCAAGAGCTTTTGTCAATTTTTGACTGATATGCAGCCTCCACTGTTGACGCTCCAAAGGCAGCACTTCAGCTGATCGGGCACCATCTAAGCGCTGGTTCAGAGATCTGGTTTTGCTCCGAACTTGCAAATAGGCAGTAAATTTTCTCTTTTTATAGTACTCCAGTCGCAGTAGGTACTCGTTTCCCCGAGAAGGCGCGTCGACATTAAATCGCAGCCAGGGGTGAGTCCAAACATCTGCATAGGCCGAAAGCCGGAATGGACCTTTAATGTTCCAATCCAGGCCCGCATAAAAACCATGCTCATTAAATGCTTGTTGGACTTCTCCAAATACATTGGCATTGAGACTGAAATACTTTGGAGAATAATAGCGGTGCATAAAACTCATCTGAACATTTCGTTGCGGCGACATCATGAGGCCATTTAAAGTCGCAATTCCAAAGCCATTCGTAGCTGTTTCCCCGAAAAAATGGTAATTGCGACCGATGTAAGTGTAATCCGCACTTACAAATTGATAGTGATCCGACTGTGGCACGAAGAAATTGTATAAGTCATCTCTGCGATTCAATGGCGCTGAAAATCGCTCGGAAAAGTAATTGACTCGAAATTGAATATTATGGGCATCATAGGCAATCCGCCCTCCAACAATTTCATCATTGAGCGCTCCTTTGCGGGCAATTTCAGTTTCCGTCCGATGCATTCCCATGTTGTTAATCGATGAAAATGCGACCAGATTGGGCTCTCCGGAGTCCAGGGTGTCCTGACCAAATACAATGTTGCCGTCAATATTACGATTTGAGTAGAAAAAAAGCCCTGACCACTTCTCGCTAAGTGAAAAGTCAACTGCGCCTCCTCTCATAAAAGTATTTTCTGCCATGGAGGTGTGGGGGCGTATAGGGTATCCGCCACGTTTAATATTGTTTACGAAAGCCGTTTTTCCACCACCAAAACCGGAGTGGAGTATCAGACCTTGACCTAGACTAATATTGTAGTCCCCTATAGCTAACCGATTTACAGATTGAATGGGTTTTTCGACAAAGAGATGCATGGCGTGGTAGTCAAACCCGTTTGGATTACTGCCCGAAAAGAAGGACTCTCCCGGATCTTTCTCTGCGACCACTCCAACTGAAAACTTTTTGGGAAGACGATATACAAACCGGGTAAAAAGTCTTCCCGGGGGGCCTTCAAAAGCTGGGCCCTGACCTTCTCCGCGATCTTTAAATCCCTTAGCAGGTTCCAGAATTCGGTTGTAGCGCAGGTATAAAGTGGCCTGGGCTTCATCTAATAGCTGGGAGAGGGGCTGCTGCACCCAGGAAGGGGCTTTTCCCAAAGTGATAAAGGGCTCAAGTCTTTTAATAGTTCCGGGATCCATGTGGGGAACAGCCTGTAGTTCATAAATATCAACTAAGGGCCCCATTTCCGATCTGTAGTTCATTAGGGCGTCAATCTGTAGAGGCGATAACAAAAACAAGTCCTGAAGAGCTGAGCGCGAGGCATCATTTATCGGAATGGGGTTTTCTAAAAAGTAAGCAAGCTGATCGTAAATGATATTTACGTCAATTTGATCGGGAGCATCTGACCGAATGGAGTAGAAATCCTCAATGTATTGCTTTACCTCTTCGGGAATCTGTTGCGCTTTTAGGCTCGATTCAAAAGAAAAAAGCAAAAGAAGTAAAGCTGGAAAAAATATGCGACGCATAATTTTTAGAATATAGTTCGCTTCGAATTTCAAATATAAAGGAATTTTGAAGGGTTTGGGTGTTTTATGTCCTTCGCTATTTTTTTACCGTAGGAAATAGCTCTAAAATAGAGCTTGTGTAAAAACTTCAATATCTTTGGAGGAAACAAATCGTCTTGACACCATTTCTTATTGACATCGGCTTTTTCAGTGTTCGAATTTGGGACGTCCTTGATATCCTGATTACGGGCTATGTCATATATCTCGTTTATCGTCTGCTGAGAGGAAGTATTGCCATGAATATTTTTATCGGCGTCGTTCTCCTTTATTTGATTTGGTGGTTAGTGAAAACACTGGAGATGGATCTGCTGGGTTTGATCTTAGGCCAGTTTGTTAGTATAGGTGTGATTGTCCTCATTATCATTTTTCAGCCGGAAGTGCGCCGGTTTTTGCTGCTTTTAGGCAATTCTACCTTAAAACGACGAAGCCGGGTCATCGATCTTTTATTCCCATCAAATATTGAGGAAAAAACCTATAAACAAGCGGATGTGATAGCGCTAAAATCCGCTCTCGTCCGGATGGCTAAAAAGAAAACCGGTGCCTTGATTGTTATTGCTGATGCGATGAACCTCCTGACTTTCTCTCAGTCTGGAACCAAAGTGGATGCTTCGATTTCTCAGTCTCTAATCGAGAGCATATTTCATAAGGAATCCCCCCTGCACGACGGAGCTGTTATTATTTCGGATGGTCGTATCAAGACCGCCTCCGCCATTATGCCCGTATCTGAAAATCCCGATTTACCGAAAAGTGTAGGCTTACGACACCGGGCTGGGGTAGGAGCAACCGAAGGAACGACAGCTGTAGCGTTTATTGTTTCAGAAGAGAATGGAAAAGTAAGTTATGCCCGGGAAGGCCGATTGGTACGCAACCTGAATGAAGAAGAACTCTATGAGGTCTTATCGCGTTACCTGTAAAATCGGAAGACGAAGCATTTTTATTATCTTCGCAATCCTCAAATAAATAGTATGAAAGAAGTACAATCTTACATAGAAAAAAATAAAGACCGATTTCGCGACGAGTTGGTCGAATTTCTCAAAATTCCCAGTGTCAGCGCAGATCCTTCGCACAACGATGAAACCTTGCGAGCGGCTGAGTTTGTTCGGGATAAAATCCTCGATGCGGGCGCAGACCTGGCGAGAGTCGAGTCCACAGCCGGACACCCGATTGTCTATGGCGAGAAAATAGTGGGTGCGGATGCCCCCACGGTTCTCATTTACGGTCACTATGATGTTCAGCCCCCAGATCCCCTTGAATTATGGACTTCTCCGCCCTTCGAACCTGTCATTAAAGAAACCAAAATTCACCCCGATGGAGCCATATTTGCTCGCGGAGCTTGTGATGATAAGGGACAGGTGTTTATGCATATCAAAGCATTTGAAGCTATGCAGGCCACCGGAAAATTAAAGTGTAATATCAAATTCATGATCGAAGGGGAGGAGGAAGTCGGCTCATCCAACTTAGGCCCTTACATGAGAGAAAATAAAGAAAAGCTCAAAGCGGATGTGATTCTCGTATCGGATACAGCTATTATAGCGAATGACACGCCATCCATATCAGTGGGCCTTCGCGGTTTGAGTTATGTGCAAGTTAAGGTGACCGGACCCAATCGGGATTTGCACTCCGGAGTCTACGGCGGCGCTGTTGGCAACCCCATTAATGTCTTAGCCGACATGATCTCTTCTTTAATGGATGAGAATAAGCGGATAACCATACCGGGATTCTATGATGATGTGATGGAATTGGAGGAAGAAGAGCGCAATAAAATCGCTCAAATTCCTTTTGATAAGCAAGCATATATGGATGATCTGGATATAGATGATGTTCAGGGTGAAAAAGGCTATTCCACCATTGAGCGCACCTCCATTCGACCTACCTTAGATGTCAATGGTATTTGGGGGGGATACACGGGCGAAGGTTCAAAGACCGTGCTTCCTTCTGAGGCCTTTGCAAAAATTAGTATGCGATTGGTTCCCAATCAAAATAGCGATAAAATAACAGAGTTGTTTAAGAATCACTTCATTTCGATAGCGCCGGATAGCGTGAAGGTAGAAGTAGAGCCCCACCACGGTGGCGAGCCCGTATTACTTCCCACCGACAGTGAAGAGTATCAAGCTGCCCACAGGGCGATGGAAACCACTTTTGGGAAAGCACCAATCCCTGAGCGCGGTGGCGGCAGTATACCAATCGTAGCTTTATTTGAGGATATTTTAGGGCTGAAGACGATTCTTATGGGATTCGGGCTTGATTCGGACTCCATACATTCACCAAATGAGCATTTTGGTCTGTTCAATTTCTATAAAGGGATCGAAACCATCCCTCAATTTTTCCAAAACTATTATGAAAGTAAAAACAAGTCGTAATGAAAACATTAATCACCTGTTGTTTAAGTATCTGTTTGTTAACCGGCCTCATGGCCCAAGATGATAAAATGAAAGATGTATCCTCCAGTCTCGGTCTACTTATCGGTAATAACATGAAAAGTCAGGGCTTTGAAGGCCTGGACGCCGAAGCTTTTGCAAAATCTATGCAAGATGCGCTCGGTCGCGAAGTTTCGGATCAGGAGTTGGCCGAAGCCAATGAAACGGTAAATACCTTTATGCAATCCAAACAAGAATCGAAGCACGAAGACAATAAGTTGGAGGGCGAAAAATTTCTGGCCGAGAATAAGAAGAGAGAGGAAGTGAAAGTCACAGAGAGTGGCCTTCAATATGAAATTCTCGAAAAAGGCGATGGCGCGATTCCAGGAGCAGAAGACAAAGTTAAAGTTCACTACCACGGCACACTGATCAATGGCGAGGTCTTTGACAGCAGTGTAGATCGTGGCGAACCCATTTCATTCCCGGTCAATGGCGTTATTCAAGGGTGGCAGGAAGCCTTACAAATGATGCCTGTGGGATCCAAATGGAAATTGTATATCCCCTACGATATTGCTTACGGCTCACGTGGTGCGGGTAACTCCATAAAGCCATACTCTACCCTGATTTTTGAGGTGACCTTATTGGATATTGAGTAAAGGATGCGCATTGACGTCATAGCGGTCATTCCCGAGCTGCTCGAAGGGCCGTTCAGCCATAGTATTCTCAAGCGAGCCCAAAAACGGGGGCTCCTAGAGGTCCATGTCCATGATCTTCGAGCGTTCGGGCTGGGAAAGCACCAGCAAATTGACGATTATGCCTATGGCGGGGAAGCCGGAATGGTCATGAAACCCGAGCCGGTCTTTGACTGCGTCGAGTCCCTGAAGTCTCAGCGTGACTACGACGAAATCATTTTTATGACGCCGGATGGACGTCGCTACAATCAACCTTTAGCGAATCGCCTCTCCCTGCATCAAAATCTGATTTTGCTATGTGGTCATTATAAAGGCCTTGACGAACGCGTTCGCGAACACCTCATCACCATGGAAATCTCCATCGGCGATTATGTCCTTTCGGGAGGCGAGCTGGCGGCTGCCGTGGTGGTCGATAGTATTGGTCGGTTGATTCCGGGTGTACTGAATGATGAGACCTCCGCGCTGACTGATTCCTTTCAAGATGATTTATTAGCTCCGCCGGTCTATACTCGTCCCGCGGAGTTCCGGGGCTGGAAGGTCCCCGACATTTTGCGTTCCGGCGACTTTCCAAAGATTGAAAAATGGCGGGAGGATCAGGCCTTTAAGCGCACCCGGGAGCGAAGACCCGATTTGTTGGAAGATTGATATTTTTCTTTTTTGGGTGTATCCCCCGAGGCGCCTTCGGCGCTCGGGGGTCGGGCTATTCAGGGGTTCCGTCCTCGAGGGGCTGCGCCACCTCGGGACCGCTTCGCGCCCTTACTATCCCTTACACGGGGGGACGGTTTATTTGGTTGTAAGATTTTTTGATGCTCTTTATTAGGGATTTCATCGCTTCGGTAAGTGGCCAAATTCTAAAAAGATGGAAAATAGGCAGTGGACCGCTTTTGGTATTGTTCGTCTTGGTATGTAGAGGAATGAGGGAAAACATACGCTACTATCCTCATCCTTTGCCCGACGAAGCACCTATGTCGCAGGCAAGTCCGCGCTCCCACGCGATATTTTTTCCTCCCACACCGTTCTGGACTTGCTCCGGGATCTCCTACTCGCATACCGTTTTTTTTACATTACACCCAAAACAAAATAAAACACTCCTCATCCCGGACCCCGATCCGGGATCTGTTCCTCGCAAAACGGGTTTTCCACTGTGCGATCCCGGGTCTTAGCTCCTCAATCCACAATAAATTAGGAAAGGGAAGGTCGATCGCTTTTGAGGGTGCAAAGGTACGTCGGTCAAGGAATGAGGGAATTCAAGTTATATGGGTTCATCTTTCTAGTCTGATAATCCCAAAGCCCTGAATGGGCGTTATGCCACCTCGGTCTCCAGACTACGCATCTTCTACTGCGCCCCTTCAGGGCTTAGAAATATCGCTCATTTGAACACAGGCCTTCAGCCTGTGCTGTTGTTCTGCGCCCCTTCAGGGCTTTTTCCAATTCAGTTTGCTTGTACGGATTGCCTATACACAGTGGCGTAAAAATAAGCACTTTCGTTATTTTTCAATCGTAAAATTTAGAAAAAAAACCGAACCTTTCATTTCAGCCCAAACCCAAGCCATTGTTTATAGCTGTTGTTTTAGCAAGAACTTCCGCGTTCTGCTATGCGGTTTGTAATAAATTAATTCCAGATAATTCTTGTCCGATTTGGTGAATTCCGCTTAATATTTTTTCAGTTTGTTTCGGTGATGGTTTTTTCGTTCCGGAAACATATTGAGAAAGCAAGGTAGCGTTCATTCCAATTTTTTCAGCGAGGAATTTTGCATTTATTACTTTATAATATTTAAAAAACTGCTTAAAGTCTATTTCGAATCGGATATCATTTGCATCTACTTTTACTTTTTCATCCTCAAAGTAAAATTCAGTCGCTTCATACGCACTATTTATCAATTCAGGAATTGATTTTCCAGTAGTGAAAATCGGATAACCCTCTGCATATGCTGAAAAACCTGTATCAGTTTTCTCAACAGTCAATATTATTTTCTTTTTTGCCATAATCTTATAATTTAATTCCAGCGTCTTTGAGAATTTTCTTTTCCAATCCTTTACCCATTTCTTGACTCCCGTGATTTGGAAATATTATTATTCCTTTTTTCGTTTCGTGATGCATTTTTACGTGTGAGCCTTTTTGAGAAACTGGATACCAACCATCTTTAGTCAAAATTTTATAAAGTTTGGAACATTTCATTCAGTTTTCGTTTTGAAACACAAAATAAAGGTAAATTATTATTTACTTTTTAGCAAGAGTTTTATTTTGAAAATGAATTTTTTTCAGCATTTGCTACAACTATTATATAATCATGTCATTGGTACGCGTTTCTCATATTGATTACCCAGACTTTCAGAAAAGAAATCAGAGCCATCATTTAATCAAAAAATTAGCTGGTAAGACATCCATTAGGAACAAGATGATGTGGGAAGGCCAGCGCGAAGGTGAAGTGATGAATAAAACGCGGGATCTCCTGCTCGCATATCGTTTTTTTTTACATTACACCCAAAACAAAATAAAACATTCCTCATCCCGGACCCCGATCCGGGATCTGTTCCTCGTAAAACGTTTTTTCCACTGTGCGATCCCGGGTTGTAGCCCCTCAATCCACAATAAATTAGGAAAGGGGAAGGCCAACCGCCTTTTAGGATGTGCATCTCCTTCGGTTGAGGAATGAGCAAGGTTCTTTTCCAGCATATTCAAAAGGAGTCTTCTCCGGCAGGGATAGAAGCGATAGGCGCGGGTCGCGCAGGCATAGCAGCCGTAGAGCGTGGCGGTGACCGTAAGGAAACCCTACTAAGCCGTACGGATGCTTACTGCGCGGCCTGTGACTACAAGCGAATAGCCCGACCGCGCCGATGTGCCGAAAGAGTCTCCATTTTGAAACAGAGGCGCGGTGCCGGCCTAAAAAATAAAATTATAGACCTAATCATTTATCCCTCGGACGTACGTTTCCGGTTACTGTGAATAATGCCTCCGGGCTCCAGATTATTTGCGCATCCACTTAATGATCTCTTTAACTCCTGCCTTTTTACCGTACATGAGAATGCCCACGCGGTAGATTTTCGCGGAAAAAAGCACTACACCGTAGGTGGCGGCGAAAAGGAGAATCACGGATAGTCCCACTTGCCATAATGGCGGGTCATACGCCAGTCGACAAGGCATAACAATGGGGGAAAATAGGGGGAACATGGAGCTATACACGGCAAGCGGGCTGTTGGGCGATTGTGCGGCAACAATACCAATATATAGGGCTAAAACAACCGGAATCGTAACGATGAGGGAGAGCGAATTACTCTCGCCCAGGTCATCACCCATCATGGCACCCATAGCGCCAAAGAGGGAGGAATACAATAAGTAGCCGCCCACATAATAAAGGATAAAGGAGATGCCGATTAGCCACCAGTTATAGCTAAGTAGCTCCCGAATGATATTCTCTATAATACTGGTATCTAAATTTTCAGCCGCTGCCATTTGGTCTGCTGTGGGGCCCGAGCCTTCCAGGGAGAGCCCAAAGGTGAAACTGATGCCCAGTACGATAATAGGAATTAAAATCATCCAGCTGACAATCTGGGTTACACCTACAGCACCTACACCGATCAATTTCCCCATCATAAGCTGAAAGGGGCGGACGGTGGAAATCATAATTTCCACGATGCGATTTACTTTTTCTTCCATGACTGACCGCATGATCATCATCCCATTGATGAAAACCATAAAATAAATCAGGAAAGCGATAATAAAACCAATCGCCGATGCTACATAGGGAGCGATGCTACTGCCTTCATCGAGATCTTCTTCCTCGTCCACCTTCAGATTAGTGGAGGAGGCAATGCTGACATCCGTTTCAAGCTTATCGAGAAGGGATTGATCGATTTGAAAGATATTCATCTTCCAGTCTTTTATCCGGGCTCTTAAATAAGAAGAAATAGAGGCATCCACATCAATATTGAGCCGTTCCGGAGCAAAGTATTTCACTTGAAGTACATCTATATTGGCTGAATCAGGTTCGGGAATGATGAGAATGCCATCATATTCTTCCTTCTCCCGCAGATCAAACAGTTCCGCTTTTGGCAATTCAGAGAAAACGCCTTTCATAGAGCTGTTGGGCTCAAATGTGTTCTCTAGAATATTTCCCGGATCTGATATTACAAATGTCTTTTGCTCATCAGCGGAATAGGAAAAGATCCAACCTATGACAAAGAACATGGCTGCTAACAAAATGGGAGCTCCGAATGTGACCAGCAAAAACTGTGGTTTTTTTACTCGACTCCAGTACTCGCGCGATATGATAATACCCGTTTTACTCATGCGATTTGTGGATTTTTTTCTCCGGTAACTTCTATGAAAATTTCATTGAGACTCGGCAGACTTTTTTCAAAATGCAATACTTCAATATTTTGCTGAATGATATGTTGTAAGAGGGTAGATGCTGGCGTTTCTTCCGGAAGTCGGACTTCCCATAAGCCTTTATTAGTCTCCTTTAATACCTCTACCTTGTCGGGCAGAAAAGCAGAAGGGTCTTGTCCGATGTCAATAAGATATTCATTATTCCAATATTTCATCTTGATATCTTCGATCGGTCCTTCCAGAATTTTTGCACCGTGATTGACTACGACGATCTCATCGCATAGTTCCTCGACCTGTTCCATTCGGTGTGTCGATAAGATCACACCGCATCCTTTCTCACTTAACCGTATAATTTCTTTTTGAACTAGTCGGGTGTTCACCGGATCAAGGCCTGAGAACGGTTCATCCAAAATCATGAGCTTGGGGTCATGCATCACCGTGGCGATAAACTGCACTTTCTGTTGCATCCCTTTCGATAGTTCTTCAATTTTCTTGTCCCACCAATCTGCTATCTCAAAGCGATCCAGCCACTCCATGACTTTTAGTTTCCCCTCCTTTCGACTCCAGCCCCGCAACCGAATCAAATACATTAAATGATCCCCGACACTCATTTTTTTATAGAGGCCTCTCTCCTCGGGTAAATAGCCGATATGCTGGGATAGCCGACCGTCTACCACTTTCCCGTTTAGCGAAATCGTTCCTTCATCGGGAAGAGTAATCCCGGTTATCATTCGAATGGTCGAAGTCTTACCTGCGCCATTGGGGCCGAGTAGTCCAAACAAGACACCGGGCTTGACACTAAAGGTGAGGTCATCTACGGCCAGATGGCCTTCATATTGCTTCGTAACATGCTGTAAGTCTAAAATCGGGTGCGAGTTTTCCATATAGCTAAGTCATAATGATGTCACAAATATAAGCCCGAAGACTCAAATAATTATAATTCATTCGATGAACAAGTGAATTTTTCGGAAGAACAAAGGAATAGATCCAAGCTGAGCGTTCAGAAATGGATTAACCCCCGGTCTCCTTGCGAAGTTGTTCAATTTGACTGTTCCACAAATCTTTCTGCTCCTGAACCTCATCTTCATCGGCAAAATCAGTGATTTCAAGGATAGTTTCTCCAGTCACATCGGACTTATACATTCGATATTCGAAATACTCTTCTTCATCGTCTGCATCCAGCCATCGAAATCGAAGACGCTCTTCTTCAATATCATCGACAAGCTCGGCTTCTTCCTCGAAACCTTGCCAATTGAAAGTGTAAATGTCATCTTTAATGTCTACACCATCGCAAAACCACCGAATCAGGGTAGAAGGGGTGGTTAAGAATTGGTACAGAATGGCTGGTGAGGCTCTGAAAATATATTCTAAGTCGAAGGATACACGCTTCATAAATCAAAGGTTTTTCTTTAAGTCGGTAATAAACTGTAAATTTGCAATTTTTCATAAAGAAATGAACTTTTTTTCCAAAAATCGAATTGGAAAGATCGTATTGAGGCTTAAAAGTCGCTTGAGACAAGTAAAGCATTTTTTTTCAACCAAACTTAAATGATTGCATGAGGCAGCTTAAGATTACGAAATCCATAACCAATCGGGAAAGTCAATCTCTCGAAAAGTATTTGCAGGAAATAGGTAAAGTGGACCTATTAACACCTGAAGAAGAGGTCGAACTAGCAAAACGGATCAAAAAGGGGGATGAAATCGCCCTCGAAAAACTCACCAAAGCAAATTTGCGTTTCGTCGTCTCCGTGGCGAAGCAATATCAAAATCAAGGACTTTCTCTTAGTGATTTGATCAACGAGGGGAATTTGGGATTAATAAAAGCGGCACAGCGATTTGATGAAACCCGTGGTTTCAAGTTCATCTCCTATGCGGTTTGGTGGATTCGTCAATCGATTCTGCAGGCGCTCGCCGAACAGTCTCGTATTGTGCGACTGCCTTTAAATAAAGTCGGGTCTTTGAATAAGATTAACCGCGCTTTTTCTGAATTGGAGCAGAATTACGAGCGAGAGCCCTCTGCTGATGAGTTAGCCGAGCAGTTAGAAATTTCACCGGAGGAGGTCGAGACGACATTGGCTGTTGCCTCTCGTCATGTCTCTGTCGACGCGCCTTTTGTGGAAGGAGAAGATAATTCCTTACTCGATGTATTGGAGAATGACAAAACGCCAAATACAGATGAAGACTTGGACTATACGCAGTCATTAAGTAAGGAAATCAACCGATCATTGAGTTCCCTGACAGAACGACAATGCGATGTGATCAAATTATACTACGGTATTGGCCTTAAACATCCTATGTCCCTGGAGGATATTGGTGACAAATTTGGCTTGACTCGCGAACGCGTTCGCCAAATTAAGGATAAAGCTATTAATAAGCTTCGAACGACAAACCGCAGTAAACTGCTTAAAAACTACTTGGGTGTAAAGTAAAGTGTTATAAGTAGGGTGAAAATAGGGCTTAGCAAATACATGCTAAGCCCTATTTTTATTTGGTGAGAGACCACTCGTAGACTTTATTTCCAAATTAAGTTTTATTTGTAGGAACAATGAATTATCTATATCCCTTTTTTTATTGATTGATTGAGTGTTTATTGGTCTCGAGATTTGCATAACCAAATAAGTTTGCTATTTTTGAATTAAACCTACAATAATCAAAACTATGAAGCAGCTTTTTACCTTTTGCGCTTTCGCGTTTTTCTCTCTTTTTGTGATAAATAATTCACATGCCCAATTAGCCGACGGTTCTGAGGCTCCGGATTGGACGCTGACGGATCTCGATGGCAATACACATACTTTGTATGATGAGTTGGATGCAGGCAGGCAGGTTTATTTGGTCTTCTCAGCGACTTGGTGCGGTCCTTGTTGGGGCTACCACAATTCCGGAAATATGGAATCCATATACGAGGATTTTGGGCCTGATGGTACCAATGAAGCTCGAGTATATTTTATCGAAGCCGATTTAAACACGAATGAGGCTTGTTTATATGGTCCTTCAGGTTGTAATGGCACTACGCAAGGAGATTGGGTAGATGGGATTCCATTTCCCATTATCAACCTTACCTCAGCAAATGGGCCTTCGGTAGCAAGTCAATATCAAATTGGCTATTACCCAACGGTTTACACGATTTGTCCGGATAAGCGCATCTTCGAAACAGGTCAGGCTTCTTCTGCTGTCTTGGAAACGTATATGACAAGTTGCGATATGGCACCGGTCTCAATAGATCCATACGACGAATTATGTTTCGAGGATGAAACCGGAGGTATAGATATCGAAATTATCGAAGGACATGGGAATGTTAGTTTCTCCTGGAATAATGGCTCTAACAATCAAAATTTATCCAATGTAGGTCAGGGTGTTTATACCGTCACGGCCACAGATGGCAACGGAGTATTTATCGAAATGGAAGGCGAAGTGGGCGGTCCCAATGCGCCATTAGCCGTTGAGGAGGACAACCTAGAATTAGATCAACCCTGTTTTGGCGATGCCGAAGGGGCCATTGAGTTATCCGCATTTGGGGGAACTCCGGGGTATACTGCGGCTTGGTCAGATGGAGAAACGGGTTTTGTACGAACCGGCCTGCCCGTCGGGCAGTACTCAGTCGACATCACAGATGCAAATGGCTGCGAAGAGTCTATGTCTTATGAAATCACTGAGCCGCCGCTGCTGACCCTGGATTTAACACGAATTAACGAGAATTGTGATCAATCCGATGGGGTAATTATTGCCACCGCCGATGGGGGAACTCTTCCCTTTCAATATGATATCGGTTTTGGTCCATCGAATAACAATAGTTTTACTGATTTGCCGGCCGGCAATTATAATTTGACTATTACCGATGGTAATGGATGTCAGGAATTCGACAATATCGAAATTGAAAATGAGCCTGCTCCTGTAGCCAATGCCCCCGCAGAGATGGAAATTCAATGTGCCGGGAATGAGCTCATTATTGATGCCTCAGACTCCGAAGTCGAGTCAGGTACAGATATTGAATGGACTACGGCTGATGGAAATATAGTAGACGGAGGCAATAGCTTGACACCTACCGTGGATCAGGCCGGAACGTATACATTGACCTTGACCAATTCCTCAGTTTGTACAGATATCGCCGAGGTATTAGTCGAAGTAGGTGGAGATCAGCCCATTGCTGATGCAGGCGATACCGGTGAATTGGACTGCGCACAAACCAGTGTTACGATTGGGTCATCAAATAGCTCCAGCGGACCTAACATTTCTTACGAATGGTTAGATGAAGATGGAGAAGTAGTGGGAACCACTCAATTTGTTGATGTAGATAATGTAGGTGTCTACACCTTAACCGTGAGTGATTCAGAGACGGGATGTGCCTCCGAAGCTACCGTTGAGGTTATTGAAGTGAGTTCAGATCTGGAAATTCAGACTGCGGCCTCAGGGCCGATTAGCTGTGTTGCTGTCGAAGTGGAAATCTCAGGAATGGGAAGTACGAGTGGACAGAATATATCCTATCAGTGGTTAGATGCAGATGGAAATGAAATTAGCTCTGATCTTACGACCACAGTAAATAGCAGTGGAGAGTACACTTTGATTATTTTGGACGGAGAGACGGGCTGCTCGACTCAAGAAACGGTTGTTGTCGACGAAGATATTGAGACACCCACAGCTGAAGTAGAAGGGGAAACGGTTATTGGCTGTGACCAGGAACCTGTGTCATTATCTGTTAATAGTTCTGCCACGGAGCGAAATGTGGTTTGGTACCGGGTGGATAACGGTGATCTCATCGAAATCGGCTCTGGCGATAATATCTCTATCTCAGAAGCCGGCGAATATCAGGTAGAAGTGACCGATACAGAAAATGGATGTGCTACTGATGAAGCTTTCCTCGTAGATTTGGATGAAAATGTGCCTGCTATAGAATTGGCTACCCCGTCATTGTTAAGTTGTACCTTAACGGAAATTTCACTCGATGCAACGGGGTCCAGTCAGGGGCCTGAGTTTACCTACGAGTGGGTTACTTTGGACGGAAATATTGTTTCCGGCGCCAACACACTTTCTCCTGTGGTTGGATCAGTGGGAACCTATGAGCTCCGAATTATAAATACGGATAATGGTTGTGAAAATACGCTGAGTGTTGAGGTGGAATCATATAATGAAGCCCCCACGGCTGAAGTAGCGGTAGAAACAAATCAGCGAACGCTGAATTTTGATGCAGATTACGAAGGGAGTGATTTATCCTACTCCTGGGATTTTGGGGATGGAAATACTTCCAATGATCCCAACGGTGAACATACTTATAGTGACAATGGAACCTATGAAGTCTGTCTGACGGTATCAAACGATTGTGGTGAAAACACCTATTGTGAGTCTGTAGACATTTCCGTTCAGGCCTTGTCAGCCAGTGGCTCTGTTTCTAATATTAATTGTGCTGGAAATGCGAATGGTGCCATTCAGTTACAAGTTTCAGGCGGAATCGCACCTTACACCATTGAGTGGAGCACTGGCGAAGAGGATGTTTTAGAGCTTTCGGGATTAGAAGCAGGTATTTATACAGTAACCATCCGTGATGCGGAAGGAAACGAGGAGGTTCTCGAGTTCGAGATTCTTCAGCCTGATCCCATTTTACTTGAAAATGTGTCCATATCCAATAGCTCTGGAAGTGAAGACGATGGTTCTATCAGTTTTGATATTACTGGCGGAACGCAACCCTACTCTTTTTCATGGTCTAATGGTGAGACTACTCAAAACCTGGATGATTTAGCACCAGGAGAGTATTTTCTCACTGTAGTTGATGGGAACAATTGTACAGAGGAGTTTGGTCCCTACACTGTGGGTGTGAGTAGCTCGATTGCCAATGAGCTCGACTATCAGGTTTTTGATTTATACCCGAATCCGGTTGCACATCAGTTGTTTGTTTCCCTGGACTTGAATTCCGCTGTGAAGGATGTTCAACTAGAAATCATTAATCCTCAGGGTCAATCTCTGTGGATGAAAGATTTCGGTCAGCGTCAGCAATTGCGTGAAAAGGTAGAAGTTTCCCATTTGCTACCGGGAACTTACTTCATGAGACTGCAAGCGAATGAAAAGCAAGCAGTACGGACGTTTATTGTAAAATAGACCCCTCCGGTTTTTTAAATAGATACTCAACAAAGCATCATCGATTTTTCGATGGTGCTTTGTTGTTTTCGTCTAAGTTTTCCTGAATTGACTTCAATTTCATCATGCATTCAATAGGCGTCATGGTACTTAGTCCAAATTCTTTAGCTCATCGCGAAAAGCTTCCCATTGCGGATCGACGCCCCCAAACATACTTAGCTGAACGCCCGTGCTGGGCTCCATTTGAGCCAATTTTTGTTGCGTTTCCTCTTTTTGCTGGATATTCTTGGACTCCAGTCGACTTAAAATCTGACGCGCGCGATCAATCACGAGATCAGGCATACCCGCCATTCGAGCCACCTGAATACCGAAAGAGTGGTGAGACCCTCCAGCTTGTAATTTCCGAAGAAAAACGATCTGATTGCGACTCTCTTTGGTCGCGACATTATAGTTTTTCACTCGCTCGTATTTATCTGCCAATTGGTTTAGCTCATGATAGTGCGTGGCAAATAGCGTTTTCGGAGCACCGCCTGTAGATTCGTGCAGAAATTCAGCGATCGCCCAGGCAATCGAGATTCCATCATAGGTGCTTGTTCCCCGACCAATTTCATCCAGGAGAATCAATGATCGCGGAGATACATTATTCAGAATGCTTGAGGTCTCATTCATTTCCACCATAAAAGTGGACTCCCCGGAACTAATGTTATCTGAAGCGCCTACACGGGAAAACACCTTGTCGATGCGCCCAATACGAGCAGATGAGGCGGGCACAAAGCACCCCATCTGAGCCATGAGGACAATGAGCGCGGTTTGACGCAAAATGGCTGATTTTCCCGACATATTGGGTCCGGTAATCATCATGATTTGTTGTTCTTTATCATCGAGGTATATATCATTAGGAATAAAGGGCTCCCCAGTGGGTAGGGACTTTTCGATGACCGGGTGGCGCGCCTGCTTCAGGTCGATGATGAATTCATCATCCATAACTGGCCTCACATAATCGTTCATTTCGGCAATTTGTGAGAAGGCTAATAGACAATCGAGTTTTCCCAGCGTGCGTGCGTTGAGTTGAATGGGCTCAATATAGGCTTCCAGATAGGATACCAACTCATCGTAAAGAGCTGCCTCCAATTCCAGACTTTTCTCTTCAGCGGTGAGTATTTTTTCCTCCAGGATTTTCAATTCCTCTGATATATATCGCTCTGAATTGGTGAGGGTCTGTTTCCGTATCCAGTGGTCGGGAACCATTCCCTTATTCTTATATTTATTCGTTACTTCGAGATAATACCCAAATACATTATTGAAGCCCACTTTGAGATTTTGAATACCCGTCTCCTCCGCCTCTTTGACCTGAAGATCCAGCAGCATCTTTTTACTATCCTTAATGATGGATCTATATTCATCCAATTCAGGATGAAATTCATCTGCAATCACTTTTTCCTTTCCGATCTGCGGTGGAGGCGATTCCATTAAAGCCGTTCCAATTTTTGCACGCACCGTAGGGCAATCATTTAGCGCGTGTATCATAGGCTTAAGACCTGCTACCTTCGCAGATTCGAGTTTTTCGCGAATGTCAGGAACTCGATCCAGAGCGACCTTGAGCTGAGCGGTTTCTCTGGGGTTGATTTTTTTGGAGGGTACTTTTGAAATCAGGCGCTCGAGGTCGCCAATGCTTTCCAATTCTTCACGTAAATCGGCACGGGCCGATTCTTCACTCAAATAGTGCTCGACAATATCATGACGCCCTTTGATATCATCGAGGTCATTTATAGGAAGAACGACCCACTTTTTCATCTGTCGCGCGCCCATCGGTGAAATCGTATCATCCAGAATTTCATATAAGGGAATGCCGGTGGCATGCGGGCTTTGAATCAGCTCCAGATTCCGAATGGTGAATTTATCGAGCCAAACATACTCCTCACTCTGTAACCGTCGGATGGAATTGATATGAGCCGACTGTGTATTTTCAGTGCGCATGAGATACTGGAGAATAGCCCCGGCGGCTATTTGCGCACTTTTCAATTCCTCGATCCCAAAGCCCTTTAAATTTTGAACTTGAAATTGATCTAATAGCTTGGGGCGGGCAAAATCCAGCGTAAAGATCCACTCCTCCAGGGGATAGATATGAAAATCGGTGCCTGTCAGGACATGCATTTCTTCTTTTCGTGTAGAAGCATATATGATTTCCCGCGCCTGCAAACTCTGTAAGAGCTTTTCTACCTGAGCAGACGATCCTTCGCTCACTAAAAATTCTCCGGTAGAAAGATCTAGAAATGCTACGCCCATGCTGTCGCCCTCAAAGTGGACGGAGGCCAAAAAATTATTGGATTTATGGTCCAGCAATTGATCATTTAATGCGAGGCCGGGTGTAATCATTTCCGTAACCCCGCGTTTGACCAATTTGGTATTCTTATTTGGTTTTTCCAGTTGTTCGCAAATCGCCACTCGCAAGCCTGCCTTGACAAGCCGGGGCAGATATAAATCTAAAGAGTGATGTGGAAATCCCGCAAGTGCGATATTGCTCCCTCCATTATTACGACTCGTGAGCGTTATACCTAATATATTGGCGGCCTTTTCAGCATCATCACCAAAAGTTTCGTAAAAATCGCCCACTCTGTAGAGCAATAGTGCATCAGGGTACTTGCTTTTCATTTTGAAGTACTGCTGCATCAGAGGGGTGGGTTTCTTCGCCGCTTTTTTCTTCTTACTCACACTCGCTTTTTGCGTAAAAGTAAAACTTATTTAGAAAAGTAAATATATAACATAAGGAAAAGCAGTGGGATTATCCACATTTGAGATATTACCAGATGATTTTTGCTATGATTTTGGGCGTGCCCCTTCTCCCTTTTCCTTCCGCTGCGCTCAGGAATAAAGGTCTCAGGGTCGGTCCCTTCCGGGGTTCGCTGGACGCTCCGTCCTTTAGAGACGCGAAGCATCGCGTCTCTACTGCGGACTGCCGGCCCTCTGGGTCCGGCACCCTCCAGGCACCTCACGCTTCCGCGCTCCGCGCGGTATATTCCCCGGACACCTCCCACGAATACAGCATTAAGTGTTTTGCCGGGATGTGTGTAACGGTTAGATACAGGCTAAATATTGTTGAATGGGTTCCAGATTTGTATTTCTAGTGTCATTACCACTAAATAAGTATGGAAAAGTCGCAGTAGATTTTTGTTCAGATCAAGGCGCGACGAAGGAGCCTAGCCCTAGCTAAGCGACTGAGAAGCAACGAAGATATGAGCAAAAAGATCAAGACTTGGTCTATAACGGATTTAGTGGTAATGACACTAGTGTCATCTGAGAAAAGGTTTTAATCCCCCGTTTTGAAGAAAGTTTATCTTGAAAACTCAACAACTAAACGATTCAACGATTCAACGATTCAACAACCAAACGATTCAACGATTTAACGATTCAACAACTAAACGATTAAACGACTAAACGACTAAACAATTAAACAACTTATGCCCCATATTCCGGGTGAGGGATAGTAGGGGCCGCGAATACAATGAGCGGGTCCCGAGAAACGCCTGTGGCGATTCTCGAGGACGGAACCCCCGCATAGCCCGGCCCCGAGGTTCCGCCATTTGGCGGATCTCGAGGGACACCCCCAAAATATTAATTGAAAATGGCGATGCAGATGATACGTATATAAAGTGATTATATGGACAGGATTTCGTAATTTTGTAGCCCTAAATAATAAGACATGTTAAAGACTTTAGACGAACTGAAACCCGAAGATTATCAGCGCTTAGTAGATGCGTTTCCCATGATAACCGTTTTGATTGGATCTGCAGATGGCTATCTGGATCAAAGTGAAATTGAGAATGCCCATCGTATAGCTGTCATTCGCTCGCACTCGTTCGATGCGGATCTAAAGCCTTTTTATCTGGATGTATCCAAGGAGTTTCGGTCCAAAATTGAGGACACTATTGATGTTGCTCCACGCGATGCTGAGCAGCTTCAAGCCTTTATTTCCAAAGAACTCGAAAAGTGCTCTCCTGTGCTATCTCAATTGAATCACGATCTGGGGACTCGCTTATTTGAATCTATGCGATCCTTTGCCCGTCACATTGCGGAATCTTCAGGTGGCTTCCTCAATTACCTTTCAGTCAGCTCAGAAGAAGAGGCGTTGATGAATCTCGATATGATTTCTTACGATTCGTCTATCTAATGAACAACCAACTTTTGGCGGTAAATTTGGTCTCCTAAATCAATATTCACAAAGTATAATCCCGGAGGCAAACTCAAATTTTGCAGGGAAGTTGGGGAGTCTATATTCAAATAGCTTTCCGTTCCGTCAGCTCGATAAAAGTCGGCGGATTTCCAATTACGGGCGTTGGCGATCCGAAGAGTTTCACCTACCGGAAGTGGATTGGGAAAAATAAGAGGTTCGGATTGAATCTGCGATAAGGAAGAGCTGGTTATACACTCCGGATCGGATGACTCGCGTACGGTTAAAAAATACTCTCCGGGAAATACACTGCCGGGAAATTCAAAACTTTGTGTGCCTAAGCCTGCGAAAGTAATATTGAGGTCGAGCGATAAATCATAGTTGCCGGGTGAGGTCCCTTCCGGCACCGTGCCGTAGAGAAGCAGGCAGCCCGAGCTCAGCGCGGGCATCGTACAGTTGCCTGGTACGCATAGATAATCAATCCCCGGAGGTAAACCCTCAATAGCGCCTTGGGTGGGCACATCGGCCGAAATGATTTCTAAACTGAGTTCCTGACCAAACAAGTCTATAGTGATAGAGTCTGGAATGATTACAGTCAGGGTGTACTCGTAATAATTTCCTATACAAGCGGGCTCATCAATGCCGCCATCTGGATTTTCATCCGTAATGGGGGCCGGATAAACTCCGGCTGAGGAGTCCGCAAACATTTGGTTGGGTTCGCAGGTTTGAGCCTGGAGTTGGTTTACCAGTAGTAAGAGGACCGAGGTCAGTAAAAAAAGGTTGAAATGCTTCATAGTGATTATATTTGAGGGCTATGAACAAAGTATATCAAATATATCAAATTCTTTTGATCTCTTTGATCAGTTCTGTGGGATGGGCCCAGGATTCGATATCTGTGCAAATTGTAGACGGTCGAGATGATGCTCCTTTGCCATACTCTGAGATTCGAAATGAAGAGGATCAGGTATTCTATTCCAATGAGAGCGGGGTATTTCAGGCACAGATAGGTGTCAGCTATGAAATTTCGTATCTGGGTTATGAAAAGCAAAACCTTGTTATTCAAGAGAAGTCTGGGGACCGACTGACTGTTCGTATGAAAATGAGCAGTCAGCTCTTAGATCAGGCTGTAGTGACGGGCAACCGGATGGGTGAGCGCTTACTGGATGCCATAGCTCCCTTAGATGTCATGCCCACGAGTCTCACCACTCATCGAACCACACCTGATTTGAGTCAACTCATCAATCGGATGCCCGGAGTGCAGCTTGTTGATGGCCAGATCAGTATTCGTGGGGGAGCGGGGTATGCCTTTGGCGCCGGGAGTCGAGTGGCACTTTTACTGAATGGGATTCCCATGTTGCAGCCCGATGCAGGGACGATCAGCTGGAATGATCTGCCTATTGAGCTACTTCAGCGTACTGAGATTGTTAAAAATTCAGCTACCGTATTGTACGGTTCAGCGGCCTTGAATGGCGTAGTGCAAATGCAGACCTGGCCGCGGCTTCTCGATACTACCTTTTCAGAGGTTTTGCTGGCCAGCCGCGCGGTCGGGGGGACATCGGATCCCGACAAACAATGGTATGACGGACCGCGGATGTCGTATTGGGGACATGCTACTCATGCGCATATGGAAGGGAAATTTCACTGGCAGGGCAGTGTGCGGTGGGAAAATGAACAAAACCACTGGCGCGATTATCAAAAGCGGCGGGGGAGACTTGCTTATTTAGCCCGATATCGACCGCAGCGGGGCGTCGAATACGGACTACACACCCTGGTCAATCGATCGGAGAGTGCTTCTTTTCTATACTGGAAAGATGCCACAGCTGGAGCCAATATTGGAGACTCCTCGAGTTTTATCCGAAATGACATCATCCGTGCCCAGGTAGACCCCTATTTTAAGCGAACCTATGCTGATGGTCGCCAACATTACCTTCAGGGACGGCTCTTTTATTCTCAGAACAATTCTGATGATGACCGGGGCAGTCAGGTTCAGCAATACCTAATGAATTATCAATATAGTCATCCCTTATTTAGTGGACGCGATCGATGGATTGGAGGGGCTACGGCTCAATCTTTTCAAAGCAAGGCAGAGCTGTTTGGTGATAAGAGATTATGGGCGCACAATGCAGCTCTTTTTTCGCAATATGAGTGTCGTCCCCTTTCTAATCTTCGGATCATAGGTGGAGTTCGCATGGAGTATAATGCTCAGTTTCCGGGTGTCATCGAATTTGATGGAGATGAAGTCGACGCCGATGCGGAAGAATGGCAACCCTTGTTTTCGGCCGGCATAAACTATGAGCCTATCAGAGGAACGGCCCTTTCCTTTCATTGGGGGCAGGGGTACCGTTTTCCGACTATAGCAGAGAAGTTCATTGCCACGCCTCTGGGGCCGACGCTTATTTCACCTAATCCCGATTTAGTCTCGGAAATAGGTGAGACTTATAATTTGAGTATCAAGCAAGTCGTTCCCTGGGGTGGGGTATCGTCTATCCTGCGCATGGATGTTTTTCTCATGCAGTATGATGATATGATCGAATTTGGTCTTCGCGATCCGTTATTGGGGTTTCAGGCCATCAATATTGGTGACACGGATATTCGTGGAATTGAATTTAGTGCTTTGGGAGATTATAAAGTGAGAGGGCTATCCGGTGACTTTTTATTGAGCTATACCTATATCGACCCTACTTATAGAAATTTTGATGTAGATATTCAGGCTCGATCTTCTGTCGATGAAAATATTCTAAAGTATAGGGTCCGCCATCAACTCACTTTGCAGTCCAGTTGGAATAGGGGACCCTGGCAGTTAGGTCTTAGTGGATTGTATAATTCTGACATGGTCGCTGTAGATGCACTATTAGAGTTGTTCGTCATCCCCGAACTTCAGACATACCGGGCTTCGAATGCCGGAGCGTTTTGGCGATGGGATGTGAGTTTGGGTTATGTCTGGGAGAATTGGCGGGTGATGGGAGAGTTGGGGAATATTTTTAATCGCGAATACAGTTTGCGTCCGGGCTTATTGGAGATGCCCCGAAACTTCACTCTTCAATTGCAATATCAGTGGTAAATTTGGAGTAGTACGCCCTGTTGACGTGGGAATTAGGGAGTAGACTTTTATCATCGGTGAGAAAACAAATAAGAATTAACTAAATGTAAATAATTCACTTATATTTGCGGCGTTTAACGTAACCTATACCAGAATTAGAAGTACATAAATTATGCAGGGAAAGGGTATTATTAAGTTCTTTTTGGTGGTCCTCACCATTGTATGTGCCATACAATATTTGTATCTATTGCCTACTCGGGGCGTAGAAAAAGACGCAGAAGAGTTTGCAGAGCAGCGAGCTGCAGGCATTGATGATGAATTAGCGTATCAGCAGCAATACAGTGAGGCTCGATCCAGATACTTGGATTCCATCTCAGATGAAGTGATCGTTAAGGTTCCATTATTGAAGGAGTTTACCTATAACGAACTCAAGTCTCAGCAATTAGCTCTGGGACTGGATTTGAAAGGCGGAATGAGTGTGGTTTTGCAGGTTGACCTGGAAAACTTTTTACTTACTCTGGCAGATGAAAACAGTGATCCGGACTTTCGAAAAGCATTGGAGATGGCTAGCGAGCGGATGAGCGCCACGCAATCTGACTACATCACCCTTTTCGGTGAAGCTTTTGAAGAAGTAGCTCCGGATGATAAATTGGCTCGTATTTTTGCCCGAAACGCTTCCCTTCGTGAAGACATCAACTTCGAGACTTCAAATGCGGACGTCATTCGCATTTTGAGAGATCGTGCTGATGAAACGGTAGACCTTACCTTTAAGCGCCTGAAAGATCGTATCGACAAGTTCGGTGTGACACAACCCAATGTATCTTTGGACGAAGGTCGGGATCTTATATTGGTAGAGTTGCCAGGTGTGGATAACCGAGAGCGTGCCCGTTCATATTTGCAGGCTACTGCAAAGCTCGAGTTTTGGGATATCTATCGCTTCAACGATGACGGGATTCGTCAAGCTTTTATGGCTGCCAACGAAAAACTGCGCAAAGCAGAAGAAATTTCCAATGGAGACACCACGGCGCAAAGTACAAATGAGCCCGCTGTGGAAGAGACGTCTATGGAAGAAGATGTAGCTGAGACTCTTTCTGATACAGGACAAGTTTCAGATACAGGAGAGGTGTCAGATATAGACGATCTTCTAGCCGAAGATACCGATGATATACGAGAGGGACTAAATGCACAGTTAGGTCCCTTGTTTGAAAAATTAACGCTCAACAGCGTTACAGAGCAAGGGGTTATGATGCCTTTGTCTGTGATGGGAACCGCTCGTGACAATCAGCGCGATGCTGTCATGAGCATGTTGCAACAAGCTGAAATCAAGAGCTTGTTTCCAAGAGATATTGCTTTTCGATGGTCAGCAGATCCCGTTCGTGATTTTGAGACCGGACTATTGACCAAAGACTATCAGCTTTATGCGTTAAAAATGCCCCGTGGACCGAATAAGCCCCCTTTGGAAGGCGATCACATTACCGTAGCGCGGTCAAATCCAGATCCAACTTCAGGTGAGGTAGCCGTATCTATTTCTATGGATCAGGAGGGTGCCAGAAAGTGGGCCAATATGACCACCAAGGCAGCCCAGGACAATAATCGCGAAATTGCGATCGTACTCGATGATGAGGTTGTAAGTGCGCCCGCCGTGCGTTCACCTATTGTTTCGGGCGATAGTCAGATCACAGGTGATTTTTCTATACAGGAAGGACAGGATTTAGCGAATATCCTACAGATCGGAAAACTACCAGCTGAAACCATTATCATTCAGGAATCGGTAGTAGGTCCAAGTCTGGGAGCAGATAATATCCGCAAGTCCATGTACTCTTTGTTCATTGGATTCTTTTTGGTATTGGTCTTTATGATCTTATATTACGGAGGAAGTGGTATTGTTTCTATTCTTTGCTTGTTTGCCAACTTATTTTTCATTTTTGGCGCCTTATCCTCCTACGGGACGGTATTGACATTGCCGGGTATCGCCGGGGTGGTGTTAACTATAGGTATGGCCGTGGATGCCAACGTCATTATTTTCGAGCGTATTCGAGAAGAACTGCGTGATGGGAAAGGGCTGAAACTTGCCGTATCCAACGGATTCAAATATTCCTATTCTGCGATTATAGATGCCAATGTCACGACAATTTTGGTTGCCATTATTTTGGCTTACTTCGGCCTCGGACCCATTAAGGGATTTGCTGTTGTTTTGATTATTGGTGTTATATCGACAATCATTACGGCTGTATTATTTTCTCGTTTGGTTATCGATTGGTGGCTGGCGAAAGACAAGAATCTGACTCTTCAAACGAATTTCTCAAGCGGTTTCTTTACCGATCCGAAGGTAGATTGGTTAGGCAAGCGTAAGATTGGGTATGTCATATCTAGCCTGATTATCCTGGCAGGTATTGGATCCTTTTTCGCCCGTGGATTTGAATTGGGGGTAGATTTCAAAGGGGGATATTCATATAATGTTGAATTTGCCGATGAGGTGGAAGTTGATGCACAGACCTTGCGTGAAAATCTAACCGAAGTATACGGTGAAGAGCCTGTAGTGAAAGCAGTCGATACCCGAAACACCTATAATATCACAACAGCATATGGTATTGACCAGACTGGTGATAATATTGATGACGAAGTAATGAGTTTACTTCATCAGGGTATTAACGATATGGTTGGTGGAGATCTAGAGTACGAACGATTCAAGCGCTCTGATGTGAGTGGAACGCACGTCACCAGCTTTAGTAAGGTCGGACCCATTATTGCAGAGGATATCGTAACGAGTTCCTACTATGCTACTGTTTTTGCTTTGGTTTTGATATTCTTGTACATTTTCATCCGCTTTAGCAGATGGCAGTACAGTATGGGAGCCGTTGCCGCTTTATTCCACGATACGCTGATCTTATTAGGCATCTTTTCGTTGGGTTATGGATGGTTGCCGTTCTCCCTTGAAATTGATCAGGCCTTTATTGCGGCCTTGCTGACCGTTATTGGTTATTCGATAAATGATACCGTGGTTGTTTTTGACCGGATTCGGGAGTTTGGAAATACCTACACGAGTCGATCCAAAACTGAGGTGGTGAATATGGCCATTAACAGTACGATTAGTCGTACCGTAATAACATCATTGACTACATTACTCGTAGTTACGATCCTCTTTGTTTTTGGAGGAGCGAGCATCAAAGGTTTTGCTTTTGCGCTTGTTCTGGGTGTGGTTATTGGTACATACTCTTCTGTATTCGTGGCCTCTCCGATAATGGCTGATTTGACCCCAGATTTATCTGGTGGCCGATCCAGTCAATCTGCGAAAAAGACAACGAAAACAACAGCGTAAATTTTTATTTGCTGTGAAAAGAAAAAAAAGGGTGTACTGCAACAGTAGTGCACCCTTTTTTCGTTATGTTTCCATAATGAATAGTCGTTTTATAATTATTCTGATGTTTTTAGTCGGAGCCACGCTATGGTTAGGCTCCTGTTCTACTACGCAAAAGATTGAGTCCGGTGAAATGGCTTTGGAGTACAAGCAGTATTATCTCGCTGCCCAGATGCTGAAGGATGAAATGCAAAAGGCATCGTATAGCGAAGCCAAAGCCCGTAAGGCGTATTTGATAGGCCGTGCTCAGGAAAAAATGAATGACTGGACGGAGGCCTTGTATTGGTACGAAAAGGCGTTTGAAATGGGATACGGTCGGGAAGCCTTATTTAAGTCCGGGGAGGCTCTGGTGCGCCTGGAAAAGTATCCGATGGCTCAGGATGTTTTTGAGCAGCTCTACCGCGAAGAACCTACCAATGAAAACTATCGCCGCGCTTTGGTGCGGACGCGTTTAAT
>Ga0209931_1000271_pt1 | contig 31322 bp, 29 predicted proteins | sample SalPonR1_B_D1_MG_FD_185697 | JGI IMG/M metagenome (GOLD analysis project Ga0209931, IMG submission 185697) | Salt pond soil microbial communities from South San Francisco under conditions of wetland restoration - Salt Pond MetaG R1_B_D1_MG... ...
TTGTCTTTTTGGGTGTCAATATTGTTAATGGTATCCAACAGAGCTGCCAGTTTGCTGATATCCAATTGTAAACGTGAAAAGTAATTATCGGGAAGCGCTCCTTTAAGGGATGGATTGTTCTTTTCAATCGTATGTAAAGCGGTGTCAATTTTTAAAGCTATATCATCTTGTTTTGCATTTTGGATGATGTACGACCAGCGCGAATGTTCGGGCAGGAAAAAGATGTTCTTCATGTTATAGAACTCCTTCATTTCGGTGTACTTTTCTTTGCCTTCAGCTATTAGTTCTTTTCGTCTGGCTTCAAATTTATCACTGGCAAACTTTAAGAAAATGAGTCCAAGTACGACGTGTTTATACTCCGAAGATTCGACTGAACCTCTTAATTTATTAGCAGAATCCCAGAGGGTTTCCTCCATGGATTTCCCACCTGCTTTTTTGGCTTTGCCTCGACGGGCAGGTTGTTTTTTGGTTGATTTTTTGGCCATAGTGTAATTCTGTTATGGCTTACTAAAATAGCAGGTTTTAAAAAGACCTAAAAGTTAATTTAGAGTTTTATTTTGGGTTTTATTAACAGTGGTTATATAAACCCCTACTTATTGATAATTTCTGAATAAACCTTCGCCCGTTCCCGCTCCTGCGCTGCTGCTTCCTGATAAGCCTGTTTTAAGTGTTTGTATTTCTTTTGTTCTTCACCGTGATCTACAATGGCCATAATAAATAAGCCCAACCGTGTAAAGACAAAGGTTAGGGTAATGATATCTAAAATATTGGCTAATACGGCTCTGCCTGTTCGCTTTTCGCCGCCTTTGGCATATTTAGGAAACCACAGCAGATACAAGCCTAAAAAGCGTCCGAAATTGAGTGGCGGCTTGAGCTCCGGTAAGGCTTTCTCATAAGCTTCTGCCCTGTCTTGACAAGCCTGAACTGATGTTTTAAGTACCTCGTGAAACATTTCCCGGGTGATCACGTGGATGTTTTCTAATTGTTTATAGGCTTTGCTGTTTTCGTCTTCAGTAAAGCCAATCACATCCTCAACATCACTGCATTTGTGGTTAAAAGCCTTCATCATTTCAAATAATTGTTGACTTTCTTCTACATCAAGATAACCGTCGTCGATAAATGCCCGGGCTTCGTTTTTAATGACGATAAAAGCGCCACCAAGTTTGGAAATCAGCGTCGTTGGCCTGTAACCGGTTTTAAAGTCAATGGCTTTTTCAAAATCTTCTTGCACCTCTTGTATGGGTTGTGCCTTGCGTTGTTGTGACTTTGCCTGTGCTTGTGGCTGTTGCTTATGATAAGATCGGGCACGTCGAATTGGTATGGCATGTCGGTCTTTAAATATCGTATTACTGACCACGCGCCCCATATCGCGACCTACCTGATTGATTGCACTTTGTAGAAATCCCATTTATGAAATTTTGAATGTTGAATTATAAATTTTGAATTGATAAGATTTTATATTATCCCCTTGAGGTTTTGAAATGAGCAAGCTGTAATGAGACTTTAGTGGTGTTTTTTTTTACACCCATCCCTAGCCCTTCCCTCAATGGAAGGGAACGAACCGTTTGCTATAATCATTTTTTCTGGAGTCTATAAATTTCTGCATTCAAAGTTGAAACCACGTAGCAATAGATTTTTCTACTATCATGACCACCATGAAAAATTATAGTTTGTAAAAATTTCATCTTTATCAATTTCAATTATTTTTTGGTGTATGTCACGTAAAACTTATGCGGTGATTGCTTTGTGTTAACTTCCACAGTTCCAAATTGTGCTTCTCCACACTCCTCCATTTGTTCGTTTGATATAATATCTTTTGATGGGTAATTTGTTACACTCGAGACAAAAAAGGAATTTTTGATCTCCTGAAAATCTCCATCTTTATCAAAAAAGTATGATATCCTATTTTCAAACGTGAATGGAGTATTCTTTTCAGTGTAACTTTCTGTTCTGACCTTTCGGCTTGATGGATACTTTTCAAGTTCACATTCTCGGAAAAATAAATTATTAATATTGTATTCCGAAATCTTACGTCTTGTTTTAGACGGTACTGCAATGATGGATTTTTCTTTGTAACTTGTACTTACAGAGCTTTCATTGCTGATATTATAAAACAAGGAATTAATTGCAACAGTTTCGTTATTGGTAAAAACTCTATCCAGGTAATAATCTTTAGCTACACCATTTATCACAAAATGGGTATTAAATTTATCAAGATATAATGTTTGGTCTGTTTTATTATATATACTGAATCCTGCATCTCCGCCTTCACTCCATAGGTCATAATGAATAATACAATTTTCATCTTCAAAGACAAAACCATCTTGATCTTGACTTACGTTTTCAAGTGATTTAGCCTCGTAAATTTGATAATAAGTCGTTTCGCATGAGATCAATACGAAAAATAAAACAATTACTGATAGTCTGACAGTTTTCATAATATAAAATTTAAAAATTAATTGAATTCTCTTCCAACACCTCAATATCTTCTTTGAGTCCTTTATAAAAGCGTTTTACAGGCTTAGTGTTATTGATTTTTGCCTTAAACTCAAATTGGTTTTGTCTTAAAGGTTTAATGTAAGCTCGGCTTAGCGGATACTCTTCTGTAAGCAATAATTTGGCTTTCAGGTTAAGCTTTAAATGTACCGTGTACGTTTTTCTGGATTTTGAGAAGCCAAACACGTCCGGTTTTTTAAATTCGTGCTGATCTTCGTGTTCCTGATCTTCATCCAAAACCACCACATCACCGATACGTTCTATGTTGAAATATTTATTGGTTAGGCTTTCGACTTCAAAAGCACAAATATTTTGATAATGCTCTGTAAATTTTATGGGTTCTACCAATCGGTCGGAAATGTTTTGTGTGTTAATTGACTGGTAGGCTTTTAGCAGTATTTGTTTATTTTGGGCAATGCCTTGATTGATCTTTTCAACAAAATCTGAAAGTCTGGCGTGATGAACTGTATGGCTACTCATGTCTGCATCGCTCACCAGATTCAATTTATGTAAAAGACTTGGACAGGACGTTGTTCTGTCCGGAGGTCTGCAATAAGGACTTGAGATAAGTTATTTCCTCCTGTTTAAAATGACCGGGCGAAAGCCATTGGTTGTCTTCAATAAAATACTTATTGGCCTTGTTGACCTGAATCCTGAAGCCTACTTCTTCCAAAAGTTTGATATAGCGATAGGCGCTTCGCTCTGAAGCCTGGATAAATTCAGCAATAAATGCAACAGACTTCGGTGGTTTTTGCTTGAGTAAAGCTATAAGTTTTAACAGGCGTAAAAGCGACTTTTGGTTGGCCAAGGGTATTCAATTTCTTCAAAGTTGGCAATAAAAAACGAAATATAAAAATGATTGACTCTATTTGGCGGAAAAAATTCTGAGATATGTGCCTGTTAAGCTAAAAGTAAAATAAGTTGATTATCTAGTAGTTAGAATTGTTCTGATATCGATATTAAAAAGTAAGGTTATAACCTGACAAAATAGTAAATACAGTAAGGTTTTAGGTTGACAAATATATATTTATAAGAATAACTCCGCCTTAATTTCAGAAGCGTTCTCTCCGGTAATCTCCCCATTAACTGAAATAAGTGCAATATTTGTAATAAGACTACTTTTGTGTAATAATTTTACCATCATGAAAATTGGATTGGGCTTCGAGGTACAAATGAGCAATTTTACGCAAATCGGAGATTACTCGTTTTGAATTGGAAAGATACTGACGAGCCTCATTCTTCGGCTGTCAGCATAAGCAAAATTATGCAAATCGGAGATGTCTCGTTTTGATTAGAAAGATACTGACGAGCCTCATTCTTCGGCTGTCAGCATAAGCAAAATTACGCAAATCGGAGATTACTCGTTTTGATTAGAAAGATACTGACGAGCCTCATTCTTCGGCTGTCAGCATAAGCAAAATTACGCAAATCGGAGATTTGCTATTTTGCTTACTTCCCAATACAGAAATTCCCAAAAATATTACCTAACAACTCATCATTGGTCACTTCTCCGGTAATCTCGCCAAAGTGATAAAGCGCCTGCCGAATATCAATCGCCAGCAGATCGCCGGTCAGGCCGGCGTTGAGGCCGTCTTGTACACGATTGATCTCTTCTAATGCGCTAAGCAAGCTGTTGTAGTGTCGGCTGTTGGTGACGATGGTGTCTTGGTTTTGCAATCGACCGGTGTCTACATAGCTTGCCAATTGATCTTTCAGCTCTTCAATACCAGTTTTGGTTTTGGCGGAGATGAATTCGACATCCGACAGTTGGGTTTTTATGAGGGTTTTTGTTTCATGAGAGACATTGTCAGCTTTGTTGGCTAAAATAATCAATGGTTTTTCAGGAAAGCGGGATTTGATCTTATCAATTTCGTTAACAATATGATTCAGATGCCTTTGCTCCTGCTCTACCAGCGAGGCATCAAAAAGTTTGATGACCAACTGCGATTGTTCAATCTTTTCAAAGGTTTTTTTGATGCCTAAGCCTTCTATTTCATCTGAAGTTTCGCGAATACCGGCGGTGTCGATAAATCTAAAACCTATGCCTTTTATAGCAATCTCATCTTCAATGGTATCTCTAGTAGTCCCTGCGATATTGGAAACAATCGCGCGTTCTTCGTTCAATAAGGCATTCAATAAGGTTGATTTCCCGACATTCGGCACTCCGACAATAGCAACGGGAATTCCTTTCTTAATGACATTACCGTAAGCATAAGAGTCGATCAACTGTTTCAGGGTGGTTTGGATTTCGGTGACCAATTGTTGAAATTGATCCCGATTGGCAAACTCCACATCTTCTTCAGAAAAGTCTAATTCTAATTCAATCAATGAGGCAAAATCGAGTAATTGTTGTCTCAATTCTTTCAACTGATTAGCAAAACCCCCTCGCATTTGTTGCATGGCAATTTGGTGAGAAGCTTCGTTATCACTGGCGATCAAATCGGCTACCGCTTCCGCCTGACTTAAGTCCATTTTGCCGTTCAAAAACGCCCGCATGGTATATTCGCCGGGCTTAGCCGTGCGACAACCTTTTTGGTTCAGTAGTTGAATGATCTGTTGTTGGATATACGGACTCCCGTGACAGGAAATTTCCACACTGGGTTCGCCGGTATAAGAACGCGCACCTTTAAACACAGAAACCAAAACCTCATCAATAATTTTATTATCATCGATAATATTACCGAGTTGCAAGGTATGCGAAGATTGTTGTTTTAGACTTTTACCACTTTTAGATTTAAATAATGGATTTACAATATTAATCGCCTCCGGCCCGGAAACGCGAATAATAGCTATAGCACCACTTCCGGAGGGTGTCGCTAAGGCTACTATGGTTTCATCTAAAAGCATTTATCCTGATTTAAAATACAAAAATAATAACTCCATTGCCCTATTCATGATGTTTTAGTCTTTTTTACACAAATAAAAATTAGATTTTTGAAGTTGCGTTTTAGATCTCAGGCGCTACCTTGAGCACAGCCGAAGGGTTTCAGACGCTGCCCTGAGCATAGCCGAAGGGTTTCGGATTCCAAGTTCCGAGTTTTTAATTTCAATTACACTACTTATTTAACACCTGTCCATGCCGGCAGGTGGGCTACCATTGACGTTTTTTTGTATGTATTTGATAACTTGCCTTTTGTATTTCCCTTGAGACTTCGCACTGAGTTTATCGAAGTGGAAATGCAGATTGGCACTTGTGCTGAGCCGGTCGAAGTAAAAGGTGTTGCAGAATTTAAAGAAAGACCCATCTCCCGTCCCAGCCTGACCGGACTGTCAGGTTCCCTCTCATTTCGGCTCCGCTCAATGTCATAGGGAAGAAACTTGATATTTTGGAATTGAAAAATTATGCTAAACCTCACTAACCATTAAATAAATTTGCGAAAAATTTCGGTGGCTCGACCTGACGTGTAAGTTAATTTCATAATGATTATCAAAATCCCGTATTAATAAAGTTATATCAATTGGAATATGTTTCGTTATCATTAAATGACTACCCTCTACCGACTAGCCTCTACCGACTACCCACTACCAACTATCTAATCCCTCTTCAACTTCTTATATTTTAAACTTTTAACAGCTAACACCTAAAGGCTAACGGCTAAAAGCTAATAGCTAACAGCTTTCATATAGCAAACTGCTTAAAATGCAAATAAACGGTATGTTATATCAATTGGAATATGGTCAGCGACCATTAAAGGACTATCCTCTACCGACTACTAACTACCGACTACCCTCTACCGACTACTAACTACCCTCTAATAACTATAAGTTTGAGCGCAGCAAAAATCACACTCATGTGGGGCTAAAGACTTAAGGTGTGTAGTCATAGTTTACAGAAATATTTACTTTGAACCCTGTACCTAATATGTTGTAATAATTATGTAATTTAAAATTTATAAATTCCAGAGTTCGAGTTCTAAAACTGCTTTTTTTAATGTATTCTTCTTTAATTTTTAAATAATACTAAGATTTTTCTAATAAATGTTTGTTCATTTCATTTATATCTCTAAATTAGCCCCCTAGTTATGAAAACAACTCAATATTTCTGGAATGGTTTTTATTTTGCTTACTATGTAAGTAAAAGGGACTGTTGTTGAAATTTTCAATAAAATGTAAACATTTAAGTCCCGAAATCATTTCGGGATTTTTTTTTGTACAAAATGAAAGATGTAATTGCTATACAGGGTATCAAAGGGTCTAACCATCATAAAGTAGTCAGGGATTTTATAACAGACAACCCTCTACTTTTATGTTTTGATGATTTCAGGAGCCTTTGTAAGTCTGTTGCAGGGGCCAAAGCAGATTTTGGCATTATGGCGATTGAAAATTCTATTGCCGGCAGTATTCTTCCTAATTACAGGCTGATGACTGAATTTAATCTACACATCACCGCAGAGTATTATCTAGACATACAACACAACCTTGTGGCACTAAAAGGTCAGCAATTAGAAGATTTAACGGCGGTCAAGTCACACCAAATGGCCCTTTTGCAGTGTGGTGTATTTTTTGAAAAACACCCAGATATCAAATTGATTGAAGATACCGATACGGCTCTGCCCGCTCGAGAAATTTCTGAAACCTATAAATTAAAAACAGGGGCTTTGGTCCCGGATGGAACAGCAGAATTATTTGGATTAGAGGTTATAAAAAAGCATGTTCAAGATCATAATTTGAATTCAACCCGTTTTGTGAAAGTTGAAAAACAGCTTTTAAATTCCACTTCCTACAGTAATAAAGCTTCCATACAATTTGAATTGGAACACCTACCGGGGGCGCTATTTCGGGTGTTGGAGGTTTTGAATAATCATGCCATAAATATGACAAAAATCCAATCGGTGCCTATAAAAAAATCCAAATGGAATTATACATTTTTTTTGGATATTTTATTTGATGACTACAGAACGTTCAACAATGCTTTAGTTCTGTTACAAAAGAAAACGCATAATTTCAAAATTTTAGGCCATTATAAACAAGCTAAAAAATGATTACTACCGCAGACAGATTAGAACACATTCAGGAATACTACTTCTCTAAAAAATTGAGGGAAGTCCGATCCTTAATCCAGCAGGGGCAAGATATCATCAATTTAGGTATTGGCTCGCCGGATCTCCCGCCACCGTCCCAAGCTGTTGATGGGCTAACAAAAGCACTTCAAAATCCAAAAGCGCATCAATATCAGCCTTACAAAGGCATTCCGGAATTACGTGAGACCATTTCAGCATTCTATGAAAGATATTACAATGTCAAACTGCATGCAGATAAACAGATTTTACCACTCATGGGCAGTAAAGAAGGCATTATGCATATTTCTATGGCTTTTCTAAATAAAGGTGATGAGGTATTATTACCAAATCCCGGGTATCCTACGTATACCTCGGTGACTAAACTGGTGGAAGCATTACCGGTGTTTTACGAATTAAAAGACGATCGCGGTTTTCAACCCGATTTTAACGCCTTAGAAAATCTGATCAGTCCAAAAACGAAACTGATGTGGGTCAGTTACCCGCACATGCCCACGGGGGCAAAAGCACAGACAAACACCTTTAATCAATTGAAAGCCTTTGCAGAAAAACATGATATATTGATCATTAACGACAATCCTTACTCGTTAATCTTAAACGACAACCCGGAAAGCATTTTGAAAGGCTCAAGACAAAGCGAACATATTCTTGAACTCAATTCTCTGAGCAAGTCTTTCAATCTTGCCGGTTGGCGGGTGGGCATGTTATGCGGACATCAAAAGTTGATCGATGAAGTCCTTAAAGTTAAATCCAACTTTGACAGTGGAATGTTCTACGGCGTTCAAAGGGGCGCCACAGCAGCCCTTCAGGTATCTGAAGATTGGTTTGTGAATCAGGATCTGATATACCAAAAAAGACGAGAGCTCATCTGGCAACTCTGCGATCAACTTGATTTAGACTACGATAAAAACTCAGCAGGCTTATTTGTTTGGGCAAAAATTAAATCCGAGATGACTTCAACTGAACTATCAGACGAACTGCTTTACAAACATCAGGTGTTTATCACACCGGGACATATTTTTGGCTCAGCTGGTGAAGGCTATGTCCGATTTTCACTTTGCTTAGACGACAAGCATATTCAAACCGCACTCGAACGTATTAAAGTCGCAACAGTATGAAAATAATAGGCATTGGTTTAGGCTTAATTGGAGGTTCTATGCTGTTAAGCTTAAGACGATTTTATGAAAATGCGGAATTTTTAGGGATCGACTCCAACGACATGCATCTCCAAAAAGCCATTCAGCTTAAGATAATTGATCACAAGGCAGAAGATGATGACTTTATGAACGCCAACCTTGTCATTATAAGTATTCCGGTTGATAACGCACAAAACAGCATTGAAAACTGTCTGGAAAAAGTTGGTGAGCATACTTTAGTGATCGACATGGGCTCTACCAAGCAGCAATTATGTGAAGGTTTAGCTAAGCATCCTCGACGCCATCAGTTTCTGGCCTCTCATCCTATTGCCGGTACGGAATTTTCTGGTCCGGAGTCTGCTTTTGAAACTTTGTTTGACCACAAAACCATGATTGTCTGTGAAATTGAGAAAACAGATCCTAAATTACAAACTTTAGCCATGGACTGCTTTCAAAACATGAGCATGAACATACGATTTATGCACCCTAAAGCGCACGATGTACACATGGCCTATGTATCGCATTTGTCACACATCAGTTCGTTTATGCTGGGTAAAACTGTAATTGATAAAGAAGACGACGAGCGCAATATTTTTGATTTGGCCGGCAGTGGATTTGAATCTACCGTCCGCCTGGCCAAAAGTAACCCAAAAACCTGGGTGCCCATTTTTAAGCAAAATAAAACATTTGTTGTGGAGGCGCTTTCAGCATATATTTCAAATTTAGAGGTATTCAAAACACAATTAGAAAATGAAAATTACGACGCTTTATTTCAAAGCATAAATAAAACAAATTCATTAAAAGACATTTTAGACGGAATTCAATAAAAACCAAAGATTATGACAAACAAAACAAGCTTTAAAAATTGGCTGGAAAACTTCAATCTTGAACATCCCTTGGTCATTGCCGGGCCTTGTAGTGCTGAAACTGAAAAGCAGGTGCTGACTATTGCGCATCAACTTAAAGACACAGACACCTCAGTGATGCGTGCTGGCATCTGGAAACCCCGTACCAAGCCGGGTAACTTTGAAGGCGTTGGACAGATTGGGCTGGAATGGCTCAAAAAAGCCAAAGCCGAAACCGGGTTAAAAATTGCAACTGAGGTTGCCAACAAAACACATGTAGATTTAGCGCTGGAAGCCGATGTGGATGTGTTATGGATTGGTGCAAGAAGTACGGTAAGTCCTTTTATCGTGCAAGACATAGCCGACGCTCTTCAGGGAACTGATAAAATCGTCCTGATTAAAAATCCGGTGAATCCGGACTTGGCCTTATGGCTTGGTGCGGTTGAGCGACTGCATAAAGCTGATATCCAAAACCTTGGAGTCATTCACCGCGGATTTTCAACTTATGAAAAGACCAGATACAGAAATAACCCCGAATGGCAATTGGCCATTGATTTACAAAATGAATTTCCAGACTTACCTCTAATTTTAGACCCGTCGCATATAGCCGGTCGACGAGATACCATTTTTGACATTTGCCAGACGGCTTTAGACTTAAATTACGATGGCATGATGGTAGAAACGCATCATACGCCGGATGATGCCTGGAGCGATGCCAAACAACAAATCACACCACAGGCCTTGCATCAAATGACCATAGACCTTAAAATAAGAAAGGAAAAAGGCGAAGCAGCAGAGTTCAACAACAAATTAAATACCTTAAGAACAAAGATAGATGTGGTTGACCATCAAATCATCAACCAACTCGGTAAACGCATGAAAATTGCCGATGATATTGGAACGTTGAAAAAGAAAAATAATGTTGCTATCTTGCAGACAAATCGTTGGAATGCCGTTTTAGATAAAATGATTAATGAAGGTAAAGAAAATAAACTGAGCGAAGAGTTCGTCACCAAATTTTTAAAAGCTATTCATGAAGAGTCTATTGCCCACCAACACAAAGTGTTATTAGATGAAAAAAATTAATTTTTATACAGGGACGGGAACTTTATGATTGGTCTTGTCTATAAATCTACGGGGAGCTGGTACCAGGTTAAAACCGCTGAAGGAGAAAAGTATTCCTGCAGACTCAAGGGTAAAATTAGACTGCAGGGTTTAAAAAGTACAAACCCCATTGCCGTTGGCGATAAAGTAGTTTTTGAAATCACTAAAGACGGAGATGAAACCATTGGCGTCATCAAAGATTTTGAAGATCGTAAAAATTATATCATCAGAAAATCGGTCAACCTATCAAAGCAAACCCACATTATTGCGGCGAATGTAGACTTGGCATTTCTGGTCATCACGTTTAATAATCCCGAAACCACAACCACCTTTATCGACCGGTTTCTGGTTTCATCAGAAGCTTATGGTGTAGAGACGATTTTATTGTTTAATAAATTGGATAGTCTTGACGATAACGAATTTGGTGAACTAAAATACCTCGCAGAAGTATACCGGGAAATTGGTTATAGTTGCATTGGTATTTCGGCTAAAACAGGCAAAAACCTGAATCAAGTCAAGGAATTGATGCATAACAAAGTTAGCGTTTTTGCTGGACATAGTGGTGTGGGAAAATCCAGCATCATCAATGCATTAGACCCTGAAATTGACATTAAAACCAAAGAAATTTCAGAACAACACCTGCAGGGTCAACATACCACAACTTTTGCAGAAATGCACGATACCTACTTTGGAGCTAAAATTATCGACACACCCGGCATTAGAGGTTTTGGCATGATAAACATGGAAAAAGAGGAACTCGGTGATTACTTTCGTGAATTCTTTAAACTAAAATTTAATTGTAAATTTAATAATTGTTTGCATATCAACGAACCCAAATGTGCGGTCAAAAATGCACTTGAGGAGGATAAAATTGCATATACGAGGTATAAAAGTTATGGTCAGATTTTAGATGAACTGAACGATGATGATGGGAGCTATCGAAAAAATCCGTTTGCGGGGTCGTGATTTTTTAAGTCAACAACAATAAATAATGAATTGCTGTAGATGCAAGAAAATCATTGTAAAGTGGGGAAATTTGTGTAATTTTTATTCTTTTGCGGTTATAAGCGAATAAAGTTTTAGAACTAACAATATCATGAGAATCGTAATTCAACGTGTAAAACACGCCAAAGTAAATATAAAACCAGATTACCAAGCTAAAATTAATCAGGGGTTGCTTTTGTTTCTTGGTATTGAAGATGAAGATACCCAGGAAGACATAGACTGGCTGGTGAGAAAAACAAGTCAAATGCGTTTATTTTCTGACGATGACGGCAAAATGAATTTAAGCCTGATTGATAAAAACTACGAGGCTATGGTCATTAGTCAATTCACTTTGCATGCTTCAACTAAAAAGGGCAATCGCCCAAGTTTTATAAAAGCCGCCAAACCCGAATTTGCAGAGCCTATGTATCAGAAGTTTATTAAAAAGTTATCAGAAGTCCTGTCTACTCAAGTCAAATCAGGTCAATTTGGTGCCGATATGCAGGTAACATTACAAAATGACGGACCCGTTACCATTTTTATGGATTCTAAAGAAAAAATATAACGGTCTAAACGCATAGTTTTTGTAATTTTGATGTCGTATTATGAGCTTAAAAATTTGAAATTAATCAATAATTTAAACCAAAAGACTCAAACTATAAATAAACCCAATTCCAATGAGCCTAAAAACAGCCCAAAAAGATGTTGACGAATGGATAAAAACCCACGGCGTCAGATATTTTGACGAATTGACCAATATGGCGCAACTCACCGAAGAAGTAGGCGAAGTAGCTCGAATCATTGCACGCCGTTACGGCGAACAAAGCGAAAAACAAAGCGACATAAACAAAGATCTTGGCGAAGAGTTAGCCGATGTTTTATTTGTTGTACTTTGTCTGGCCAACCAGACAAACACAGATTTGCAGAAAGCTTTTGATAAAAAAATGAATATCAAAGCCAAAAGAGATCATGACAGGCATCACAATAATCCAAAACTTAAATAGACCATGTTTTCTAAAGTGATTTGTTATAAAGGCTTTTGGCCTTCAGTAGTATTTTTAAGTGTGATGTTTATTATCATTTACAACCTGGCAGATTGGGGTATGGTTTTCGATTTCGATGTTCAGGCTTATATTGACGAACGATTCCACACTGATGATTTATTGAGGTTTTTGTTTGCAAATGTTTTAAGCGGACTGGTGTATGGCTTTATCATTAGCTTTTTTAAATTTAGAGCGAAATTAAAAAAGCAGAATCAAAATGATATCAGCAAATCATGAATATACATTTAGATAAAACAACCTTTAAAGGCCACCATCACGTAAATATTTGTGGTTCTAAAAGTGAAAGTAACCGGCTTCTCATTTTACAGGCTCTTTTTCCAGACCTAACAATCAACAATTTATCTACAGCAGATGATACTGTTGTTTTAAAACAGGCCTTAAAGAATAACTCAGATAATGTAGATATTCACCACGCCGGTACAGCTATGCGTTTTTTGACAGCTTACTTTGCATTTTATACCCAAAAACCTGTTCTGATAACAGGCAGTCCGCGCATGCAAAACAGGCCCATTAAAATACTGGTCGATGCGCTTGTAACTTTAGGCGCAAAAATTGAATATGTTGATAAATCTGGATATCCGCCTCTCAATATTTATCCATCAAATGTTAAAAAAAATAATGTTGAACTTCAAGCTGATGTCAGTAGCCAATACATCAGTGCATTACTATTATCTGCAGCCAAACTTCCACAAGGACTACACATCAAATTCACATCAAAAGTCACTTCCCTGCCTTATATAAAAATGACAGTTGAATTGATGAAAACTCTGGGGTTAAAAGTAAAATTTGATGAAACTTCTATTCATATACAGCCTGGATTTCCCAAAATAAGTAACCCTATAGATGTAGAATCCGATTGGAGTTCCGCATCGTACTTTTACAGTCTTGTAGCTTTATCACCAAAGCTGAGGCTCACCCTAAGCACGTATAAAAAAAATAGCTTACAAGGTGATGCCAGGTTGGCTGACCTATATAAACCTCTGGGGGTAAAAACAACCTATTTTGAGGATAAAATTGTTCTGGAAAACACAAGTAAAATTTCAGTAGCGATGTACGAAGAAGACCTTAACCATACACCGGATTTAGCACAAACCATTGCGGTGACCTGTCTGGGTCTAAATCTAAATTGTAAACTTACAGGATTACACACCTTAAAGATTAAAGAGACAGACCGGCTGGTGGCCATGAAAACAGAGTTAGAAAAATTTGGAGCACAGGTAGAAATAGATGATAAAAGTTTAAAACTCTATCCCGTTGAACATTTAAAATCTAATCAATACGTAGATACCTATAACGACCACAGGATGGCTATGGCTTTTGCTCCGCTGTGCAGCATCACATCTCTAAACATACGTAATTCTGAAGTCGTGTCTAAATCTTATCCTGAATTTTGGGAAGACCTCAAACAATTATTAAATAAAAACTCTTAATTTAACAATATAATTTCATCTTGTTAAGAAATTATTTTATTATTGCATAAAAATCTACATTATGAACAAAACAATTTTATCTATCGCAATGCTTGCATTTTTTACCTTAAACATAGCAAGTTGTAAGCCCGAAAAAAAAGATACTTCTGAGGAAGTTGAAGAAGTTATGCAAGATGCTGGAGATGCTGTTGAAGATGCAGCAGATGATGCCGGAGATGCTGTCGAAGAGGCAGCTGACGAAGTTGGTGAGGCCTTAGAAGATGCGGCCGATGATGAAAAAGATTCTACTGAGTAAGGCTTATCATTTGAGTAACTCAGTTTAAAAAACTAAACCGTAACTCTTTTCCTGTTGCGGTTTTCTTTGTTTTATAACTGGATTACCTGTCGATTTCTTATTTTTACAGCATGAACAAAAGCACACAACACAGATATGCCAACCGAGGTGTTTCTCATCAAAAAGAAGATGTACATCAGGCTATTAAACACGTAGATAAGGGCTTATTTCCAAAAGCATTTTGTAAAATTATACCCGATTACCTTACCGGAAGTGAAGAACACTGCATCATTATGCACGCCGATGGTGCGGGTACAAAATCTTCGCTAGCTTACATGTACTGGAAAGAAACAGGAGACTTGTCCGTTTGGAAAGGCATTGCTCAAGATGCCATTGTAATGAATACAGACGATTTGCTATGTGTTGGTGCAACTGATAATATTTTATTGTCTTCAACTATCGGTAGAAATAAAAATTTAATTCCCGGCGAAGTTATTGCAGAAATCATAAATGGGACAGAAGAAATTGCTGAAAGATTAACAGAATTTGGAGTAAACGTGACGACAACCGGTGGTGAGACTGCAGACGTTGGGGATTTAGTCAGGACGATAATAGTAGATTCTACGGTTACAGCACGAATGCAGAGAAAACATGTCATAAATAATGCCAATATCCAAGAGGGAGACTGCATTATTGGTTTGGCTTCGTTTGGGCAAGCCAATTACGAATCTGAGTACAATTCCGGCATGGGGAGTAATGGATTAACCTCTGCACGTCATGACGTATTTCATAACTATCTGGCTAAAAAATACCCTGAAAGTTACGATCCAAAAGTTCCTGAGGATTTAGTGTATTCAGGCCATAGAAAACTTACAGAAATCTATAAAAATCTTAGCCTCGACCTGGGCAGGCTCGTCCTCTCTCCTACCCGCACCTACGCTCCTGTCATTAAATCCATTTTAAATAAATATTCACCATCAGACATCCATGGCATGGTACATTGCAGCGGAGGTGCACAAACCAAAATTTTGCATTTTGTAGACAAGCTTCACATCATCAAAAATAATATGTTTGAAATCCCGCCGTTATTTCAACTCATCCAGGAGGAAAGCCAAACCGATTGGCGAGAAATGTATCAGGTATTTAATATGGGGCATCGTATGGAAATTTACACCAACCCGAAACATGCAGATGATATTATCAACATCTCAAAATCATTTGGCGTTGACGCCAAAATAGTTGGCCGAGTTGAAAATTCTTCCAAACCTTCACTTAGTATAAGTTCAAGTGTTGGTGATTTTAAATATTAATCTCTTTTGTATAAATTCATGTCGAAAAGGCATTATATTCTGCTATATATACTATCTGCTATCCATCTTTCATTAGCTCAAATCCCCGAATCTAAAATTCCAAAGTTATCCTTAGAGTCTAGTGAAGCTGAAAAACTGCATCAATTTGAAAACGTAAATATTAAAGAAAAGGAAATCTCCAGAATCATCAAAATGCCGATATTTTGGACAGAAACCAACAAATTTTCTCTTCAACTCAGTGAAGTGGCCTTTAGCAATTGGAATGGTGGTGGAGCAAATTCTATTTCAGCTTTAATAGGTATAGATGTTGAACGCAATTATAAAGACAAGAATTTTAAATGGGATAACCTTTTAATAGCCAGAGCTGGAGCCAATAAACAAAGCGATCAGGACATCAGAAAAACAGAAGACAGGCTTGAAATAGATTCTAAAGCCGGATTTAAATTTAGAAAACAATCTAATTGGTACTACCTGGGAAGACTAAATTTTAAAACACAATTTTTTAATGGGTTCAACTTTCCAAACACCACAGACATCATTTCACAATTTATGGCACCGGGATATTTGTTAACCGGTGTTGGAATAGAACATAAAATAAAGGATAAAAACTTTTATATGTATCTTTCACCTATCACCTATAAATCAACATTCGTTTTGGATCAAGACCTTGCAAATGATGGAGCGTTTGGTGTAAAAGAAGCCGTAAGAGACGATGATGGCATGATAGTAAAAGAGGGTGAAAAGCTAAGAGTTGAAACAGGCATTTTAATCAATAATGAATACAAAAAAGAGCTTTTTGAAAGTGTAAATATGGAAAGCAGATTAAGTCTTTACACCGATTATATCAACAATTTTGGAAATATCGATGTCGACTGGGAAATTAATTTTTCATTTGGCGTCAACGATTTCATCAAAGCTACATTAGGCTCTCATATTAGGTACGATGATGATGTGAAAATTCGTATAGAACAAGACAATGGTGATGTTGTTCAGGGAGGTTCAAGAGTGCAGTGGAAACAACAACTTGGCGTAGGTGTGGTGATAGAACTTTAGATTCCTGTTCTTTTTATACGCTGAACTTTCGTAAATTTGTGAATTATTAAATTTTTTATGATAGATAAACTCAATATACTCAAACAACGTTTCGACGAAGTTAGCGATTTAATTATCCAACCCGATGTCATCAATGACCGAAAAGGTTATGTGGAGCTTACAAAAGAATACAAAGACCTTAAAGACATCAATGAAGAACGAAAGAAATACGTTCAACTCACAAATAATATTGAAGAGGCCAAAGAAATCATAGCAGACGGTAGTGATGATGAAATGGTAGATATGGCCAAAATACAATTAGAAGAATCTGAGGAAGCTCTGGAAAAGCTGAAAGAAAAAGTGAGGTTTATGCTCATCCCTAAAGATCCGGAAGACGAAAAAAATGCTGTTGTAGAAGTTCGTGCAGGAACAGGAGGAGATGAAGCCAGCATCTTTGCCGGTGATATTTTCAAAATGTTAAATAAATATTGCGAATCTAAAGGGTGGAAAGTCAGCACTGTAGATTATAGTGAGGGCACAAACGGCGGCTATAAAGAAATTCAATTTGAAGTCACTGGCAATAACGTTTATGGGACTTTAAAATACGAAGCCGGTGTGCATCGCGTTCAGCGTGTACCACAAACCGAAACCCAAGGAAGAGTCCACACTAGTGCGGCTACAGTTATGGTGTTTCCAGAAGCCGAAGAGTTTGATGTAGAAGTCGATCCCAACGATGTAAGAATAGATTATTTCTGTTCCTCAGGACCAGGTGGACAATCTGTAAACACTACTTATTCTGCTGTGAGGTTAACTCACGAACCTACTGGGATTGTAGCTCAGTGTCAAGACCAAAAATCTCAGCATAAAAACAAAGAAAAGGCTTTTCGTGTGTTAAGATCAAGACTTTATGAGATGGAATTAGCCAAAAAACAAGCCGAAGATGCCGAAAAACGCGGAACCATGGTCACCAGTGGGGACCGGAGTGCTAAAATTAGAACCTATAATTATCCGCAGGGTCGCGTAACCGATCATCGAATCAATTTAACACTTTACGATTTAGACAATATCATTAGTGGTGATATTCAAAAAATTATTGACGAACTCAAACTTGTTGATAATACGGAAAAACTAGCTAGAATGTCTGAATCTCTTTAATGACTAGCTATGACAACTTCCGACCTTATTCAACAAATTAAATTTAAAAAAAGTTTTCTTTGTGTGGGCTTAGATACTGACCTTACAAAAATCCCATTTCACCTGAGAAAACATCACAGCCCTATATTTGAATTTAACCGACAGATTATAGATGCCACAGCTAAATACTGCATTGCTTACAAACCCAATATCGCTTTTTATGAAGCAGAAGGATTAAAGGGCTGGGAAGCCTTAAAGCAAACTGTAAATTATATAAAAGAAAATTACCCGAATATTTTCACTATTGCGGATGCCAAACGTGGCGATATTGGTAATACGGCGTCAAAATACGCTCAAGCCTTTTTTGAAAATTTAAAATTTGACGCCATAACAGTTGCGCCTTATATGGGCAAAGATTCGGTTGAACCTTTTCTGGCCTACGAAAGTAAACATACTATTTTGTTAGCTTTAACCTCAAACAATGGGGCCTTCGATTTCCAGACCCAAACCCTAGACAGCGGTGAAGCACTATATCAAAAAGTCTTGCAAACCTCAAAGACCTGGGAAAATTCTGAACAACTCATGTACGTTGTAGGTGCGACAAAACCAAAATATTTTAAAACCATAAGAGAAATTATACCTCAAAGTTTTTTACTAGTCCCCGGTGTTGGGGCTCAGGGTGGAAGTCTGGCCAAAGTCTGTAAATATGGTCTCAATAAAAATTGCGGGTTGTTGGTCAATTCGTCACGCGGAATTATTTATGCTTCTCATGGAAAAGATTTTATGCAAGCTGCAGAGCTCAAGGCTAAAGGGCTTCAAAAAGAAATGGCGGGATATTTATAGCCCAACTTGCAAGCCATAGCGTAAAGTGTCATCTCGAACGAACAAAACCAACCTAATTCTCATCCCGGGCGAGCAGAACCAACCTAACTTTCATACCGTGCACGTGAAACCAAGCTAACTGTCAATCCGCATGAGCAAAACCAACCTAACTGTCACTCCGCATGAGCAAAACCAACCTAACTGTCATACCGTGCGCGCGAAACCAACCTAACTGTCACTCCGCATGAGCAAAACCAACCTAACTGTCACTCCGCAAAATTTTTGAAAAAAATTTATGCGGAGTCTTGGGGCTTTTACTTCCAGGCGTATTAAAATAACAATTCAGTTTCATTACCCAAGACCCCGTATCTCGCTACTCCTCGCACGGAGTGACAGATAAGAAGGTTTTTTGTTTTACTCCCTGTCTTGCTATCCCTCGCACGGAGTGGTAATCCGCCTACAAGAATACAACCTCAACTTCAACAACAAAAACTTGTGTTTAAAACTCTACATTGTCAAGGTAGGCGGCAAATACTTTTATAATTATCTTATTATCATCATCTTTGCAACACAACGAATATTATGATATATGATTTTATTATTGTAGGTGCAGCACAGGCCGGCTTGTCTATGGCTTATGAATTAAATAGACTTGGATACAATTATCTTGTTTTAGATAAGGAAGCCCAAATTGGAGCATCTTGGCTCAATAGATGGGACTCTTTAAAATTATTTACGCCAACCGAATTCAATCATCTGAAAGGCCTAGAATTTCCTGCGCCTAAAGGGCATTACCCCAATAAATATGAAGTTGCCGATTATTTTAAAGCTTATGTCAACAAATTTAAAATTCCTATCACACTCTACACCTTTGTAGAATCTATTGAAAAGAAAGACAAGAAATTTCAAATCAAAACAGATCAAAAGACTTATCTCGCGGATAATGTAGTTGTCGCTACGGGACCATTTCACATTCCTTACACTCCACCATTCCATGAAAAAATTGATGGTTCTATCCAACAATGGCACAGCAACTTTTATAAAAACCCGGATCAACTTCAAGAAGGTTCATGTCTGGTTGTTGGAGCCGGCGACTCGGGATTTCAGATTCTAGATGAAATATCAAGTACCGGGAAGAAAACCTATTTTTCAGGAGACATCAGGATTAAAAGTTTACCTCAAGAATTTTTAGGTAAAACCCTATGGTGGTGGTTTACAAAAACCGGCTATTTGAGTATACACAAACACCATTGGTTAGGAAAATACTTGAGTAAAAGCAAACAACCGGTTATTGGACTGGATCCAAAAACTATTTTGAATAGAAAAAATGTCATTGCAGTACAAAAAACTATCGACGCAGAACAAAGTATAATCTTAACAAAAAATAAAACATTAGAGGATGTAAAAAATATTGTCTGGGCAACAGGCTATCGGCCAAATTTTACTTGGATTAAAGGTATAGAATTAGACAAAGAAGGGTATCCCGTACATCACAGAGGTGTAAGTCATACCAAAGGGCTCTATTTTATCGGCTTACCCTGGTTGTATACGCGAGGCTCTGCTACACTGGGTGGGATTAAAAAAGATGCAGAATACCTGGCTAAAACTATTTCAACAATTTCGGAGCTTGTGGTCAACTAAGTCTTCACCAATGATTACAACCAAAGAAAGATACAAACTCTTTATGCTTAACTTAATATGTTTTAATGAAGCTTTAACCTATAAGGTCAAACTGTTCGTTTACTTTATCTTTTTTAAATCAAAATTTATATGACCAAAAAACAGGCATTACTTCAACCCATTGATATTGGGGACTTAAAATTAAAAAACAGAGTCATTATGGCACCAATGACCAGAAATAGAGCAGATAATGATGATGAAGCCGCAACAGACTTACATGCTGAATATTATAGTCAGCGTACAGGAGCAGGCTTGATTATAAGTGAAGGGTCTCAAGTGTCTCAAGAAGCCAAAGGATACATCAACGTGGCTAACATTTACACCCAAAAACAAGTTGAAGGCTGGCAAAAGGTAACCAAAGCAGTTCATAACAACGGAGGAAAGATATTTATTCAACTCTGGCATGTTGGAAGAATGTCTCATCCGGATCACCATGATGGCAAAACACCACTTGCTCCAAGTGCCATAAATCCTAATGTGCAATCTCATACACGAGAGGGTCTCAAGGATACAGTCACCCCTGAAGCCATGACTACCCAAAAAGTAAAAGAAACTGTTCAGGATTTTAAACGGGCCGCAAAGAATGCTGTAGATGCAGGTTTTGATGGTATAGAACTTCACTCTTCTAATGGCTACTTGTTTCATCAATTTTTTAATTCGTCTTCAAATAAACGTGATGATCGCTATGGGGGCAGTAGAAAAAATAGAGTGCGGTTCTTATTTGAAGTGTTGGATGCTGTTAAAGTATTCTGGCCTGAAAATCGAATTGGTGTAAGACTTAATCCATCTGCTCATGGTATTTTTGGCATGGAGGCCAATGAGGAAACGATTCCAACTTTTGAATATATAGTCAAAAAGCTCAACAATTATGACTTAGCGTATTTGCATCTGTCAGAACCATTTAATGATGTAAGTGGTATAGATTTTCTTATTGATAATATTGCTGAACATTTCAGACCATTGTATAAAGGAAACTTAATGATTAACGGAGGATTTAACCAAAAAAGCGGAAACAACATTATTGAAGATGGCCATGCCGATATGGTTGCCTTTGGAAGGTTATTTGTTTCGAATCCAGATCTCCCTACCCGATTTGAAAAAAATGCAAAATTAGCAGAATGGGATAGAGACACTTTTTATGTTGCCGGTAATAAGGGCTATACTGATTATTCTAAACTCAATACTTAGAAATAAAGCAACATTAGATTTTATAATAAAACTTTTAAACCATAAAATAATCTATATTACAACTTTTTTTAAATTCAAATTCGACATATCATGAGAAAATTTAAATTAGGATTAAGCTGTATTGCTTTTATAGCATTAGCAAGCTTTGTAAACGCTCAGGAAATATCAAAAAACGCTATTGGGTTAAGAATCGGTGATAGTGATGGTTTTGGAACAGAAGTCTCTTACCAAAGGGCTTTAGGCGACAATAATAGATTAGAAGTAGACTTGGGCTGGCGAAGTGGAGATAATTTTGATGGTTTTAGACTAACGGGAGTTTATCAGTGGTTATGGAACCTAGAAGGTGGATTTAACTGGTATGCTGGTGTTGGTGGTGGTATTGCAAACTATAGCTATGACAATAATTTTGAAGATTTTGATGATGATGGTGAAACCTTTATTTATGCTGCCGGACAAGTTGGAATAGAATACAATTTTGACTTTCCACTATTAATTTCTTTAGATGTAAGACCAGAATTAGGCTTTGGTGATTTTAATGACGATTTAGATTTTGATATTGCGCTCAGTATTAGGTATCAATTTTAAAAAACTTAATAAAAAAAGAACTCCCGCCCTATTATTTGGTTTGGGAGTTCTTTATGTTTAGTTTTATATTAAATTTTTCAGGCGGGATTCTCAACTTAGATACCTCTTCATAAAAATCTGCAATTTTCAATAATAATTCTTCCTGACCGGACTTAGCAATTATAGTGATTCCTTTTGGTTCGCCTTCTTCAGTGTAACCCATAGGCACAGTAATAGCGGGATATTTAGCCACAGCAGCCTGGCCGGCGTTATAATTATTAACAGATAATACAGCATCCAAATTGTTGTGATCCATCATAACATCAAAATAAAATTTTCCGGAGTGAATAAGCTTTTGTCTTATACTATCCAATTCTATGTCGTCAAGCTCCTGTGCTACAATACCGTCCAGTCGGGATTGATTGTAAGGCATATTCAGCAGAGAGTCCTGACTATTAAAATTAATGACATCCTGTACACTTCTTACGCTAACTGAATCTGAGGCATAGGTATTGAGGTACGTCTTTAAATCACGTTTCATATCGCCATTCAGTAATGTCAAAAAACCACTAAAGTCCATTTGTGGGGGTTCAACAATCTCAATTTGAACTCCATTTTGTCTAAACATTTCAATTGAATGTTGGTATAAACTGTCCTTCATGTAGTTTTGAAATGCACCCAACTTTAGTGCTGATGCATTATCTTCACCAAGTATATCCTGATATTCCATTGAAGGTGTCATCATAGCTGAAAATATAATGGCATTATCTTCAACAGTTCTTGTTATAGGCCCAGGCGTGTCTAGTGTACTGGAAATTGGAATAATTCCCTTTTGATTTGAAGATGTCACGGTTGGTTTTAAGCCCACCAAAGACTGCTGACTTGCAGGCGATAAAATAGACCCTGAGGTTTCACTGCCAATGGCTCCAACAGCAAAATTTACTGCAACACTCACCGCACTTCCTGAACTGGACCCACCGGTATCAAAACGTCTCATACCATAAGGGTTTAACGTCTGACCGCCTATGGCAGAATACCCATTAGGACAACCTGCACATAAAAAATTAGCCCATTCGCTAAGGTTAACTTTTCCTAAAATTACTGCGCCATGACGTTTAAGATTAGTAACGATTTGTGCATCTTCTGTGGGCTGATGTTGTTGTAAAGCTATCGCTCCGGCCATGGTAGGCATATCAGCTGTATTGATGTTATCTTTCAGTAAAATTGGCATGCCATAAATAGGATGATCTGTTGCTGATGTATTGTGGTCAAGAGTTTCTGCTGTTTCAACCGCTTTGGGATTTACCGAAATAATAGCGTTTAAACTTAAGTTCTTATCAGTTTCGCTATACAGATACCATTGGGTTAATTCTTTGTAAGTCAATACACCCAATTTAATATAAGATTGAATATCCTGGATTGAATTTTCATAAATATAGGCTGAAAGTTTATTATATTTATCTTCTGTAAAATCGTCCAGTTGCAAACGAATTGTTTGTAGCAAATCATTTCTATCTAAAGTTTTAGACTGAATACGCTTATACCTTAGTCGAACATTATCATTCTGTTGACTCGAATCTAAAAGTGCCGTTTCATCATAAGGTACCCATGTATTAAATTCGGGGTAAACCGTGGTAAAATTACATGCATATAGAGGGATCAAAACTAAGAATACATAGGATTTATTCAGTTGTTTAAAAAGTTTCATAAATAGATTTTAAATAGTTAGTAATATAAAATAATTGTAAATTTCTAAACAATAGTTCAAACAATTATTGGTTTTTATTTACAAAAATTGAAATATATTTGAAGTTCAACAGAAAATTATTATCACATGAAAACCGTATTAATTACAGGAGCTACTAGTGGAATTGGACTGGCAACAGCTAAAAAGTTTGCAGAAGATGGCCAATACCAATTGATCATTTGTGGTCGACGACAAAACCGCCTAGATCAACTCAAACATGAACTGAATGATACTACAAATGTGACCGATCTGAGCTTTGATGTAAGAGATAAACAAGCTGTGCATAAAGCTATACAGTCCATACCTGAACATTTTAAAAAAATTGACATTCTTATCAATAACGCCGGAAATGCACATGGCTTAGATTATATTCAGGATGGCAATACCAAAGACTGGGATGCTATGATGGACATTAATGTTAAAGGTCTGCTTTATGTCTCAAAGCCTATAATCAAGCAAATGATTAAGCACCAAAGCGGTCATATTATTAATATTGGGTCTACTGCCGGGAAAGAAGTTTACCCCAAAGGCAATGTATACTGTGCCAGTAAACACGCCGTCGATGCTATCAATACATCTATGCGACTAGATTTAAACGAGCACGGTATTAGAGTTGGTGCCGTAAACCCCGGTTTAGTCAAAACAGAATTTAGTGAAGTGAGGTTTAAAGGCGATACAGATCGTGCCTCAGGGGTTTATAAAGGTTATCAGGCTTTAAAACCCGAAGATATTGCAGATATCATTCACTTTTGCGTGAGCAGACCATATCACGTTAATATAGCAGATTTGGTTGTGTTTCCAACAGCACAAGCCAGTAGTACCCAAATCAAAAAAGAGCTTTAATTTTAAATTCTTACACTATTAAAATCTCTAAAGGATATCAGCATGCCATTGATTTACAGGCAGCTTTAATACTTTCTATTTTTGATGTTGATAAAATGCTATATCTCAATCTGATTTAATCAAAATTTCACCACCTCAAAAGGCTGGCTTTAATTATATTTGTATTCATGAATCATTTTGTTGTTTCTGCACGAAAATACAGACCAGATACTTTTGAAGAAGTTGTCGGGCAAAAGGCGGTGACCAGTACGCTCAAGAATGCCATAGAGAATAATCACTTGGCTCAAGCCCTGCTTTTTACAGGACCAAGAGGTGTTGGCAAAACCTCCTGCGCTCGAATATTAGCTAAGACCGTAAATAAAGCTTCCGGGTCTGATGTTTCCGATTTTGCGTTTAACATTTTTGAATTGGATGCCGCTTCTAACAATTCCGTTGAAGACATCAGAAATTTAAACGATCAGGTACGCATACCTCCTCAAACGGGCGATTATAAAGTCTATATTATAGATGAAGTCCACATGTTGTCAACCAATGCGTTTAATGCATTTTTAAAAACACTGGAAGAACCACCGCAACACGCCATTTTTATTTTAGCGACAACAGAAAAGCATAAAATCATTCCAACCATACTTTCACGTTGTCAGGTATTTGATTTTAAGCGTATTACCGTTCAAGACATTAAAGAACATCTCAAAGATATTGCATCAAAAGAAGGTGTAGAGGCCGAAGACGAAGCCCTTCAAATCATAGCTCAAAAATCTGACGGTGCCATGAGAGATGCCCTATCTACATACGACCGTGTTGTAAGTTATTGTGGCAACCAACTCAGCAGAAAGGCAGTCGCAGAAAACCTGAATATACTGGACTTCGATACTTTTTTAGAAATTACAGATGTTTTGCTTAATGCAGACATTCCCGGTGCACTCTTATATTTCAATGCTGTTTTGGCTAAAGGCTTTGACGGTAAACATTTTATTGGCGGTTTAGCCTCACACTTTAGAGATTTACTGGTCTGTAAGAATCCAAGCACCATAGAATTATTAGATGTAAGCGAAAACTCCAAACAAGCCTACAAAAAACAAGCTTCTTCTATTGACAATTCACAATTATTAGAATTTATCGATTTGGCCAACACTTGTGATTTTAATTACAAAATGAGCCAAAACAAGTTGTTGCACGTAGAATTATGTCTGATGAAACTGGCTTCATACGGTACGGCACAGGGGCAAAAAAAAAAGCCTAAACCTATAAAATCTGCAAAAGCTGTTGAATCAATACCATCCTCAACTTCAAAGGAAAGTTCAGCAAAGCGAGAAAACAACCAAAGCGAAACTACACCGCCAATTCTAAAAGAATCGACTTCAATTTTAGATAAAGACGATTCTGCGCATAAAAAGGCTGAAAAGCCCAAAGAACAACAAACAACAACAGAGACATCCCGGAATAAACCTAAAAACGCAGCAAATAAAGCCGTGGAAAAGTCAAAGCCTGAGTATGATAATTTACCTCACAAGAAAAATGCACTTTCCTTAAAATCGATTCAATATAAAAGAAATCATGTCAATAAGCAAAATGAAAACGAGGAACCGGAGAAAACTCTAGATGAAGATTTTAGCCTTAAAGCGCTTAAATCTGCGTGGATAAAATTTGCTGAAATCGTTGACAAAAAGGGTGAAAAATTACTGGCTTCCACTCTACTATCTGATATCCCAAAATTAGATGGTAAAATTATTGAGCTCAACATGCCCAATGAAACCATGAAAATTGAACTGATGCATAATAAAAGTAGAATTTTAGACTACCTTAGTAATGTGCTGCAAAACAATTGCCTGGATTTAAAAATTAATGTAAGTGCTGCGGAAGAAAAGAAATACGTTCATACCAGTGAAGAAAAATATAAACACTTTGTAGAGATTAACCCTAAAGTGAAAGACCTTAGACAAAAACTCGATTTAGATTTTTAAATTATGCTTGGACTCAAACTTCCTACAGACCCCCGCTGGGTAAATATTGCTGAAAAAAATATAGAAGACATTCTCATAGACCATGCCTATTGTGAGCAAAAAGCGGCCTCTACTGCCATATCGCTTATTGTAAGTTTTCCCGAATACGAAGACTTGGTCACTAAAATGACAGAATTGGCTCAGGAAGAAATGAGCCATTTTAAAATGGTACACGACCTTATTAAATCCAGAGGCATTGAAATGGGAAGAGACAGAAAAGACTTATATGTTTTAGAACTATTAAAATTTTTCCCCAAAGGCGGCAGTAGAATAAATCAAATGATACATCGCTTGTTGTATGCCGCTTTAATTGAAGCGCGCAGCTGTGAGAGGTTCAGGTTGTTATCTGAAAAATTGAAAGACGCTAGCTTGAGAAAATTCTATCGAAAACTCATGATTTCTGAAGCTAACCATTACACTATGTTTTTAAAATTAGCCAGACAATATGGTGATGAAGATGAGGTAAATCACAAATGGGCTACTCTACTTGAATACGAAGCAGAAATTATGAAAAACTTAAGTCAACACGAGAGCATTCACGGATAATACTATTCACAATACCAGAGTTACCAAATAGTTAAAAATCGTATTTAATTTCACATTAGTTGGCTCGTAAAGGCAGGTTCAATTGAATTTATGTATTGGAAAAACCAATAAAATCTTATGTGGAACTAGATTTCAATGAATAGTCTGCAATTCTGTGACTAAAAGTTTTTCGACCTGTGGAAGAACTTACATCACCGTAAACGGAACTCATAAAAAATATTGAACCGATTAAATTTATAAAAGTTTACACCTTTCTAAAAGTCATGATAAAGTCTTAAACTATTTTATCTTTATTTTTTCAATTTATTCAATTAAATTATCTTACAAAAAATTTAAATAAAATATGAAAAACATTGATATTAAAAGGGCTATTGAAAGTGTTTTAAACAACTTACCTAAAGATTGGGTAAACCTCACAACACATCGGCTGGATATATACAATGAAGATCTGGCTAAAGTAGAATTTTTGGATAATTTTGATGAACTGATAAAAGCACACGATATCAGCAAGCCAAATTTAGAGGAACTGCCCACGGCTTACGATTACATCCGTTTAGGTCATCCCCTGTCTTCTGTATTGGAATGGGCAATAGCTAAGTCCAACGTTATAGACCCTGCAAATGTCATTGCTTTTTCCTCTAAAACCATCCCAATTCTGGCAATACTAAGGAAAAATTTATTTGATCATCAAAAGACGCAGATTCTTTACACCGAAGCTCTCCCGGAATGCTTTGATGCAGAAATTCTAAAAAAAGTTTACGGTTATAATTTTGAAATAAAACAAATTGAAAATCCGACGAATCTCCCCCAGTTTGAAGGTACTCAGGTATTGGTATCGCAGCATGGAGACTTTGATGATATTCACTTAATGGAAAGTATAGATTTTCAGCTCCATATTTTAGACGATCTTGGAAGCATTTTGATGGTAGATACTAAAAACAGTCAAAACGATGTATCGGCCATTCAGCATGTAAGACGCAGAGAAACCGTTGCCATGACGCCTTCAGATAGTCTTCTTGCTCTTAAAAAATACATTAGGTTATCATCTGACGAAAAACGCTCGACCAAAAACATACAAAAGGATAAAACCCAAGTTGAAAATCTGGTGGGAGAAATCACCGATACCTCCACAACACCGCTTTTTGGTTCCTGTGGACTATCCGTGCAGTACGCTATAATGATGGGGTTGATTCACTATTCTACGGAACATTACAAGGGTAAGAATATCAAAATTATCGTGCCGCCTAATTGTTACGGTGGTACCAATGACCAGGCTCGTCGTGTGGCCGCATGTTTGGACAATGTAGATATCATGGACTTACCCGTAGATGGGCACAATGACATGGTATCCAGTACCAATACCGTTTTGGACGAGGTTGCAGGAATGGATGCTGTACCTTTGATTATCGCAGAAATACCAACCAACCCAAGGGTTGAAGTTCCAGATTTACAAGATTTAAATAAAGCATTAACTCAAAAAAGGCTGACACCTGAAGAGCAACCTGCCATTGAACCAATATTTATTTTAGACCAAACGTTTTGTCCCAACTACAACTTTCTTGGTGAAGACCAAATTTTATCTGCTGTGAGGACTTTATCGTACGTAAGCGGATCTAAATTTCCCAGCGGCGGTAAATGCACAGCGGGTTATGTAGTGGCCAATTCTCCCGCAGCAAATCTAATGGATTATATCAAACAAAATTTAGTGCTGTGTGATAATCAGGCGACTCCTCATCAAATGGGTATCCTGGCTCAACAATTACCTTCAATGAACCACAGAATTGCAGCAGCCTATAAAAATACCAGAGAATTTGTCAATTTTATAACAAAGACTTTACCCGAAGCAAAAATCAATTTTGTCTCTGAGGAATTAGCAGAAAGTGGCTTTACTCCCTCTGTATTTTCCTTAGACCTCCCAACTAAAGGAGAAACTAAAGAGGAACGGGAAACTTACAAACGAGCCTTAAACAAAAAACTGATCAATATGATGATTACTCGCATACCCGAAGAAAGCAAATATTGTGTAAGTTACGGGCAGTTAAAAGGCTGTTACTGGACGATTCCTGCAACCTCCACTCAGGGCACCACCAAGGAAGAAGACAAAGACTACATTGCCAGAGTCTCGGTATCACCAGATTTAGATTTGGAACAGCATAAAACGGTTTTTGCAGATTTTGTGAATCAACTTTCAGCATTCAAACTCGAATCTCAAGCGGTATGAAAAAAGTCATTGTAGCGTCTTTAAACCCAGTAAAAATTAAGGCCGTTAAGAACGGCTTTAAGAAAATGTTTCCGGAACTAAAAACTGAATGTACTGGTATTTCTGTACCCTCTGAAGTTTCTGACCAACCCATGACTGACGATGAAACACATCTTGGAGCAGAAAATCGTGTGAAAAATGCCTGTAAAGAATCGAAAAATGCAGATTATTACATTGGGATAGAGGGTGGAGTTCACACCATCGGAGAAGATATGCATGTATTTGCATGGATAGTAGTCAAATCCCGCAATAAGATCGGAAGGTCAAGAACGAGCACGTTTATGTTACCCAAAAAGGTGACATCTCTGGTTAGTCAGGGTCAGGAATTAGGTGTTGCGAATGACATTATCTTTAACAAAGAGAATTCAAAACAAAAGAATGGAGCAGTAGGCATCCTTACCGATAACTTGATAGACCGAACCAGGTATTACACAGAAGCAGTGGTTTTAGCTCTGGTGCCTTTTAAAAACGAAGACCTGTATTAAAATGCTTAACATTCACCACATCAGAAATGCGACAATGCTCATTGAAACAGATAAGTTTGTCTTGCTGATTGATCCTATGCTTGGGGACAAAGGTAGCATTCCGAGTTTTTCAGAAAAACGCTTTAAATCACAAAAAAATCCAATTGTTGACCATCCGAATAATGGCGAAGAAATACTCAAAAAGGTTAACCATGCTTTGCTTACTCATAAGCACGAAGACCATTTAGATCAAAAAGGCATTGAATTTCTTAAAGAAAGAAATATGCCAGTCACTTGTAGTATTAACGATAAAAAACAATTTAGTACTCATGGCCTGAACATTTCCCAGTGCCTTAACTATTGGAACAAAGAAGACTTTTTTGGCGGCAGTATAGAAGGTATTCCTGCCACACATGGGTACGGAAAAGTTGCCGAGCTCATGGGCCATGTCATGGGATACTTTATCGTTCTCGATAATAAAAAATCAATTTACCTAAGTTCGGATACGGTTTATACTGATGCAGTTGATAAAGTACTCAGCTCATATGAACCGGATATAAGCGTTTTAGCCTGTGGCAGCGCGCAGTTAGACGAATATGAGCCCATCCTAATGACGATGAAAGACATTGTGAAATTTGTACGAAAAGCTCCAAATTTTGTGGTCGCTAATCACCTTGAAGCTTTAAACCACTGCCCTACTACAAGACAGGAATTAAGGGAAAGACTTAGAGATGAAAACTTATCAGAGAATATCTGGATTCCGGAAGACGGTGAAACTCTAATTATAGACTAATATGACTCCATCTGCATATATTACCAAAATTGTATTATTTTTAATCTTAATAGTTACAGCCATGACTTTACATGCTCAGGATTTACAAAAACACCAATGGCAACACAGAATCTTGATAGTACACACGACTGATGCAGACAGTGAAAAGTTTGTTGATCAACTCCAGGCATTTAACGGTCAGGAAAAAGGCCTGATTGAAAGAAAGCTCATTTTATACAAAATCATTGGGAATCAGTTAGAGTTATTAGATTTCAAAAACTCCAGGCCACTGGATTCAGGAACCATTTCAGAAAATTTTATATACAAATATCTTCAAAACACTAATGACTTTAAAATAATTCTTCTTGGTCTTGATGGTGGGATTAAACTTCAACAAGAGTCTATCTTAAGTATTGATACTTTATTCAATACCATTGATGCCATGCCGATGAGGCAACGCGAAATGAACAAACAGTAATCGCTCATTGCAGAATGACATGAAGATATTACAGCAATTTATTTTACTAAATTTATTATTTACAGGTCTTTATGCTCAGAACGAGGGCTTTAAAAACAAACCTAAGGCAAAAAATGATTACAGCACCA
>Ga0209931_1000272_pt1 | contig 31306 bp, 29 predicted proteins | sample SalPonR1_B_D1_MG_FD_185697 | JGI IMG/M metagenome (GOLD analysis project Ga0209931, IMG submission 185697) | Salt pond soil microbial communities from South San Francisco under conditions of wetland restoration - Salt Pond MetaG R1_B_D1_MG... ...
AATGATTTTGGGATTGATCGGACTGTTTCTTTGGGCCTACCCGGATGATTCAGCATTACGCGGACCTGATATGATTAATCCGGATGAATTATCTCTTATTTCATTTAATGCACCTCTCATGCAGGCTATCGTGCCGCTTATCTTTGTATTGCTTCTGATTCCCGGTGTTGTGTATGGATATGCTTCCGGTAAGTACAATAATTCTAAAGATATGATCAACAATATGTCGAAATCGATGGAGAGCATGGGGTATTATATCGTAATGGCCTTTTTCTGTGCACTTTTTATCGATGCGTTTTCAAAATCAAATATCGGCTTGCTGGTTGCGCTGAAAGGGGCCAACTTCCTGCAGGCACTCGCGCTGCCTGGTCAGGTAACCATCGTCGGGATTGTATTTTTGAGTGCATTTGTAAATATTCTGGTCGGTTCTGCTTCGGCAAAATGGGCACTGATTGCACCCATTTTTGTGCCCATGCTGATGCAGCTGGGGATCTCTCCCGATCTCACGCAGGCAGCCTATCGTGTGGGTGATTCAGTTTCAAATATTATCACACCGCTGCTGCCATATTTCCCTTTGGTGGTGGTATTTTGCAAGCGATATGTAAAAAATACAGGCATAGGTACGCTGATTTCGATGATGCTGCCATATGCAATTATTTTCCTGGTGGTCTGGACCATTTTCCTGCTGGTTTACTGGGCCATTGGAATTCCGCTTAGTTTTGAAGCGAATTACGTGTACCCGGCGCAGTGAGCCAGGGGATAAGTAAAATCGGAAGAGATAAAAGATGGGGCTAAAGCCCTGTTGTGGGACAGCCTCTAATGGTTCTGTTGCTGTATGATAATTATAAGTTGATTTTAATAACGGTTTGACGTTATAGCAACCTCTAATCGATTTCTTGAAATTTACCGGGTTCATGAGCTTTTATGACTACTGGTAATTTCTGAACCAGTGGTAATAAATCTTCATAAGTATTGGTTCTGGCTTTCAGAAGTACAACCTGGTTAGAAGAAGAGGGAATATGTTGTTGGATACTCAGGTTTTTGCCACTGGTAATAAAAATATCAAATTCTTTCTTGGCAACTGACAATAAATTCCCATTCGAAAGACTTGTCCATCCCATTACAGGAGCCGTTCTAACAAATAAATTCGAATCTAATTCTTCTATTCTATACTTCAATTTTTATGGAAGGCACTCATCCATCAAAATCTTGATTATTGTGGCTGAAGTAGTTGATCTTTAAATCCCTCAAGCACCTGAATTGCTTGTTGATTGGTTACTGTGGGGAAATCTTCCAGAAATTCGTTAAGGCTATGGTCAGACTCCAGATATTCAAATAAAGTGCGAACCGGGACACGGGTACCTTTAAAAACTGGTGTACCACCGAGTATGTCTTTTCGTCTTTCTATAATATTATTTGGAGTAGCCATTTTTATGTAAGAAAAAATTATCGTTGATCAAGTATTATAGTCAATGAACAGGCGACATGGGGATTTTTTAAAACTCGATAGATAAGCTTTTACGAAGTTGCTATAACATAGTAATATCATACAACAACATTTACGGCCTGTCGGCAAGCACGTGAATGTGATCCGTTTACCGGGTTTGTATCCTATCAATTCTCAAAACGAATTTTGAAAATCTTACCCTGGAAAATATCTGAGAGAAACAGTGAATCTTTAGGACCTTCTGTAAGTTCCATTGGATTTCCCTTGCCTGTAAATTGATAGACGGCAAAATCCGGGTTACCGCTGATGCCGAGAGTGTCGGGTCATCCATAGTTTCTGCCCTCTTCAATTACATTGAGCTCATCTCTGAAATTGGGCCGTTTTCATTTGCTATCAGGTCTCCGTTCTCACGAAATGCTATTCCAAAACTGTTTCTCAGGCCGAGTGCCCAGACATAAGAATCTCCGATAGGATTGTCTGCCGGGATGGAGCCGTCTCTGTTCATAGGCAGCATTTTACCGTGAAACCGGTCGATATTCTGAACATTGGATTCCTGGAAAGCATCGCCAACCGATATGTATAACTTTCCATCAGGACCAAAAGCGATATTTTTAACCCGGTGCCCGTTACTGCTTGGCAGGTCATCAAGTAATATTGTGAAATCTTCACCCTTGTTATCATTGTCGGTGAACCGGGCTACCACACCTTTTGTGCCTGATCGGTACGGACTGCAAAAGAGATATAGACAAATCGATTTAAGTTGTAATCCGGATCAAATGCAAGACCGATCAATCCATTTTCACCTGCAACAGGAAAGCCGCCTTCAACCATTGTATTCACTGAAGCAAAAGGTTCTGTGACGCGGGAACCATTTTCGAAAATGATAATTCGTCCTGTCTGTAATTCATTCACAAATAAGCGGTCACTTCCATCGGGTGGAAATGCCATTGAAGTGGGGAAGTCCAGGCCGGAAGCAAATTCTTCAACAACGAATCCTTCCGGCACGATGATATCAGAAATTTCCGGCAGTGGACGGCTGATGATCTCCGGGCTGCTGTCAGCTCCGCATGAAACCAGGATAACCAAAAAGAGCATTGCCAACGTTAATATGGAGTTATTTTAAGTACGGATTATCAAAAATATTTATTATTGAAAAATTCAATATAATTTACCTACTGCCTGATTCTTCCGACAGAATAATACTGTTGTCAAAAACTAAAATTTTAACTGTCGGCATTTCACTTACGCGGAATTACTATCGCCCGGTACGCATCACTCAACTATTTCTTACTTCTGATTTTCATCTCCTGGATAACGCTGTCCAGAGAGATATCTTTTTCAACCAGTAATACCAGCAAATGATATATTACATCAGCAGATTCGTAGACTGCCTCCTCTGGTTTTTTATTTTTGGAAGCAATAATTAATTCCACTGCTTCTTCACCAAATTTTTGTGCAATTTTATCAATTCCCTTTTTAAAAAGGCGCGTTGAATAAGATCCTTTCGGCATCTCTTCCTTTCGGGATTTCAGTAATTTTTCAAGATCGTAGAGAAAATGTATGTCTTGTATATCCATCTGGATGTATGTTCAATTTGGTTAGTCTGTTTTTAGTGTAAGTTTGTGAAACTCTGAATAGCGGGTTTTTACTTTTCAGTCTGTTTCCTGACCTGGCGTACTTCAATTCCGGATTCATGCATCCGGTCTTTCAGATCACTGATTTCAATTTCACGAAAATGAAATATACTGGCAGCAAGTACAGCATCCGATTTACCGATAGTAATTGCATCGATACAGTGATCTAACGTGCCCGCACCTCCGCTGGCTATAACGGGAATAGTAACGCGTTCATTTACTTTTTGCAACAGTTCATTATCAAAGCCGGATTTTGTACCATCTTTATCCATACTGGTTAAGAGAATTTCTCCGGCACCGAGTTTCTCTACTTTTTCAGCCCATTTAAGTGCATCAATTCCTGTGTCTTCTGAACCGCCTTTGATATATACATTCCAGCTATTGCCATGCCGTTTTGCATCAATTGCTGCAACAATGGCCTGGGAACCGAACCGGTCGGAAGCTTTTTTTATCAGTGACGGAACTTTGACGATCGCACTGTTCAGAGATACTTTATCAGCCCCGGCTTTCAGGATAGCTTCAATTTCATCGATGGTTCTGATACCGCCGCCAACGGTAAATGGAATATTAATATGCCTGGCTATTTTTTCAACGAGTGAAACCAGTGTTTTTCGTTTCTCTTTTGTGGCTGTGATATCGAGAAATACAAGTTCGTCCGCACCTTCTTCTGTATAGCGGCGTGCCAGTTCAACCGGATCTCCGGCATCGCGTAAATCCAGGAAATTAACACCTTTTACGGTTCTGCCGTCTTTAATATCCAAACAGGGAATAATTCGCTTTGTGAGCATATGTTTATGCGGACAAATGTGTAGAATTTGTTTCAAAGAGGTTAAAAATACACAATTATAAGGAAAGGATTCAGCGGATAATCATGAGGCCCGGGCGGGAACTTTTCAATTTGAGGCGCTGGCCGGAGTTTCCACTTCACTCTCTTTCCTGTACAGCTTTTCATCTAGCATGGCAGTGTGATATACAAATGTGGCAACAATAACAGCCGTTCGCTGTAGATCCTGCTCCACAAGACGCTCATAGAAATCCTGGTTAGAGTGGTGTGTCATTGTTCCGTATTCAATCGGATCCTGTATAAACTGAAATCCCGGAAGCCCGACCCTGTCGAACGATAGGTGGTCGGTTCCGCCTGTGTTTGAAAAACTGACGGTGGTGGCGTCCCAGTCAGAAAACGGCTGAAGCCAGGTTCTGAAAAGTGAACGCAGGTTTTCGTTTTGCTGTAGATAAATGCCCCGTATCTGGCCGGTTCCGTTATCGATGTTATAGTAAGCTGAAAAATAGTCATAAGCAGACTTTCTCTGAATGTTTTCAGCATCCGAAAAACCTCCGTCAGCTTCTGCGAAATGATCGGAAACATAATTCCTGGAACCGTGCAGGCCCTGCTCTTCACCATCCCAAAGTGCAATCCGGATGGTTCTTCTGGGCTCAACACCGATCGATTTCAGAATCCGGACGGCTTCCATCATAACCGCTGATCCGGATGCATTATCCGTTGCGCCTGTGGCAGAGTGCCATGAATCCAGATGGCCGCCAAGCATTACCACCTGGTCTTTTAACTCAGGGTCTGTACCAGGTATCTCTGCAACTGTATTGTAACCGTAGAGATCATCATCGTGAAACTCCACTTTCAGATCCATCTCAATGGTTACAGGGATTCCTTTTTCCAGTAACCGGAATAATCTGCCATAATGTTCCCGGGTAAGGGATATCTGTGGAATTGCTTTGGGTGCATCCGCCTGGTAAGCGCGGGGTCTTTCCAGCCAGGGTGTGCCGGGCTCAGAAGGCAGGGAAGCCATGCTGAGCGCCACCTGTCCGTACCAGCCCCTGTAACTGTAGTCCAGAACAGCAAGTGGTTCTTCTTCCTGTAGAAATTTTTCCAGCTGGTATCTCATCTGTGCACGTGCCATCGCAGCCGGATTTGGCCCCTGGGGACGTGCATTTTGAATTCTGTCTGCGGCGTTCGCAAGATTAAGAAGCCGTTCATCGCTGTTGCGCCTTGCAACAGGGTCCCAGGCGGGTTCAGATTCCGGTGGAAAATCAACCATTACAAACTTGTCTTTCAGGGTGCCTTTGTAATTTTCAAAATCCATTTCCGATTCAATCGTGAGATGGATTACATCTCCCTTAACAGTTTTTTTATGTCCTGTTGACCAGGCTTTGGGAAAACCGGTAAGCGGAAAGTAGGTGTGTGGAGTGTTTGCGTGCATAGCAAACTTTTTCAGTTCCCATCCAACTCCAAAAGCCCCCCATTTATGCAGCGATCCGTTTTCCAGACCAAATTCGCCCAGTTGTTCCAAAACATACTGGTTGGCACGTCTCATTTGGGGTGAATTTGTCAATCGCGGGCCATAAACATCTGTAAGCCAGCTTGCAATTTCCATCACCTGCGAATTTTCTGTTCCCTCTTCAATTATCTGCTCAACCACATCCAGATCAACAGTTGGGTTGTGAATAGACTGAGCGTGAACCGGGATCGTTAACAGAGTTATTAAAATTATGGATAGGGTATATCTGTACATAACAACGATTGGTTTAAGTTTGTTGGTTTGACTCCGACACTATAGTGTGCTAACGGGAACGTGTAATGTAAATAAAAACGAATCGCAGAGTTTCTTAGCTTACGTAAAAGTTTTAAAAATATTTGTCTTATTTGAATAGATGGCGTACGTCAGTTGGTCTGCTTTGGCCTGGCAACTCCTTTATAAAAATACCCGGCTATTTTTGGTAATTTTTTTTCATAGAATGCATTCATTTCAACATCCCGAAAATGGATGCTGATGAGTTGCCCCATGTCACGGTTCAGGTGACAGCCGTCTGCAATTTTTTTCTGGAGAGGTGTCAGCCGATTTTGCCACTTTTGAATATGGTTCTCTTCACTTAATCCGTGCTCCATAAAAAGAAACGATCCGCCCGGTTTCAGAATCCTTTCTATCTCTTTTAAACCTTCATGTATATCGCTGACACTGCAGAGGGTAAATGTACTTACAACACAATCGAAGCGGTTGTCTTTGAAAGGTAAATTTTCGCAGTTTGCAATGCGATGATCTACTGAAATATCTGATTTTTTAATTTTCTTTTCTGCAAGCGGGGTATTTCCAGGATTTAAATCAATAGCAGTAATTTTTTCAACATTATCCGGATATAGCGGCAGATTGTGACCCGTGCCAAATCCAATTTCCAGAATATCACCATGAACCTCTGAAAGCAGATCACTACGGTATTCGTCTATTGTTTTATTTTTCAGGGACCACTCAAATATCCATGGTAGAATTTTATTGGAATATATGCCCATAAATGGTTTCTAAAGTGGGGGTTTAAAAAGAATCATTGACCGTAAATGCAACTATCTGAACTTCTACGACATGATATTTTGCAAATCTTCAGGTTTTACCGGTTTTGAAATGAAATCGGCTACTTTATCATCCCAGGTTACCTTATAGAGTTCGCCGTTGTTTTGATCAATCTTTGAACTAATGACATAAATTTCAATATACGAATTTGATTTTTTTCTCAATGTCTCAAATTCAGATAAAAATTCCCATCCATTCATGAGGGGCATATCGATGTCCAGCAGTATCAATTCAGGAAGTGTTTTTCCTTCATTGTACATTTCTGTTAATGCATTAAGTGCTTCTTTTCCATTTTCAAAGATGATTATATCGTCACTCAAGTCGTGTTTATGAATGATTTTCTTTACACCGTAGGCATAGATTTTATCATCATCGATAATGCAGACGCATTTAACTGTACTCATGAAAGTGTTAATTTAAATGTTGTTCCTTTATTGACTTCACTTTCTACTTCTATTTTTCCACCCATTGATTCAACCTGGTTTTTCGTAATAAACAGGCCAATCCCTTTTGCGTTTTCGTTTTCGTGGAAGGTATTATACATTCCGAATAATTTATCGCGGTGTTTTTCAAGATCTATTCCGGTGCCGTTGTCAGTAATTTTGAAAATAACGTGATCTCCGTCAGCAAAAGCATCAATCTCAATGTCCGGCTGTCGCTCAGGATGCCTGTATTTGATTGCATTTGACAGAAGATTTAAAAGAATACTTTCAAGATAGGCAGGATTGTATTCAATCGTTAAATCTTCCGGTATATTTTCGCTTATTTTAACATTCTGGGCGATAATTTCGGTTGTCAGAATTTCTTTGATTTTGTCAAGATACTTTTTGATGTTCAGTTCCTTAAGGTTTTTGTCGACCTTGGTCTGTGCAGCAACTATTTCATTCAGATCCTGAATAGTTTCAGTTAATCTTTCAGAGGCTGTTTTCAGGTAACCAAGAAGTTCCTCCTTCTCCTCATTTGATTCTTCTGCATCATACAGCGAAAGAAGCATGGAGATATTTCCGGCGTGGTTTCGCAGATTGTGTGATACAATATGAGCAAAATTGAGCAGTCGTTTATTTTGATCGCCGGCAATCCCGATTGTTTCACTCAGTTCAATCTCTTTTTTCTTTCGTTGACTAATATCTGTTACAACAATTAATACAGCAGGAGTGATGGTTCCGGAATGCTGAAGCTGAAACGGAACTTTTATTGCCTGATGCCACTGTTCCTCACCGTTTTTATTGACCGTCAGCCCCTCTTTTATAAAATGTGGTTCTCCGGTTTCAATAACCTTTCTTGTTGATTCAATGTACTTCTCTGACTCTTTTTTACAGACCCCAAAATCCTCATCTGTTTTGCCGATAAGATTTTCGGGTATTGTGTCATAATAATTAGCTGAAGCCCTGTTAGCCAGAAGTATGCGCCCGTTAGCATCTTTCACAAAAACCTGGTTTGGCATTGTGTCGAGTACACCCTGGAATTGCTTTTTTAATTGAATATTGTCTTCGAGGATCTTTACCTGGTCAGTTACATCAGCTATATAACCATGCCACACTACGCTATTATCCTCCATTTTTTCCGGTCTTGCTCTTCCTCTAAGCCATCGGACACCTTTTTCGGGAAGATTTACACGATAATCTAGTTCCCAATTTTCAAGAGTTTGATATGATTTATTAATGCTTGAAATAACTGAATCAAGGTCATCAGGATGAATTCGTTCAATAACTGGGGAGGCATCTTGTTTCACACTTTCGGGGTGAACTTCATAGATATCACGTATACCGTCACTCGAGAATGGAAAACATGAGCTGCCGTCAGGGAATTGCTGAAACTGGTAGATGACACCGGGAATCTGTTTTGAAAGTTTCTTTAGGGTTGCATCGCTTTCTTTTAGTTTTTCTTCGGCTTGTTTTCTTTCAGTTATGTCAACAACTGTTCCAAGAATACCAGTAATCTCACCGTCACTGTTTCTGACAGGACTATAAAAACTTTGAGCCCAGCCGGTTTTACCGGTATCCGGTATTTCAAAGGAATAATCTCCGGTTTTCACAAACTGACCTTTTAGTGCTTTTTTGTATAAAAGGTTGAGTTTTTCCTCTTCAACATGTGGAAACAGCTCCATTACTGATTTGCCCAAAACTTTTTCTGCTTTATAACCACTTATTTTTTCCATGGACGGATTCCAGTGAATATATCTTAAATCTGTATCACATACGTAGATTCCGTCTGAAGTATTGGAAATGATCTGATTGAAAAAGTGATGAGTTTCCTTTAATTCATATTCAGCTTTTTTCCGACCTGTTATATCCCGGAGGGTGCCTTCTGTCCCGATAATCTCGTCGTTATCATTAAGCATTAAACGGGCGTTTGCAGATGCATAAACAAGCTTCCCGGATTTGGTTCTGAGACGAATTTCAAAATCTGAAACCACTCCATAATTTTTTAGCTTCTCTACAAGCTTACTTTTGTCTTCCGTGTATTTATAAAAAAGTGAAGTGTTTTTGCCAATGATTTCAGATCGTTTAAAACCGGAGTAAAATTCAATAGATGGAGTAATTTCAGTAATTAATCCTTCGTTGTCTGTTCTGTAGAAAACATCCTGTATATTTTCAAATATACCCCGGTATTTTTCTTCACTCGTCCTTAACGCTTCTTCGGCTAATTTTTGCTTTGTTATATCTCTTGCAATTCCAAATGTTCCAATAACCTGCCCATCTTCATCCAGTAATGGCATCTTGGTAGTGCTTGACCAGGTTAAACAGTTGCTGCCGGTTTGCGATACCCCGCTTTCAATTTTCCCGATAACAGGCTGACCGGTTTTCATGATCATTTTTTCATCTTCAAATGATATCCTGGCATCTTCTTCCCGGAAAAAGTCAAAATCTGTTTTACCGACTGCTTCGGCAGGATCTTTCAATCCGAATTTATCCGCACAAGCTTTGTTTATTTTGATAAATTTGCTCTCAGTGTCTTTAAAAAAAATGTTATCTGGCAGGATATCCATCAATTTGCCAAGCAGAAACTGGTCATCAAGTAAATTATTGGTTTTAGAAACACTCATATGAGTGGTATTGTAAGGGTTGAAAATGTTACTGGATCATACACAATGTGCTTATCGGTATGTAAAACTAAATATTAAGAAGAAAATCACATTTAGAGATATAAAGAAGGAAAAACAGCCTGATATATTAGTTAGATATTGTGCTGAATGGCATGATTACCTACAAGTAACAAGGAGTTGATTTATCGATAAATGTTACAGTACTATTACTTTCGCTTGTCTTTAACGTAAATTGCTTTCGATTGCCCTTCGCCGACTGAGCGCTCTTCCATCTCAAACAATCCCATCGCTTCTATCAATTCTCCAAGTTTCTTATACCCGTAATTCCTGGGATCAAATTCGGGTGACTGTTTGGCAATATAGCTGCCAACAGGAGCGAGATGAGCCCACCCGCTTTCATCGGATGCTGTCTCAACTGCCTTACGAACAAGGTTAACCAGTTTTGTATCCTGTTTCAAAGCATTGCCGGATCTCTTTTTCCTGGTATCACGGTCTTCTTCTTCATCCTGTAAAACTTCGGTAAAAATAAATTTATCACAGGCAGCAACCATGGGTTCAGGTGTTTTTCGCTCCCCGAATCCATATACCACAAGACCTGCTTCACGAATGCGTGCTGCAAGTTTGGTAAAATCACTGTCGCTTGATACCAGGCAAAAACCATCAAAACGCTGTGTGTAAAGAAGATCCATTGCATCGATGATGAGTGCACTGTCGGTTGCATTTTTTCCGCGCGTATAGCCAAACTGCTGTATTGGCTGTATGGAATGCTGTAAAAGAACTTCTTTCCAGCTTCGAAGCTGCGGCTGGGTCCAGTCACCGTAAATTCGCTTAACATTAGCCGTTCCATATTTTGCTATTTCCGCGAGAAGACCCTCGATTATTGACGGCTGTGCATTATCTGCATCAATCAGGACAGCCAATTTACTTGTAGAGTTTGTATTCATCTGCTTGTGATTTGAAAAAATTCCTGTTCTGCTATCAGGTAAAAGATAGACTATAATTAACCATTAATCAGCCTGTACAAACTTTTTGATTGTTTCACTTTTTTTATGATAAAATTGAAACTTTTCAGTTTTCAGATAGTAAGATATGTAACAATACCCGCTACCTAATCTCTTATTTTATATAACCTTATTTGTATTATAAAACAGGGATTACTTTGTAAGCATCAATAACTGCAAAATATTGGATTTATGAAAAAAAGCTATCAATCAATTCTTTTCTTATTAACACTACTAATTTTAAGTGGCTTTTCCGATGTTAAGTCACAGCCGCTGATAGAGGCTGCATATCCTGAATTGGGTTTTTCTCAGCCGATTGATTTCCAATTTGCAAATGGGATCGATGATACGGTTTTTGTTGCAGAACGAGCCGGGCGTATTGTAAAACTCAGAAACGATATTGAAGCAACTTCTGTATTTGAAGTGCTTGATATCAGCTCAAAAATAAGTACAAGTGGTGAAGGCGGTCTCATTGGGTTTACATTTCATCCTGATCTTGAAAAACATCCCTATCTTTTTGTCCATTATACCTCTCCTGATCCATTCCGGTCAGTGTTTTCACGTTTTACACTTGGTGATAACGGCGAGGCGGATGAATCATCAGAATTTATTTTGTTTGAAATTGATCAGCCCTTCAGTAACCACAATGCAGGCCAGATTCGCTTTGGCCCGGATGGCTATCTCTATATTGCAACTGGTGATGGCGGCAGCGGAGGCGACCCGCTGGAGAATGGGCAAAACCGGTCAACCTTGCTTGGTAATATTCTTCGTATTGATGTGAATAACACTGATCCCGGATTGAATTACTCTATACCTGCCGACAACCCTTTTGTGGATAATTCGCAGGGATGGCGGGAAGAGATTTATGCCTGGGGTTTTCGTAATCCGTTCCGGTTCAGCTTTGATGCGGAGACAGGCGAATTGTGGGTTGGTGATGTAGGTCAAAACCGAAGAGAAGAGGTAAATATTGTTGAAGCCGGAAAGAACTATGGATGGAATACGATGGAAGGCTCACTCTGTTTTGACCCGGTTTCCGGGTGCGATCAAACCGGACTTGAACTGCCGGTTTTTGAATACGGCCTGGATGGAAGTCAATCGATCACCGGTGGATTTGTCTATCGCGGAAATGAAGTGACTGAACTTGCAGGGCGTTATGTTTATGCTGATTTTTCCGGAGGAGAGATCTGGTCATTCGCATACGATGGTGATTCGGCTTTTAATAACCAGTCGATAGACAATCTGGGTGGAAATCGAATTGTCTGTTTCGGGGAAGATCAGAACAGGGAACTCTATATCTGTTCATTTGATGGAAATATCTACAGGATTAACCCATCCGTGACCAGTTCACTGGAAGAGGATGATTTTTTGCCTTCCAAAATCAGGCTGAACCAGAACTATCCCAACCCGTTTAACCCGGGTACGGTAATTTCATTTTCTCTCCCGGAAAGTTCGGAAGTTTCGCTTACGGTTTATAACGTGGTAGGACAGAAAGTTGTGGATTTAGTTAACCGGCGAATGAGTGCAGGTGAGCATTCAGTAAATTTTGATGCGTCAAACCTTTCAAGCGGTGTCTATATTTATGTGTTGAAGACCAATTCAGCAACACTTACGCGATCAATGGCCCTGATGAAATAGAGTTGCCGGATCGTTTGATTGCATGAATTTGGAAGTGCGATAAAATGTACAACAAGGCAGGCCAACGTATTTTTTGCAACCATAGCCTGATTGTTGCGTTTCATGCGGATTTATTCAATCTTCAGAAAAAAATCGTCGTATGAAACCAACAAAAATTGCCGTTGTTCAGGATAGGCCAGTCTTGTTCGATTTACCGGCAACACTCGATAAAATTGAACAGCTTGCCTGTAAAGCATCAGAATCTGATCCTGATATCATTCTTTTTCCGGAAGCATTTATTCCTGCCTATCCAAGGGGAATCTCATTCGGAACTGTAGTTGGAGACAGAACAGCAGAGGGAAGAGAAACCTGGCTCCGTTACTGGAAGAATACAGTAGAAATTCCCGGTCCGGCAACAGAAAGACTTGGAAAAATTGCCGGGAAAGTCGGGGCACTGCTTGTGATCGGTGTTGTGGAGAAGGGCAATTCCGGAACTCTCTATTGTACACTGCTATATTTCAGCAGAGATGGGACGTTGCTGGGCAAACACCGAAAACTGAAACCTACGGCCGCAGAACGGGTGATTTGGGGCGAAGGCGATGGCACGGATCTGCAGGTTTATGATACCGATTTTGGAAAGGTTGGCGGGTTAATCTGCTGGGAAAACTATATGCCGCTCGCCCGAACCGCACTTTACCGGCAGGGGATAGAGATATACCTGGCACCCACAGCTGATCATCGCGAAAGCTGGCAATATACTATGAGACATATCGCGTGTGAGGCGCGCTGCTTTGTAATCGGCTGCAATCAGGTACTGAAAAAAAGCGATTACCCCGACCTGCCCGGAGAAGATCTGTCCGGTTATGGAGAGTTCATCAGCCGGGGAGGCAGTGTTATCGTTGATCCATTTGGAAACATTCTGGAAGGGCCGCTATGGGATACCAGCGGTATCCTTGTAACCAATCTTGATCCTGACCTGATCGGCAAAGCTAAAATGGATTTCGATGTCGCAGGCCACTATGCCAGGGATGACGTTTTTGAGTTAAAGATTCCGGATCAATTACCTTTTGGAACAAACGACTGAATCCCGGTTATTTCGCGGCCGAGTATGAGTCCGTGAATATCGTATGTGCCTTCGTAGGTGTTAACCGATTCCAGGTTCATCACGTGGTGAATCACCCTGTATTCACCGGATACGCCGTTCCCTCCATGCATATCCCGGGATACACGTGCAATATTCAATGCTTTGTTTACATTATTTCGTTTGGCAAGTGAAACCATCGCATGGTGATCACGCCCCTGGTCTTTGAGCTGGCCAAGACGCAGGGCCAGCATCTGCATGGATGTGATATCGGTAAGCATGTCAGCCAGTTTTGTCTGCGGGAGCTGGTTGGCAGCAATCGGGTGGCCGAACTGTTTCCGGTCGAGAACGTATTGACGCGCTCTTTGATAACAAAATTCGGCGGCGCCTACAACACCCCATGCGATGCCATACCTGGCACTGTTCAGGCACATAAATGGTCCTTTCAGGCCGCGAATCTCCGGAAACGCATTCTCTTCCGGAACAAAGACATCTTCAAATACCAGCTCACCGGTGGATGATGCCCGAAGACTCATTTTATGTTTGGTAGCCGGCGCAGAGAATCCCTCCATCCCTTTTTCGACTAAAAAACCACGAATAACCGGTTTGTCATCTTTCGATTCTTTCGCTTTCGCCCAGACAACTGCCACATCTGAAATGGGGGAATTGGTGATCCACATTTTGGCGCCATTCAGGATCCAGCCGCCATCTGTTTTGACCGCAGTAGATTCCATCGATCCCGGATCGGAGCCGTGATTGGGTTCGGTCAGCCCGAAACAACCAATAAGCTCACCGGAAGCCAGTCTGGGCAGAAACCGCTCTTTCTGCTCTTCGGTTCCGAAGATGGAAATCGGGTACATCACCAGTGATGATTGGACCGACATAAACGACCGGTAGCCCGAATCCACGCGTTCCACTTCCCGGGCAATCAGACCATAGGCAGTCTGGCTCACACCCGATCCGCCATATTTCGGATCAATGGCAGCTCCAAGCAGGCCAAGCTCTCCCATCTCTTTCGCAATATCCTGATCAAACACCTCATCCTGGTTGCCTTTTAGTGCGCGTGGTTCCAGTTTGGTTTGTGCATATTCACGGGCCGATTCCATGATCATGCGATCGTCTTCAGAAAGTTCTGATTCGAAGAGGTAGGCGTCGTCGATGTTGAATTTGTTATTTGGCATATTTTCATGATATCCGGTTATAAAAAAAATCCGGCCAACGTGTCAAATTTTAAAAGATCGTGAGTCGGGTTGAACCGAAACCGATAAAATTAGAAGGACATCATCAACCGGATTTAATAGTAATTTAAAATCTTACTAAAAATAATCCAAAATTAAGATTTCAAAATTCAAAATTAATACCCAAACTCCTTCTTGAGTTCTCTGCCTATAATCATTCTCTGAACTTCAGATGTTCCTTCACCAATGGTCATCAGTTTGGAGTCGCGCAGGAAGCGTTCAGGATGATACTCTTTGGTATAGCCGTAACCGCCATGGATCTGGATAGCTTCCAGCGACGCTTGGACAGATAATTCGGAGGCGAAAAGTTTTGCTTTGGATGCCTCCATCGTATACGGTTTGCCCTGGTCTTTCAGCCACGCTGCACGATGCACCAAAAGCCGGGCGGCATCGATTTCGGTAGCCATATCCACCAGTTTGTTTTCAATTGCCTGGAAATTCCCGATCGGTTTGCCAAACTGCTTTCGCTCCTGAGAATACTTGATGGATTCTTCCAGGGCTCCGCGGGCAATTCCGACTGAGAGTGCACCGATCCCAATTCGTCCGCCATCTAAAACCTTCATGGTATCGACAAATCCCATTCCCTCATCCCCGATCATATTTTCTGCAGGTACCTTTACATTTTCAAAAACGACTTCGGTGGTATCTGATGAGTTCATTCCCAGCTTATGCATTGGCGGACCCGGCTTCACACCATCCATATCCCGCTCTACCACAAATGCGGAAATTCCTTTAGTGCCTTTATCCGGATCGGTTTTGGCAAGAACCAGATAGGTGTGTCCGACCGACCCCTGGGTGATAAATATTTTATTTCCGTTGATCACCCAGTGATCTCCGTCTCTTACCGCTATGGTTTTCATACCCGAGGCGTCGCTGCCGGAGCCGGGCTCAGTGAGGCACCAGGCGCCCAGTTTTTCTCCCTTGGCAAGCGGAGTTAAAAATTTCTGCTTCTGCTGATGCGTACCGGCAAGAGCTATATGTCCGGAGCAAAGAGAGGTGTGTGAAGCAACAGTAAGTGCAAGAGAAGCATCCCAGCGGGCAATTTCTTCAAGTGCAAGGCAAAAGCTGACCGTATCAAAACCGGCACCACCGTACTGCTCTTCGTGGTAGATGCCAAGCAGACTCTGTTCAGCCAGCTTCTCAATAATGTCATGTGGAAATTTTTTAGATGCATCCCTTTCAATAACAGAGGGGGCTACGTGCCGTTCAGTAAAATCACGAACAGCGTCACGAATCATTTGCTGGTCTTCGGAAAGATCAAAGTTGAGTTGTTTGGATTGTTCAAGTGTGTCAACGCTCATGTATAAATATATTTATTTGAATTTTGGAACCGCTTACACGAAGATAACGATTCTGATGGAAAATCGTTTCCGGTTATAAGTAAAAAAATTGTAATGTGGCAAGAGGTGTGAGACATTTTATGCTGATAGCTGATAGCTGACAGCCGAAAGCTCTTTTGCTCCCGACAGAACCTCACATTTGCCTGTAGCTATAATCCTGACTGCCGGGATTTCGCTGCCGCTCAATTTTTTACAGATTTTTTTCACTTTTGCCTTTTCACTTTTTCCCACGTCTCAAACCCCCCGCTCTGATCCTCCCTGTCTTCTGGCACCTCACGCAGCGGCTCGCAGGGCTTCAGAGTTTCGTGTAAATCCTCCGGGAGACGCTGATACCAGCCGGTTCCCTCTGTTTTCCACCGGGCCATTTCGTCGGAGACATCCTTTACAATTTTTGCAGGATTACCCACAACTACTTTTCTGCTTGGGATTTCCATCCCTTCCGGAACAAAACAGAGTGCGCCAATGATGCACTCATCGCCCACTTTTACGCGATCCATCACCACGGCATTCATCCCAACAAGCGAATTCCTGCCAATATGGGAACCGTGGATGATTGCCCCATGGCCGATATGAGCACTCTCTTCGAGTATTACCGTTACACCGGGGAACATGTGGATGGTACAGTTTTCCTGCACGTTGGCACTGTCTTTAATCACGATCTTGCCCCAGTCACCCCGGATCGCTGCACCGGGACCGATATAAACATCCTTTCCGATAATCACATTTCCGGTAACAGCTGCCTGCGGGTGGATATAGGCACTTTCATGAATAACCGGTTTGTATCCTTTGAATTCGTAGATCATCGATATTGGTTGGGTCTGGTACTCTGTGAGTATAACATTTTTATAATTTACAAAGATAATGCAAAGTGAATAGGCCCCAATGTAGCGGGACTTCGAAAAGTACTCAGCAAAACTGAAAACTGAAAAGTGAAAAAAGGAAATGCCTCAATTTTAATTTTAGCTTTTCACTTTTGCTTTTTCACTCTATTAACTCGCCTTTCTTGCAGTTTCCGATTTGTAAATTCCGCTACGGTTTACGTGTCCCACATATTTGCCGATAATGCGCACTTCTTCAAATACGTCCGGTTCTATCGTAATATCGTCGTACTCTTCGTTGGCGGGTTCAAGTCGCAGGCCATTTTCATCATAGAATATTTTTTTCAGGCTTGTTTCTCCGTTGTAGAGTACAGCTCCGATGTCTCCGTCTTTGATATCAGCGTCCATCAGCAGAACAAAATCGCCGTCATAAATTCCTGCATCTCTCATACTCATGCCTGAAACACGAAGTGCGAACATAGTGCCAATGTTGGGAAAGAGCGTGTCGAGGGTGATTTTTCCAAGATCGGCTTCCACAGCTTCCTGCAGGTATCCGGCAGCAATCAGGCCGCGTACGGGAATGCCTGCGGAATTGTTCTCTTCTATCAGAGAGCTTTTATCGGGATGTAAATCGTATTCGTTGTCATCGCCTTTAATCAGGTACTCTTTTTTCAAAAGAGCTTGTATATTCTGCGTGACACTATTGGGCGATTTGTAATCGAACTCCTCGGCAATCTCTCTGTAAGTCGGCCACACATCGTGCTCCGATTTATAGCTTACGATGTAGTCGAAGAACTCTTTTTGCTTGCGGGTTAATTGAGTATTGTCCATAGTTTTTACATAGTGTATAATATATGTGTAAGAAACAAAGAATTTTAATGACAGGCAACAAATTTCAACTACGAGAATGATTTATAAAATTTCAGTTTTATTATTTGCATGTACTTTACTCTTTTCGGCATGCAGTTCAACGGATAACCGGCAGGGAACGCCGCTTCACAAAGAAGAAGTGATCCTTGAGGATTACCCCGATCTCTATGTAGCCGTTTTGGACAGAGATTCAGATGCAATTTTTGAATTTTTGGATCATGAGGAGGAGCGTGTAAAGAGAACGGCGTGGCTGTCTTTGGCTAAAACACCGGTTGAAAGCAGAACTGAATTTTTGGAGCTGGCCAAAAAGCAGGATTCTGACGAGGCCTGGTTTGCGCTCTCTTATCATCCATCCGAAACTGCTGACCTGAGAGAGCTGGAAGAGCTGTGGATAAACGGAAGTCTGCAAAGAGGTCCGGTCTGCCGGTACTTTTCAGCTCACGGCGATGGCACTACTCTTGATAAACTTCTGCAAGATACGCAAAAACTCTACACTGAAAAGGAGTGTGCCTTTGCTGCAGGATCAATTCTGACCCGCGTAAACATTTCTGAAATTAAAATGGTTGAAATAATCAGGATAGCCTTAGGATCAGATTCAGAGGATATCAGGAAAAGAATTCTCTATGGATTTTACCGCAGCAGACTGAACTCATTTACTGAATTCTCAGGCTATTCACATTTCGGGTCAGAAGCATGGATTACAGCCGGGATTGGTGAACAGGCCGGTACAGACCAGTTCATGACCCGAATACTGGGTGAGGATGGACTTCTGTTGGCCGAATCCCGCTGGTCTGCTGAAGAACTGCAAAATGAACCACGGCTTGCTATAGAAATGGCACGATCCTACAACCGGGTTGATACTTATCGGGACCGGCATTTCAAGCCTGTAATGAAACTTTTTGAGCACAGAAATCCACACGTCATTATTCAGCTGATGGAGGCTTTAAGAACTGTTGATGATCTCCCGGGTTCGATTTTGACTCATATCGAAGAACAATTTTCCCGGCAAACAAGAAACGGTGAAATTCTCGCCGCTTCACTTCAGGTTTTAGCCGACAATTCGGTCAGTCCGGATCCGTATGCTGAACGGCTGGAGAGTTATATGGAGAAAAATGTTTATCTGACTGAACGAGGACTTTCCGTATTCAAAAATATGGAAGACACTTCTCAATATCTTACAAGGTTGCAGACACTAATTGAAAAAGGCGGGGTGCGGGGATTGCATGCAGTTCGGGCTTTGAACGGTATGTGGATGGAATCCAATCAGAACGAAAAGTTGAGAAATGAGATCAGAGATATTGTATGGACTGCGCTGGAGAAAAAGGAGAGGAGCATGGCGTACGCAGCCGGGCCTTTTTTGACGGACGAGTCAATTATCCGAGACCAGGATTTTGATCGCCTGAAAAATATACTTAATGAATATTCACTGCCAGAGGATATTGAGGTTTACCAGGTTTTTGCGCGGGTGTTTTCGGATCGTTTTCGTCAACAATCTGCCGGAGTGATCGATTCACTGGCATCAATTGGGTATCCACCGCTCAACAGAACACTAAAAGATCTTGGATGGGAGATAGAAGTGGCCGCTGAAGAACAGTCATTTCGAAAACCGGACTGGAAGCAGCTATACGATATGGGGACCCGCCCATACTGGGTACTGGAAACAGGGAAAGGCAAATTTGAAATCAAATTCGATCCGTTCACAGCACCTGCCACCGTTTCAGCCATCGACAGCCTCACGCGTGCAGGTGCGTACGACGGTGTTCCTTTCCACAGGGTTGTTGCCAATTTCGTGGTTCAGGGTGGAGATATCGAGCTCCGGAACGGGTTTGGCGGGCCCGATTTTACACTGCCTACAGAGCCATCGCTTCAATCATTTACCCGTGGTGCAGTGGGAATTGCAAGTGCGGGAACCGACACAGAAGGAAGCCAGTATTTCATCATGCATCAATGGTCACCCCATCTGAATGGCAATTACACATTGTTTGGAAATGTAACCCGCGGAATGGAAGTGGTTGACCGTCTGCAGACAGGAGATCACGTAGACCGGGCATGGATTGAACTCAGGTGAGGTGACAGGGGTGTGTTCACTGTTTCGGCTGCAATCCCCAAACAAATCTCTTCTTTCCGGAACGCTCACCATCCGTTATCTTTGATTCCCTAATCTAACCTGAATCTTAAATGGAACCGGATAACATGAAATATATCGGAGCTCACGTAAGTGCAGCAGGCGGCGTTGAAAATGCACCATTGAATGCACATGAAATTGGCGCAACGGCATTTGCCTTGTTTACCAAAAATCAGCGCCAATGGATGGCAAAACCATTGAGTGAGGAGAATATCACCGGCTTCAAAGAGAATTGTGAAAAGAACGGATTTACGATGGATGCCGTGATGCCGCATGACAGCTACCTGATTAACCTGGGTCACCCGCTGAAAGCGAGTCTGAAAAAATCACGGGATGCGTTTCTGGATGAACTGCAGCGGTGTGAACAGCTGGGCATCAAACTGCTGAATTTTCATCCGGGAAGTCATTTAAAGAAGATCAGTGAGACAGATTGCCTGGAAATTATTGCTGAGTCTGTTAATATCGCCCTGGATCAAACCGAAGGGGTAAAGGCTGTTATTGAAAATACCGCCGGGCAGGGAACCAATATGGGGTATAAGTTTGAGCACCTGCGGGAGATTATCGACCGTGTTGAAGATAAAAACCGGGTAGGGGTTTGTATCGATACGGCACACGCTTTTGCTGCCGGATACGACATACGCACTGAGTCGGGCTTTGAGGAGACATTTGAGAAGTTTGCGGAGGTTGTCGGTTTTGATTATTTACTGGGGATGCACCTGAATGATTCTAAAAAAGAGCTGGGCAGCAAAGTAGACCGGCACGAGAGCATCGGTGACGGACTTATCGGCTGGACTCCCTTCGAGCTGATTATGAAAGATAAACGTTTCGACGGCATTCCGCTGATCCTGGAGACGCCAAATACCGAACGGTGGCCGGAAGAGATTGCAACTTTGAAAGAGATGGCCCGCTTGTGAGAATAAGTGAGAACTGAAAACGCCCCGAATATCGGGACTTCTAAATGCACTCAGCAAAAGTGAGAAGAACGTTTGCATTTAGAAATACAAGTTTACGAGAAAAGCTTTTGCAGATATGAACTAACCAAAACCACCACCGAAACTATTAATTCTGATGTAACTTTTCACTTTTGCGTTTTCACTTTTCCCTTCTGTGTTTTTCACATTTTCAAACTTCCGGTATTGATATATGTATAATATATGTGTAATATGTATTTCAACACAAACCAGAGGTGCGAATGAAAGAGCAAAAGTATCCCGGAATTCACGTATACAATGTGGTAGCAGGATTTAAGTCTTCCCGGCTGAAACATTCCATTACACCGTTCCGCTTTGAACTTCCGGATGGCACAGAGCACAGAATCGCAACCATCCGGCAAGCTCACCGCGAACGTGTGGGGTCGTCGGTTCACTATCATTACGTTGTAAAAACGAGAGAGGAGCGTTACTTTCACATTGTATTCGATTCGGAAAAACTTCGCTGGCACCTGGTGCAGGAATTTGACGCCGAGTTGTTGTTCAATGAATAAAATAGTTGTGGGCAGTGTATTCTATAAATGTCCAATACTCACGACTCAATACTTATTATTTTAATTCCCGGTATGGAAGAAATCACAGCTGTATTACTTACAATCATTGGTCTTGCCGCAGGTTATGCTATTGCATATTTTATGGCAAAAACGAAACAATCACGCCTCGAAGAGAGAAATGCAAACCTTGAAAAACAGCTTCACTCTTTACGTTTAGAAATGGATAAAGAGGAGTCGGAAGCAAGCCGGAAACTTGAAAGTGAGCGCACACGTGCACAGGAAGCTGAAAAACAATTAGCCGAGTTGAGTGCCGATTACAGAAACCTGAAAGAACGTCTGACCGAGCAGAAGCAGGAGCTTCAAAAGATGGAAGAGAAGTTTCGCACGGAGTTTAAAAACCTGGCAAATGAAATCCTGGACGAAAAGTCGAAAAAGTTTACCGAACAGAACAGGGAGAATATGGACCGGCTCCTGAATCCGCTTGGAGAAAAGCTTGAGGAGTTCAAGAAAAAAGTGGAGGAGACCTACAATACGGAAGCCAGGGAACGAAATACGCTGAAAGGCGAAATCACAAAAATCTTTGAACTGAACCAAAAGATTACCGAGGAAACCAAAAACCTGACCCGTGCACTGAAAGGTGACAGCAAGCAACAGGGGAACTGGGGCGAGGTGATTTTACAGCGTATCCTGGAAAAATCAGGCCTCTCGAAAGACCGGGAGTATTTTATACAGGAGAGTCACACAACCGACGAGGGCCGGCGGCTGCAGCCCGACGTTGTGGTAAAATTACCGGATGGCAAACATTTGATTATCGATTCGAAAGTATCACTCACAGCTTATGAGAAATTTTCATCTGCCGAAGAAAAACCGGATCAGGAGCGGGCTTTGAAACAGCATATCACATCCATGCGGGCTCATGTTCGTGGATTGAGTGATAAGAAATATCATCAGATCTATGATTTTAAATCCCCAGATTTTATCCTGATGTTTATCCCGATTGAACCAGCCTTTGGCCTGGCGATGCAAAATGCGCCGGATTTATACAATGAGGCTTTTGATAAGAATATCATTATTGTCAGTCCCACCACACTGCTTGCCACACTGGCCACCATCGAGAATGTATGGAAACAGGAGTATCAGAATAAAAATGCGATGGAGATTGCAAGCAGGGGAGGAGCCTTGTATGATAAATTTGTGCTCTTTGCCGAAAGCATGAATAAAGTTGGTGACCGCATCAGGCAGACACAGGAAAGTTATGACGAAGCCATGACGAGATTAAGCACAGGATCCGGCAACGTTATTCGCCAGGTCGAGATGCTTCGTGAGCTGGGCGCCAAAACATCGAAACAGCTTCCGGAGAACTTAAAAGAGAACGACGATCATCAACTGATTGATAAAAACAGTTAGAAATCAGTTTTCTGTAACGTATATCGTTATTTTCTCAGACATCACCGGCGGATTGTGCGGTGTGTGAGTGAAATCTCCTAAGATTAACTGAAGGGTGTGTTTGCCGGGAGGAAGTGTCAGAACTGTTTCGGTTTGCCCGAGGCCAAAATGACGAATCTGATCCGTGGTTGGCAAGGGCCTGGTCAGATCGGGCAAATCCTCAATATCAATCAGCAGATGATGGTGCCCGGTTCCTTCCACGTTTTGTCCGGCAGGTGCAACTCCCATGCCACTCAGGCCAAATACAACTGTGAATGAGGACGGTACAACAGCACCGTGCTGCGGAGATGCAATATACGCCCTGGCATCTTTGGGAGCGTCACTGTTTTGAGAAAAAACCAGAACAGGGAATAACAGAAAGAGAGAAACTGAAAAGAAAATCTTTTTATAAAACATGATAGAGGCAGAGTATGATAGTTAGTGATTAGTTAAATAATTTAGCAGTAAGATAGTAATCAGGATTTTGAATATCCTTAAATAATTTTCCGGGAAAAAAAGTTTTCCGGAAGTGAGATTCAACCGCCTGACCGACCGCGAAAGAAGGAATTTTTGGAAATATTAACATTCATTAAAAAATAACATCCTAATTTTTACCTATCTTTGATTCTCCACAAATCTTAATCAATCATTTACTATATGCAGCTTTGTTACAAATTGATGTTACCCACCTTTTTTTTACTTTTATCAGGCATAATTTATCCCTCCAGTGCTCAGCTTACAGAAAACTTTGAGCAAGGCACAAAAGGTTTTTGGTCTGCAGATAATGTAAACTTATCAACCGGGACATGGTTTTTTGACGAAGCGCTACTGGGAACAGACGACAGGGACAGAAAGTTTGATACAAAGGCTGTAAGAATGAGAGAAAACGGAAGTATCACCATGTTGTTCAATAAATCAGACGGCGTGGAAAATATTTCATTCTACTTTTCAAATGCCGGCTTTTCCAATGATACCGGTGGCCTTATCCAGGTGCAATACTCAACCGACAGCGGCTCATCGTGGCTGGATGCAGGCGGGCAAATCAGCGCCACAGATGAACTTGTGAATCATACAATTGAAGTTAATGAACCGGAAGATATCAGAATCCGTATTTTGCACAGGGCAGGAGGAAGAGTTAATATTGATAATCTATTTATAACCGATTTTGTCCAGGCAGAAGAGGAACCTACAATTGATGTTTTTGTTGGTAATGATGAACTTACATCCGGTGCGAATCTTGAATTTTCACCTGTTAACCTGGGTCAGCAGTCTGCCGAAACCATACGCATCCGAAACCGGGGCTCACAAACTCTTGAAATCAGTGATGTTTCTATTGATAATTCACAGGTTTTTATTGCAGAACCACTTACAACTACATCTCTTGAATTTAATGAATCCGTCGAGTTTGACGTTACCTTTTCGCCGCAGGCTTCCGGCACGTTTGATGGAACACTTCTTATTGCGAGTAACGCATTTAATGAATCCCAGTTTCAGTTAAATTTGAGCGGAGAAGCCATTTCTGAAGCTGATATTATTCCAATATCTGAGGCAAGGGATGTCCCTTTCGGTTCCCGTGTAACTGTTTCGGGGCGTGTTACAGTGGGAAATGAATTTGGCGGTCCGGCGTACTTCCAGGATGAAACCGCAGGAATTGCCGCTTTCTGGGAACCGTTTCATACCCAGGCTGTGATTGGTGATTCGATAGTGATAACCGGACCGGTTACAGAATTCAATCCTATTGGCGGAGCTCCCGGCACTTTTTTGAGGCAGATTGGTGAGTACGAAGGAGATGACAATATTACATTTGAAATTTTTTCGGACAACCCCAGAATTGTTGATCCGGCGCCTGTTACACTGCAGCAGATGAACAGCGGCGGATATGAAGGTCAGCTTGTAATTATTGAAAATGTGACGATCAATTTTTCTGGTTTATTTCAGGCTGGAACTAATTACGAGATCAACGACGGCACAGCCATCGCAGAGATGCGAATTGATAATGATACTAACCTTGTAGGCGTTACGGCTCCTGGGGAACCGGTCAATATTGTTGGGGTTGTGGGCAGGTTTGATGGAATATTTCAGCTCTTGCCGAGATTTGCAGAAGATCTTGGTGCCGACCCCGTCGTCTTTCCCGGTGATGATATTTCAAAAGATAAGACACTGGATGTGATCACCTGGAATATTGAGTGGTTCGGCGATCCTTCAAATGGCCCGGATGACGAAGAACTGCAGTTCGAAAATGTAAAAACCGTTCTGACAACTCTTGATGCTGATATATATGCATTCCAGGAGATTTCAAATTCCTCTCAGTTTAACCGGCTTGTAGATGAACTCGAAGCATACGGCGGTTTTGAGGCATCATTTTCGCAGCAGCAAAAAACGGCCTTTATGTTTAAACGCGCAACCGTAGATTCACTTGATTCAGGGCTAATCAGCCAGGGAATGATCTCTTTTGACTGGGCAAACGGACGCCTGCCGCTGATGTTTCAGTTCAATGCTAATATTGACGGAATGCAAAGAGAGATTTTCTCTTTTAACATTCATGCAAAAGCTTTTGGTGACCAGGAGTCTTATAACCGGCGTGTAAATGCATCAGAGCAAATGAAAAGCTTCCTCGACTTCAATCACCTGAACGACAATGTGATCCTGCTGGGTGATTATAACGATGACGTTACGGTTTCAACCTACAACAATGAAGTGTCTCCCTACCAGAATTTTGTAGACGATTCCAACTATCTTGTTATTACCAAAAGCCTGAGCGAACAAGGGGCTACCTCTTTCAGAACTCAATCGATGCTCGATCACATTACTATTAATTCTGAATTTGTTCCCGATTATTTTGAAGGAACGGAACGGGTGGAAAATCCATCGTTTATTGGCAGTTACCTGAGCACTACGTCCGATCATTTCCCTGTCTCAACAAGATTTTCATTCAGTGAAAGTGTAAGTACTGACGACGAACTTTTTACAGGTATCCCGGAGCGCGTTTCGCTGGAGCAGAACTTTCCAAATCCGTTTAATCCTACTACCCAAATCCAGTTTAGCCTCACAAGCGCACAGCAGGTAAACCTGGACGTTTACAATGTGGTTGGTCAGAGAGTGGCAACATTATTGAGTGATGCCTCACGGGGAGCGGGAAGCCACACGGTTACATTTGATGCCTCAAGATTGTCAAGCGGTGTCTACTTTTACCGTTTAGGCCTGCAAAATGGAGAGCAGTTGACGCGAAAAATGATGCTGGTGAAATAATAGATGCGTCTACAATAATATTCTCGTCCAATACTGTTCAAAACGATTCAGTATTTTGCGGAAAGAATTTACATTTGATTTCTTAGGCCAGATTGTTATAGCTGCTTTGACACAATCTCCGCATTTTTTCTCGCTGAGTCTCGCAGATGAATCCGCCGAGTTTAACTACGTGTTCAACAAATGAGCGTTGATATTCTGCTGAAATCTGCGTATAACTCAGCGAAAATCTGCGAGAAACATTACGGTTTCCATTTTAACAAAGAATCGGTTAGGACAGTATAGATTTTCGTCTATATCATGAAAGCGTGACGTTGAAAAGCCTGATGGGAATTGGTGAATGGCGGAAATCAAAAAATGGAATCCGGGTGCAGATGGTGTCTGTGTCCGAATCCGGTGCCAGTGTGAACTATCGAACTCAGTGAATGATGAAGTAGAACCAGGTAGTGAGAACCGGTAATTCGACTGCTGCGATGATGATGAAAATAGGAGCTATCATAACTTCAGCAGATTTCAAACGATAAGAGGGATGCCCGCTGAGTGATTGCAAACCGGACACGGAAATAATAGCCCTAAGGATATTATCGGGCTGAGCAGAAACTTATTCTGTAACATTTTCTACGTACTTCTCTCTTGTAAACAAGTACAAACCAAGATTAGTCCCTATCTGGTTAGTTAAATTTAGTCACTCCTAAATGCTGAAACCTAAGCATAAGGCCTCGGAATTGATCGTTCCGGGGCTTACTTTTTTCTACTCATGCAAGGTAAGCAATTTTTATTTTGATTTGTCGTTAGACTATTCTTAATATCTCTGCCAATGCTTAACAGAATAAGAAACATATCGGCCCGGATCACGCTGCTTGTCTATTTGACAAGCTTTCTGGCTGTAGCCCTGTTTCACTATCATGACTTTTCTCCACTGGCAGTTGATGAGCATACCGTTACAACTATCAGTGTAAGTCATCATAATCCCGTTGATAACAGCAATGATGTTGATGCTGAACACTGCTCTCTTTGCCTGATTACCAACGTTCAATTTGATGCTTTTTCGAATTCAGTACCATCGTTGAATTATTTGGGAAATCAGAGTTTAAGCTCCTCCTGCACCGATATTTCAATTCCCTTCCTTGATTACTCTTCTAAAAGGGGTCCTCCTGTCACTGTTTGATTAACCGCATTTCCAATAATTAAACAGGGGATAAGCTGAGATTTTGAAAGCTTTCCCGTTGATTCTGCAACATTTTTAGAAACACTAATCAGCAATGAAGAAAAAGTTTGTATCGTTCTTCGTATACATACCAATAATAATATCACTAAACGTACAGCCTGAAGCCGTTTTTGGTCAAACCCTGGCAGATGTTGAAGGAGTTATTCGAGATAAAATTTCAGGACAGCCGCTTCCCGGTGCAAATATCAGAATGCCTGAACTAAACAAGGGAGTTTCTTCTGATCAAGACGGCTTTTTTACCATTAATGATGTCGGGTATGGGAAGTATACTCTTCAGGTAAGATATGTGGGTTTTGAAAGCATTGACTCATTAATTGTAGTGCAATCTGATACTTTTCTTGAGATTGAGATGAATCCGCTTGAGCAAAAACTTGATGAAGTTCTTGTGAAAGCGGGACGTGATTCTCTCGGAGAGTCAACAAAATCTCTTACAATTCTTGATAAAGCTGCCCTGGACAAACATCGCGGACAGACCATTGGCGACATGGTAAAATCCCTTCCCGGTGTCACTGTTCTCTCAACCGGACCAAGCATATCCAAACCGGTAGTCCGTGGACTGCACAGCCAGCGGCTGGTGTTGATGAATCACGGCCTGGCTCAGGAAGGGCAGCAGTGGGGAGGAGAACATGCACCTGAAATCGATCCTTTTTCGCCGGACAGAATAGAAATCATACGGGGAGCTTCAGGTGTTGAATACGGGGTAGGAGCAATCGGCGGAGTAATCAGGGTGGATTCTGATAATATCAATAAAAAAGAAGATTTATCAGGTGAACTGATGCTGAATGGATTTTCCAATAATGCACAGGGATCGGGCAGTATTAAGCTGGAAGGCGGGTTAGATAAATCGGGAAAACTGGGATGGAGGTCTCAGGTTAGCTACAGAAATGCAGCAGATTCACGCACTCCAAAAGATGTGATGAGGAATACAGGCTTCCGGGAACTGAGCTATTCATTTAACATGAATTATGAAGATGGCTCATTTGAACATGATCTCTATTTCAGTCATTTTGGTACTGAACTTGGTATATTCAGGGGGGCGCATATCGGGAATGTATCCGATCTTGAAAGGGCGATCAGGCTGGGAAGGCCAACCGTTGACTTTGAGTTTGGAAGAGAAATAGATAATCCCAGGCAGGAAATTTCGCATGATTTGTTCAGATATCAGGGAAAGTACCAGATTTCGAATGTTGGAAGGATTGAGGTCCAGGCCGGATGGCAGCAAAACAGGAGAAAAGAGTTCGATGCTCACCGAAGGTTTAGTAATGATCCTGAAGCTTTGCAGAGGCCGGCATTTGACCTGGAACTAACTACATGGAGTGCCGACCTGAAATTCAGACATGACCCGGTGTTCAACAGTTTAACCGGAACAGTTGGAATCTCTGGAATGAAGCAGGGGAATGCGCGCCAAAGCACCGGATCCCTGATACCCAATTTTAAGTCATATTCAGCTGGGGTTTTCGTTATCGAAAACTGGTCGAATGGTATTGTTACAGCCGAAACCGGAGCAAGATTTGACATTCACTGGCGGGACGTGTTTTTAGTTGAGAACCGTGAAGTTCAAAGACGATCATTTACTTATAACGATGCATCGCTGGTTGGAGGTATCACTTACCAGTTTGCTCCTGACTGGTCTGTCTCAGGAAATTTTGGCACAGCATGGAGGCCACCTGGGGTGAATGAACAGTTTAGTGATGGAATTCATCACGGCACGGCTCAATTTGAACTAGGAAATGAAGACCTGGATCCTGAACGGAGTATCAACATTGATTTGACACTGAGGCACGTAACCGGAAAGGCTTATTTTCAGTTAAGCGCGTACAATAATTTCATTACGAATTATATCTTTCTTCAGCCGGGAGATGAACCCGCTCTCACAATAAGGGGTAGTTTCCCGTTTTTCTCCTACGAGCAAACCGATGCGGTGATACGGGGTGTAGACGGCACGTTTGAATACCAATTGCTAAAAAATCTGCGAACATCGGCAACTGTTTCATTTCTGAGAGGATGGAACCGGGATGAGAGCATTCCCCTGATATTCATGCCATCAGATCGTCTTCAGCTGTTTGCACATCTTGACTTGCCAAATACCGGATTGTTTCGATCCAATTACCTGGAAGCAAGAGGAACAATGGCCAGGGAACAGACGCATTTTCCGAAAGGTGTGGATTTTGCTCCGCCGCCGCCCGGTTACCAATTGCTGGACCTGGAAAGCGGTACTGAAATGGAAATTTCAGGAAAGAAAGTAAATCTGAGTCTCTCTTTGAACAATGTTTTAAATGCAACCTACAGAGACTACTTAAGCAGGTTCAGGTATTTCATAGATGAACCGGGCAGAAGCCTTGTGATGCGGGCACAATTACAGTTTTAATCAATAGCATTTTTACTTAAAACAATCACCAAAAAACAATCAAAAACTGGAGTAACATGTTACATGTAAAATTAAAATCATTCGTAGTAATTATTGCTTTTGCCGCTGCAATTGCGGCTTGCGGAGATGACCCGGCATCTGTAGATGTTGATGGGCCGGGAGAATCGGAACTGATAACCAGTGTAACGCTATCCCTTGAAGAACTTGATGACCAGGGAAATGCTACCGGTATAACGGTTTCAGCAGTATGGGACGATTCTGACGGACCGGGAGGAAGCGCACCGACGATTGAAACTCTTCAATTAAAGCAGGGGACAACTTATCAGGGCAGCATAGAATTACTTGATACTACCAAGGATCCGGTGGAAAATATTACTGAAGAGATAGAGGAAGAAGCCGACGAACATCAGTTTTTCTACATATTTAATGTAGATGGGAATGAATCTGATGCGATTCAGGTGGCAAGAAATGATACGGATTCACAGGGCCTGGCTCTTGGTCTCAATTACACTCTATCCGTTAGTAATGACGCTCCTGAAGGCGGATTGAGAGTTATTTTACTCCATTTTGAAGATGCGGAAAAAGAAAGTAATGACTTTCCCGCCGAACAAACTGGAATAGACACGGATGTTGATATAGAGTTTCCTGTTCAATTTGAATGACAGAACTCAAAATTTCAGGCAGTAAAAATAAAAACCGGTTCCATATGGATTCCGGTTTTTTTATTTAAAATCAGATAAATCCTTTTAAATTCAAGCGGTGGAGTGAATTATAATAATATTATTATACATATGCAGTAAGTTTATTTAAAAATAAGGATTTTTAATGATATCTTTTTGGCGGTTAAAATAGAAATGAACATAAAACTATCTTTAATTATTCAGATGTATCTGCGTTCTCACAATAAAATTATACTAACGGATATTACAGAATCAGGGGAAATAATTGTGAGAGATTTGTGATGGTTCAAAGTCGCAAATACCATACTATTATTAGTAATTAAAGACGGCAGATAAAAAAGCAGGAAATATGGATATTTTTCAAACTGTTTATGATTGGTTTATGGGTCTGGGTACTGAATACGGAGTGAATCCTATTATCTTTGGCTCTATTTATGTAGGTGCAATACCGCTTTTTTCTCTATCAATCGGTTGGCTGGTTAAAAATTATCGCCAGGACAGATCGATCGTTTTGCCCTCAATGAGTGCAACATTTTTCTTCATTTCGGCTTATCTCTACCTGATGATAGCCGGGCAAAATGTTCCGTGGTGGGTTTATGCCGTAGTTTTAGGCTTAGTGTTTTATGGCGCATGGTCAACGTATCGAAAAGTTAAATCGCAAATTATAGAAAAAGAAAAGAGTAATGGCTAAATATGATTATGACGCTTTGGTAATTGGCGGCGGTGCAGCGGGTCTAACAGCTTCAGGAATTGCTGCCAACTTTGGAGCCAAAACAATGATGATTGAGAGACACCGGCTTGGCGGAGATTGTACATGGACAGGCTGTGTGCCCAGTAAAACTCTGATCAAAGCCGCTTCTATAGTTCACGATATGAAAAAAGCAGCAGGCCATGGACTCACTTCAACAAAAATTGAAGTAGATCTTGCCAAAGTTATGGCACATGTGGATTCAATCCGACGTGAAATTTACGAAGATGCGGATGCTCCTGAAATTTTTGAAGATATGGGAATTGAGGTAGTTCAGGGTGAAGCTGAATTTACAGATCCTCATACTGTTCTGATTACAGGCAGTGACAGTAGCAAAAAATCAGTAAGTTCCAAATACATCTATATCTGTACCGGTGCGTCTGCTTTCGTACCTCCTATTAAAGGAATAGACACCATAGATTATCTCACAAATGAGTCGCTCTTTGAAATCAACAGTTTGCCTGAAAAACTGATCATTATCGGTGGCGGACCCATAGGAACAGAAATGGCACAAAGTTTTTTGAGACTCGGTTCTGAAGTACATGTTGTGGATAT
>Ga0209931_1000275_pt1 | contig 31116 bp, 33 predicted proteins | sample SalPonR1_B_D1_MG_FD_185697 | JGI IMG/M metagenome (GOLD analysis project Ga0209931, IMG submission 185697) | Salt pond soil microbial communities from South San Francisco under conditions of wetland restoration - Salt Pond MetaG R1_B_D1_MG... ...
TTGAAAGGGACTTCTTCAATTTATGCTCTTCTGCCATTGCAAATCATAACTTTCACCATAAAGGTTTTATCTTTAAATTGCCAAATCTTTAAATTGTCAAATCCTCAAATCTTCAAATCAATGAATATATAGGTACAATGATACATTAGTAAATTATTACACCCATTTCTTCAACTCTTCAAAATTCAGTCCCCCATAATTTCCACTACTCATTAGGAGGAGAACATGATTATCAAAATGTTTGGCTTTGAGGTAAGTCTTAAAATCATCGGTATTGGTGTAAACCTCTAAATCTTCCCTCTTAAAACTGTCCTGAATTTGTGTTTTGGTCAATGCCGACATCTGTTTGATTTCTAGAGCCTTTTTGGAATAAAAAATCACAACTTCGTCGGCTTTGTTGAGGGTGTTTTCATATTCCTTAAGAAATGACGCGGTCAGGCTACTATAGGTATGCAATTCAAAACAAACCAACAATTTTTTATCAGGAAATTGCGCTTTTACGGCTTCTGTTGTTGCTTTCACTTTAGAAGGACTATGGGCATAGTCTTTAAAAACTGTACATCGAGAGCTTTCTGTAACTTTTTCCAGACGTTTTGAAGCGCCTTTAAATGTGGCAATAGCTTCATAAAAATCATCTTCATCTACGCCCATGTGTTGGCAAATCCACTTGGCTCCGGCGATGTTTTGAAGATTGTGTTTTCCAAAAACTTCAATCGGCATCGGTCCTTCATTGGTTTCAAGGAAGGTTTCACCGTCTTCAATTTGATGATCAGGCGTGTTGTAAGCGTGTTTTCTGGTAGGCTTTTTGGCGTTTAAAGCGATGGCTTTTAATATCTCGTCTTCCTCATTATAGACCAATGTACTGCCATTGGTCATGGAATCGACAAACAGTTCAAATTGATGTTTGTAGTTTTCAAAATCAGGGAACACGTTAACGTGGTCCCAGGCAATTCCGCTAATTAACGCAATATTGGGCTGGTACCATAAAAATTTAGGTTGCTTGTCTAAAGCCGAGGACAAATATTCATCCCCCTCCAGAAGAATAAAATCATTTCCCTCAGAGAGATGTACCATATTGTCAAAACCCTCAAGTTGGGCACCCACCATAAAATCTGTTGGCTTTTCGTGGTACTCCATCACGTGTAAAACCATAGAGGTTATAGTCGTTTTACCATGAGAACCGGCAATCACTACACGGGTTTTTTGCTTGGAATGTTCATATAAAAATTCAGGATATGACATGATGTCCAGTCCTAATTCACTTGCTTTTTTCAATTCCGGATTATCAGCTTTGGCATGCATGCCTAAAATGATTAAATCTATATCAGCTGAGATATTTTCGGGTTGCCATCCCATTTTTTTAGGTAAAATTCCGTGCTTTTTCAACCTTGAAAAGGAAGGTTCAAAAATATCATCATCGCTCCCGGTAATGGTGTCGCCTTTCTGCTTTAAAGCGATGGCTAAATTGTGCATGGCACTGCCACCAATAGATATAAAATGTATGTGCATGTATTCTCGATTTTACTTGCAAATATAAATATTTAGAGCATGTGGTCTTTCCAAATACAGGTATCAGTTTAGTTGCTTTCTAAAGGTATTAATGATTCCACCATTCAGCAATACTTCAATTTGCCTTGGACTTAAGGTGTGCTTAGCTTCAAAACTTATGGTTTTGTCGGAAGGTTTTACAATATTTACTGTGACCTCCTTTGATTTTTCAACTTGTTCTCTTAGATTTTTAAATGAAATTTTATCACCCTGTTCTATGTTGTTATAATCTTTGGCATTCATAAATTCTAAAGGCAGGATACCAAAATTGATCATATTTTGCCAGGCTATTCTAGCGTAACTTTTGGCAATAACAGCTACTTGACCTAGATATCTTGGCGCTAGTGCGGCGTGTTCACGACTGGAGCCTTGTGCATAATTTTCAGCAGCCACGACCACATGACCCCCGTATTCCTTTTTAGCTTGTTGTGCTCTTTCATAGAAAGATTTATCGATAACATCGAAACTGTATTTGCTGATTTCAGGTAAATTACTTCTAAACGGCAAAACTTCTGCGCCGGCTTTTAGAATTTCATCTGTTGAAATATTATCGCCCATTTTAAGCAAAACAGGGATCTTATGATCATTTTGAAGCTTGGGTATTTCAGGTAAGCTCTTAATATTTTCACCTTTTTCAAGTTTTACTGAAGTGTTATCTTTAATGGGCTCTACCAACATGTCTTCGTTGATGATTTCGTAGGTTGGGTATTCAAATTTAGGATAAGACATACCATAAGATTTTTCCAGAGTTCTAGGATCGGTAATTTTACCTGTCAGCGCCGAGGCTGCTGCGGTTTCAGGGCTACACAAATGCACCTGATCATCTTTGGTACCACTTCGATCCGGAAAATTTCTAGGCATGGTTCGTAAACTAATCGTGCCACTTGCCGGTGCTTGTCCCATACCAATACACCCCATACAACCAGATTGATGGTAACGTGCACCGGCTTTGATTAAGTTGGCAAAAGTCCTGTTGTCTATCATGTTTTGCATCACTTGCCTTGAGGTAGGGTTGATGTCAAAACTCACTTCCGGGCTTATGCCTTTATCTTCGACAATTTTACCGGCAATCCAAAAGTCTCTCAATCCCGGATTTGCAGAAGACCCGATAACCACTTGACTTATGGGTTTACCGGCGACTTTTTCAACCGGAACTACATTGCCAGGACTTGTAGGCAAAGCAATAAGAGGAACAATGTCATCTAAAATGATTTTATCATGGTACTGATATTTGCAATCTTTGTCTGCTTTTATTTCAACCCAGTCCTCCTCTCGTCTTTGAGATTTTAAAAATGCTCTTGTGGAATCATCACTGGGAAAAACAGTGGTGGTGGCACCAAGCTCTGCGCCCATATTAGCAATGACATGGCGATCCATGGCAGTGAGTTCATTTAAACCGTCACCATAATATTCTATAATTTTGCCAACTCCACCTTTTACGTCATGTCTGCGTAGCATTTCTAGTATGATATCTTTGGCGCTAACCCAATCCGGTAATTTGCCCGTAAGTTTTACGCCCATAACTTCAGGCATTTTGACATAATAAGGCTTTCCGGCAATGGCTGCGGCGACGTCTAAACCACCGGTCCCAATGGCCAACATGCCCAGTGAACCCGCGGCACAGGTATGAGAATCGGAACCAACCATGGTTTTGCCGGGTTTACCAAACCTTTCCATATGTACGGGATGGCTTACACCATTGCCCGGCCTGCTATACCATAAGCCAAAGCGTTGCGCCGCAGACTTTAGAAAGCGATGATCGTCTGCATTTTTGAAATCTGTTTGTAGTAAATTATGATCTACGTATTGTACAGCCACTTCGGTTTTTGCATGGTCTAATCCCATTGCTTCTAATTCGAGTTGCACCAATGTTCCGGTGGCATCTTGTAACAGGGCATGATCAATTTTTAAACCGATTTCACTGCCGGTCTCAATTTCACCTTCAATTAAGTGATTTTTTATAAGTTTTTGTGTAACATTTAAAGCCTCCATAATGTATTTTTATATAATTTAAAATTATAATGCTTTGAAAACAAAAGAATAACAAAATTTTAATTTGATTCTGTTGTATACCCTTATGCGTTTAAATCAATTCTAAATTAAGTTTAAAAATCCGCTTATATTTGTTGATGATAAGCTTCTAACGTATTTTTGCAATACTTTATAAAACAATAAATAATGGGAGGAATTCTTAAATCTTCAATAGCTCGAAAAGTCGCCATGGCTTTATCCGGCTTGTTTTTAGTCGTTTTTTTAGCGCAGCATTTTACAATCAACATCACATCCGTCATCAGCCCGGAGACTTTTAACGAGTGGTCGCATTTTATGGGAACCAATATTTTGGTGCAAGGTGTTTTGCAACCCATACTGATTTTTGGTGTTATATTTCATTTCGTGATGGGTTTCATCTTAGAATATCAAAACAGACGAGCACGAGGCGCAATAGGTTACTCAATTTTTAAAGGACAAGCCAATTCCAGCTGGTTTTCAAGAAACATGCTAATATCCGGAATTGTTATTTTATTATTTTTAGGCTTACATTTTTACGATTTTTGGATTCCAGAAATTACCACTAAATATATTGAAGGCGATATGTCCGGAATGCACAATGGCGAATTTAGATATCATGAAGAGACCGTGGCCAAGTTTGCAAACGACCCGGTAAGAACCGGCATCTATGTTTTAGCTTTCATCTTTTTGATATTTCATTTACTGCACGGCTTTTCGTCGTCCTTTCAGTCGGTAGGCTTCAACAATAAATATTCTAAGGCTTTAAAAACTTTTACCAAAGCTTTTGCAATTGTTATTCCTCTCGGCTTTGCCTTTATTGCTATCTTTCACTACATAACACATTCTTAAAACATGACTATGAAATTAGATGCTAAAATTCCAAGTGGTCCAATCGCAGAGAAATGGACTAAACATAAAAATGAAATAGATCTTGTAAATCCTGCCAATAAGCGAAATATAGATGTGATTATGATAGGAACAGGTTTAGCCGGCGCCTCTGCCGCAGCTACCCTTGCCGAATTAGGTTATAATGTTAAGACATTTTGTTTTCAGGACTCACCTCGAAGAGCGCACTCTATTGCTGCTCAAGGTGGGATCAACGCTTCAAAAAACTATCAGGGTGATGGTGATTCCGATTACAGGCTATTTTATGATACCGTTAAAGGTGGCGATTACCGGTCACGTGAAGCCAATGTTTATAGATTGGCTGAAGTTTCGGGGAATATTATTGACCAATGTGTAGCTCAAGGTGTGCCCTTTGCTCGCGAATATGGTGGCTTGTTAGATAACCGGTCATTTGGTGGGGTTTTGGTCTCTAGAACATTTTACGCTAAAGGACAGACCGGTCAACAATTACTCCTTGGTGCTTATTCAGCAATGAACCGACAAATTAATCGAGGTAAAATAAAATCTTATACTCGTCATGAAATGATGGACATCGTTCTCATTGATGGTAAAGCTAGAGGTATTATTGCCAGAAACCTGATAACAGGTGAAATTGAAAGGCATGCAGCCCATGCTGTAGTTTTAGCAACAGGCGGTTACGGAAATGTATTTTTCTTATCAACCAATGCCATGGGAAGTAATGTGACAGCGGCCTGGAGAGCTCATAGAAAAGGTGCCTTTTTTGCAAATCCGTGTTTCACACAAATACACCCCACTTGCATTCCTGTTTCCGGTGAATTACAATCTAAATTGACCTTAATGTCCGAATCTCTAAGGAATGACGGACGAATTTGGGTACCGGCTAAAAAAGAAGATGCTGAAGCGATTAGAGCCGGCAAACTCAAGCCCACAGAAATTCCTGAAGAAGACAGAGATTATTACCTCGAAAGACGTTATCCTGCTTTTGGAAACTTAGTACCGCGTGACGTGGCTTCCAGAGCCGCCAAAGAACGATGTGATGCAGGTTATGGTGTCAATAAAACCGGAGAGGCCGTATATCTAGATTTTGCCAGCGCCATAGAAAGATATGGTAAAGAAAAAGCCTTTAGTTCCGGTATTGAAAATCCAACCAAAGCACAAATCAAAAAATTTGGAGATGAAGTTATCGAAAATAAGTATGGTAACTTATTTGAAATGTATGAAAAAATCATTGATCAAAACCCTTACCAAACACCAATGATGATTTATCCTGCGGTGCACTACACCATGGGTGGCCTTTGGGTAGACTATAATCTTATGACCACCATCCCGGGTTGTTATGCTACCGGAGAAGCAAATTTCTCCGACCACGGTGCCAACCGTCTAGGGGCTTCAGCATTGATGCAAGGTCTGGCAGATGGTTATTTTGTATTGCCCTACACTATCGGCGATTATTTGGCTGACGACATACAAACAGGCCCCATCTCAACAGATCATAAAGCTTTTGATGAAGCTGAAGATTCTATTAAGAAGCAACTACAAAGTTTAATAGACATAAATGGTGAAATACCGGTTGATGATTTTCATAGAAAACTTGGAAAAATCATGTGGAACAAATGCGGTATGGCCAGAAATGAAAAAGACTTAAAGTCTGCCATCAAAGAAATTTCAGAATTACGCGAAGAATTTTACAACAACGTAAGAATACCCGGTAAGGCCAACGCTAAGAATGCAGAGCTTGAGAAAGCAGCTAGAGTGATTGACTTCCTAGAGTTAGGAGAATTATTTGCCAAAGATGCTTTACACAGAAATGAATCTTGTGGAGGTCACTTTAGAGACGAGTATCAAACGCCGGAGGGTGAAGCTTTAAGAGATGATGAAAACTTTAGATATGTAGCCGCCTGGGAGTATAAAGGTGAACCTAAAGACGCTGTATTGCACAAAGAAGAATTAGTTTACGAAAACATAGAACTCAAAACGAGAAGTTATAAATAACAAAAAATTGTATTGAAAATGAAACTAACACTAAAAATTTGGAGACAAGAAAATGCGAATGCTAAGGGTCGTTTTGAAACCTATGATATAGATGGGATAGAAGGCGATATGTCTTTCCTGGAAATGCTTGACGTTTTAAATGACAGTCTTGTCAGAGAAGGTAAAGAGCCCGTAGAATTTGACCACGATTGCCGTGAAGGAATTTGTGGAACGTGTTCGTTGCAGATTAATGGTGAGCCACATGGACCTGACAGAAAAATTACAACCTGCCAGCTGCATATGAGACGTTTTAATGATGGTGATACTATTGTTATAGAACCGTTCAGAGCTAAAGCTTTTCCAATCGTAAAAGATTTGATTGTAGACCGCTCTGCTTTTGATAGAATTCAGCAGGCTGGTGGATACATTTCTGTGAATACTTCTGGGAATACCATTGATGCCAACAGCATCCCGGTTGAAAAAGAACACGCTGATATGGCTTTTGATGCCGCGACTTGCATTGGCTGTGGCGCATGTGTCGCAGCTTGTAAAAATGCCTCGGCAATGTTGTTTACTTCTGCTAAAGTTTCTCAGTTTTCTTTACTACCTCAGGGTGAAGTTGAAGCTTCTGAACGTGTGATGAATATGGTTAACCAAATGGATAAAGAAGGTTTTGGGAATTGCACCAATACCGGCGCTTGCGAAATAGAATGTCCAAAAGGTATTTCTCTTGAAAACATCGCCAGAATGAACAGAGAATACTTATCGGCTTCTGTGGCGGGATAGTTTATTTAGAACATACATTTTGACCTCAAAGATTTAAATACAATTGGTTCTTTGAGGTTTTTTATTTTTTATAGGCTAACATTAAAAGTGTCTTTTTAAAGTTGTTTACCCGCGTTAGGGATTGTAGAGGAAATCATTTTGTGAGGCACGAGCAAAATATTGGAGCGAAAAGCCCGACCCAGACAGAGCATTGCTCTGGTCTGGGTAACGCCCAAATATTAATAGATTTGAATGCAATATTTATTTGGTATACTCTTGTTTTAATATTTTGATGTCTTCAATAGCCTCTTCAATCTCATCGGGATTGGTGCCATCGTAGGTGCCTCGTATGCGTTTTTCTTTATCAATAAGGACAAAATTTTCGGTATGAACCATGTCGTAAGGGCCGCCATTGCCAGTGGTTTTTGTGGTAAAATAGGATTGTCGAGCTAACCTGTATATTTCTTTTTTATCCCCTGTCACTAAGTGCCATTTGCCTTTAATGGCGTTGTGTTCGGCAGCGTATTTATGTAAACGCTCTACATCATCAATCTGAGGGGTTACAGAATGGGATAGCAATAGGACTTCATCATCATTTTTAAAGGCCTCTTGAATTTGTTCCATATGTTTGGTCATGACTGGACAAATGGTTTGACAAGTGGTAAAAAAGAAGTCGGTGATGTAAATTTTATTTTTGAAATCAACTTGAGAAATCGTGTCGCCGTATTGATTGATTAATCGAAAATCATCTACTTTATGAAATTTTCTGACCCGTTGAAGAGTAGAATCCACTAGCTCTTTAGTGAATTGATTGGGTTGATAGACGCGCAATCGGGGCTCAGGTTTATGCAGATTATAAATGGCTGTCATTATGATGATTGATAAAATCAGCATGACTATGGCAAAGAATTTATATTTTGAAAAAAACTTCAGCATACCTCAATTTTTTACAAAGATAATTTAAGGAATTCTCAAACTAACCAATGCATTATCAATATTTTGTTAAGCTATTATTTTATAAAACCTTAGATTTTTTTATGAGGTTATAAAAGTCTATTTTTGTCAACTTTTTGATTTAAATGTAATATATGGAAACCTTTTGGATAAAAGCTATACAACTTATTTTGAGTTTATCAATACTAGTGGTCCTTCATGAATTAGGCCACTTTATTCCTGCTAAACTGTTTAAAACCAAAGTTGAAAAGTTTTACCTCTTCTTTGACGTTAAATTTTCTTTGTTTAAAAAGAAAATTGGTGATACCATTTACGGCATTGGATGGCTGCCGCTGGGTGGTTATGTGAAAATCGCCGGTATGATTGATGAAAGCATGGATAAAGAGCAGATGAAACAGCCACCAAAGCCATGGGAATTTAGAAGTAAACCTGCCTGGCAAAGACTTATTATCATGTTGGGTGGAGTTACTGTAAATATCATAGTCGGTATTTTACTCTACATCATGGTACTGGCTGTCTGGGGAACCGATTATATCCCAAAAGAAAACCTGGAAGGTGGATTGGCAGTGCATGAAATTCTTTATGAATATGGTTTTCAGGATGGTGACAAAATTATTTCGATAAATGACAAGCCTCTGGAAAATCAGTTAGAGGCCAACAAAAAATTAATGTTGAGGGATGTGAGCTACATAAAAGTAGAACATTCTGATGGTTCAACAGAAACTTTGGATATTCCTGAAGATATAGGCCAAAAATTATTTAAATCAGGTGTAATGGCACCATTTGGTTTGAAAATTGAGCCCATTATAGATTCCGTTATTCCAAATAACCCCGGAATGAAAGCCGGATTAGAAAAAGGGAATAAAATTTTAGCAGTAAACGGAAAAGAGACCAAATACTGGGATGATTTTTCAAATGCAGTGGCTACTTCATCATCAGATACCATTGAGCTGACTTATTTAGATTCCTATGAACAGAAACAAACGACAGACATTGTATTAAATGAAGATAAAAAAGTAGGGGTGTATGTCGCAAACAACACAAGCGACTTATTTGAACATAAAAATTACTCTTTTGCTGAAAGTATTGTCGAGGGAACGAGTTACGGGTACTGGACATTGAGAGATTATGTAGCACAATTCAAGTATGTATTTACTAAAAAAGGGGCTTCCCAAGTAGGCGGGTTTGGAGCTATAGGAAACTTGTTTCCGGAAGCCTGGAATTGGCAAGCCTTTTGGTTAACTACTGCATTAATTTCAATTATTTTAGCCTTTATGAACATATTGCCAATACCGGCATTGGATGGCGGACATGTTGTCTTTTTGTTGTATGAAATGGTGAGTGGTAGAAAACCCAATGAAAAAGTCCTGGAATATGCCCAAATGGTAGGCTTCTTCTTGCTTATTGCTTTAGTTTTATATGCAAATGGGAATGATATTTACAGATATGTTTTTAATTAATATTAATGTAATTTTTTTCAATTTCTGAGAATAAATATTGAAAAGTAAAATCTAAAAATATTTTAATTTTACTACAGTATTGAGTATCTAAACCTGATCATATTCGTACAACAAAGAAGTTTTTTAGATTATATAATCATAAATTATGTGATTTAAAAATGTCTTTAATGTATTAATGTATTTTTGAATAATGCATTATTCAATAATTTGTACTAAGATTATTGAAAGTTAAATTATAATTGGCATGACGAGATTTTCTAATATTTCTTTAATTAGTGATTTAATGAAAAAGAAACATTTTAAACTTGCTTATTTCTATACACTAATATTTATATCATTATCGGTGGTATTTTTGTTGATGGCTATCAATACTAAATCCCCATTTTTTGAATTTTCTCAGGATGAACGCGTACTAAACAACCTAAATCACTTCTATCCACAATATTTTGCTTATTTCACTACACATGCTGATAGTGCGAAATTTGCAAACGTATTTGAAATCAAAAAAGATAATAGCCTTAATGAAGTAGATATTCAATATCCGCTGAGTTCAAACTCTTACGGTTTGTCAAGAAGAAATAAGTATAACTTTCTGTTTTTTAGTAATATTTATTACTATATACCAGATGAAAACGAATATCTGGTAGATGATCTTAAAGATCTTGAGAACATCTACAATTCCGATGATAAATTTACTGAATTGACATTTGGTAACTCTTACTTTTGTGGAAAATATTTAATATCGATTAGAGACGCTATTCCATTTGAGTCAAGGAAATTGGATAATATAGAGCTGTCAGCCATTAAATATAAACTTGTAAATATTAAATGTAAATAGAATGTTTGCCAAAAAAATGCTATTTAGGTTTATGCGAAAGCCAAAGTTTGGCTACTATCTTGGTCTCGTAAGAAGCTTATTGGCTATATCATTATTAACAAATATTTTATTTACCGGAAAAGACAGGCTTTTTTTTTACAGCCTAAATGCGGACATTAATCCTGAAATTTATAAAGTAAAATATGGTATTTTAACTCAATATTCTATTTTTAACCTGCTTGATATAGACATAGCATACTATTTAACCATTCTTATTTTGCTAGTTGTCATTTCAGGCTACTTCTCTAGGTTGTCAAGTATTTTGCATTTTTATATATGCTTCAGCTTTGTAAGTTCTACTCTATTAGTTAATGGTGGGAATAAAATTTCACTAGTATTAACCTTATTGCTAATTCCTATCTGCTTTCTAGAAAACAGGAAAAATCATTGGGTTGAGGAAACCAAACCCCTAAATTTCTATAGGGATGTAGCCCTAAGTTTAGTATTATTATTTGCCAGATTACAAATTTGCTATATTTATTTTCAAACCTTTTATAAAAAAATAGTTGTACATGAATGGTCAAACGGAACAATGTTGTGGTACTATTTACAAAGGCAAAGATATTTTGAAACAGATGATGGTTTAAGAAGAATGTTTTTAGATTTTGTATTATATAATGACAAATTATTAGTGATATCCACATGGTCTGTTCTTCTAGTAGAACTATTATTGTCACTTACATTATTTTTTAAACAGGAGAATAGAATATATCTGTTTTTGATGGGGGTAGTTTTACATCTGAGTATTGCCATTTTCTTAGGTTTATTTTCTTTTGCCGTAGTCATGATAGCCGCTTTATTGTTGCTTACTTTCCCTCTAGATTATAAAAAACTTAGAATAATATTTCAATTAAAAGCTTAAGCGTTTTAAAAATTTAGCCCCTTATTTTCTATCTATTATAGGCTCAGTTTTTCTGCAAAATTTTGAAGAAAAAATATTTAGGGAAAAGTGTATTAATTATTTTCAGGATTTAAAAAATACATTATATTTGCATTCGCAAAATTTTATTTAAGCTAAGATGGTTAGAGCATCTGATCCCGAGTCAAAGCTCGGGAAGGGTCGTAAACATAGATACTTGGAATCGTTCTTTAAAAAATAAATCATTATTCCTCAGTAGCTCAGTTGGTTAGAGCATCTGATCCCGAGTCGAAGCTCGGGAAGGGTCGTAAACATAGATTCTTGGAATCGTTCTTTAAAAAATAAATCATTATTCCTCAGTAGCTCAGTTGGTTAGAGCATCTGACTGTTAATCAGAGGGTCGTAGGTTCGAGTCCTACCTGAGGAGCTTTAAAATCAAAGCCTTACAGAGATGTAGGGCTTTTTTTATTTCTTATTGTAACACATTTGTTACACTTTAGACAAATAAGCCCCTTTTTTTGTGATTTTTCAACCTTAATATTTTGAAAGGAATAAAACATTTTATTTTTAGTTTGGAATATTTAAATACATTTGTTTATAATTAAAAAATGCCTACAATGAAAAATATTCTTGTTGCTTTTATTTTTATTAGTTTAAATCAAAGCTTCGCCCAAAAAAGTGAAATTTCAAAATTAGAAAATCAAAAAATAGAAATTCAAAATAACATTGATATTTTAAAAGACTCACTGGTTAATATTAATAACAAAATAGAAAAATTAAAATCAATAGAATTTAATAAAGTTGTTACTGATACAGCAGTAGCAAATGTAAAAATTCGCAAAGGTGCTAGTTTGTTTGAAAAGCCTACGCCATTTTCAGACTTAATAATTAAGTTCAATAAGGAAATGCAAGTTTCTGTATTTGATTTTGAAAATGATTATTTTAAAGTTTGTGCTGGTTCATATTGTGGTTATGTAAATAGTTCATGGGTAGAATCAAATTTAAAAATTGATAGATTTGTTAGAATAAAAAAATTAGAAAACGAGAATGAATATTTAGAAAAGAAAAAAACTGAATTATCTGCTAGAGAATACCAATACCTTAAAAAGTATGGTAAAAATACATACACTAAATTAAAAAAAGGTCTTTACTGGGTAGGAATGACAAAAGAAATGGCTAAAATTTCTCTTGGTAATCCTAAAGATATCAATAAAACAGTTGGTTCGTGGGGTGTTCATGAACAATGGGTTTATGATAATATTTATTTATACTTTGAAAATGGAAAACTTGCTTCATATCAAAAATAATACTTTTTACTTAACTTAGAATTGCCTTTTCAAAATCTTCATAAGGAATGTTTTCAGCTTTCTGTATCTGTTTCATTAATCGCAAATACCTTTTGGTTGGTTTTGCATTATTGTTAACCCTATACTTTAATGCCTAGTGCTATCAAATAGCTATTTGCTTGTAACGTATTTTAACATCATTCAATTCGCCTTTCAATCTTAAAAATGTATTTTTGATAAATGAACAAACCAATTAAAGTTTTAAAAGGCAAAATGGCTCGCCTTGATGTTTATGAAGATAGAGCCGAGATACACAGAGGTTCAATGGGTAGGCTAGCAACAGGTGGACCTAGTAAGAAAACTTTTATTTATTCGAGACTATCAGCTGTTGAGTTTAAAAAATCAGGATTAACTAATGGCTACCTCCAATTTGTTGGAAGTGGTCTAAAGGCTAAAAGTGGTTCTTTTAATGCTGCTAGTAACGAAAATACAATAATGTTTTCTAGAAATTCAAAAATCTGGCAAGAGACCTCAGACTTTATAAACACTAAAATTACAGAAGGATCAAAGTCTACAGTTATTCAAGAGCAGTCTGCCGCAGATGAAATTATGAAATATAAGGAACTTGCAGATAAAGGTATTATCACCCCTGAAGAATTTAATGCAAAAAAGAAACAATTATTGGGTTTGTGAATGACTAATACTTCAACACTACAATCAACACAAGTACATAAGCCAAATAAGAGATATAATTAGACCACTTACTATTTCTATTTAAGTGTTTTTATCTGCTCCATTATTCGCAAATATCTTTTGGTTGGTTTCCCGTTATAGAATTTTTTAAAATGCTTACTGTAAAGTTTTTCATAAAGTTCTTCGCTTTTGAATAATGCTCCAAACTGTTTTTCGATTTGTCTATAACTTTTGCTTTTGGTTTGGCTTTCATACATACAACCATTGAAAGCATCACGGTGTAAGAAGTAACCGCAAACTGAATATAGCTTTCTGCAACGTTTATTGGTTTGTGGACAAATGAAAAATAATATTTTGCCCTTACCTAAGTTTGAAGGTACTGAAGTAAGCCAAATTTTATAATTACGAGGTTTGTCCTGAAAATTATAATCTAATTCAATATAAAGTTGTTGGTTTATTATACCGTTCTTTATTGAAATACTTCCTGTTTTTTCGCCTCTACTGCTCCAAGTAATTATTCCACTCTTAAAATTTTCAGGCTTTAAATACCCCCATTTTTTTAAATCTGCAATATTGAGTTTTAAAACGTCATCGTATAAAGTCGGGAAAGTTGGAAATTTTGGCATCTTTTTTATTTTAAATGAAACCTAAATCTTTAGGGAACATTATTTTAATCAAAACTAAATGGTTCACCTTCTTTTGGGTGTACTTGCTGTACTTTAGGAAATACATAAGGCATTAATTTACATACGATATTAATACGCTCTTTTGCTTCTAGTTCAGCAAGGGTTTCAGGTAGCTTTTCAATTTCGTTTTGCATTATTGCTTTGAGGGTATCACGTAAACCTCTTGTTAAAACTTGTTCTTTGGTTTTCATATCACTTGTAATTTAAATTAATATTTCTTTGAATTGTTGCAATCGTTCTAGGTAAGGAATGAATGTTTTATTCCCATTGTTTGCCCTTACCACTTGAAGGTGACTTTCAATAAAGCTTGAACAATTTGTTATTGTAGTGCATTGGTTAAGTATTACAGGCTTATCTGTAATCATTGTATTTTCAAAAAAGGTTTCCAGTTCTGAAATTTCTGCATCCCATTTCTTTGACTGTTCCTGCGAATGTTCGGGAAACCAATTTTCATTTTCAAAAACCTCATCCTGTTGTTGAATATTTTCAGAAAAAAAAGTTTTTTTTAGGGCTTCACTTTTTTCACTTTTTTCACGGGTTGAGGTTTCAACTGGTTCAGGTTCGGATTTTGGTTCTGCTTTCCTGTATTCTCGCCAATCCTGTTTTATTAAATAGTCTGCGAGGTCGTTTCCTTTGTGTTTATCCTGTTCAGGTGCTAACTGTTCAAGTAAATCTGAAACTTTGAAATAAGTACCGCTTAATTTACTTGCAATTTCGTTTGCTTTTTTGCTCCAAGTATTGAAAGCTGTACCGTCTTTTGAAGCATCAGGAAACAAATACACATCACGCCCTTTTAATGCTTTAGATTTTTCAAACGAAAAACTGCTAAGGTTAAAAGTTGAAAGCCAAATAAAGTTGGTAACCTCATCAGGAAAGCCAAAATATAACGTTCCATAAATAGCTGTTTTCGGTGCTTCTACAAGTGCAACGGGATTATGTGGGTGATTTGTTAATAAGTGTTCACCAAACAAACAGGAAACCTTTGTATCGTTGTTTAAATAGGCTTTTAACCAATCGGGCAAAGGCTTGTTTCTGTATTCGCTGTATTGTAGTCTGCTATGAAGCCAACTTGTATGATATTTTTTAGTTTTATCGGTGTGGTTGGTAGCATCAAATATTTTTTCCTGTACTGCTATTATATTCTGCTCTACATCTATAAAAGGAAAGCATACCGCCCCATTGTTGGCATTAGTTCCCAAACGATATAACGATATAATCGTTTCAATCTCTTTGGCATCAAATGGAAATTTGATTTTTTTAAGTAGGTTCTGAATGAAAATATTTTTTTCATAATCCTGTAAGGTTTTTTTAAGTTCGCTAACTGGTATAAATACCTTTTCTTTTTTAGGTTGAGGTTTAGCCTTAAAAACTGGCTTCTTTATTTGAACATCTGTTTGAATACCCTGTTCCTGTTCCCATATCATTTTTGAATATCCACTTTTATAAGGGTCAAGGTGGTAACCGCATTTGCTTTCACGGTCGCAACGCCCATAAGCATCAGGCAAATATTCACTTGTTTTTGCATCAATGTATTTTACGAAGCGTTTTTTATTACAGTTCGGGCAATTATGCTTTTTACTTCCCTTTTCTAACTTGTATCTATATTCTTTATTCATAACTAAAAAGCATCTGTACTATTAGACAAATAGGCAACGTTGCCAACATTTAATCTATTTACAATAATTTTTAGCGAACGCAATTGCTTAATGAAGTTAGACTTCTTAAAAGGTGTCATGCCGTCTTCAATACAGAATGCTTTATACTCAATGTATAAATCTTTAATAAGCTTATAATTTTCAGAATCAGGCTTGTATTCATTTTCACTTAAAAACATTTGAACGCTATTGCTTTCCAACTTGTATTGCTCAACTGCATTTTGAGCCGCATCACATTTTGAAAACTGCTTTTGCTCTAGCAATCTGTTAAGCCCTTCCAGTACCCAGTTAAAAACGCCTGAAAGTTCGCTTTCAATAATTTTAGTATGTAGGTTTTTATCCTGTTCCTGTGGTGGTATGGTAACATCAAAAGGAATAATTAGAAACCGCCTGAAATATGCATTCGTATGTTCTACATCTTTAGGCAATTCATTACAGTTGAAAATAAGCTTTGCGTATTGCTTCAATATAAAAGGTTGCCCGTATGGTAGCCTGGCATCAACTGGCTCACCTGAAACCAATTGTTTAAATATTGAAGCTTCCAGTTTACCGTTTATTTCACTCCCATAATTTACTAAGGTATTGGCTAATTTCGCCCTTTGGTAACCTTTGTCATCTGTTAAGCTTTGTAATGAATAACTGCTTATATTTTGTGTTCCCAGTAGTGCATTCACAATTTCAAAGAATACACTCTTACCATTTGCCCCAGTACCGTATAAGATTAACGCCTTTTCTTCTTTAAGTGCATTACTACCATGTTTTATAAAAACAAAGCCTAAATATTCAGCCAAAACTTTTTGCCGTTCTACATCAGGTAAAACTTTATTCAAATAAGCTTCAAATAATGGTGCTTTAGCTTTTGGGTCGTATTCAAAAGGTAATTGATAAGTAAGGAAATCGGAACGCTTAAAAGGCCTTAATTTCGTTTCTTTTTGACTTATTTCAAAAGTGCCATTTTTTAGATTAATTAATACCTTATCATTTTCACTTTCGGGTGTTGGTAGGTATGCCGTTGCAAGGAATTGTTTAAATAATTTTTCCCTGAATTGAAAATACCTTGCATCAAATTTTGCAACTCCTATTTTTTCACTCGCTTCACCTAAAAATTTCTGAAATGTTTCTTTGTCTATATCACTCCAAAAAGTACCGTTATACAAATAAATGAAATCGTTATTTTTACATAAGCCCCATCGTTTACTTTCAGCGTTCTTTAATACATTTTCAATAGTTAGTATTAACAAATGCTTTTGGCTTAATTTTAGCTTATCTAGTTGCTTATTTAATGCTTTCCATTGCTCTCTTTCGTTGTCTAATTTTGCATCTGAATTAAAACTTCCATCAGGTTTAATTAATTTTTTTTCAAGTTCCTTAATTTGTTTTACAATTTTCTCAACCTGTGGAAATGCTAACTTTTGAAAATCTACTGGCTGTAATTGCTCAATCAATTTTTGCAATATTTCACCGTGTGGTGTGGCATCTTTTTTTGTCAATTCCTGAACATGGTTTTTTATCGTTTCAGGCTTTTGTAAGTCATCAAATTTTGGGCTTATGTTAATTGCTTTCATTGCTATTAGCTTTTGTGGTTGGTAAATAGCTTTTATCACTTGAAAGAAATTGAACGCCCTTACTTAATGTAGTTGGGCATTTTCCCAAGTATGCAACGCAAAGCCTTTTTTCATTAACTAGTTGCTTTATAAGTCTGCAAATATATTTTTGATTAACTCCAGTTTCATTCTCGAGTGTGGATGCTGTTTTTGGTTCAATAGCTGTTTTTTCAATTAGCCTTCTTATTGCATCCTGTTTGAATAATCCTTTATAGTTTGATACATCAAAACTGTTAGCAATCTTTTTATGTTCAATTACATTCGGAAACTTAGATAGTGTTATTAAATATCTCTCTAGTTGCTTTTTATTCGTATATTGTGGCTGTCTTTTATGCTTATTAGCATTAGCCTTGTTGTTTTGTTTTTTCATTACTTCAAGGCTTTTTTATGGTTAGACAAATAGGTTTCTGCTTCAGCTTCAATTTCTGAATTTGTTTTTTTACGCCCTTCCTTTATGTATTCCATTAATTCAGTATTACTGAAATACAAACGTTTGCCTTGCTTCATGTATGGTAATTCATTCCTACTTACTTTGCTGTAAATAGTAGGTACGGTAAGCTTTAGAAACTCGCTTGCTTCTTTAATGGTTAAAAGCTGTTCTGTTTTATTGGTGGGTGGGTTTTCCTGTTTTTTTAATATCAGGCTTTTGAGTTCGCTAACTTCATTTGTTAGCCTTGTTACCGCTGTGGGTAAATCGTTGAAGGTTAAATTCTGTTCCATTACAAAGTATTTTATTTGTTATACTTTGCAAATCTGAAAAACGGGAATGCGGAAATTTTACGGTTTTTTTGCGTGTTTACGGAAACCTATATTTGTTAATTGATTTTCATTAATTCCTCCACTGTATCATTGTTTTTTACCTTATCAAAGTTTTCTTTTTTGTCATTAGCATAAGGCATGAAAGCTTTAGAGTAAAATTGAAATAGTGTATCAGGATAACTGGTATTAGGGTGTAATTGTTTGAATAAATATTTGAAAGCTAATTGAACGAAAGTCTTATTCGTATTAACCTTTTTTATCGGTTCAGTAATTTTAGGAACACAATATTTATTTTCAAAATAGTAAACAGTCCAGTTAATCAGTTTATCAAAATCAGCATCCTTTAAAATTTGTTTATGACCTCGTGGGCAACGCTCACTAAAAAAATTGAAGTGAAGTTTTATTATTTCGGAAAGTGGTGTTTCTGCTTCCTGTGGTTGAGGTGTTTCCTTTTTTTCTTTAATCTCATTAAGAAGAAAATCTTTATACCGTTGTTTGAGTATCTTATAATCGGTTTTATTGATAGTTAATTTTTCTAAGTCTTCCAGTTCTAATTTTATTTTTTCGGTTTCTGTATAGCTTTCAGGGTATGTTTCCATTCTTTGCTTAAAGAAAGTATCTTTATGCTGTTCCCAGTTTTTAGGTGTTAAAATGCTATTATTATTTTTTTCTTTGCCGTCTTCAGTTTCAAAATAAATTTGAAAATAAAACGTATCTGCTAGACTATTCCAAACTTTTGTTTTTGTTTCAGAATTACCACTTATTAAAAACGTTTTGGTCGGTGTTATAAAATCAAATTCGTTTTTGTCTTCTGAAAAGAAACTAAATAAATCAACTATGTATTCGTCTAAATCAGTAAACAGGAAACCAAAACTTAAATAATTTTCTTTATTGGTTTGCTTTCTATATTCTAAGTATTTGTTTTTGTGTTCTAAAATCTCGTTTAAGTCTTCAGGTTCTACCTTTTCTTTTAATGTAGTAATGTTTTTGTAAGATAAGGTTAATTCATTAGAGTTTCTATTGTTGTCTAGTAGCTTTAAATCGTTGGCTTTACTTATGATTTTTTGAGTTACATTCTGTTTTAGAATATCAAATTTTTGGCTTATCTCATTTTGTATTTTTTCGTATTCTATTTTGTCTTTAAAACTTTCATTCTTATTTAACCGGCTTCTTTTTTGCCCCAGTTCCTTTAATTCTTTTAATAAGTCGTTGTAATGGTTAAAGTTTTCAATATTTGAATGAAGGTATTCTATAAACTGAAATAAGTCTTTTATTCTATCAGGTATCATTTTTTGTCTTTTATGCTTAAGTGAATTTAGTGAAAAAAGTGAAGGTTTAAAAACAACTTTTTTTTAACTGGTTTTTTGAAATCCTGAAGTAAGAACATCAGTTTCTTTTTGTATTTCCTCCTTTTCAAAACTATCTAAATAGTTTTCAGTAACTCCAACGTTGCTATGCCCTAGCAACTCGCTTATCATTTCTATTTTTGCCCCTGAACGCTTTAACACGGTGGCAAAACTATGCCTTGCAAAGTAGGTTGTAACATTCTTATTTATTTCAACTTCTTTAGCTATTTGCTTAACATATTTATTTATGATTTTTGTTAAGCCTTGATAGGTTGCCCTTTTCTGTTCAGCATTCATTTTATGGTTGAGGTGTGGAAATATGTAAGCATCTTTATTTAATGAAGGTTGCCCCCATTTTTTTATAATCTCTAAGCTTTCAGGCTTCAAGGCAACTGAAATTTTTTTGCTTTCCTTTTGGCTTCGTTCTGTTTTCGCTCTAGTATAATTTAGCATATTATCAGTAATGTTTTCCCATTTCAACAAACAAAAATCTTTTACATTCATGCCATTTGATAAGTATAAAAACATCCAGTAATCTCTTGCCATTTCTTTAGTGCTGTTAGGTTTAGCTTTATAATTATAAATCTTACCTATTTCCTGAATGGTTAAGGCTTTTTTAGTGTTCTTACTGGTTGGAATGGTATATTTCCCTTTACCTACTCCAAAAGGGTAAACGCTTTTATCAATGCTTTGTAAGTTATAAACTGCTCTAAGGCTTCGTAAATAAATGCCAACGGTTGAAATGCTTTTACCGTTTTCAGTCATCCAGTTTTCATACTTCTTTAAAAAAGTTGGTGTTACCTCAGCAAAGGTTAAATTCTCATTGAAGCTTTTTATACTGTTCCTTGCACATTCATAACTTACTGCCGTGCCAATTCTGTTTTCTAATTTCAAGTTAGAAATGTATTTATCAAATGCAAAAGAAACGCTATCTGCTGTATTGCGTTGGTCTAAAAATTTTTCCTCAAAGGCATCAAATGAAAATACACTAAGTACACTTATAACGTCATCAGCTTTTTTTTCAAAATATTCAACTTTGGTTTTTATTTCCTTTTGTTTTGCTGCTTTTCTTTTGCCAAAAAATACCGTTTCAAATTCCTTTGGCATCAGGTCAACTCCAGTTGAAAAATATTTTCTTTTCCTGTTAAAAGTAACTTTGATTTTTACAGAACACTTACCGTTTTTTTTAGGTCTGTTTTTGTCTAAATAAATACTTGCATTTGCTGTTTTCATAACCTCAACTTTATATTGTAACACAATTGTTACACAAATATAGCATAATAAAGCAAAATAAAGGCATAAAAAGAATAAAATAAATTGCTTTATCCTTTGTTATTGTTGAATTTTAACGCTGTTTAGTTTAGGTTTGTTATTTCTTTGTTTTGTGGCTAATTTATGACTGTTAATCAGAGGGTCGTAGGTTCGAGTCCTACCTGAGGAGCTTGTAAATCAAAAGCCTTACAGAGATGTAGGGAGTTTTTGTTTTAAATATGCATTACGTCTATATTTTATATTCTTCGAAAATAGATAAATATTATATCGGATATTCTGAGAACCCGCAAAAACGAGTAGAATTTCATAATTCTAAATTTAATAAGATTTGGTCAAAGCGTGGACAACCTTGAGAGCTGATGTTGACTTTAAAGTTTGATAATAAATCAGAGGCACTTCGTTCTGAAAAATTTATAAAGCGCAAGAAAAGTCGAGCTTATATAAAAGCTGTCATTGATGCCAAAAAATTATTGTAATAAAACTAAGAGCATCTGATCCCGAGTCAAAGCTCGGGAAGGGTCGTAGGTTCGAGTCCTACCTGAGGAGCTTGTAAATCAAAAGCCTTACAGAGATGTAGGGGGTTTTTGTTTTAAATATACATTACGTCTATATTTTATATTCTTCGAAAATAGATAAATATTATATCGGATATTCTGAGAACCCGCAAAAACGAGTAAAATTTCATAATTCTAAATTTAATAAGATTTGGTCAAAGCGTGGACAACCTTGGGAGCTGATGTTGACCTTGTATCTACTACTCAATGCTTACAATGCGTGACTTCAAAAAAGTGATCTTATTATAAAATGATCACCGTCTGCGTCAGCAGACTAAGACTTCAGAAAAATTTGCAAATCAAAGCCAAGCATAAGATATCACCAATGCTGACTAATGTCAATGTCTAAGAGTTGAAATACGTTTATTTTTACACCAAAACTCAACAAAATGACGGATTTAGATATTGCCAAATCGGTTGAACTAAAACATATTAATGCCATTGCCGATGAATTAGATATAAACATTGAACACATTGAACATTTTGGAAAATACAAAGCCAAGCTGCCTCTCAAGCTTATAGATGACAAAAAGTGCACAAAAAGTAAATTAATTTTAGTTAGTGCCATCTCACCAACGCCAGCAGGCGAAGGCAAAACAACCATCTCTATTGGGCTTAACGAAGGCTTAAAGAAGCTAGACAAATCCAGTATTGTGGTTTTACGAGAACCCTCTCTTGGCCCTGTGTTTGGTTTAAAAGGTGGTGCTACCGGAGGCGGTAAAGCGCAGGTGTTGCCCATGGAAGACATCAATCTGCATTTTACAGGCGATTTCTCAGCCATCGAAAAAGCTCATAATCTTCTATCAGCAATGATAGAGAATAATATTCAGAGCAAAACCAATAACCTTAACATTGATGCTAGAACGGTCAAGTGGAAACGCGTCCTTGATGTCAATGATAGATCGCTTCGTCAAATTGTTATTGGATTGGGAGGAACTACAATGGGCGTTCCCAGGGAAACTGGTTTTGATATTACTGCTGCATCAGAAATCATGGCAATATTGTGTCTATCTAATAGTATTTCAGATTTAAAAACACGCTTAGGGAATATTTTTATAGGATTTACACATAGCAAAGAAGCTATTTACGCCAGGGATTTAAAAGCTCACGGCGCTATGGCAGCTTTACTAAAAGATGCCATAAAGCCAAACCTGGTTCAAACCATAGAAGGAAATCCCGCTATTATTCACGGTGGTCCGTTTGCTAATATTGCCCAGGGAACAAACACCGTTTTAGCCACTAAAATGGGGATGAGTCTGGCTGATTACACAATTACAGAAGCCGGTTTTGGATTTGATCTCGGTGGAGAAAAGTTTTTAAACATCAAATGTCAAAACGCTAACTTAAGGCCTGAAATTATAGTTTTAACTGCAACAATTAGAGCTTTAAAATATCACGGAGGTAAAGATTTAAACACGTTGAATATTCCGGACGCAAAAGCCGTTAAAAATGGCCTTCCAAATTTAGAAATGCACATAGAGAGTGCTCAAAAATTTTGTGTTACGCCTATAATTGCAATCAATCAGTTTACGGCAGACACCGTAGAAGAAATTGAAGTTATTAAAGAATTTGCCAAAGAGAAAGGCATCAAAGTTGCTTTAGCTAATGTTTGGGGAGAAGGCGGTGATGGCGCCATAGAATTGGCTGAGGAAGTTATTAATGCCTTAGAAACAACTTCGAAAGATAGTTTTAAGGCTCTATATGACTGGAAAAGTCCGGTAAAAGATAAAATTGAAACCATAGCGCAAAATATTTATGGTGCCTCAAAAGTGGAGTATGCGCCACAAGCTTTGATAGATCTAAAACGAATCAAAAGCCTTGGACTGGAGCACCTGTCCATTTGTATGGCTAAAACACAAAAGTCTCTTTCAGATGACGATTCACTGAGGGGGAAGCCGACTGGTTTTACGTTATCGATTAGAGAAGTTGAAATAGCATCCGGAGCGGGTTTTCTTATCCCAATTTCAGGTAAAATGATGCGTATGCCAGGTTTGCCGGCACATCCTGCGGCAGAAAAGATTGATATGGATGCAGATGGAAATATAAAGGGGTTGTTTTAGCCTAAATTATGGATTAGTCTCGGAGTTAATTTCCTGAAAACCCTATAAAAGTTAAGCTTATGCTTGTAGCGGTTCATTAGCGATATGTTATTAAACTGATTTTACTTGAGGTTTGAAGCTGCAAACTTCGGGTAGCGATTATAACCTAGCAATTTTCTAATAGATAAAGGGTTGAGAAACCTCTACCATTCAAATATTTTTTGCAAAACGTGGTTACTGAACATTCCGGCAAACTCAATGCCCAATTGGTTGAAGTACCAAAATGGTGATTTTGTAGTTCGGATCCTGTTTCTGTTTTTAATCAATTAGTTGAATTAAGTTAAAGAACCGTGGACTCTCAAAATACTCAATTTTTTCAAACGAACTATCTTTCAGGCAGAACCTAAGAGAATTCATTTTGATTAAATAATGATTTCTTTTATTTGAAGTTAAACCTAATTAATGGGTGGACTTCGGCCCCTTCTTTACCTCCTATTACATAATTAAGGTTAAATGAAGACGGGATAAAAAGAAGATTTTAGGTTTTGAACTCATAAGACATTAGGGGAGTTGAGACCTATTAAACCTAAATTAGCACATTTGTTATGGTGTCTAAAAGTTGCCAGTGCTAAACCAAAAGCATCATCAATATAATACATGCAATTGATTTCAAGTAAGCCTACTTTAATCAAGGCTTGATGGTGAATACTGTGCTCTAAACAATAGGCCAACTCTCTTAAGTATGTGGTTTTGATTTGGATAGGCTGATCGTATTCTGTGCAAAAGTTTGCTTTCAAAATGAGGTCTTGATGGGTTGTGTGTTGTTATAATTTATCGCAAATGTCTTCAGTGCATTCAATAGCAACTTGAGTTTTAGTTTCAATTAAAACATTTCTATCACGTTCATCGTAATTGATGCGCTTTGACTCTATACCTTTAAGGACAACTTGGTAAAATTCTAGAACGTGTCTTACATGCTGCCCTATACTGGATCCAAATAATATTGAAGACGAATGCGTGTATTGCGCACTGCTGAGTTTGAACAATGGTTGTTTAATTGTGTTTAAATTTTTCTGGCAATAGATTTGCATCAGTTGAGACCTATTAATATGTATAGCCTTTTGCTAGGTTATGTTCTAAATTTATGCCTAATCCTAAAACCATGCGATTGACAAAATTGAAGTAAGGCACCACAAGCGTGGCATCTAAAATAGCATTATCAGAAAATCCAAAGGTTTTGAGGGTACTGACAAATTCTGATTCACTAAAGGAATCAGGTGTTAAGCTTAAGTTTTTAGCAAAATGACATAGCAACAATTCTTTTTTCAGAAAGGCGAGCATCTTTATAATCGTTTTGCAATCTTAGGATATTTCCGTCATCTTTCCAATAATGATTAAGGGCTTCTGAATGATGAATTTGGCAGTAGTGGCAGTTATTGACAATAGAAATCACAACGGCCATCATTTGCCTTTCGGCTCTGCTGAGTTTTGATTTTAAAAACATGATTTCAAGATACAAATCTATGTGTTTTACAATACTTTCAGGCCTTAAGCTTTGGATTTTATCGACTTCAGCCAACTGCCCTCAGGTCTTAATAAGGTGATCATATATTTCTTTTAGGCGGCCATCAGACTCCTCATAATCTCCAATTATTAGGTTTGCCATATCGTGTTTTAGAAATAAAAGTGGATAATCTTTTGTGAAAAAATATCATCTTTTTTCACAGCAGGTATGTCCTAAGGCAATTTTCTTAAAATTTTAAACACCCAGTAATTTAGAGCACTTTAAATTATAAATCATAAGAAGACAATCTCGATGCCAAAACATCAAGATTGTCTTATAAGGTTTTAAAAATTAATATTCAGCTACAACGGTAACTTCAACAGTTTTGGCTATATTTTTTGAGGGTTTACCTCTTTTAAACACGATATCGTAATCAGCCAGAGTTACATTAAATGTGGAATTCAATGACATTTTTCCGTTGGTAATTGCAATATTTACTTTTTCATTAATGGGATTTGTAACTCCATTTATAGTCAAATCTCCCTTAACATCTACTGTATAATCGCCGTCTTTTGAAAAATTTACTGCACTAAGATCGGTTATTTTTCCAACCAATTTAGCTTTTGGATTGGCTTTTGTATGCAAAAATTTCTTACTGTTAAAGTGCTTTTGCATGAGTGATTTTTCAAACTCAAAGCTTTGCATGGGTACTGAAAACACGATATTTCCAGTTTCTGTATTTACAACGCCTGTTGAAGCATAATTATTGGCCTCAATATCTTCTATGGGTGTAGTAGAAAAGAATTTAATGTGTGTTTTTTGGCTGACTTGCTTTTGAGCAAATGTTGCGAATGCCATAGCAATTAGAGCTACGATTGTAAAAATTGATTTTTTCATGAGTTTTAATTTTAATGATTATTATTTGTTGTTTAGCATTTATTGAGTTATGATGTCGCTTTTCTCTAAAATGACGTGTTCGTACATTCCAAGATCTTCATCGTAGGACGCGCCTGATCTAATGACCCCTTTAATGGTAATCTCATCGCCTATGTTTACGCCCTCCGTGCTTTTATTAGTTTCCGAAGTAAATGTCGCCTTGACACCAGCCTTTTCGGTATCGGATTTAAGAAGGATGACTTTCTGTTTGTTGAAATCCTCTGAAATGTCTGCAACAATTCCTGTAATCTCGAGCACCTTAGATTCTCCTTCATCGTCTAAGTATTTCTGATTGGCTTTTTCCGGATCGGTTAGATACTCCTTGACGATTGTTCTCGCCTTAAAGCTGTAATCGGTTTTGGTGGCTTGTACATCTCTTGTCGGCATATAATACATATATAAAGCCACGGAGATTGCAATGGTTACACCTAAGCCAAGGATTATCAATATTTTCTTTTTAATAGACATGTTATTTTAGTTTGTTTAAATGAATAGTCTTTAAAATTTCAAAATCCTGACAAATCAATTTGATTTTTTTCCTATTTTATTGCCAATGATTCAAACCATGGGCTAAAAAAAGGATTATGAAAAATAATTTTTGGGCGAAATGAGAGAGTTATATAGAACTAGGTTTAAGACTTCTTGATGTCGTCAATCATTTTTTGCTTAGCCTCTTTAGACAGGCTTGTATTCTTTTGAGACTCGCCTTTAAATAATTTTGAGACGGCTTTGTCTATAAACTGAGATTGATGTTGGTAAGATTTACAAGTATTGCACATGGAAGTATGAAAATAGAGCTGTAGCTTTTCTTTTAATGACAGAGGCACAATTGTTTTTCTATCAATTAATTCCGTTGTTTTTTTACAGGAATTCACCATTTTATCCATGATTTTCTTTACTAACATTTGTTTTTCATTTTTCGAGATTTAGGTCCACTTTAATTCTAAGCATTTTTTTAAAGCTAACTTAGCCCTATGTACAATCTGCCAATAATTAGTCACCGTAATGTTCAAATCCTGACAAATCTCATCGGCTTTTTTTAATGTGATGTATTTGGATGTTATGGCATACTGCCAGTTATTAGGTAAATGGTCTATGCAATATTTAAAGATCTTATTAAACTCTGGATTATCCAGTAATTCTTCATCCTGATTCCATATAGGATTTATGCTTTTGCTTTTCCAGTTTTCAGATTCATCAAAAAAGTCATCAGAAATGTGCTGGCCTTTATCTTCAGAAAGATTGACTGTTTTTTTGTGGTTCTGGCACTCTTTCTGTAATGGTCTATAATTTTATTATTCAAAATGGAAAACAGCCAAGTTTTAGGCTTGCTTTTTCCTTTAAAAGATTCCATTTTTTTGTATGCTGCGAGAAATGTATCTTGTACCAAATCTTCTGCTATTTCTTTAGAAGAGGTTTTGTAATGCGCCCATGAAAAAAGATCATCACTATAATCATTAAGCCAATTTTCTAATGTTTTGTTAGATTTTTTTTCCATAGTATCTTGCTTAAACTATTGCACAATTTAAGGATTTATTTGTGCGTAAAAAATAATTCTGGACGTAGAAACTTCTCAACTGTTATCAATTGTAATTTTAAGAAAAGCTAACATCATGGGGTAATATGCTTATATTGTTAGTTCATTATATGATCCAAAATTTAAATAATATCTTTGTAAAAAACCCATCTGTATGCAAAATCTAGTAGAAGATTTGAAAACTGAAAATAATTTTGCTTTTGGCGAACTTTACAAAAACACTTTTCATAAAATCTAAAAATTTGTAAAAAGCAATAGCGGAAATCAGCAGGATGCCGAGGATTTGTTTCAGGATGCCATGCTTGTTTTAGTCGAAAAACTAAGAGAAGATTATTTTAAGCTTACAGCGTCTATAGACACCTATATTTACGCCATATTTAAGAATTTGTGGTATAAAAAGCTAAGGGATGATACCTTTAAGCTTAGCATAGACGACTTAAACTCTGCTGAATTTATGGAATCCATACACTTTTCCATTGAAAAAGAAAAAACCTATATGGAAAAACTCAAATATTTTATCACTCAAATTACAGACCATTGCAGTAGAATGATTCACGACATTTTTTTCAATGAAAAAGCTATTGAAGACATTCAAAAAGACTATGGCTACACCACCAGACACAACGCCCAAAACCAAAAACACAAATGTGTTGAGCAGATACGAAAGGTAAAAGCCCATGAAAAAAGGAAAAACAATAAATCTGTTGGGTGATTTTTTTTGAATTCCGGTATAAACATATACAAGGGTTATACATTTTAATTTTATCTGTAATATTTTTTAAAGGCTAAAAAAGATATGTCATATGTTAATCAGTCTCTTAATCAATAAATTATAATTAAATTAATTTCTGCTTATAAAATTTTAAGTATGTCCTCTTTTTCAAACAACCATGCTTGATTTTTTGTGTTGATGGCATTTCAAAAGCTGAAGAGAGTAATTAAAAAAAGGCTATGATTAAAAGCTAGATTAATTCATTAAAATAAGAGTTTAACCTAAAAAATATAAACATGGACACCCCAAAAATTAGTACAGATCAATCTCAAATTTCAGAACAATCAAAAGCCATTTTAGACAAAGCCAAAAAAGGATTAGGTTTTGAACCCAATATGTATAAAAAAATGGCTGCAAACACCTCAACTCTTGATGGATATACTTATCTACATGACAGTTACAGGCAAAACTCCGGTTTTAATAATGTAGAGCAGGAAGTCGTTTTGCTAAGTGTTTCTTACTCTAATAATTGTGAATATTGTATGGCGGCACACAGTTTTATAGCAGACAATATGAGTAATGTTCCGAAAGAGATTACAGACGCCATAAGAGCAGGTAAACCATTACCGGATAAAAAACTGAATGCTTTATCTGAGTTTACAAAACAAATGGTAGAAAAAAGAGGCTGGGTGTCTCAGGAAGACCTAGATGCTTTTTTTAAAGCCGGCTACAAAGAAACACATGTTTTGGGCATTGTGTCTGGCATAGCTGTAAAAACACTGAGCAATTATTCCAATCATTTAACACAACCAGATTTAGATCAAACTTTTGAAGGCAGAAAATGGCATAAAGACAATGCTTAAGATGTTTAATTCAGTTTCAAACTTTAAAATAAATATTTAAACCATAAATCCCATGCCCAGATTTTTAAAAATAGTTCCGGTTTTAATGTTGTCTATTTTTACTTGCAAAAGTCAAACATCGGATAATAATCGAATTGCAGAAAAAGCTCAGGACATTTCCCCTCTGCTTATTGGAGAAAGGATTCCTGAGGCAACCCTCTTGGACAAAGAGGGTAATTTGTTAATATTGAACAACTTGATAACATCTAAACCTACAGTTTTAGTGTTTTATCGTGGGGGCTGGTGTCCGTATTGCAACAAACACCTTTCGGCTTTAGCAGATATTGAGGAGGAAATTATAAAAATGGGGTATCAGATTATAGCGGTGAGTCCTGATGGCTATCGCAATTTAAAACCTACTGAAAGCAAGACACACCTTATTTACAAGCTTTTGTCAGATCCAGAAGGTGTATTTATTCAAGAGGTAGGTATTGCCTTTAAAACTCCTGAAAAATTGAAAAGCTTTATAGCATCTAAAGCCCAAACAGGAGACACTTCTGAGCTACTTCCTGTGCCTACGACAATGGTATTAGACCAAAGTGGAAAAATACAATTTGAATACATCAATCCCGATTATAAAGAAAGGCTGTCCGGGGAAATGCTGCTTAGTGTTTTAAAAACATTAAAAAAGTAACTACAAAAATTAAAATCTTTCAAACTTTAAGAAATTAACTATGCATAAATACAATAATATTGACAAACACCTACATCAATTAACTCAAACCTTAGCAAAATTTGGAAGAAGTTTTGCGACAACCCAAAAGGACGATAGCCACACCAATTTAGGCTTTGACTTTTTAGGTGAAAGAATTTGGAGTAAGTGGGCTGAACTTAATGAGGATAATTACATTTTAAATTTCAATCTGAATACCCAGCGTTTTAATTTGCTGAATACTAATTATCAAAACTTGGCCTCTTTCAATACCATTGGAAAAACACAAGAGAATGTTGAAAACGATATTGAAGAATTCCTTGCAGAGCATCTAAAAGTTGAGCAAACAGACTTTTTAAAGCCCATGCATTTTGAAATCCCAGAATACAATTTTAAAAATAAACCTATTCAAACTTGGGATAAAGCTTCTGTACATCAATGGATAAATTATAGACACCAAGCGAATCTGGCTAGTAGGCTATTATTAAATCATCTTAATTTAGAAACAGAAATTCGAATTTGGCCACACCATTTTGATACAGGTATTTATGTAGAGCCCAATCACAAAATGGGTATTGGTTTTGGTTTAGCTATGGCCGACACCATGATAGATGAGGCTTATTATTACTATTCGGTTTATGGTCTAAATGGGCATAAGATAGATTATTCTTCGGTAGAGCCGTTGTCTGTTGGTCGGTGGATTACCAATGAAAACTGGAATGGTGCTGTACTGCCTTTAAGTGAAATAGATTCTACTAACATTAACCTGTTTTTACAAGAAACAACACAGTGGACTTTTAAAAGCTAAAGCTTATGAGATTCCGTTTATTTTGTGGCTTTATACTTCACTACATTAAAACATAAAAAAGTCCTCAATAAGCTTTTTCTATCAATACTTTTCTAAACAATACTTTCAATAATGACAACATGAAAAACGTACTGCTTATACTTTTAGTTTTTGTCGCTGCGGCAATGGTGTTTATTTCTTTCAAAGCCGGTATTCCGGCACCGGGGCTTACCGGTCTTGGGTTTGTAATTATTGCAGCCCTATTCTATTTTAGATTTAAAAATTGATTTGCAATACAGGTATTGATTTGTGAAAGTCAGTTTTTTTTCTGGATTTGTTCAATAAATGATGTATTAAACTCATCATTCATTTCCTTAATAGCTTTCACATTATCGTTCGGTATTGTAATGGACAAAACATAATGGTTTATTTTCCATTGGTCATCAATGGAGACTAACACACCTGAACCTCTGCAAACCCCCATTTGAGTATCTAAGAGTTCATCAAACCAAGCAATTTTGTGCTTAATATCTACGAAAATATGTCTTTCCAAAGTATGGAAAGTCCAGGCTTTTCCTTTATCAAAATAGGGTTTAGCGAAATCTTTAAATTCCTGTCCTTTCCAAAATTCAGTAGGGTCTGTACCAATAAAAATGGCTTCTTTTGTCATTAAAGAGGTATAAGTCTTAAAATCTGCACCGGCTGCTGCTTTGTGCCAATGAGATATGACCCTTTCTATATGGTTTTCAGCTTGTTGATTTTGTCCAAAAGCTGTATTTGAAAGTATAATAAATAAGCCAATAAAGAGAATTTTTATAAAGGTCATCCTCATGATTTTTTATAAAATTGTTCATGCATGACCTCACTAACGTATTCAGCAT
>Ga0209931_1000276_pt1 | contig 31106 bp, 29 predicted proteins | sample SalPonR1_B_D1_MG_FD_185697 | JGI IMG/M metagenome (GOLD analysis project Ga0209931, IMG submission 185697) | Salt pond soil microbial communities from South San Francisco under conditions of wetland restoration - Salt Pond MetaG R1_B_D1_MG... ...
CCGCCGCCGCATCGAGGCCCGGCAAGGGTAACGACGGGGTGATCGCCGCCCTTCCCATGTATGACCGGCCCGAGACCCGGTGGGCGACGGATCGGTTCTGGGGCCTGATCCGCACCGGCTTGATGGCGCGCGGCATCGACGCCCCCGAGACCCTGACCCGCGGCAATGATCCCTGGGAAGCCTGGCAGGCCCCGGACCTGGTGCTGGCCCAGACCTGCGGGTTGCCCTACCGCGCGCGGCTGCACGCGCAGGTGACATTGATCGGAAGCGCCGATTTCGGCCTGCGCGGCTGCCCGCCGGGCGATTACAACAGCGTCATCCTTGCCCGCGGGGACGCCCTTCCCCCGGCCCCGGTGCTTGCCGTGAACGAAGCGCTCAGCCAGTCCGGCTGGGCCGCGCTGGAGCGGTTCTGCCGCGATGCCGGGCTGTCCCCGCGCGACATCGTCCTGACCGGCGCGCATCGCGCCTCGGTCAGGGCGGTGATCGCGGGACGCGCAGACATGGCTGCCTGCGACGCCCAGACCTGGCGGCTGATACAGCGGCACGACGATTGGGCGCGCGACGCCATCGAGATCGCCCGCACGCCGCCCGGCCCCGGGCTGCCCTTCATCACCCGCGCCGGGCAGGACCCGGCGCCCTACCTGGCCGCCCTTTCCGAGGCATGCATCGCGCTGGACGCCGGGGACCGCGCCGCGCTCAACCTGTGCGGGATCGTCGCGCGCGCGCCCGGTGACTACACCGCCCTGCCCATTCCGCAGGCACCGGACGAGGCGCGGGGCTGACCAAGGGCCGGTCGGACGGAAATCGTTGCATTCGATCTGGAATCACGGCCTAGTGCTTCATCATACAACACCCAGAGGCCCCGTGACCGATCCGGCAACCGCCCCCGTCCTTGAAATTCACAACCTGCACAAGGCCTACGGCGCACTCGAGGTCATCAAGGGCGTCGACCTGTCAGCGCCGCCGGGGCATGTGCTCAGCCTGATCGGGTCGTCAGGGTCGGGCAAGTCCACGATCCTGCGGTGCGCGAACCTGCTGGAGGACAGTCAACAGGGCGACATCCTGTTCTGCGGCGAGCCGGTGGCCTGGAAGGGCAAGGGCCTGAGCCGCCAGCCCGCAGATCACGCACAGGTGATCCGCATTCGCACGAACCTGTCGATGGTGTTCCAGCAATTCAACCTTTGGGCGCACATGACGATCCTGCAGAACGTGATGGAGGCGCCGCGGACCGTGCTCAAGCGGGACCGAGCCGAAGTCGAGGCCGCCGCCCGCGCCTATCTCGACAAGGTTGGGATCGGCGACAAGTGCGATGTCTACCCCGCCCAGTTGTCGGGCGGCCAGCAACAGCGCGCAGCCATCGCACGGGCCCTGTGCATGGAGCCCAAGGCGCTGCTTTTCGACGAACCGACAAGCGCCCTGGACCCGGAACTGGAACAGGAGGTCGTGCGCGTGATCAAGTCGCTGGCCGAGGAAGGACGCACCATGCTTGTCGTCACCCATGACATGAAGATGGCCGCCGATATCTCGGACCACGTCGTTTTCCTGCACCAGGGCCTTGTCGAGGAAGAAGGCCCGCCGGATCAACTCTTTGGCGACCCGCGGTCGGAACGGCTGCGCGGTTTCCTTTCGGCAACCGCCCATACGTAACGGTTGCCAAACGCGAACGGGCAGGGAATCCTCTGCCGCAGGGTCCTACGGGGCCGAAATCAACGGGAGAAACCGATGAAGAAACTTGCACTTACAACCGCAGCGCTGGCCCTCCTCGCCGGAGCGGCTTCAGCGCAGGACGTTGTCCGCATGGGCACCGAGGGCGCCTACCCGCCGTGGAACTTTCTCAACGACGACGGCGAGGTCGACGGCTTCGAGCGTGAACTTGGCGACGAACTCTGCGCGCGGGCCGAGCTGACCTGCGAATGGGTCACCAACGACTGGGACAGCATCATTCCCAACCTGGTGTCGGGCAACTACGACACCATCATCGCGGGCATGTCGATCACCGCCGAGCGCGAGGAAGTCATCGACTTCACTCAAGGATATACGCCGCCGGACCCCTCGTCCTACCTGGCGCTGTCGTCGGATCTCGACGTGTCCGATGCGGTGATCACCGCACAGACCGGCACCATCCAGGCGGCCTTCGTCGCCGAGCAGGGCTGGACCCTGGTGGAATTCGCCACGCCCGAGGAAACCATCTCGGCCGTCCGCAACGGCGAGGCTGACGCTGTGCTGGCCGACAAGTCCTTCCTTGACGGCGCACTGGAGAGTAACCCCGACCTGGTCATGCTCGACCGCATGGAGCAGATCGGCGGCGGCGTCGGCATGGGCCTGCGCGAAAGCGACACCGAACTGCTCGAAACCTTCGACGCGGCGATCCAGTCCATGAAGGACGACGGGTCGCTCAATGCGCTGATCGAGAAATGGGAAGTGGCCTCGACCTTCTGAGGTCCCCTCGCGCCCGCGCCGAACCGTCCCGGCGCGGGCGCCCCCTTCATCCTGGCAACGAAACACCTTCCGCGCCGCTGATCCGAGGCCCACAATTTTCAGCTTCTGCACCGACCCTTCGACACTGGACGGCCTGCAATGGCTGTCGTGCTACCTGACCACGGGCAAGCACATGAATTTCTACGTGTCTTTCGGTACCGTGCTGTTGCTGCTCGCGATCACCGCGCCCACGGCGCTGGCCTTCGGCTTCGGCGGGGCCATGGCCGCGCGCAGCCGCATCGCGCCACTGTCCTGGCTGGGCAAGGCCTATATCGCCCTCGTGCGCGGCGTGCCCGACATCGCCTTTTTCCTGTTCTTCGTCATCGCACTGGACCAGGGATTTGAATACATCCGCCACCATCTCAAGTGCCCCGGCTGGCCAGATGCGATCCGTCAGGGCAACGATTTCGTCGTCTGTTCCGATGCCAAGCTGCCACTGGGCAATGCCGCGCAATGGGTGCATGAAACCTATGGTTTCTTCCTGGCAGTGCTGACCTTCGCATTGGTCTTCGGCGCCTTCGCAGCCAACGTGCTATACGGCGGGATGCACGCGGTCCCGCGCGGCCAGATCGAGACCGCCGAGGCCTATGGCATGTCGCGCCGCCAGACCTTCTGGCGCATCCTGGTGCCCCAGATGTGGGTCTATGCCCTGCCCGGCCTGGGCAACCTGTGGATGGTGCTGACCAAGGCCACGCCGCTGCTGTTCCTGCTGGGGGTCGAGGACATCGTCTACTGGGCGCGCGAACTGGGCGGGATCAAGGGCGAACGCTTTACCGACTACCCGCATGGCGACTGGCGCATGTGGTATTTCCTGGTGCTGCTGGTCTTCTACCTCGCCCTGACCCGGGTGTCAGAGATCGGGCTGGACCGGCTGATGCGGCACCTGACCCGGGGTCAGGCGACCGCCGGCGGCGACGCCCAGCGGAAGGTCGCCGCATCATGAAACGAAATTCCAGAATTTCGTTCGCATCGCAAAATTCTGGAATTTTGCGCGCCCCGGGGGCCGGGCGATGAGTTGCTGGCAGACCATCACCGACTATGCCTTTCGCTCGCTCGGCTTTGGCGAACGCCTTCTTCCGCGCGAGGATTTCACGCTGTGCCAGCAAGTCACCCTGATCGGCTCGGGGATGATCTGGAACGTCTATTTCGGCCTGGTCGCCCTGCTGACCGGGTTCGTTCTGGCCACCGCCGTGGCCATGGGCAAGGCCAGCCCCAACCGGCTGGTCCGCAAGCCGTCCGAGTGGTTCATCTTCCTGTTCCGGGGGTCGCCGCTCTTCATCCAGTTCTTCTTCGCCTACTTCCTCTTTCTCAGCCTCAAGTCGAGCTACCCGGTCTTCGACGCCTTCACCTCGGCCGCCGTGGGTGCGGCCATCGTTCTGTTCCTGAACACCGCCGCCTACTCGGGCGAGATCTTCCACGGCGCCCTGCAATCCATCCCCCGCGGCGACACCGAGGCAGCCGATGCCTACGGCTTTTCCGGCTGGGCAAAGTTCCGCAAGATCACCTGGCCGACCATGCTGCGGCTGGCCTGGCCGGCCTATACCAACGAAGCTATCTTCCTGTTCCATTCCACGACGCTGGTTTTCTTCAGCAGCTTTCCAGCCTGGCAGCAGCGCGGTGACGCGCTCTATTACGCCAGCTATTTCGCCGACAAGACCTTCAACCCCTTCGTGCCCTACCCGATCCTGGCGGGGTTCTTCATCCTGCTGACCCTGGTTATCATCCTTGTCATGGGCGCGATCAACCGCCACCTGAACCGGCACCTGCCGCAGGACCGCCGCGCGCGGCTGCGCGTCCGGGGCCCGGCGGTGCGATGACTGGCACGCCCGGCGCGCTGCGCACCGCCACCGCCGATCTCAACGGGATCGCGCGGGGAAAGCGCCTGCCGGGCCGCATGGCCGACAAACTGATGGCCGAGGGGCTGCGCCTGCCCCTTTCGGCGCTCAACCTCGATGTCTGGGGCGAGGATATCGCGGGTAGTCCGTTGGTCTTTGCCGGCGGCGACCCCGACGGGGTGGCCCGGCCCACCGGGCGCGGTCCACTTCCCGTACCGTGGCTGGCGGGGTCCGGCACACTGGTGCCGATGTGGATGTTTCACGAGGACGGGCGCGCCTTCGAGGGCGATGCCCGTCAGGCGCTGTCCCGTCTGCTGGACCGCTTCAGCAAGCGCGGCCTTGTCCCTTTGGTGGGCAGTGAACTGGAGTTTCACCTGCTTGACGACAGCCGCGCCATGCCCCGGCCTGCCGCCTCGCCCCGCTCGGGACACCGCCGCCCGGGTGGCGATATCCTCTCGCTGCGCCAGTTGGACGATTTCGAAGTGTTCTTCGCCGATCTCTACGAGGGCGCCGAGGCGATGGGCCTTCGCGCGGGTGCCGCCATTTCCGAGGGCAGCCCGGGTCAGTTCGAGGTCACGCTCGACCACCGCGAGGCAATGAGGGCGGCCGACGACGCCTGGTTGTTCAAGATGCTGGTGCATGGCATGGCCCGCAAGCACGGCATGGCCGCAAGTTTCATGGCCAAGCCCCTGCCCGATCACCCCGGCAACGGGCTGCACGTGCATGTCTCGGTCATGGACGGGACCGGCGCGAATGTCTTCGACGACGGCACCGAGCGCGGCAGCCAAACCCTGCGGCAGGCTATCGGCGGCTGCTTGGCTCTCATGGCGGAGGCCACGCTGGTCTTTGCGCCGCATGGCCCCAGCTACGACCGTTTCGTGCCCGGCGCCCATGCACCGACGGGCATCAGCTGGGGCTACGAGAATCGCACCGTCGCCCTGCGCGTGCCCGGCGGCGCCCCGGCAGCGCGGCGGCTGGAACACCGTCTGGCGGGCGGTGACGCGAACCCCTACCTGATGTTCGGCGCGGTGCTGGGCGGCGTTCTGGAGGGCATCGCCGCGCCCACCGAGCCGCCGGCCCCGCTCACGGGCAACGCCTACGAAAAAGACCTGGACCAGGTGCCGGGCGACTGGATCACCGCCATAGATGGCTTCGCGGCAAGCCACGGGATCGCCAGGATCTTCGCACCGCAACTGATCGCCAACTTCGTCGCGACCAAGCGGCAGGAGGCCCGCAAGCTGGCCGATCTGGACGCGGCGTCGCGCCGCGCGCTCTACCTCGACATCGTCTGACCGGGGGCCTAGGTTGCGCGCAAACACCAAAGGTCATCCATGAAGATCGGCATCCTTCAAACCGGCCACGCGCCCGATCAGCTTCGCCCCGCGCTGGGCGACTACGACGCCCTGTTCCGGCAGCTTCTGGCCGGCCAAAACTTCTCGTTCGCCACCTACAACGTGGTCGATGACGTCTTCCCGCCCGGCCCGGCGGCCTGCGACGGCTGGCTGATCACGGGATCGAAGCACGGCGCCTACGAGGACCACGCCTGGATTCCCCCGCTCGAGGAACTGATCCGCGCCATCAATGATGCCGGGCGGCCCCTCGTGGGCATCTGCTTTGGCCACCAGATCATCGCCCAGGCGCTTGGCGGCCGGGTCGAGAAATTCGCGGGCGGCTGGATCGTGGGGCGGCAGACCTACGACTGGCAGGGCGAGGCGCTGCCCCTGAACGCCTGGCACCAGGACCAGGTCGTGGAATTGCCACCGGGGGCCGAAGTGCTGGCCGAAAATGACACGTGCGCCCATGCCGCTCTGCGCATCGGCGCTGAGATCCTGACCCTGCAGGCCCATCCAGAATTCGACCATGACATGATCGCGGGGCTGATCGAACATCGCGGCGACAGGGTGCCAGACGACCGGCTGGAAGCAGCCCGTGCCGGGCTGGGCCGGCCCGTGGCCAACGGGCATGTGGCGCGTTGGATCGGGGATTTCCTGCGCGACCGGGTGCCCGCATGACCAACTGGTTCGACCGCATCCCGGCGGCCGCGCAGCGTTACGCCGAGGCCCATCCGCTGGACGAGGTCGAATGCATGATCGCGGACCTGCCCGGCATCGCCCGGGGCAAGGCCGTGCCTGCCTCCAAGTGGGAGAAGATGCAGAAGTTCCACCTGCCGAACTCGATCTTCTTCCAGACCATCACCGGCGGCTGGGGTGAGGCCGCGGGCAACGAGGGCTTCACCGAACCGGACATGGTGCTCTATTCCGACCTGTCGACGGCCACGGCGGCGCCCTGGGCCGACGACGGCACGCTTCAGGTGATCCACGACGCCTATGACCAGCAGGGCGCGCCGATCCCGTTTGCCCCGCGCAACGTGCTGCGGCGCGTCGTGGAGCTTTACGAACGGCAGGGATGGAAACCGGTCGTCGCCCCCGAGATGGAGTTCTTCCTCGTGGCGCGTAACACCGACCCGGCCAAGCCGATCGCCCCGATGATGGGCCGCTCGGGGCGCCCGGCGGCGGCGCGGCAGGCCTATTCGATGTCGGCGGTGGACGACTATGGCCCGGTCATCGACGACATCTACGAATTCGCCGAGATCCAGGGCTTCGAAATCGACGGCATCACCCAGGAAGGCGGCGCCGGGCAGCTGGAAATCAACCTGCGCCACGGCGACCCCGTCAAGCTTGCCGACGAGGTTTTCTATTTCAAGCGGCTGCTGCGCGAGGCGGCCCTGCGGCACGACTGTTTCGCCACCTTCATGGCCAAGCCGATCGAGGGCGAACCGGGCAGTGCCATGCATGTGCATCACTCGATCCTGGATACCGCGAGCGGCAACATCTTCACCGGACCCAATGGCGGTGAAACGGATGCCTTCTACCAGTTCATCGGCGGTCTTCAGGCGCACCTGCCCTCGGTCATCGCGTTGATGGCGCCCTATGTGAACAGCTACCGCCGCTACGTTCGCGACCATGCCGCACCGATCAACCTGGAATGGGCGCGTGACAACCGCACCACCGGGCTACGCGTGCCCTTGAGCGACCCGGACGCGCGCCGCATCGAGAACCGCCTGGCGGGCATGGATTGCAACCCCTACCTGTGCATCGCGGCCTCGCTTGCGGCGGGATACCTGGGGCTGACACAGGAACTCTGGGCCGACAAGAGCTTTCGCGGGGATGCCTACGAGGGCCAGCCCGACCTGCCACAGGGTCTGGGTGCGGCGCTGGACCTGTTCGATTCCAACATCGCGATGCACGAGGTCCTGGGCCCGGAATTCGCCCGGGTCTATTCCATCGTCAAGCGCGCGGAATACGAGGAATTCCTCCAAGTCATCAGCCCATGGGAACGCGAACACCTGTTGCTCAACGTCTGATGCCAAATCCGCTTTACCGCAACGACCGCCCGGCCACCTACCCCGACAGCTGGTATGCCGACAGCACCCCTATTCCCCCGGAACGGCCCGGCCTGCACGGTCATCAGCGCGCGGATGTCTGCATCGTGGGGGCGGGATTTTGCGGGCTGACAGCGGCGCTGCACCTGGCGCAGGCGGGGGTGTCGGTTATCGTTCTCGATGCGCACCGGGTTGGCTGGGGCGCCTCGGGGCGCAACGGCGGGCAGGTCGGGTCCGGGTTCAACAAGGACATGCGCTGGCTGCACACGCGGGTTGGCGAGGGGCCGGCCAAGGCCCTCTGGCGCATGACCGAAGAGGCAAAACAGCTGCTGCGTGACCTGGCGGACGCGCATGCCCCCGACGCGCCCTTCAAGCCCGGCGTGGCCCATGGCGCCTATTCCGTGGCCGAGGCCGCCGCGCTTCACGACGAGGCCGAGCACCTGTCCAGGATCCATGGCTACGACGCGATCGAGCCGCTGGGCGCACAGCCTTTCCAGCGCGTCGTGAAATCGCCGCGCTACCGTGGCGGCGTGATCGACCGCGGCGCGGGCCACATCCACCCACTGCGCTATGCCCTGGGGCTGGCGCGGGGCGCCGAAAAGGCCGGCGCGGTGATCCACGAACGCACGGAGGTGCTGCATGTCGAGGATGGCAGCCCGGTCGAGGTGCGCACGGGCTCGGGCCGGGTCACGGCCGATCATGTTCTGCTGGCTGGGAACGGCTACCTTCCGAACCTGAACCGGCGGGTGGCGGCCCGGACCATGCCGCTCAATTCCTTCATCGCCGCAACGGAGCCATTGGGCGATCGTGCGACGCAGGTGCTGGCCGAGGACATTGCCTGCGCCGACAGCAAGTTCGTGGTCAACTACTTTCGGCTGTCCGAGGACAAGCGCCTGCTCTTCGGCGGGCGCGAGAATTACTCGATCGCCTTCCCGCGGTCCATCGAACCTCAACTGCGCAAGCGCATGGAGACGATGTTCCCGCAACTGGCCGGCGTGGGCATAACGCACGTCTGGGGCGGCACCCTCGGCATCACGATGACACGCCTGCCACTGGTGACCCGGGCCGGCGGCGGGATACTCAGCGCCGGGGGATTCTCGGGGCACGGGGTGGCGCTGGCCGGCCTGGGCGGCAAGCTCATGGCCGAGGCGGTGAAGGGCCAGGCGGGCCGGTTCGACATCTTCGCGGACCTGCCCGTGCCGCCATTTCCCGGTGGCACGGCGCTGCGCGCGCCGCTTCTGACCCTGGCCATGACCTGGTATGCCCTGCGCGACCGGCTGGGCCTCTGAACGAGGACTGAAACCTGCCTGCAACAGACCACCCCGCGCGCGCCGTGCACGCCCTTCGTCATGGAACTGACCTGCACAATGTGTTAAGAATATCGAAAATCCTGTTTCGACTTTTCCGAAAAGAGACCGTGTCATGCCCGAGACCCGCCGCGAGATCCCGAATGTCTACGACGCCGAGCCGATTCCCGCAGCCGCCATGGAAGAGGTCACACGCCTTCTGACAACAGGCGATCTGTTCCGCTACACGGCGAAGGAGAACGCGCCGGTCTCGCTCCTCGAACAGGAATTCGCGGCGCTCCTGGGCACGAAATACGCGTTGGCGGTCTCGTCGTGTTCTGCGGCGCTGTTCCTGTCGCTCAAGGCGCTGAACCTGCCGCGCAACGCGTCGGTGCTGATCCCGGCCTTCACCTTCGCCGCCGTGCCCTCGTCCATTGTCCATGCCGGGTGCCAGCCGGTTCTGGTCGAATGCGGCGCGGACTACCGCATCGACATGGACGATTTCGAAGCCAAGCTGCCGCAGTCCGACGCCGTGCTCATCAGCCACATGCGCGGGCATACCAGCGACATGGACGCGATCATGGCGCTGTGCGATGCCGCCGGCGTCCCGGTGATCGAGGACGCGGCCCATTCTCTGGGCACCACCTGGCATGGGCGCAACATCGGCACGATCGGCACGGTCGGCTGTTTCTCGTTCCAGTCCTACAAGCTGATCAACGCAGGCGAAGGCGGGATCATGGTGACCAACAATGCCAACCTCGTGGCGCGCGCGGTGATCATGTCGGGGGCCTATGAACACAGCTGGATGAAGCACGACGTGCCCGCCGAGGCAATGCAGGCCTGGCAGAACAAGCTGCCGCTCTACAACCTGCGCCTGTCGAACCTGTCGGCCGCGATCATCCGGCCGCAACTGCCGGAACTGGCCCGCCGGGTCCGCGACGGGCGGCGCAACCATGACCACGTCGCCAATCTGCTCAACGCCAGCCCCTGGCTGAGCGTCCCCGAGTCGCTGCCCCCCGAAAAGCGCGCCCCGGATTCCATCCAGTTCAACCTGGTCGGCATGACCGAGGCCCAGATCGGGGCATTCGCCGACGCCGCCGCCCGGCGCGGGGTCAAGGTTCAGATCTTCGGGCGCAGCACGGACAACGCCCGCGCCTTCTGGAACTGGCAGTTCCTGGGCCGCGACTGGGACCTTCCGCAAACCCGCGCCATGCTGATGGCGGCCTGCGACGTCCGCCTGCCCGCGCGCCTGACGGTCGAGGAGTGCAGCATAGTCGCCGGGGAACTGACGGCGGCGGCACAGGACGCCATGACCGCGGACAGTGGGGCCGTGGCGGCGGAATAAGCCTAGCCCAGGATGCGCAACTGCCCTTCCAGCCAGGGCAGCTTGCGCGTCGCCGGGACCACGATCATCTCTGCCAGCAAGCTGCGCAGTCGTGCAGCCATGTCGGCGGGCATCGTGCCCAGCACGTCGCGACGGGCGACCAGTGAAATGCGGCGGCTCAGCGGCTCCAGCGGCAAGGGGTGAAGCTCAACCGCGTCGCGGAACCGCGCAGCATGGGACCAGCCCAAGGGCGTCAGTATGGTCCAGCCCGCCCCGGCGGCCACCATGGCCATCACCGCGTGATAGCTGTCCAGCTCGAAGCGGTGAGTCAGGGTCAGGTTTTGCCGCACAAGGTGGCTGGCGATCATCTGCCCCATGTGATGGCGCGTGGTGTATTGCACCATTGGCAACCGGCGCAACTGGCGCAGCATGTCACCGGGGGCGAGCACCCCCTTTGGCGCGGCGATGACGAAAGGTTCTTCGAAAAGCGGATGCACCTCCATCCAGTCGGCACCGCTGCCGATGTCGCTGGCGACCACCACGTCCAGGGCGCGGGCCTGCAGCAGGTCGAACAACCGGTGCGAGGCCCCGGTTTCCAGAAGGAACTGGCAGTCCTTCAAGTCCGCCCCCATCTCGGACAACAACCGCGGTGTGACGTCCGCGTCGAAATCCTCGATCATGCCAAGCCGCAGCCGCGTCAGGCGGCTGAGGTCGGCCATGGCCAGTTCGGCCCGGGCCAGTTCAGCCTCGCCCAGTATGGCGTTTGCCCGCCGCAGGAACATCTCGCCCGCAGGTGTCGGCGTGACGGGCCGCGCGTTGCGATTCAGCAGGGTCGTGCCGATCGCCGCCTCAAGGTTCGTCAATTGCTGCGAGACGGTCGCCGCGGAACTGCCCAGCCGCTTGGCCGCGGCCGAGATCGATTGCTCCTCGGCCGTGGCGACGAAGACCTCGACCCCCCAAAGCGTGATCCTGCCAGATGCTGCCGCCATGCCCGCCCCCTTTGCCACGAAGGGTATCCCCGCGCGCGGGCCAATTGAAAGCCCCGCCATGCCCCTCTAATGTCAGGCAACGCAACTTCCGCCAAAGGTAGCCAATGCCCGACGACACCGCCAGTTCCTGGGAGGCGCGCGCCAGCGCACACAGCTTCTATGGCTTCACCGACCTGCCAACGATCCGCGACCGCGGCCCGGTGATCGTGACCCATGGCACGGGACCCTACGTCGTCGACGTGCATGGGCGGCGCTATCTCGATGCCAACTCGGGGCTGTGGAATATGGTGGCGGGCTTCGACCACCCCGGCCTGATCGCCGCGGCCAAGGCGCAATACGATCGTTTCCCCGGTTATCACGCTTTTTTCGGGCGTATGTCGGACCAGACCGTGATGCTCTCGGAAAAGCTGATCGAGGTCAGTCCCTTCGACACGGGCCGCGTGTTCTACACCAATTCCGGGTCCGAGGCGAACGACAGCTTGGTCAAGATGCTCTGGTTCCTCTGGGCGGCCGAAGGCCAGCCGGAGCGCCGCAAGATTCTGACCCGCAAGAACGGGTATCACGGGGTCACGGCCGTCTCGGCCTCGATGACCGGCAAGCCCTACAATTCCGTCTTCGGCCTGCCACTCGAAGGGTTCGTCCACCTGACCTGCCCGCATTTCTGGCGCGAGGGGCTGCAAGGCGAGACCGAGGCCGATTTCACCGCCCGCCTGGGCCGGGAACTGGAAGATGTCATCGCCCGCGAAGGGGCCGGAACCATCGCCGGTTTCGTTGCCGAGCCGGTGCTGGGCGCCGGCGGGGCGATCCCGCCTCCCGAGGGCTATTTCAGGACAATCGCGCCGATCCTGCGGCGGCACGGCATACCGCTGATCTCGGACGAGGTCATCACCGGGTTCCACCGCACCGGGCAAACCTGGGGATGCGAAACCTATGGGTTCACCCCCGACGCGATCCTCTCGTCCAAGAACCTCACGGCGGGGTTCTTTCCCATGGGCGCGGTTGTCCTCGGGCCCGAGTTGTCGGCGCGACTGCAGGCGGCCAGCGAGGCGATCGAGGAGTTCCCCCATGGCTTTACCGCCTCGGGGCACCCGGTCGGCTGTGCCATCGCGCTCAAGGCGATCGACGTGATCCTGAACGAAGGTCTGGCCGAGAATGTCCGTAGCCTGACCCCGAGATTCGAGGCCGGGCTGGCACGGCTGGCCGGGCATCCCAACATCGGCGAATGGCGCGGCAAGGGGTTCATGGGCGCGCTGGAGGCCGTGGCCGACAAACCAACGAAAACGCCTTTCGACGCGGCGCTATCGGTCAGTGAACGCATCGCCAATGCCTGCACCGACCAGGGGCTGATCTGTCGGCCGCTGGGGCAATCCATCGTTCTCTGTCCGCCCTTCGTCATCACCGAGGCGCAGATGGACGAGATGTTCGGCAAGTTGGAAAGAGCACTGGACCAGGTGTTCGCCGAGGTCGCTTAAGGTGGCATTAACCCTGCTTGCGCCAAGGTCGCGGCATGGAACATGTCAGACAGATGCAGGCCTGGCCGCGCAAGCAGGACTGGCTGGACCAGGTCTTTCGCTGTCGCGCCGCCGAAACCGGAGGCGTGATCCGCAGACAGGTCCGAGACGTCGAGAACGAGGTGGGGGTCGCGGCATTGGTGGCAGAAGTGCGGCGCCGCAACTTCCGCCTGATCCGCACCCGGGTTCATTTCGTGATCGTGTGCGATTCCGGGCCGATCGACATCCTGGCATGATCAAAATTCCAGAATTTTGATCCGGCGAACGAAATTCTGGAATTTCGTTCTATTTTCGCATCTTAGCCAGTTTGTTCTGAAGCTTCGCCAGCTCGGCCTTGATCTCGTCGAGGTCTTTCTCGTCCCCTTTTTTGCCGGTCTCGGTCACTGACGCTTCGCTTTGCTCCGTGGTGCCCATGACGCCGCCGGTCATGGCCTTGAGAAAGGCCTGTTGCTGCGCCTGCATGGCCTCGACGCCGGGCATCTGCGACAGCGCGCCCATGGGCCCCATGTTCTCCATCATCTTGGACTGACTTTCGCGCAGCATCTCGAAAGACTGGGCCAGGAACTGCGGCACCACGGACATGGATTGGCTGGTGTAGGACCGCACCAGATCAGTCAGGACATCCACCGGCAGAACGCTTTCGCCGCGGCTTTCGTGTTCGGCGATGATCTGGAGCAGGTACTGCCGGGTCAGGTCGTCGCCCGACTTCAGGTCCACGATCTGTACCTCTCGCCCATCGCGGATGAACGCGGCGATATCCTCGAGCGTCACGTAGTCGCTGGTTTCGGTGTTGTACAGGCGGCGGCTGGCATAGCGCTTGATCAGAAGCGGCTGGGACGTCTCGGCCAAGGTATTCCCTCCTCAGGACCGTTTTGCGGTGCAGAGAAGCGTGAATGCCTTTGCAGCAAAAAGCAAGGGCGAGCTGCTTGCGCAGCCCGCCCCGCGTGACGTCGGCCCTCAGGGAGGAGGAGGAAGGGCCGGGCGTTCCGGTTTCGCTTACTTCGCGGCCTTCTTGGCAGCGGAGGTCACCTCTTGGGTGGCTTTCTTGGCAGCGGCGCTCATGTCCTCGGACATGTCCTTGCCGGCGGCCATCATCAATTCCATGGTCTCGGACTGGACCTTCTTGGCGATCTCGGCGAAGGCCGCCATGTGCTCGGCAGCGGCTTCGGACGAAGCAGAGGCGAAGTCGGTCATCGCCTTGGCGTAGTCGGCTGGCTCTTCCTTGGCCTTCGCCATCTCGGTCATCTTGTTGAGGGTGTCCTGCGTCCACTTGGCGCTCAGCTCGGTGGACTTCTGGGCGGCGTCGATGGAGACAGCGGAAAGCTTCTCGGTCAGCGAGCTCTGGGTCTTGAAGGCATCTTCCATGGCTTTGGTGTCCACGGGGAAAGCGCCCATCATGTCTTTCATCACGGTGGTGAAATCTTGGGTCTTGGCAGTCATTGATCAGGTCCTTTCAGTGCGGGTTCACGGGACGATCCCGTTTCTGCGTCTGCCCATAAGATAGATGCTGCATCGCAGCATTTCAACCTTTTTTCTGCATCGCAGCATTACTCTCACGAATTCCGCCCAACCCCCCGGATTCCAACTCTAACGCGTGTAACATTTCCGCCTGTAACGGCCCCTTCAGGCCCCTGCCCGGCGGCACTGCATGCCATCCGGCGACCTGCGCCGTCAGCCGATTGCGGGCTTGTCGGCAACGACGTAGGTGCCGGGTGCCGGGGCAAGAGGAGGATGGGCATCAGAGCCGGGGCCGCGGGCCGTTATCTTCTTGCCCGAGCGCTTGCGCAGCCACTTCTCCCAGGCGGGCCACCAGCTGCCCTCGTGCCTTTCGGCGCCGGCCTGCCAGTCCTCGGGCGAGAGGGTGAGGTCGTCGTTGGTCCAGTAGCCATACTTGTCCTTGACCGGCGGATTGACGATCCCCGCGATATGGCCCGACCCGGCCAGTATGAAAGTCTTGTCGCCGGACCCCATCTTGCGGATGCCCTGGTAGGAGCTCTTCCACGCGGCGATGTGGTCGGTCTCGCAGGCGATGGCGCAAAGCGGCACCTGCACGTTCTCGATCCGCGCGACATGACCGGCGACCTGGAAACCGCCACTGGCGAACTCGTCGCGCTGACACAGCCCGCGCAGGTATTCCACGGCCATCTTCGCGGGCAGGTTGGTGCCGTCGCCGTTCCAGTAGAGCAGATCGAAGGCCGGCGGGCTTTCTCCCAGCATGTAGGACCGGATCGCCGGCTGGTAGATCAGGTCGTTGGAGCGCAGGAAGGAAAAGGTCCGCGACATGTAGAAACTGTCGAGATAGCCATGCTCGGAGACCTCGGCCTCGATCCCGTCGACGAAGTCGTCATCAAGGAAGACGCCCACCTCGCCCTTGTCCGAGAAATCGGTCAGGGTGGTGAAGAATGTGGCCGAATTGACGTAGTCCAGTCCACGGTCCTTGAGGATCGAGAGGGTGAGCGACAGGGTCGTGCCCGCGATGCAGTACCCGATGGCGTTGACCTTCTTGACCCCGCAGATCTCGCGCACTGTCTCGAGCGCGGTGACATAGCCGTCCTCGATGTAGTCGGCCATGCCCACCTCGCGATAGGTGGCATCCGGGTTGACCCAGCTGACCACGAAAAGCGTGTAGCCCTGGTCAACGATCCACTTGATCAGGCTGTTACGCTCTTTCAGGTCGAGGATGTAGAACTTGTTGATCCACGGCGGAAAGATCACCAGCGGCGTGGTGTGGACGTTCTCGGTGCTGGGAGCGTACTGGATCAGCTCGAACATGTGGTTGCGGAACACCACCTCGCCCGGCGTGGTCCCGAGGTTTTCACCCACCTTGAAGGCATCCCGGTCGGCAAGGTTCACGATCAGTTCGCCACCGTTGGCCTCAAGGTCGTGGACGAGATTCTCAAGGCCGGTCACCAGGCTCTCGCCCTCGGTTTCGACCGCACGTTCCAGCGCGTCGGGGTTGGTGGCCAGAAAGTTCGTGGGCGCCATCAGGTCGACGATCTGCTGGCTGAAATAGCGCAGCCGGTTTTGTTCCTGCTCGTCCAGCCCCTCGATGGTCTCTACCGCGTTGGACACGGCCTCGGCATTGAGCATGTACTGCTGCTTGATGAAGTTGAAATAGGGGTGCGTGTCCCAGAGGGGATTCCCGAAGCGCTTGTCGCTGGGGGTATGGTCCTCGGGCGCCTTGAGCTGCCCGCTGGCCAATGCATGTTGCGCCTCGACGTAATGCTGAAGGGTCTTGCCCCAGTAGCCGACCTGCTGCTCGATCAGCTTGGCAGGGTTGTTCATCATCTCGGACCAGTAGGCCGTGGCGGCCTTGGCGTAGAGCTCGTGACTGGGCCCCTGAAGGTCCTCGGGAACCTGCCGCTTGTTCGAGAGGACACTGACCAGCCGCTGGGTAAGCTCCTCGATCCGGGACATGTTCTCTTCCAGCCGCGACAGCGCCGCAGCACCATCCGCCTCGCCCTCTCCGGAATCCTCAGTTGTCATGTAGGCCCTCCCGGGGTATTTTGCAGTTGCAGCATGTGCCACTGGCAGGATCAGTGGTCAATGCGACCCATAGCACGGATGGTCGACATGTTCGACCGCACACGCGCAAGCAGGAGACGCCCGTGAAGTACATGATGACCTACGACATGATGGAGACGGCCCGGAACACGAACGAGTGGCTGGGCGCCACTGCGCGGGCCATGGCCTCCTACCCGGCGTTCGCGATGTGGCCCCACCCGGGCATGGCGCTGCTCAAGGCCTGGGGCGAGGTGACCGAACGCAGCTTCGCGCGCATGGCGGCCCGGCCCGACTGGGGCATCCCCTCCATCCCCGGCGAGGATGGCAAGGACCACGTCGTCTCGATCCGGAAGGTCATGGAAAAACCCTTCGGCGACCTGATCCATTTCCGGTGCCAGGGCCGGCACGAGCGGCCACGCAAGGTGCTGCTGGTCGCGCCCATGTCGGGGCACTACGCGACGCTTCTGCGCAAGACCGTGATCTCGCTCCTGCCGGATTGCGAAGTCTACATCACCGACTGGCACAATGCCCGCGACATACCCGTCTCGGCGGGCAAGTTCGACATCGAGGACTACACTTTGCACGTGATGGATTTCATGCGTGAGATGGGCCCCGACACGCATGTCATCGCCGTCTGCCAGCCGGTCCCACTGACGCTGGCGGCCACCGCCTACCTGGCCGAACTGGACCCCGAGGCGCAGCCACGGTCACTGACGCTGATCGGCGGTCCCGTTGACCCCGAGGCAAACCACACCGAGGTGACCGACTTCGGCCGCACCGTCACCATGGGACAACTGGAACAGTCGATGATCCAGCGGGTCGGTTTCAAGTACGACGGGGTCGGGCGCAAGGTCTATCCGGGACTGCTGCAACTTGCCTCTTTCATCTCGATGAACGGCGAGACCCACACCAGCGCCTTCACCAACCAGATCCTGCGCGGCGCCAAGGGCGAGGCCAGCGACCACGACAAGCACAACACCTTCTACGACGAATACCTTGCCGTCATGGACATGACCGCGGAATTCTACCTTTCCACGGTCGAACGTATCTTCAAGGCCCGAGAGATCGCGCGCAACGACTTCATCGTCGATGGCCACAAGGTCGATTTCGGCAAGATCACGCAGGTTGCTGTCAAGATCGTCGAGGGCGAGGATGACGACATCTCGGCCCCCGGCCAGTGCCTGGCCGCGCTGGACCTGCTGACCGGCCTGCCCGACAGCAAGAAGGCCAGCCACCTGGAACCCGGCGCCGGGCATTACGGCATCTTCGCCGGCAAGAGCTGGCGCAACAACATCCGCCCGCTGGTGCTGGACTTCATCGACGCCAACTCCGGCGCCCGGGGTGGCACCGCGCCACGCATCGCGGCGGTCGAGTAACCCGCGACCCGGGGGCATTTGCCCCTTTGCCCGCCGGCCACGGTGCCGCGCGGGCTCAGCGCAGCACAAGCGGCCGCCTCAGCCAGGCCTGGAGGGCGGCAATGGTGCCTTCGGGGTCCTCCAGCATGACCGAATGCCCGGCACAGTCGAGCACCTCGAGGGTGGCATAGGGGATCAGGTCGGCCTGGAACGCCTGCCGTTTCAGCGGCACGATCATGTCCAAAGCGCCCGCCAGGACCAGTGCGGGCTGGGTGATCCGGCGAAGACTGCCCTGGTGGTCGCGGCGGCGCTGCATGGCGCGCTGCTGACGTGCGAATACCGTGGCGCCCAGGTCGCGCGCCATTTGCGACAACTGCGCCATGTGCCGGCCGCGGTCGGACCCCGCGGCAACCTGCACCGGCAGCACCTCGCGCGCCAACATCTCCTCGAAGCGGCCCGAGCGGGCGCCGATCATCAGCGGCTCGCGGTCCGCCGCCTCCTGCGGCGTGTCTCCCAGGGCATTGGTGCCGATCAGGGCGATGCGGTTGATCCTCTCGGGCGCCCGGCGGAACATCTCCAGCGCGATCACGCCACCCAGCCCGTGCCCGGCCAGGGCGAATTTCGCGGGCGCCCCCGACAGCGTGGCCGAGGCCATTTCCTCGATCCGCTCGCCGGTCCAGACGGGGGCGACCATGACCGGCCGCACGTGATTGATTGCGGTGGTGACATCGGCCCAGCCGCGCGCGTCGGACAGCATGTCCGGCAAAAACACCAGTGTCTCGCTCATGACCGCCCGACTCCCAAACCGGCTTCGCTGTGCGCAGCGCCAAGACAGCCACGCCGTCCCGCGCAACGCAAGCACCTATCGCCGGTCAGCACCTGCCCAGCACCCGCGCCGCCCGCGGCCGGTAGAGCGCCAGAAGTCCAAGCACCGCCACCCCGAGGATCGCCGCCGGCGCCAGCGTCACCGACACATGAAGCGCCTCAAGCGCCGCGGGCTCCTGCGCGACCCGGCCCCGGGTCGTCTCGCGCCAGCCGAAAGAGCCCAGGATCAGCCCCAGCGCCCCGGGGGCCAGCGCGTTGGCCAGCTTCTGGCAGAACAGCCAGATCGCAGAGAAGCCGCCCTCGATCGCCATCCCGGTGCGGGCGCGGGTCACATCCATCAAATCGGGATACATGGCCCAGGGGATCTGCTGGTAGGCACCGTTGGTCATCCCCGCCAGCACGAAAAGCCCGGCAATCGCCGTGACATTGACCGAAGGCAGCGCGGCAAAAAGCGCGAACAACAGCAGGATGTAGAAACACACGCCCAGGACCAGCGCTACCAGCTTGCCCAGCCGCGCCGAGGCCAGCACCCAGCCCGGCTGGCTGAGGGTCGACCCCAGCGTGAAGGCGGCGAACAGCAGCGACAACACCGACACGGACCGCGCCGCCCCCGACAAAAACGTGTCACCGGTGTCGGTGATCAGGTAGAGCGCGGCAAAGGGCAGCCCGGCGGTGATCAGCGCGATGGCCAGCGTCATCACCCCGTAAAGCGCGGCCAGCGTCATGAAGGGACCGTTGCCCAGCACGTGGGCCAGCATCTGCCCGGGGCCGATCTCGACCGGCGCCGGATGACGCGGCGCATCCCGGATCGTCCAGACGGAAAACCAGATCGCGCCCAGGATCAGCGGCGAGACCACGAGCGCCGCCCGCGCATGTCCGCCCGCGGCGGCCAGCGCCGGCACCAGTGCCCCGCCCAGCAGAATGCCGACGCTGGCAAACCCCATACGCCAGGCCATCAACTGCGACCGCTCACCGGCGTCCCCGGTGATTTCTCCGGCCAGGGCGCCATAGGGAATCGCCACCATGGTGAAGCCCACCGTGGCCAGGCAGAAGAAGCCCAGCACCCAAGGCAGCGCTGCCACGCCGTCCAGCCCCGCGGGCACGGCGAACAATCCCACCATGCCGGCCACCATGACCACCGCCCCGACACCCATCCAGGGCGCGCGCCGCCCGTGGCGGCTTTCCGTGCGGTCCGAAAGATAGCCGATCACCGGGTCGGTAATCATGTCGAAGACCAGAACGGCCGTCGTCGCCGCCCCGGCGACCCCGGCAGGCACGCCCAGGTACGAGGTCAGGAAGGCCAGCACGAGCAACTGCTTGACCACCACGAAGACCACCACGCCCAGGTCCGCCAGCCCCCAGCCCGCCTTTTGCCCCAGTGTCAGTGCCATGCCCCCTCCCCGCAGGTCCCAGCCAATACCAAAACCCGCCGCATCCCAAGCGAAACCGCGGCAGGACGGCGGGGTTCTTCTGGCCGGAAATATCCTCGGGGGGAATTGGCCGGCAAGGCCAAGGGGGGCGGACAGCCCCCCTCCCCGAGGCGTAGCCGAGGCAGGCCTGCGCGGCGCAGCCGCCCCGCTAGATCCGTCCCAGCACCTCTTCAAGGCTGCTTTCGATCAGCGCCAGGCACTCGGGGCCAGAGAACCTGTGGTCGGCCCCATCGACCAGCGTCAGGCGCATGTCCGGGCCCTGCGCGTGTTCCAGCAGGCGCAACGCGACCGGCGTTTCCACATCCCGGTCGGCCGTCCCCTGCAGAAAGCGCACTGGAAAGGGCAGCGACAGCGGCGCGCGCAGGACCAGCCGCTCGCGCCCGTCCTCGATCAGGCGGCGCGTGATGATGTAGGGATCACCGTAGTCCGACGGCAGAGCGACCTGGCCATCCCGCTCCAGCGCGGCGCGCTGGTCGACGTCGAACCCCGCCCACATGCTGTCCTCGGTGAAATCCGGCGCGGCGGCGATGGTGACAAGACCGGCGACCTTGTCAGGCCGCGCCCGCGCCACAAGCAGCGAAATCCACCCGCCCATGGAGGACCCCACCAGGACAACCGGCCCATCGATTCCGTCCAGCACCGCGCAGGTGTCCTCGAACCAGTCGCCGATGCAGCCGTCGGTGAAAGCCCCGCCGCTGATCCCGTGGCCGGAATAGTCGAAGCGCACGAAAGCCTGGCCGCGCGCGCCCGCCCAGCGGTCGAGGTGCACCGCCTTGGTGCCCGCCATGTCGGACTTGAACCCGCTGCAGAACACGACCGTCGGGCCCTCGCCCGCGCTTTTCTGCAAGGCGATGCGCCGTCCTTGTGGTGTCGTGACCTCCTCGGTCATGTGATCCCCCCTGTCCTGATGCCAAGGATCTCAGAGCACAGACCGCGCCCGGGATGCAAGCTTGACACCGCCCCGGCACGGGGCGAAAACACATCGGCAAGACATACCCGCAACCGGGCGTTCCGTGGGCGCCAAACCGACGAGGAGACAGGCCATGCATGACGGCCGGCCCCAGATTTCCCTGACCTTTCCCGATGGCAATGCACGCAGCTTTCCCAGCGGCGTGACCCCGGCCGACGTGGCCGCCGAGATATCGACCTCGCTGCGCAAGAAGGCCATCTCGGCCCATGTCGACGGCCGGCACTGGGACCTTCAGTGGCCGATCGAGGCCGACGCAGCCATCGCCATCAACACGATGAAGGACGAAGCTCCCGCGCTGGAACTCATCCGCCACGACCTGGCCCATATCATGGCCCGCGCCGTGCAGGAAATCTGGCCGGACGTGAACGTCACCATCGGCCCCGTGATCGACAACGGGTGGTACTACGACTTCGACCGGGCCGAGCCCTTCACCCCCGAAGACCTCGGCGCGATCGAGAAGAAGATGAAGGAAATCATCAACAAGCGCGACGTGGTTTCCACCGAGGTCTGGGATCGCGCCCGCGCGGTCAAGCACTACGAGGACAACGGCGAACCCTACAAGGTCGAACTGATCGGCTCAATCCCAGGCGACGAGCCGCTGCGCATGTACTGGCATGGCGACTGGCAGGACCTGTGCCGCGGCCCGCACCTGCAGCATACCGGGCAGGTGCCCGGGGACTCGTGGAAACTCATGTCCGTGGCCGGCGCCTACTGGCGCGGCGACAGCAGCCGCCAGATGCTGCAACGCATCTATGGCGTCGCCTTCCAGAGCCGCGACGACCTCAAGAAATACCTGAATTTCCTCGAAGAGGCCGAACGCCGCGACCACCGCAAGCTGGGCCGCGAGATGGACCTATTCCACATGCAGGAAGAGGCCCCGGGCCAGGTCTTCTGGCACCCGGACGGCTGGACCATCTATACCGCGCTGCAGGACTACATGCGCCGCAAGCAGCGTGCCGGCGGCTACCGCGAGATCAACACGCCCCAGGTGGTGGACCGCAAATTGTGGGAGGCCTCGGGCCACTGGGACAAGTACCAGCACCACATGTTCGTGGTCGAGGTGGACGAAAGCCGCGACGGCGAAAACGACGATGCGGCGGTCAGGAACAAGGCGCAGACCCGGATCAACGCGCTCAAGCCGATGAACTGCCCCTGCCACGTGCAGGTCTTCAACCAGGGCCTGAAAAGCTATCGCGACCTGCCGCTGCGGCTGGCCGAGTTCGGCTCTTGCGCGCGGTTCGAACCCTCGGGGGCGTTGCACGGCATCATGCGGGTGCGCGGGTTCACGCAGGACGATGCGCATATCTTCTGCACCGAAGAGCAGATCCAGGAGGAATGCGCGCGATTCATCGACTTCCTTGCCGGGGTCTACCGTGAGCTTGGCTTTCCCGAGTTCGAGATCCGTTTCGCCACCCGCCCCGAAAAGCGCGTGGGATCGGATGAAAGCTGGGACTACGTCGAGGGCGCGCTGGAAAAGGCGATCGAGGCCGTGGGCCGCGATTACACCCTGGAACCGGGTGACGGCGCCTTCTATGGACCCAAGCTTGACTTTTACCTGACCGACGCCATCGGCCGGGTCTGGCAATGCGGCACCTTCCAGGTGGACCCGAACCTGCCCGAACGGCTGGGTGCGACCTACATCGCCGCGGACGGCGAAAAGCACCGCCCCTACATGCTGCACCGTGCCGCGCTGGGGTCCTTCGAGCGGTTCATCGGCATCCTGATCGAGAACTGGGAAGGCAAGCTGCCCTTCTGGCTGGCCCCGCGGCAGGTCGTCGTGGCCTCGATCACCTCCGAGGCCGACGACTACGTCCACGAGGTCGTGGCACGGCTAGGTGCGGCCGGGGTCCGCGCCGAGGCGGACATCCGCAACGAGAAGATCAACTACAAGGTCCGCGAACATTCCCTTGGCAAGGTGCCGGTGATCCTCGCCTGCGGCGCGCGCGAGGTCGAGGAGCGCAGCGTATCGGTGCGCCGCCTGGGACAGAAACAGACCACGGCGGCCACGCTCGACGAGATCACCGCCGAACTGGAAAGGGCGGCCACGCCGCCGGACCTTCTGTAACAATCGGGCCTCCAGCGCTGTAACCTTCGACGCCCCGCCCCGTGCGGGGCGTTTGTTTTCAGGCGACACATTGTCACGCCCCGTAACAGGCCGGTGATACACGCCCCAGTGAATGGCGCGTGTGCGCCTGGCGACACTAGGGTTTCGACGTCGGCCAGGACAGGTCGGCGCACATTGCATTCAATTGAGAGGGATCGACCCCATGACCAAGACAACCACCAAGCTGGCACTCGCCGCCTCCGTCGCCACGGCCGTTGCAGGGCTGACCACGGCCGCCCAGGCGCAAGAGAACGTCAAGTGCTACGGCGTCAGCCTTGCCGGCGAGAACGACTGTGCCGCCGGCCCCGGCACCACCTGCGCGGGCACCTCGACCGTCGATTACCAAGGCAACGCCTGGACACTGGTGCCGGCCGGCACCTGCGAAGACATGGAGCTGCCCGAGATGGCCGACGGCGGCGATCGCATGGGCAGCCTCGAGCCGCTCGACCGGGACATTCCGCAATCATGACACAGCGGGGCCGGGCAGCCGCGCCCGGCCCCTCTCGCCGACGGAGACCGCGGATGTTCGACGCGCCACATATCCCCCTGCCAAGCTTGCCCGGTGTCGGCTACAAGCCCCAGCACTTTGCCGAAATCCTGGCCGACCCCGGCCCGGTCGAATGGCTGGAGATCCATGCCGAGAATTACATGGGCGCGGGCGGCCGCCCGCTGGCCCAACTGCGGGCGCTGTCCGAGCGGTTCGCCTTTTCGGTGCACGGCGTGGGCCTGTCCATTGGCGGCGCGGACCCGTTGGACAGAGACCACCTCGCCCGGCTCAAGACCCTGTGCGACTGGCTGCAACCGGCCAGTTTTTCCGAACACCTGGCCTGGTCCAGCCACGACAGCACCTTCTTGAACGACCTTTTGCCCCTGCCCTACACCACCCCAACCCTCGATCGCGTCTGTGCCCATATCCATCAGGTGCAGGATGTGCTGGGCCGCCGCATGTTGCTGGAAAACCCGTCTTCCTACCTGGCCTTTGCCGAGAGCGAGATGGAAGAGACCGAATTTCTGTCACAGGTTGTCCGCCGGACCGGCTGCGGCTTGTTGCTGGACGTCAACAATGCCTTCGTCAGCGCCACGAACCTGCGCTATGCCCCCCGAGCCTATATCGACGCCTTCCCGCTGGACGCGGTGGGCGAGATCCACCTGGGCGGCCACGACGAGGACGCCGACGACGGCGGCGCACCGCTGCTGATCGACAGCCACGGATGCGCGGTGGCGGACCCTGTCTGGGCATTGCTGGATCACACGCTGGGGAAATGCGGCCCAAGGCCGGTGCTGGTCGAATGGGACACGGATGTGCCCGACTGGCCCGTTCTGGCCGACGAGGCGCGCCGCGCCGAAAGGGCCTTGCAACGGGTGCCCGCATGACCGGCCAGGCAGGCTTTCGCACGGCGCTTCTGGACCCCGCCGCCGCACCGCCAGCCGGACTCGTGAACCCGGACGGCACCGCCGCCGCCAAACGGTTCGACGTCTACCGCAACAATGTCGCCGTCAGTCTGGCCGAGGCCTTGGAGACCGCCTTTCCGGTGATCCTGAAACTGGTGGGTGCGGATTTCTTTCGTGCGATGGCCGGGGTCTACCTGCGCCGGCACCCGCCCCGATCGCCGCTGATGATGTTCTACGGCGCCGACATGCCGGAATTCCTGCAAGGTTTCGGACCGGCGCGATCCCTGCCCTACCTGCCCGACGTCGCCCGCCTCGAACTGGCCATCCGGCGCGCCTATCATGCCGCCGATACCGCGCCTTTCGATCCCGCGACGCTGACCTCGTTGCCCGAGGACGCCCTGCCGGGGCTGCGGTTCACCTTCGCGCCGGCCCTGCGGCTTGTGGCCTCGGATCATCCCGTCGCAGGTCTCTGGACAGCGAACACGGCAGGCGGCTCCGCACCCTCCGCCCGCCCCGAGACAGCACTTGTCACCCGGCCCGGCTTCGATCCTATTGTCGATGCCCTGACCCCGGTCCAGGGCCGCGCGCTGGACGCGCTCATGAACGGCGCGCCACTGGGCCGCGCCCTGCACCAGAGCGGGCCAGACTTCGATTTCGAGCAGCTTCTGACACTGATGCTGGAGCGCAACGCCATCACCGCCCTGACCACCGAGGAGTTCGCCTGATGACCGCCCTTTTGTCCGCCTATGACCGTCTCGTCGCTGGGCTGGAACGCATAGCGCCCCTGCTCTTGCCCAGCCTGGCTCGCCTGGTCTTCGCCGCCACGCTCTTGGTCTATTTCTGGAACTCGGCACTGACCAAGGTCGGGGACGGCCTTCTGGGGATATTCCAACCATCGCTGGGGGCCTATGCGCAGATTTTCCCGCGCGCGATGGAGGCCGCGGGCTTCGATCCAGGCCAGCTGGGGCTGTTTCATTGGGCGGTGGTCGTGGCCGGAACGCTGGCCGAGATCCTGCTTCCGCTGCTGATCGTGCTGGGGCTGTTCACCCGGCTGGCCGCCCTGGGGATGATCGGCTTCATCACCGTCCAAAGCCTGACCGACCTTTATGGCCACGGCGGCATCGGGCACGACGGGACGCTGGGCGCCTGGTTCGACGGGGTGCCCGATGCCCTGATCCTGGATCAGCGGGCCTTCTGGGTCTTCGTACTGGTCTGTCTGGTGCTGCGCGGAGCCGGCCCCCTGTCGCTGGACACCATGCTCAGAAATGCGCCCTGGGCTCGTCCGGCTTCCCGGCCGCGATAGCCAGCACCCCGCCCAGCCCGACAAAGCCGATGGGAAACATCGTGCCCACGTTGAAGCCGAAGGCGGCGTAGAACAGCGCGCAGGCGACCAGCATGAGGATTCCCCCCCAGAGGGCGCGCACCTTGGCCATGGCGCCGCCCGCGATGGCCAGAAGCGGGGCCAGGAAGCTGGCCGTTCGGATGAAGCCGGGGTTGTCCAGCACGCCGAATATCTCGGCGATCTCGCCATGGCGCTCGCTGACCTCGGCATAGCCGTAGCCCACCAGCCCGACGATGATGCCCATGATGCCGCCGATCAGGCCAAGGACCAGTGCCGCGTTTCGCATGATGCCTCCGTTCTTCGTTGGGCTTTATCTGGGGGCTTGCGCCGATTATCCAAGCAGCGTCTCCTCGACAGGCCTGGTCCAGCCTTGGTGCCACTGCCCGCCTGACTCGATAACCGGGCGTTTCAGCAGGGTCGGATGCGTGGCCAGCAGGTCCGCGGCGGGGCGCTGACGATCCTCCTGGGACAGCCCGCGCCAGGTGGTCGAGCGGGTGTTGACGGCGCCATCCCCGAACCGGTCGAGGATCGCCTGCATATCGGCCGGGCCGATCCCATCGGCGCGCACGTCTATGACCTGCGGGTCATGCCCCGCCGCGCGCAGCGCCTTGAGCGCCTTGCGGCAGGTATCACAGGATTTCAGCCCGAAAAGGCGCATGTGCCGCCTCCTTTTTGTGCAAGTGCCGTTGGGATCGGCGCCGCCCTGGCCCCGACAGGGTATTGTCATTTGCTTTTTGCCCGTCCGATCTAATTTTATCAATGCAAGGCTGACGGATTGCCGCCCTTTTGCGCGCGGCACCGGAAGACCTGGACCCCGGGGACTGGGGCCCAGTCCCCCCTGAAAGCACAGGAGATACGGACATGCCCAGGGGCACCGTGAAATGGTTCAACACCGCAAAAGGCTTCGGCTTCATCGCGCCAGACGATGGCGGCAAGGACGTCTTCGTCCACATCTCGAAGGTGGAAGAAGCCGGGCTGACCGGCCTGGCCGACGAACAATCGGTCGAATTCGAACTGGTCGAGGGGCCCGACGGCCGCCAGATGGCAGGCGACCTGAAGCTGGGCTGAGGGGCGCGCCGGGCCTGCCAGCCTCTCGTCGATGACCACCGACACGCCGGAGGATGTCGCTAAAGCGCCTCTCGCTGCGACAGTCCCGCGTAGTCCCCGAGGCTTTCTGGGTTGGCAAGCGAAGCCTTGTTCCTGACCTCCTCTCCCAAGGCGGCAGACTTGGCCGCGCCCTCGACACGCTTGCCACTGATCGTGTAGGGCACGGCCCCCACCGTATAAATCGCGGCCGGAACATGGCGCGGCGAGCATTCCTGCCGCAACCGGGTGCGGATCTCCTTTGCAAGTTCGGACGTGGCCGCCGCACCCCCGGCCATCTGCAGGCAGAGCACGATTTCCTCGTCATCGCCGACCGGCCGCCCGAAGGCCAGGCAATCGGCCACCTGCGGCAGGCGCTCGCAGACGTTGTAGATATCGGCGGTGCCGATGCGTACCCCGCCGGGGTTGAGCGTGAAATCGGACCGCCCGTGGATGGTCAGGCTGCCGTCGAGGTGCTCGGTCAAGCGGTCGCCATGGGTCCAGACCTGCGTCCGGTCCTCGAAATAGGCCCGGTGGTAGCGCGCGTCGCCATCCTCCCCCCAGAAGGTCAGCGGCATCGAGGGGAAGGGTTCGGTGCAGCACAACTCGCCGGGGCGGTCGATGACGGCCACACCACGATCATCCAGAACCTGCACCGCCATGCCCAGCGCCTTGGCCATGAGCGCCCCGCGCCGCACCGGCAGCATCGGCGCCCCGGTCAGGAAACACCCCATCAGGTCGGTGCCCCCGGAAATCGAGAAGAACCCGAAATGGTCGCCCACCGCGTCATACATCCAGTCGTATTGATAGGGCGCCATGGGGCTGCCCGAGGCCAGCAGCCAGCGCAGCGAGGCCAGGTCGTAGTGATCGCGGGGCCTGAAGCCCATGTCGGACAGGGTCGACAGGTACTTGGGGGAAATTCCCAGATGCGTCAGCCGCTCGTCTTGCACCAGTTGCCACAGCATGGTGCCATCCAGTTCCCCGTCCCGCTTGACCACCGGCGCCCCGTCGTAAAGCACCACCGTAGCCCCGGCGGCCAGCCCCGACATCAGCCAGTGATACATCATCCAGGCGGTGTTCGAATACCACAGCACCCGGTCACCGGGCCGCACGTCGACGTGCAGCACGTGTTCCTTAATCATGGTCAGCAACACGCCGCCTGTCTTGTGGACGATGGCCTTGGGCTTTCCGGTCGTGCCCGAGGTATACATGACGTAGATCGGCGCATCGAAGGGCACGCGGGTGAAGGTCAGGTCGGCTTTCTGCCCGAACTCCTCCCAGGCGACGGTCGGCACTTGCGCCTTCGTCGTATTCTCGCCCACCAGCACAAGCCGGGCCAGTCCCGGCATCTGGTCGGCCACCTCGCCGATGCGGTCCGAGACATCGACCGGCTTGCCGCCGTAGGTGATGCGCGGCGCGGCAAAGAGCACCTTCGGCTCAACCTGCCCGATCCGGTCGAGGATGGCCGCCGCCCCGAAATCGGGCGAACACGAGGTCCAGACCCCGCCCACGGCGGCCGTGGCAAGCAGCGTCACCAGCGCCTCGGTGCGATTGGGCAGTACCGCGCCCACGCGGTCGCCCTGCCCCACGCCCGCCGCGCGCAGCCCATCGGCGCATTTGGCGACCCGTGCGCGCAGCTCATCGGCGGTGACATGGGCGCGGTGGCCGGTCTCGTCGGCCTCGACGATCACCACCTCGTCGCCGGTCTGGCGCAGGAAGTTTTCGGCCAGGTTGATGCGCGCATCGGGGAAGAAACGGGCGCCGGTCATCCAGGCATCATCATTCGGCACGAAGACCCGTTCACCCTTGTCCCCGATCACGCCGACGAAGTCCCAGACCTTAGACCAGAACCCCGACAGGTCGCTGATCGACCATCGGTGCAAACCCGCGTAATCGCGCGGATCAAAGCCGCTCTCGCGCGCGAAGCGCGCCAGTGCGCTGTCCTGCCAGCAGTCCTCGGACGGTGTCCAGACAATCTCGGGCATCGTGGTGGTCACTCCTGTTCTAGAATGCGTCGCCCTTGCGGGCCAGTTCCTGAATTTCATATATTTCTGATTGGCTTAGGCCGTAAACCTCGCGTGCAGCATCAGGCGTGATATAGCCCAGTGCCAAGTCGCGGCGCACCTGTGCGGTATCCCGATCACGGGGCGCACCGTAGCCCGCACCGCCAGGAAACGCCATCAACACGCGCGCGCCATGGGGCACGAATTGCCGCCCCTTGCCACGCATCGTGGTGCCGTCGTCCCGGGCGATCCGTGTGGGGGCGCCGTCCTGCCCGCCACGCCGCCCGCGTGCCGGGTGATCGACCCGGTCCAGCATGGCCGAGATGTCGAATTCGTGGCCCTCGCGCGCGCCGACCTCCATGTATTGGCCCAGCCCCCCGCGATACTGCCCGGCCCCGCCGCTGTCGGGGCGCAACTCCTTGCGCCAGATGATGACCGGGCCGACCTGTTCGGTCGCCTCGACCGGCATGGTCATCACCCCCGAGGGGAAGGCCGTGGCGTTCATGCCGTCCAGGCCGGGCCGCGCCCCCGATCCGCCGGAATTGAAGGTCAGCACCTCGGCGCGGACGGCATCGGCGGGCGCGTCGGCATCCGTTCGGGGCCGAAGGGACAGCTGGAAATTGCACAGGCAGCCCGCACCCTCGGCGGGCACCACGCCTGGCAAGAGCTTGTCGAGCGCGTCATATACCGTGTCCGGCACCATGTGGCCGATCACGTGGCGCAGCGCCACGGGCGCGGGCCAAGTCGCGTTTACAATCGTGCCCTCGGGCGCGGTAATCTCGAACGGGGCGAGACTGGCCGCGTTGTTTGGAATATCCGGCGCGATGGCGCATTTGAGCGCGTAGCAGGCATAGGCCTTGGTATAGACCAGCGGCACGTTGATGCCTTTCTTGTCGACCTTGCTGGTCCCGGACCAGTCGCTGAGGATGCGGTCGGTCTCGATGGTCAATGTCACTCGCAGGTCGATCGGTGACGAGTAGCCGTCAATGCGCATGTGGCCCTCGGCCTGACCGGGGGTCAGCGCATTGATCCGTGCCAGCGTTGCGGCGCGCGAATTGGACAGAATGAAATCGGAAATGCCGGTCAGGTCAGTCAGGCCGAACTCGTTCATCATGGCGCGCAATCGCCTCTGGCCGATTTCGTTGCAACTGGCCAGCGCGTAGATATCGCCCACCAACTGGTCCGGTTCACGCACATTGCCGCGAATGATCTGCACCAGCGTCTGGTCAACCTGCCCGGCCCGCGCAAAGGGCATGACGGGGATATAGAGCCCCTCTTCATGCACGTCGTTGGCATCCGCGCCGAAGCCGCGCCCGCCGATATCGGTGACGTGCGCGGTGCAGGCGAAAAAGCCGATAAGGTCCTCGCCGTGAAAGGTCGGAGTGACCACGGTGATGTCATGCTTGTGACCCGTCCCCTCCCACGGATCGTTGGTCAGGTAGACATCGCCCGGGGCCATGTTTTCCACGCCGATGCGGCGGATGAAATGGCCAACGGCGTCGGCCATGGCGTTGACATGGCCCGGCGTGCCCGTGACCGCTTGGGCCAGCATCTCGCCGCTCGCGTTGTAGACCCCGGCAGACAGGTCTCCGGCCTCGCGCACGCTGGTCGAAAAGGCGGTGCGGATCAGCGCCTGGGCCTGTTCCTCGACGACCGAGATCAGGCGGGTCCACATGACCTGACTGGCGACTTTCGACGGTTTGCTCATGATGCGTTTCCCTGCGCGACCACCTCGATCGTGCCATCGCCCAGCGCGCGGGCGCGGCGGCTGGCAGGGACGACCACGGTGGTTTCCTGCTCGGTGATCAACGCCGGGCCGGCCAGAGTGCTGCCGGGGGCCAGCCCTGTCCGACGCAGCACCGCCGCGGACAGCACCGCGCCACGGGCCGGATCGAACAAGTCCCGTGTGCCCGAAGCCGCCGGTTCCGGCCCGTCGGCGACCCGCTCGACCGGCGCCGGCCGGGCTTGCCGCGTGGCCGCCTTGACCGACCAGACCGTGATCTCGGCCCGCAGCCCGGCAACCGTCCGCCCGAAGAGCTTTTCGTATTCCGCCTCGAAGAGCGCCAATATCTGCCCGGCCTCCGGCGCGGCGGCCTGGGCAGGCGTAAGGTCGATCGGGATTTCCCAGCCCTGGCCGGCGTAGCGCATGTAGAGCCTGTGCTCGGCGGTGACCTCGGCCTCGGCGTCGCAGGCGCGCACGAAACCGGTCGCTTCCTGCTCCATCTCTGCGAAAAGGCTGCGCACGGCGGCGGGATCGAAGGCGTCCATCGCGGTGAAGACCGAGCGGGTTGCC